>WNEY01000240.1_pt1 | contig 30998 bp, 34 predicted proteins | sample 5400531 | NCBI WGS metagenome assembly WNEY01 (sample SAMN13153338, study PRJNA577476) | soil metagenome | isolation source: 200 cm saprolite under Douglas fir tree site 1 | place: USA:California | collected 2015-04-18
AGAGCGTGCCGGCCATCCGTCGATCACTCTCGACCGCCTGGTGATCCTCGACCTGGCCGGAGGTGGGATGCCCGGCCGTCACCGAATCGTTGGGAAACTGCGCGATGAATTCCTGAATCGTCGCCTCCGCGTCGAGGCCGACTTCGATCGCGTACGACCGCACGAACGCGCGGCTGAAAATACCGCCGGGCAGCCGCGAGATGTCGTTGCGTTCGAGCGCTTCGAGGGCCGCCACCGAAATTTTCGTGGCGTTGGCGATCTGCCGCAGCGAGATACCCCGCCGCTCGCGCGCATCGCGAAGCTTGGCACCGAAGCCTTCAGGCGGCCGATCACCGGACATGGGTGGGCGGGACAACCGCGCCTATGTTAGGGAGCCGTATTCACGCTGTCAAACCGGGCGCGGATCCGCTGCAGCGTCTCGCGCAGCGCCGATGCCCGGCATCCGGACGCGTCGGACGCGCCTGCAGATTCGATGAACATTCCGATGGCTGCCACGCCGGTCGCGCCTGAGGCGGCCACCTCATCCAACCGTTCGATGGCGATCCCGCCGATCGCCAGAACCGGAATGGTGACGGCCCGCGCAATGGCCCGCAGACCATCGGTCCCGAGCTGCGTGTGCTCCGGCGGCTTGGACGCCGACGGAAACACGGTGCCGGCAATCAGGTAGTCGGCGTCGTTGGCCGCCGCCGCCTCGTCGACGCCATGAACGGACCGGCCGATCAGGAAACCGGCGGGAGCCAGCCGGCGCGCAGCGGCCACCGGTATCGAATCGCTTCGCAAATGAACGCCGTCGGCGCCGCACGAGAGCGCGACATCCAGCCGATCGTTGACGACGAGGCGGGTGGAGGTTGGGCGCACGACTTCGAGCAGATCCGCGGCGAGGCCCGCCAGCTCCACCGCCTCGAGATCGCGCTCGCGCACCTGGATCAGATCGATGCCGGCGTCCGCCGCCTGCCGCGCCTGAGCCAGCAGACACCGGCGCGCGTCGGCAGGCGAGGCGCCCGGGCCGGCGAGGCGGCGCCGATCGGTCACCAGACAGATCGTCACGGGCATCACGAGGGGCCGGCGCCGTCCTGCAGCGACACCTCGCCGCGATCGCGCGCGGCAAACAGCACCGCAAGATCCGCGAAGCCGGCAAACAGATTCACGAGCCCAAGCCCGCTGACCGCGCCGCGCACGAAGTTGTTCGTCAGCAGCGTCCGCAGCGGCGGCCAGGCGAAGGCAAAGTAGTTGTGCTCCCAGAACGCCGGCCACCACGGCATGACGATGAGCAGCAGGCCGACCTGGACGAAGAACACGACGTAGAGGAAACGGCGAAACAGAAGCTACCCCCCGGCCTGCACTTTGGTGAGCCGATCGATCCGCTCAGCGACGTCCTTGTAGGCGCCGGCGTCGGACTGCAGCTCGAGACAGACGGCGAGCGCCCGCGCCACCTCGCCGATTCGTTCGAGCTCCTCGGCCAGCTCGTACAGCAACTGATGCGACTCGTCGTTGGTCGGTGCGGGCGCCTGCGCGGCGCGCTCCAGCCACTCGAGCGCTTTCGGCATCATGTCGCGCTCGCGGTAGAGTCGCGCGATCAGCCAGGAGGTAGTGAACCGCAGCTTCGGCGCGCGCGACGCTTTTTCCAGCGCTTGAATGCTCCCGTCGATGTCGCCCGCGGCCTGCAGCGTCAACCCGCGTTTGTATTCCTTCTCCGCCTCTTCCAGGCCCGAGCTGCGCGAGGCCTGGTCGCGCAGGTTGCCGAACACGCCGTCGAGATCCGCCGGTTCGGCGTTCCTGGAACGCGGCGACGCTGGCCCCGTCGCGGCAGTTCCGGGCCTCTTGATGTCGTCGAGGACGATGCTGAGATCGACCTCCACATCGTCCGACGCGGCGTGCGCCGTGGCGGGCGGCGGCGCTTCGAAATCGCCGAGGATGCTGTCGAGGTCGATTGCGTTCGCGCTCAGCTCGAAATGGTGCTCTTCCCGCTTCGGCCGGGAGGGCGGCGTGCGCACCGGTTTCTTCCTGGGCTCGTCGGCCGCGGCGGCCGCGGCGAGCAGCGTGTCCATCGCCTGCTCGTCGACCGGCTGGGGATCAACCGCAGGGAACACCGGCGGGGGGTCGAACAGCGAATCGCCCGACGTCAGATCGGTGCTCATGAAGGGCGACTCCCCGCTCAGACGCGCCGCGATCAAGGCGTCGGGATCGGGCTCGCCGAGCAGCACCAGCGCGCGCCGGAAGCGCTCGATGTTCGAGTTGTCCCACGGCTCCCGCGCCACGAGGTCCTCGGCGATGAACCGCGCTTCGGTGGCCGCGCCGGCGGTGATGTAGGCGTCCGCGAGCTGCGCCTGCGCGCTGTACATCGTCGCCTCGAGGCCGCCGTCGACGCAGATCTCGACCAGCCGCATGAGCGCCGGAATGTGGTTCGGCACGCGGGTGACGAATTCCTGCAGCGCGGCCGCGGCCGCGGGCCAGTCCGTTTGCGCGACCGCCGAATCGGCGGCGAGCTCGACGACCCTGAATCCCGCTTCCGGCTGTTTTTCGGCGACGGTCCAGCCGAGGAGCGCGATCTGCTCGCGGCGCGACGCATCCTGCTCGAGCAGACGGCGTACGATCGCGAGGCCGTCCTCGAACCGGTCGCCGCGAAGCTGGATGTCCGCGACCAGCAGCAACAGCTCCGGATCGTCGCCGGCGGTTTCGACTGTGAGGTACTCCGACGCCGTCGCCGAATCGCCGCGCGCGATGAACGCGCGCGCGAGCTCCGCCCGCAGCTTGTTGTCGTCGGGATGGCGGCTCGCGGCCTGACGAAGGGTCTCGAGCACGCCGTCCGCGTCGCCGCCCCCTTCCTGCGCCGCGGCGATCATGCGGAACTGCTCGATCGAGCTCGCGCACTCCCGCGCGTGGACGAAGTCGCCGGTGGAGACGTATACGTCCAGCAGCTTCTCCCGGACGTCGTCGTCGTTGGGGTTCAGCTTCGCGGCTTCGCGCAGCGCTTCGATCGCCTCGGGCTGGCGCCCCTTGTCGGCCAGCTCCGACGCGATGTCCTTCAGATCGTTGAGAGCGCCGCCCTTGTCGCCCATCTCGATCCGCGCGCCGACCGACATCATCCGCCCCTCGTAGTCCTCCGGGTCGAGGGAGCCCAAGCGGACCTTCGCCTGCAGGGCGCCACGGTTGTCGCCCCGTCCTTTTCGGACCTCGATCAGCGTGTTCAGATGGGCGCGGGCGTCCGCGTACAGGCGCTGCATCGCGAGCAGGTCGGCGACCTGCATGAGCGAGTGCTCGTGATCCGGCTTGATCTTGAGAATCTTCTTGTACAGCGCGCCGGCCTTGGCCATCGCGCCTTCGTCGCTCAGGTTGTTGGCAATCTCCACGAACTCGTGGACCGCCTTGTCCGTGTGGCCGCCGCGGGCGTACAGGTCCCCGAGCGTGTTCTTCGCGGCCCAGTCCTGCGGCTGATCCTCGACGAGGCGGACGTACTCTGCGATGGCAGCATCGAGCTTTCCCTGCCGAATCAGTTTCTCGGCATTGCGAAGCGTGGCGGCGCGATCAATAGGCACTGTTGTTAGTCGGTAGTCGCTAGTCGGTAGTTGCTAGTCGGTAGTCGCTAGTCGGTTGTCGCTAGTCAGTAGTCGCTAGTCGTAGTCGCTGGTCTTAGTCGCTGGTCGTAGTCGCTGGTCTTAGTCGCTGGTCGAACGTCGTCAGTCAATCGTATCAAACAGCGTCGGAGGGCGGAACGATCGGCGATGCACGTCGGAGTAGCCAAACCGCGCAACGGCGTCAAGGTGATCGGCCGTTGCATAGCCCTTGTGCCGATCGAATCCGTACCGCGGGTCGCGGCTGTGCAGGTCGAGCATCTGGCGGTCGCGCGTCACCTTGGCGACGATCGACGCCGCGGCAATAGCCGAGCACCGGCGATCGCCGTGCAGAACGCCGCGCTGGGCCATGGGCAAATCCGGTACGCGGAACGCATCGACGAGCACGATGTCGGGCAGCGGCGCGAGCGCGAGCACCGCGCGCTGCATCGCGCGCAGCGAGGCCTGGTGGATGTTGATGCGGTCGATTTCCGACGGGTCGGCGGCGGCGACGGCCCACGCCACTGCCTCGCGGACAATGCACGCGTAGAGCCGCTCGCGTTCGGCGGCCGGCACCACCTTGGAATCGCACACACCGGGAATGTGCCGCGTGGGGTGCAGCACCACCGCGGCCGCGACGACGGGGCCAGCCAGACAGCCGCGCCCGACCTCGTCCACGCCAGCCACGTGCACGAACCCGACGCGGCGCAGCGCGTTCTCGAGCGTGCGCATCGCGGGGACTCGGCTCATACAGGGCAGGTGGAGTGGCGGGTCGAGTGGGCCAGGTGGGTAGAGTTCGCACAGCGACCCGCCCCACCTCACCTACCCGCTTACCGTCTACGCCTTGCCGGTGTCCTTCATCCTGGCGGCCTTCCCCTTCAGGTCGCGCAGGTAGTACAGCTTCGCGCGCCGCACCTTGGCGGAGCGCGTCACTTCGACCTTCTGAATCGTGGGCGAATGCAGCGGGAAGATGCGCTCGACGCCCTGACCGAACGACACCTTGCGCACGGTGAACGACGCGCGCGTGCCGCCCCGGTGCATCCCGATCACGACGCCCTCGAAGATTTGAATGCGCTCCTTGTCGCCCTCGCGCACTTTCACGTGCACACGGACGGTGTCGCCCGACTTCATGACCGGCCGCTCGGCCAGCTGCGGTTTCTCGACCAGTTCAATCGCGCCCATGTCTCGCTCCTTTAAGCTCCCGCAGCATCGCTACTTCTTCTTCGTCCAAACTTGCGCCGTCCAGCAGGTCGGGCCGCCGCTCCAGCGTCCGGGTCAGCGCCTCGCGCTTCCGCCACCGCCGGATCTCCGCGTGATTCCCCGACAGCAACACGTCCGGCACGCGTAATGCCCCGAGCTCGGCGGGCCGCGTGAACTGCGGGAAATCCAGCAGCCCGCGGCTGAACGAATCTTCCGCCACCGACTGCTCGTCCCCGACCACACCCGGCACGAACCGCGCGACCGCGTCGAGGATGACCAGCGCGGCCAGTTCGCCGCCCGTGAGCACGTAGTCGCCGATCGACAACTCGTCGGTCACGCGCTCGCGGACGCGATCGTCGAACCCTTCGTACCGCCCGCACAACAACACGAGGCGCTCCGCGCGGCTCAGCCGCTGCGCCTCGACCTGCGTAAACCGGCGGCCCTGCGGCGAGGTCATTATCACCGTAAGCGGCGCCCCGCGCTCCGCTTCAATCGCGTCGAGCGCACGGAAGATCGGGTCTGGTTTCAGCACCATCCCGGGTCCGCCGCCGTACGGCACGTCGTCCACGATGCGGTGCCGATCGGTCGTGAAATCGCGCAGGTCGCGGACCTTCACGTCCAGCGTGCCCCGCTCGATCGCCCGGCCCACGATTCCGGCCGCCAGCGGCTGCTCGATCATCGCCGGAAAAATCGTCACGATGTCGAATGTCACCATGTCGCCAGGGTCCCGCCTCAGCGAGGCCGCGCGTTCACGTCGATCAGCCCGTCGGGCGGATCGATCACAATCCGCTTCGAGCCCGGATCGACCACCGTGCAGATGTCGGCCGCGAGCGGAATCAGCACCTCGGCGCCCGCCGCCTCGACCACCAGTCGACTGCCGGCCATCGTGCCCTCGACGTCGCTGACGACGCCGAGCGCCTCGCCCTTCGTCGTTTCCACCCGACAGCCGATCAGATCGTGCCGGTAGTACGTGTCGGGCGGCAACGCGGCCAACCGATCGACCGGCACGCGCAGCTCGCATCCCGCGAGCGCCTCGGCGTCATCGATCGTCTCGACGCCCGCGAACCCGACGATCGGCCGCGCCCGATGGAACCGCGCGGTCGCGATCGTCAGCCCCTCGATGCGGCCGGCGCGCGCGATGAACAGCTCCGAGCCTGGCCGAAACCGTTCCTCCGGAAAGTCGGTTTCGAGATTCACGAGCACCTGGCCCAGGAGGCCGTGCGCGCGGGCGATCCGCCCTACGACGGCCATCTCTTCCCACCTCATGAACCTCCTGAGATTGCTGATTGCTGATTGATGATTGCTGATTGCATTTCAGATTGATGGAATCAGCAATCAATCAGCAATCTGCAATCATCACTCTGCATTCTCATCGCCCCTCTCGTATCTCCAGCGTCACCTGTTTGCCTTCGCGCTCGCCGGCGGTTGCGGCGAGCGTCCGGAGCGCCGCGGCCGTGCGCCCCTGACGGCCGATCACTTTCGCGATGTCCTGCGGCGACACGAACAGTTCGATGATCGTCACCTGCCTGTGCTGTGACTCGGTCACGCGCACGTCGTCGGGCCGATCGGTCAGCGCCTTCGCGAGCACCTCGACGACGGCGCGCACGCCGGTGGTGGAGGCGTCCGCGCTCACTTGGCTTCGGTCGCCGCCAGCTCAGGGGCGGCCACAGGCGCCGGGGTCAGGTGCCGCGCAATCAGGGTGCGCACCGAATCCGACGGCTGCGCGCCCCGCTTGATCCAGAAGTCGACGCGCGCCTGGTCGACCTGTACGACGGCCGGCTTGCTGCGCGGGTCGTAGTGTCCGAGGATTTCGACGAACGAACTGTCGCGGGCGGCGCGGGAATCGGTGACGACGACGCGGAAGAACGGGCGCTTCTTGGAACCGGCGCGGCGCAAACGAATGGCGACCATCTGACTCTCCTGAATGACCTCCGGGGCTCGCTCCCGAACGTCTGTTACGCTTCGCTGCGGGCCGGTCCAAGGACCGGGCCCCTACATGTCGACAAGTCTGAAAACCGGACCCTGCGTCTGACAGTAGCGCCCGGCCTTCAGGCCGGGCGGTCTCGAGCACCGCGGATCATCCGCGGTTGCGAAGCATCTGCGTGGCCTGGCGGCGCGCCTTCTTGCCGCCGCCGGCCAGCCCGGCCATCCCGCCGAGCGACTTCAACATCTTCTGCATCTGCACGAACTGCTTCAGCAGACGGTTCACTTCCTCCACCGACGTGCCGCTGCCCCTGGCGATGCGCTTGCGCCGGCTTCCGTTGATGATGTGCTGCTTGCGCCGCTCCTCGGGCGTCATCGAGTTGATAATCGCCTCGACGCGGGTGATCTGCTTCTCGTCCGGTTTGTTCTCCGCCAGCGCCTTGAGGTTGCCCATGCCGGGCAACATGCCGATGATCTGCTCGAGCGGCCCCATCTTCTTGATGGTCTTGAGCTGATCGCGAAAGTCCTCGAGCGTGAACTCGTTCGCCCGGATCTTCTGTTCGAGACGCTCCGCATCCTCGACGTCGATGGCCGCTTCGGCGCGCTCGATCAGCGAGAGCACGTCGCCCATCCCCAGCACGCGCGAGACGACGCGCTCGGGATGAAACGGCTCCAGATCCTCCAGGCGCTCGCCGCTGCCGACGAACGCAATCGGCACGCCGACGACCGAGACGACCGACAGCGCCGCGCCGCCGCGCGCGTCGCCGTCCATTTTCGTCAGCACGACGCCGGTGACGCCGACCCGCGCATTGAACTCGCCGGCGCTCTTGATCGCGTCCTGTCCCGTCATCGCGTCGGCGACGAACAGCACGTCCGATGGATCGGCGATGTGCCTGATCGCGACGAGCTCGTCCATCAGCTCGTCGTCGATGTGCAGCCGGCCGGCCGTGTCGACGATCACGGCGTCGAACCCGAGCGTCGTCGCGTCGGCGATCGCGCTCTTCGCCCGCGCCACCGGGTCCATGACGCCCGCCGGGTCGTGCACTCGGACGCCGGCTTTCTGCCCGACGAGGGTCAGCTGCTGGATCGCCGCGGGACGCTTGACGTCCGTCGACACCAGCAAAGGATGCTTTCCCTGCTTCGCCAGCCACTGCGCCAGCTTGCCCGACGTGGTCGTCTTGCCGGCGCCCTGCAGGCCGAGCATCAGTATGACCCGCGGCCGCTTGCTCGACGCCCGAAGGCCGCCCTCGGAGGTCCCGAAGAGGGCGACCATTTCGTCGCGGACGATCTTGACGACCTCCTGCGACGGCGCGAGGCCGCGCAGGACGTCCCGGTTCGCCACGGCGTCCATGGCGCGGTCGCGCACCCGATCGATGAACGCCTTGACGACCTTGAAATTGACGTCGGCTTCGAGCAAGGCGAGGCGAATCTCGCGGAGCGCAGCCTCGATGTTCTCGGGCGTCAGCCTCGTATCGCCGCGAAGCGTCTTGAAAACGTCTTGCAGCCGCGCGCTGAGGGACTCGAACATGGACCGCTAACCTGCTCTACCGTAAACGCTTATCGTAGCTGACGGGCTGGGGGACTGTCAAACGCCCGACGGCTTGTCGGCAGTGTTCATCTCGGTCCTGAGGAGCTGGAGTCGCCCGACGGCGTTGCGGAGGGCGGACAGCACGGCGGTGGCCGACGCTTCGTCGGCTTCGAGCTCGGCCGCGGCCCGCGTGAGGACGTTCAGCGTTGTTTCGACTTCCGCCGCCGTCACGTTCTCCGACTGCCGGACGAGTTGCTCGACCAGATCGAGGCACGCGCGGATCACGGCGGCGGCCGTCTCGTTGGGCACCGACCCGCGAGCCGAGGCGCGCATGCCGACCATCAGAAAATCGCGGCACGCGGTGAGTTGACCTTTTACGCTCATGTGAGGGACGCTAACCTACTCTGAACCAAACCCTTATCGTAGCGAACGCGCTCCTCGAGTGTCAACGCTGGAGCGAATCGCTGAGGAACCTCGCCCGGAGTTCGGGTGTCGGAACCATGCACGCGTCGCGCCGTCCAAACCAGCCGTACCGGTGGCTGGCGACCCAATCGTAGATCCAGTCGCGCAGCGGGCGCGGCACGAGGATGAAGAGGTGAGCGAGCCGCCAGGGGAATGTCAGCTGGCGCGCAATCCTCAGGGCGGCGGTGGACCGTGTGAACACACGGCCATCCTCGACCAGCACGACACTATCGGGAACAAACGCGGCATGGGGGGTGGAGGCAAGTAATTGCTGCGCGCCGTCGGATTGCAGCGTGCCGAACCGAAATCGTTTCGATGGATCGCGTGTGATGACGAACTGGACGAAGCCGTTGCACAAGTTGCACACGCCATCAAAGAGCACAACGAGTTGGTGAGTTGGTGAACTGGTGACCTGGCCACTTGAATTCACAGTCCCTTCACCAATTCACCAATTCGCCAATTCACCAATTACACCGATGAAAGCTTGTGTCCAAGCTTCTCTTTCTTCGTTTTGAGGTAGCGCCGCGTCGAGTCGGACGCGGGGATCTCCAGCGGCATCCATTCACTGACCGACAGCCCGTACCCCTCGATGCCGACCAGCTTGCGCGGATTATTGCTCAGCAGGCGCATCGAGCGGACGCCCAGCTCGCGGAGGATCTGCACCCCCATGCCGTAGTCGCGCTGATCCGCTTTGAACCCCAGCCGCTCGTTCGCTTCGACCGTATCGAACCCTTCATCCTGCAGCTCGTATGCGCGGATCTTGTTGGCGAGGCCGATACCGCGCCCTTCCTGATTGAGATACAGCAGGATGCCGCGGCCCTCTTCGGCGATCTTCGCCATCGCCGCCTCGAGCTGCATGCCGCAATCGCAGCGGATGGAGTGCAGCCCGTCGCCCGTCAGGCAGGACGAGTGTACGCGCACCAGCACGTTCTTCCCGTTTCCGATGTCGCCTCGCACCAGCGCGATGTGCGTCTGGTGGTCGACCTGGTTCTCGAAGGCGTGGACGCGGAAGTCGCCGAAATCGGTCGGCAACTTCGCGGACGCCACGCGCTTGACGAGTGACTCGGTGCTCATCCGGTATTTGATCAGGTCCGCGACCGTGATCATGAGCAGGCCGTGCCGCTTCGCGACCTTGGTCAGCTGCGGCACGCGCGCCATCGTGCCGTCCTCGTTCATGACTTCGCAGATGACGCCGGCCGGATACAGCCCGGCGATGCGCGCGATGTCGACCGAGCCCTCGGTCTGACCGGTGCGGACCAGGACGCCACCGGTCCGCGACCGCAGCGGAAACATATGGCCGGGTCGCAGCAGATCAATCGGCCTGGTCGCCGGATCGATGGCCGTCAGCACGGTGGTGGCGCGGTCGGCGGCGGAGATGCCAGTGCTGGTCCGATCTCGCGCCTCGATCGGAATACAGAACGCGGTGTCGAACCGCGAGCTGTTCTGGCTCACCATCAGCGGGATCTCGAGCTCGTCGAGCCGCTCCGGCGTCATGGACAGACAGATCAGCCCGCGACCGTAGCGCGCCATGAAGTTGATCGCCTGCGGCGTGATTTTCTCGGCCGCGACCATCAGATCGCCTTCGTTCTCCCGATCCTCGTCGTCGACGATGATGATCATTCTGCCGGCGCGGACGGCGTCGACGGCGTCTTCGATGCGGGCAAACGGCGAGCTCCGCTTCTTCGCGATCGCAAGCGATGCCCCCTCCTTTGCCCTGCGCTCTTTGCCTTTCAATGTGTGACTTCCCCCGGGCGGACGCTTGCGAGCGTCAGCCCGGCCAGCTCGGCGGCACGGACGACGTACTTGCCGACCATGTCGCATTCGAGGTTGACGCGGTGCCGGACCTGGATGCGACCGAGATTTGTGTGCTGCATCGTGAACGGCACCACCTGGACGTCGAAGCGATCGGTGCCCAGACCGGCGACAGTGAGGCTGATTCCATCGACCGCAATCGACCCCTTGTGCACGATGAGCGGCGCCAGAGCCGGCGGAAAACTGACCGTGAGCCAATGGAACTCGGCGTCGGCGCGCAACTCCTCGACGTGCCCGATGGCGTCGACGTGCCCCTGTACGAAATGGCCGCCGAAGCGGCTGTCCGCCCGCAGCGGCCGCTCGAGATTCACGACGCTGCCGCGCGGCAGCCATCCGAGCGTGGTCACTCGGACGGTTTCGGGCCCGATGTCCGCGTGCACTTCGTCGTGCTCCGCGAGGATCACGGTCAGGCAGACGCCGTTCACCGCGAGGCTGTCCCCGGGCGCGAGCTCGGGGGCGAGCGCGGTGCCGATCCGCAAGCGGAATCCGCCGGTCGTCGGCTTCCGCTCGACCAGCTCACCGACACCTTCAACGAGTCCCGTGAACATAACCTTCAATCATGACGTCCGGGCCGAGCGGCACGATTCGCCGCTCGCGCAACTCCGCCGAGGAAAACGACCGCTCGGGCAGCAGCGGCAGCCCGTCGGGGCCGAGGACGTGCGGCGTCACGTAGAGTCGAACGTAATCCACGAGCCCCTCGTCCCACGCGGCCGCGTGCACCGCGGCGCCCCCCTCGAGCAGCAGCGACCCAATCTGCCGCGCAGACAACCGCCGCAGAGCGGCCCCGATCGTGCCGTCGTCGGCCACCTCGATCTGCGCGCCCGCGCCCTCGAGCGGGCTGCGCGCATCTGCGTGACTCGCTGCCTCCGCCGTCGTCACGATGATGACAGGCCCGGCGTCGGGTGTCGAGAGGACACGCGCGCCGGGCGGCGTGCGCAGACGCCGGTCGAAAACCACGCGAACCAGCGGGCGCTCGCGATACGCGCCGCGCGCGGTCAGCTCGGGATCGTCGCTCAGAATCGTGCCGCTGCCGACGGCGATCGCATCGATTTCCGCGCGAACCCGGTGCGCGTGGCGGTTCGATTCCTCGGACGTCAGCAGCGTCCGGCGCCCGGGCGCGTCCGCGATCCGCCCGTCGAGGCTGGTGGCCGCCTTCAGCAGCACGAAGGGGCGTCCCTCGCGCATCAACGTGAAGAACGGCTGGTTCAACGCGACGGCGGTCTCGGCCGCCAGCCCGACGTCCACCGCCACGCCCTTCGCACGCAGGAACGCGAAGCCGCGCCCTCGCACCGCCGGATTGGGATCTTCGACCGCGGCCACAACGCGCGCAATGCCGGCGTCGACGATGCGGCTGACGCACGGGCCGGTCCGCCCCTGATGGCAGCACGGCTCGAGCGTGGAATAGAGCGTCGCTCCGCGGGCGCGTGCGCCGGCGGCCGCCAGCGCATGCACCTCGGCGTGGGGCTCGCCCGCGCGCTCATGGAATCCCTGGCCGACCACGACGCCGTCCGCCGACACCACGACGGCACCCACGAGCGGATTCGGGCTGGTCCGACCGCGGCCGCGCGCCGCATGAAACAGCGCGCGCTGCATGAACCGCTGATCGGCACCGCTGAAGCGGTGCCCCACGTCGTTCACCATTTCTCTTCGAAGAGGCCGTTCACGTACTCGTCCGCCGAGAACGGGACCAGATCGTCGATCCCCTCGCCGACGCCGACGTAGCGAATCGGCAGCTTCAAGTCGTTCGCGATCGCCACTGCCACGCCGCCCTTCGCGGTGCCATCCAGCTTGGCCAGCACGATGCCGTTCACGCCGGCGACGGCCATGAACTCCCGCGCCTGCGCGAGGCCGTTCTGTCCGACGGTGGCGTCGAGCACGAGCAGCACTTCGTGCGGCGCCCCCGGGATCTCGCGCGACGCGATACGGCGGATCTTGTCGAGCTCGTTCATGAGGTTCACGCGCGTGTGGAGGCGGCCGGCGGTATCGATCAGAATGGGATCGCGGCCCCGGGCCTTGCCCGACGAGATCGCATCGAACACGACCGCCGCCGGATCGGCGCCCTCGCGGGCGCGCACCATGTCGACGCCAGCGCGGCCGGCCCAGATCTCGAGCTGTTCGACCGCGGCGGCGCGAAAGGTATCGGCCGCGCAGATCAGGGGCATGCGTCCTTCGCTCTTCAACAGGTTCGCCAGCTTGCCGACGGTGGTCGTCTTGCCGGTCCCGTTGACTCCGACGATCAACGTCACCTGCGGGCGCGATTCGACCGTGATCGGACGATCGACCGCGGCGAAGACGTTCTTGATTTCCTGCTTCACGAGATCGCGCAGGCTCGCGCCGTTGCGCGGCTGCAGCTGGACGGCGGCGATGATGCGGTCGGTGGCGGCCACGCCGATGTCGGCCGAGATCAGGAGCTCCTCGAGCGCATCGACGGTCTCGACGTCGATGGCGCGCGACCGCTGCGCCGGCGCGTCGGCGCGCCGGACGATCTCGTCGAAGCGCCCGACGATCTGCTGGGTCGTGCGCGAGAGCCCCTCACGGAGGCGAGTAAAGATGCTCATGCAACGTCAGCCTGTCTCCGCCTCCGCCCGCTGCTTGCGGACCATCAGCGCATCGAGCGCCGTCCGCACGTCCACCCGCCCGTCGAGCACTTCGGCCATCTGCGTCGCGATCGGCAGCTCGACGCCGTAGCGCGCGCCCAGCGCCAGCGCGGCGCCGGTGGTCAGGACGCCCTCCGCGACCATCTTCATACCGGCGAGGATGTCCGGCAGCGCGCGGCCGCGCGCCAGCTCGATCCCCACGTGCCGGTTGCGGCTGAGATTCCCCGTGCACGTCAGCACCAGATCACCGAGGCCGCTCAGTCCGGCGAGCGTCTCGCGCCGCCCACCGGCGGCGCACGCCAGCCGCGTCAGCTCGGCGAGCCCGCGCGTGATCAGCGCCGCCAGCGCGTTGTGCCCGAGACCCAGGCCTTCGACGACACCGGCGGCAATCGCAATGATGTTCTTCATCGCCGCCCCGATTTCGACGCCGATCACATCGTCGCTGCCGTACAGGCGAAAGTACGGCCCGCGGAATTCCCGCTGGACGAGCTCGATGGCGGCGACGCTCTGCGATGCCGCGAGAATAGCGGTCGGCAGCTGGCGCGCGACTTCCACGGCAAAGCTCGGTCCCGAGAGCACGACGACCTTGTGCCGCGCGCCCGTCTCCTGATCGATCACCTGGGACATGCGCAGCATGGTGCCGGTTTCCAGCCCCTTCGTCGCGCTGACGATCACGGCACCCGGTGCGAGCGACAACGCGGCATTGCGCATGACGGCGCGGCATCCATGCGACGGAATCGCCGAGACCACTACCTCGGCATCTCGCAGGGCGTCCGGGAGCGCGTGGGTCACGATCACGCCGTGCGGCAACGGGACGCCGGGAAGATAAATCGGGTTGGCGCGACGCGCGATCATCTCGTCGACGAGAGCCGGATCGCGCGCCCACAACCGCACGTCGTGTCCGATCCGCCCGAGGTGAACGGCAAGGGCGGTCCCCCAGCCGCCGGCGCCCAGGACCGAGAGCGTCGGCATCAGGCGCGCGCCCCGAGGCGGCGTTCGCTGCCGGCTCGAAGCCGGAGCACGTTCGAGCGGTGCCTGAAGACGATGAGGATCGACGCGGCGAACGACGCGATCACGGCTGGCACGGGACTTCCGAATGCGTAGGCGAGCGGCGGCAGCGCGATCGACGCGACGACCGATCCGAGCGACACGTATTTCGTCAGCCAGACCGTCGCGGCAAAGATCGCAAGCGCCGGAGGCACCGCGAGCGGCGTGAGCAGCGAGAAGACGCCACACGCGGTAGCCACGCCCTTGCCGCCACGGAAGCGGAGCCAGACGGGATAGACGTGACCGACGATCGCGGCGCACCCGGCCGCGGCCGGCCACACGGGGCCGGGCGCCAGCAGACCGGCCAGCCACACGCTGAGGGCTCCCTTCGCCATGTCGAGCGCGGCGACGAGCACCCCGGCGGTCACGCCCGACGCGCGCATGACGTTTGCGGCGCCCAGGTTGCCGCTGCCGACCTGGCGCAAATCGGATGCGCCCCATCGCCGCGCGAGCATCAGCGCGAAGGGGATCGATCCGATGAAGTACGCCGCCAGGACCACGGTGATCATGTCAGTGGTGGCGCAGCGTCACGCGCCACCGGTCAGATTAGCATGCGCGAGTACGGTGTACCTGGGGCCGGCCGACGACAGGCGGCTCTGATACAAAGTCGCGTGATCGACCAGGGACCGGGCAATCGCGCCGCGGGCCTGGACCGACAGCACGCGTTCGCGATCCGATGGGCGCCCGTCGCGCCAGCGCGCCAGCGTGAGGTGAGGCTGGAACGGGCGATCCTCGAGCGCGATGCCGAGCGCACGGACGCGCTGCGCGATCTCGCGCTGCACGTCGGTCAGCGCATCGGCGCCCTGCGTGACGCCGATCCACAGGGCGCGTGGCGCGCCCCGCGGCGGGAACACACCTTCGCCCTCCATGACCATGTCGAACGGCGGCAGCGCGATGTCGGCGCGGATCACATCGACGAGCGCCGGCACGCGCGCGTCCTCCACCTCGCCGAGGAAGGCGAGCGTGAGGTGTGCGTGCTCGGGCCTCACCCACTTCAGCGACGATTTCGCGGCGCCCAGCGCCGCCGCGATCCGTTGCTGTTCCTTCGCCGTCGCCTGCCGCGCGTCGACCGAGAGATCGACGGCGACGAACAGGCGCATCTACCTGCGCTCGGCCCACTCGCGACCGGCCTGTACACGGGTGACCATCAGTCGTGTCATGTTCAGCGCGGACTGCGCCGCCTGAAACTTCACCATCTCGCGCCCGCCGACGAACTGGAAAGTGCGCACTCGGGACTCGGCGTCGACGACCACGGCGACCACGACGGTGCCGACCGGCTTCTCCGCCGATCCGCCGCCCGGGCCCGCGATCCCGGTGATCCCCACGCCGATGTTCGTCCCGGCGCGCGCGCGAATGCCTTCCGCCATCGCCTGCGCGACCGGCTCGCTCACCGCGCCGTGCGCCTGCATCAGCGCCTCCGGCACGCCAGCCAGGTCGGTCTTCGAGCGATTGCTGTAACACACGACGCCGCGCTCGACGTAATCGGAGCTGCCGGGCACATCGGTCAGACGCGATGTGAGCAGCCCGCCGGTGCACGACTCCGCGACGGCAATCGTCATCTTGCGCTCCCGCAGCAGGTCGCCGACGACGACCTCGAGCGCGCGGCCGTCGGTGCTGTAGACCGCCGGCCCGAGCGCATCCTGCAGCTCGCGGACGGCACAGTCGAGCACCGCGTCGGCGTCCACCTGGCTGGCGGCCTGCGCGGTGAGGTGCAGCTCTATCTGACCCAGGACCGCGAGAATCGTCGTGCTGATCGGTACCGCCGCCGTGATCCATCGGCCGTAGACCGGCTGCGCGTGCGCGTCGACGTCGGACTCCGCGCGGCCGGTGATCTTCAGGACGCGCCGGAACAGTCGCTGCCCGCCCGCCTTCGGCGCCAGGCGATCGCGAATCACCGCGTCGAGCATCGGCTTCATTTCGCGCGGCGGGCCTGGCAGCAGCAGGAGAGCCGTGCGCCCCCGCTCGAGCCACAGGCCAGGCGCCGTGCCGTTGGGATTGTCGAGGACCGTCGCGCCGCGCGGCACCATCGCCTGACGCCGGTTGATCTCGGGCATCGTCATGCTGCGCAGCGCGAAGCGCGCGCGGATGCGATCGACGATGGACTCGTCGACGTCAATCGGCGTCCCGAGCACGCGCGCGACCGCATCACGCGTGATGTCGTCTGCCGTCGGTCCCAGTCCGCCCGTGACGACGATGAGATCGGCCCAGTCGAGCGCGCCCTGGAGGACCTGCGCCAGCTCGTCGACGTCGTCGCCGACAATCGCTTTGAGGCGAACGTCGTAGCCGATGGCGTTCAGCCGCTCGGTGATGAAGAGCGAGTTGGTGTCCACGCGGAACGGCGTCAGCATCTCGCTGCCGATCGCCAGGATGCAGGCGTTCATCGATTACCCAATGCGAGGGCCGCGCGCAGCACGAGATTCGCATAGATCGCGGCCATGCCGTCGTCCGCCATGACGCCGACGCCGCCGGGCAGGCGCTCCAGCCGGTTGGCGGGATACGGCTTGACGACGTCGAACAGGCGGAACAGCAGGAACGCGCCGATCGCGCCAAGCCATCCCACGGGATTGAGGAACAGCGTGATGAGCATGCCCATCACTTCGTCGATGATGACCTGTCCCGGGTCGGTGCGGCCGAAGTGCCGTTCCGCGATGCTGGCGCCCCACGATCCCACCCCGAACAACGCTGCGATGGCGAGCGCCTGGACTATCGCCGATGCCGGTAACAGCCACCACCCGATCAGACCGATCACCGAACCGCAGGTGCCGGGCGCTATGGGCGCGTAGCCGACGACACCAACGGTGGCGATGGCCAACCCGACGCGAGTCGTGAATTGGGATTTGGGATTTGGGCTTCGGCTATCGTCCGAACGGATCACGATTCTTCGAGTCCCGAATGCGAATCCCGAGTGCGAATCCCGAATCCCGAATCCCGACTAGGTCACGCCGAAGCGCGGACGACGCGCGTCCCGGCGAAGCGGTCGTGGAGGCCGCGATGGTGACGGCTGAAGAGCGCGCTGAGGAAGCCGAGCCCGGCCGGCACAGCGAGCAACAGCCACATCAGCGTCCGCAGAAACGCACGCCCCAGGTCGACCGACGACGCTGATCCGTCCGGCACGACGCGGATGCCGGCCGCCATCTTCCCGAGCGTCTGTCCGCCGGCGGTGAACGCGACCAGATAGCCGCCATTCTGGACAAGGAGAAACGCGAGGAGCGGTCCCTTCGGCAGAATGCCCAGATCGTCGACCGTGACGCCGCAGATCTGCATCGTAAAATAGATGACGACCACATCGACGGCCGCGAGAATCAGCAGGTCGAGGACGACGGCGAAGAGTCGCGCGCCGACGCCCGCATCCAGCGCCTCTTCGTCGGACGACCGCGCAGGCGCGTGGATGCCCGCGCGCGCAGCAGAACTGCGGACTGCCTCGGGCGCGTCCTCGAGATCCAGCCCGAGGTCAACACTCGATGCGCGCGCCGGATCGGCGCGCAGCCTCGCGATGTCCGGTGTCGCGCGCCTGACGGCGAGCGGCGGCCGCGGCGGCGACGCTTTCGTGATGAGCGGCTCGTCGTCTGGAATCGGTGGACCGAACAGAGGCAGATCTACGCGAACCGCAGCGGCCGGCCTCGCGGAGGCAGCGACCGTGGCGACCGGGACAGCAGGCCCCGCCAGCACGTGATCGCGATCGGCGCCGACGCCGGACCTCGCAGGCCTTGGCGCCGCGGTCGCGGCATCGATCAACGCGAGGTCGTCCAGCGGGTCGATCGTAAGCGTCTCGCGGCGGAGGGGAAGATCTGGAATGCCTGGTGATGAAGCCAGCGAGAAGTCATATCCACAATTGCGGCACCGCTCGACCGTCTCGAATCCGAGGTAGCCGCATTTGGGGCACTTCATGGAATATGCCGGTCGCCTTTCTCGCGGTCCGCCGTCGTCGCCGTGGGGACGGCGGTCAAGGCGAGCAGCTGCCGCTGGATGTCGCCCCGCAGCCGATCGGCGTCCGCCTTCTGCGGATCCGTGGCGCGCATCGACTCGAGCGCCGTCAACGCATCGCGCAAATGCCCGCTGGCGACCAGCGCCCTCGCGCGGCCCAGCGTCTCCTCGCCCCGGCGCGGCAGCGCCAGCGGCGCTTCGCGCGGCGCCGGCGCGGTGGCTCTCGCAGCGGGCGCGCTCGCGGCCCGAAGACTCGAGGCGAGCTCGACAACCGATCGCCATTCCGATCGCCAGTCCACAGGGGCGTTCCGCGCGGCGAATCCGCCCGCCGCCACCGCCGCGACGACCAGCAAGGTGGCCACGACAATGCCGCCGATCGAGCGCGAGGCTGCCGGCGTCTGGCGCGGCGTGGTGCCGCGCAGGGCGCGGCTGGCGCGCGGCGCGGCTGGGGGCGGCGCCGCGGTTTGGAGGCGATTCAGGCGCTCGAGCACCGCGAGCGCTTCTTCGGAAGGCGCCCCCGCCTCGATGGCGGCCCGCAGGAGACGCCGCGCTTCGTCGCCGTCGCCGCGGTGAAATGCGGCGACGCCGTTCTGCAGCAGCTCCTCGGACTCGCGCTGCCGCTCGGCGAGCACGCTGCGCGCCCGCTCGATGTACGCGCGCGCGCGGGCGTGGCTCCGGTCGAGAAACAGCGCGCGCGTCCAGACGTTGATCGCGAGCTCGTAGCGCGCGGCGAAATAATGGTCGAGGCCGACGAGGAGGAGCTGCTCGATCTTCGCGTCGCGATCCGATCCCGAGGCGTCGTCGTGTGCGCGTGAGCCTTCGGTGCGAAGCGGATCGGACATAAGCGCCATCTCGTGAGCGGTAGCTGTCGACCGCGGGATTATAGCATCGCGGATGGCGGAAGTACAGCGCCGCGCGCTAGAATCGACCGATTTCATGCTGATCGAATGCATCCCGAACGTGAGCGAAGGGCGACGACCCGAGGTCATTGCAGCGATGGCCGACGCGATCCGCGCGGTCGCGGGCGTTCGCCTGCTCGACCATTCGTCCGACCCGTCGCACAACCGATCGGTCCTCACGATGGCGGGCGACGCCGACGGCGTCGAGCGCGCGGTGCTGGCGCTGTTCGAGCGCGCGGTTGCCGATATCGACCTGCGCACGCACTCGGGCGAGCATCCGCGGCTGGGCGCCGTGGACGTCGTGCCGTTCGTGCCGATCGAGGGCGTCACGATGGCGGAGTGCGTCGCGCTCGCGACCAGGGTCGGCGCCGCGGTGGCGGAGCGTTTTCAGATTCCGGTCTACCTGTACGAGGAGGCATCCGCCAATCCGGCGCGCAAGAATCTCGAAGACATCCGCCGCGGCGAATTCGAAGGGCTCGCCGCGAAGATGGCGACGCCGGGCTGGGCGCCCGACTTCGGGCCCTCCGCGCCGCATCCGCGCGCCGGCGCGACGGTCATCGGCGCCCGCATGCCGCTCATCGCGTACAACATCAACCTGGCGACCGATCGGCTGGACGTGGCGAAGAAGATCGCGGCGGCCATCCGCCAGAGTAGCGGCGGGTACCGCTTCGTGAAGGCGATGGGCATCAGCTTGGACGGCCGCGGCATCGTGCAGGTGTCGATGAACCTGACCAACTACGAGAAGACGCCGATCTTCCGCGTCTTCGAAACGGTGAAGCGGGAAGCCGAGCGTTACGGTGTGTCGATCCTGGAAAGCGAAATCGTCGGGCTGGTGCCGTCAGCCGCGCTGAACGCCGCCGCCGAGTTTTATCTGCAGATTGAAGGGTTCACCCGCGATCAGGTGCTCGAGAACAGGCTCAGAGACACGTGAATGTTGCGATCGGCGATTGGCGATCGGCGATCGATCGGCGATTGGCGGATCGGCGATCGATCGGCGATTGGCGATCGGCGATTGGCGATCGGCGATCGATCGCCGATCACCCGATCACCCGATCGCCGATTCACTAGACCTGCTCCGCTTCTTCGTCGGCCCGGCGTGACGGGGCGATGCCAAAGGCCTTCATCTTCCGATACAGGTTGCTGCGCTCGACGCCGAGGACCTCGGCGGTTCGCGACATGTTCCCCTGCTGTTCGGCGAGCGTGCGCAGAATGAGATCGCGCTCGAACTGATCGCGCGCTTCGTGGAGCGTCCGCCGGTCCGTCGTGCCGTCCGGCGCCGCGGGACGCGCCAGCGCCGTAGGATCGAGGAAGCTCAGGTCGGGCGCGGAGATCAGGTCGCCGGGCACCATGATCATCAGCCGCTCGATCATGTTCCGCAGCTCGCGCACGTTCCCCGGCCACGGATAATGCTGGAGCACGGCGCGTGCGGCGGGCTCGAAGCTTTTGAGGCGACGTCCGTATTCCCGCGCGAAATCGGCCATGAAGTGATCGGCCAGCAGCGGGATGTCTTCCTGCCGGTCCCGCAGCGCCGGCACGAAAATCGGAATCACGTTCAAGCGGAAATACAGATCTTCGCGGAACCGCCCGCCGCGGATCTCGGCCTGCAGATCCTTGTTCGTCGCCGCGAGCACGCGCACATCGACCTTGATCGAGCTCTTCCCCCCGACGGCGTCCACGGTCTGCTCCTGCAGGACGCGCAGCACCTTGGCCTGCGTCTTCAGACTCATGTCGCCGATCTCGTCGAGGAAGATCGTGCCGCCATCGGCGACCTCGAACTTGCCGCGGCGATCGGCCACCGCGCCGGTGAAGGCGCCGCGCACGTGGCCGAAGAGCTCGCTCTCGATCAGTTCCTCGGGAATCGCCGCGCAATTGACCTCGACGAACGCGGCGGTCCGGCGCCGGCTCAGCCCATGGATGGTGCGCGCGACCAGCTCCTTGCCCGTCCCGTTCTCGCCATAGATGAGGACGCGGCCGTTGGTCGGCGCGGCCATCGCGACCTGCTCGCGGAGCTGCCGCATCGCGTAGCTCTCGCCGATCATGGTCTGCGTGCGGTCGACGCGGGCGCGCAGCGCACGGTTCTCGGCTTCGAGGCGCCGCTGATGCAGTGCGTTGCGGATGACGAGCACGGTCTTGTCGAGCGAGAGCGGCTTTTCGACGAAATCGAACGCACCCATCTTGATCGCGCGGACGGCCGACTCGATGTTGCCGTGTCCCGAGATCAGCACGACCTGCGCGTCGACCTGCCGCTCGCGCAGCCTGGCCAGCGTCGCCAGACCGTCCATCCCGGGCAGCCACACGTCGAGGACGATCAGATCGACGGCCATGCGGGTGACGCGCTCGAGGCACTCTTCGCCGCTCGCAACGGCGTCGACGGTGTAGCCTTCGTCGCGCAGGACTCCGCTCAGCGCGGTCCGCACGCCGGGTTCGTCGTCGACGATCAGGATGGTTGGCTTCACTGTTTGCTTGCCATGGCTGAGGGCTACGGGCAGAGGGCATTGGCCGCTCCATCGACCTTATGCCATCAGCTTTCAGCCATTAGCCATAGCCGTTCAACACGGTAACTCGATTGTAAACCGTGTCCCGTGCGGCATGTTGTCGCCGACGTCGATGCTTCCGCCGTGCTCCGCGATGATGCGGCGCACGATTGCGAGGCCGAGGCCGCTCCCGCGCCGTTTGGTCGAGTAGTACGGCAGGAAGAGCTTTTCGCGCTCCGCCGGCGGAATGCCCGGTCCGTCGTCGGCGACGACCACCCGGACGACGCTGTTCGCCGCGTCGCGTTGGGTCTCGACCACGATCTGACCGCGGCGTTCCATCGCCTCGATGGCGTTGTCGACGAGATTGATGATGACGCGCCGGATCTGCTCGGCGTCGAGCCGGACGAGCGGCACGCCCGGCGCGAACCGCTGATCGATCCGGACGTCGGTGAAGATGCCATTGTAGAGCGCGATCGTGTCGGTGATCAGCTGCCCCAGGTCGGTCGGCACCGTACGCGGCGACGGCATCCGGGCAAACTGCGAGAACTCGTCGACCAGCAGCTTCAGCGATTCGACTTCGCCGACGATCGTCTGCGTGCACTCGTCGACCAGCGCCTTGGCCTGAGGCGGCGCGCCGGCGAAGTGGCGCCGCAGACGCTCCGCCGAGAGCTGAATCGGCGTCAGCGGATTCTTGATCTCGTGCGCCAGCCGCCGCGCCACTTCGCGCCACGCCGCCACTTTCTGCGCGCGGATCAGCGGCGTCACGTCGTCGAGCACGAGCACCACGCCTTCGGGGGCGGCGCTGTCGCCGACCAGCGCCGTCGCCACCGCGGCCAGATGCACCTCATGGCCGTCCCGCGCCATCGCGATCTCGTGCGCCGTGGGCTCGCTGCGCGTGCGGCCGCCGGTGCCGGCAATCAGCGCGCCGAGCGGCTGCAGATCGGCGCGATCGAACACGGCCATCGCTGGCTGGCCGACAATCGTCCGCTCCAGCGCCAGCAGCCGCGCCGCCGCGGAATTGATCGTGGTGATCGCGCCCGCCGCGTCGACCGACACGACGCCGGTCGTGATGCGCTCGAGGATCGTTTCGATGTAACGGCGGCGGCCCTCGACCTCCAGGTTCTTCCGCTCGAGCTGAATCGTGCCGCGGTCGACCTTGCGGCGGCTCGCGGCCAGCTCGCTCGCCATCGCGTTGAACGCTTCCACGAGCGACCCGAACTCGTCGTTGCTCTGAGGCTCGACGCGCTGGTCGAGGCGTCCGGCGCCGATCTCGCGCGCCGCGGCCGAGAGCATCAGCACCGGCCGGGTGATGCGCTTGGCGAGGTACGAGCCCATCCAGATCGCGCCGAAGAGAATCAACAGCGTGACCATCAGGAAGAACGACAGGTACAGTCCCGTGAGCGGACGCTTCAGCACGCGGAGCTGGTTGTAGTCCTCGAACGCCTTCGTCATGCGCCGTGACCGCGCGGCCAGATCGCCGGTCAGATACGCCGTCGCGACCACGACGCCGGCGGTCTTCCCCTCCCTGGACCGGATGACGGCGGCCGCATGCAGCAGATCACCGGACGTGCCGAGCGTCTCGATGGACCGCGTCTCCGTGGAACCGGCGAGCGCCTGCGCCGCCAGGCGGTCGACGGCGGCGCGAGTGTAGCCCGGCGGCAGCGCCGGCGCGGCGACGTCGAGAACCGGTTCGAGCCGCGGGAGCGATCCCGCCGACGGCACGGCGCGGTAGACCTCCACCATCTGCACGCGCTGGAGCGTGACGTCCGGCGCCAGCAGATCTCTGATCGGCCGGACATCCGCGTTCGTCAAGTCCACGGTCGACAGCGTTCGCGCGAGCCGGTTGGCATGATCGCTGGCGACCATCTGCTGCTCGTGGTAGTAGTCACTCGCAATCTGGTTGGCCGACGACAGGACCTCCGACATCGGCGCGTTGAACCAGCGGTCGATGTTCGTGCGAATCAGCTCGCTGCCGACGATCAACACGAGGACCGCCGGCACCAGCGTCATGCCCAATAGGAGCGCGACCAGGTTCGATCGGAACCGCGCGAAGGGCAGCGCCTTCCGCCGCTCGACGATGAGCTTGACGATGTTGCGTGCGAGGACGAAGAGCAGCGCGGTCAGCATCGTGAGGTCGGCCGCCGACAGGCCGTACAGCACGAACTCGCTCAGAAAGTCCGGTGAGAACCGGGACGTGCCGGTCGCGATCACAAGCAGCGCAATGAGGACGGCGACCAGCACGACGATGCCGGCGAGGATCAGCCGCGGGTTGTCGCGGAACGGACGCCGCGGCGGCTCCGGCGCCCGGCGCGGCCCGCTCGCGCGTCTCGGCGTGATGGACGTGACTGTTGCTGGCATACTTGCTGATCCTCGTCATGGCTGATGGCCGATGGCTGATGGCATGGGGTTAAAGAGCGCGCCATCGATGCCCTATGCCATCGACCCTACGCCATCAGCCCTTGACCATTAGCCATTCAATGCGGCCACGAAGACGCGAACACACGAAGACAACCGAAGACACGAAAACAGCCAAAGCGTTTTTTCTTCGTGCTTTCGCGCCTTCGCGATCCCGGTAGGGTTCTCATTCCTTTGGATTCAACAAATCCTTGAGCTCGTTCGCGAACTCGTTGATGTCGCGGAAGTGACGATACACCGACGCAAACCGGACGTACGCCACTTTGTCGAGCCGCTTGAGCTCTTCCATCACGAACCCGCCGATGTCCGCCGTTGCAATTTCCTTCTCAGGACGCTCCTGCAGCGTCGCCTCCACTCGATCGGCCACCGCCTCGAGCGCCGCGACGCTGACCGGCCGCTTTTCACACGCTTTGAGCAGCCCTGTGATCAGCTTCTGCCGGTCGAACCGTTCGCGCGTGCCGTCCTTCTTCACCACCATGTACGGAATCTCGTCGATCCGCTCGTAGCTGGTGAACCGCTTCCCGCAGTCGAGGCATTCGCGCCGGCGCCGGATGACCTCCCCTTCCTTCGATTCGCGCGAGTCGACGACCTTGTCGCCCAGGTGCGAGCAGTATGGACACTTCATACAACGCTCAACTGCAAACGCTCAACGCTCAGGACAGGCTCTCCCCTGCTGAGCGTTCAGCCGAGCTCCGAGAGCTCCCGAGTTGAACGTCGCGCGTCATGCGGTGTTTCCCTGCTCGGCCTGGTCGGCCAGCCGCCGGATGCCACCGAGATTCATCCCCTCCTGCGCGGCGAAAAACAAGCCGAGCAGCAGCGAGGGGAGAATCGAAAACGCGTGCAGGACGATCGCCGCGCCGACTGCGGCGTCGTCGGGCGCGCCGTAGAACATCGTCGCGCCCACGCGAAACGCCTCGTGAAATCCGCCGATCGCGCCCGGCGTCGGCACCGCCACGCCCAGCACGAGCAGCGCGAGCAGGAGGAACGATCCGGTGAACGGAATGGCGAAGCGGAACGCCGTCGCTACCGACCAGATCCCGAGACAAATCGACAGCCACAGCGGAAAGGACCAGGCCAGCGCCATCAGCAGGCGGCCGGGCCGGCGGATCGCCCCGAGGCCGCGCGCGAACTTCTCGGCGATCTTCGCGATCAGGCCGGCAAGCGCGGACGGCAGGACCTGCTCCAGCCGCGTCATCGTACGGCCGAGGCGCTCCGGATCGCCTGCCAGCACGAAGAGGAAGACGAGCGCCGACGTCGCGACGAGGGTCGCGCTGGCGCCCGCCCACTTGACCAGCGCGAATCCGGTCGGGTTGACGCCGGCCAGATCCTTGCCGAACACGAAGACGAACGACGCCAGCAAGATGAGCACCGTCACCGTGTCGAGCAGGCGCTCGAGAATGATCGTGGCAAACGCGCCCGTTGCCGTCATGCGCCCCTTCTGGCTCGCCGGCGCCTGCCGCGCGAGAAAGTACGGGCGAATGACCTCACCGGCTCGCGCCGGGAGCACGCTGCTCGCCGCGAAGCCGACCGCCGTCGCGCGGAACGCACTTGCGAACGAGGTGGGCCCCAGCGGTTCGAGCAGATACTTCCAGCGCAGCGCCCGAATCGCGAGGTTCACGATCATCGTGGCGAGCGACAGCGCCAGCCATTCGGGGCGCGCCCGGGCGATGTCGGTCAGCACGCGCCACAGATCGACGTTATGCAGAAACAACGCGATCAGCGCGACGGCGATTGCCAGCACGACGAAGGTGCGGACGTAAGCGCGCATGGCGGTTGAGCGTCCTCTACTATACCGCCCCTACATGTTGTTGTTGTCAGCAACTCGCGCAACTTGATAAGATGCGCTTTCTCTTCCGCAGAGGATTTTGTTGGCGCTCGCCTCGCCCATTCTCCAGACCACACTCGCCGACCGACGTCCTGATCGCCAGGGCAAGGTCCGCGACATCTACGATTTCGGCGATCGGCTGCTGATCGTCGCGAGCGACCGCATTTCGGCGTTCGACTACGTGCTCGCGTCGGGCATCCCCGACAAGGGCAAGGTCCTCACGCAGATTTCAGCGTTCTGGTTCCACCACACGGAGGCCATCGTCGGCAATCACCTCCTCTCGACCGCGGCGACATCGTTTCCCGGCGAGGCGCGGCGCGCAGCTGACCTGCTGCGCGGGCGCTCGATGCTCGTCCGGCGGACCGAGCCGCTCCCCATCGAGTGCGTCGCTCGCGGCTATCTGTCGGGGTCGGCCTGGAAGGATTACCTCGCAACCAGCGCGGTGTGCGGCATCCGGCTCCCGGCCGGTCTGCGCGAGTCGGAGCGGCTGCCCCAGCCGATGTTCACGCCGGCCACCAAAGCCGAGACCGGGCACGATCTGAACATCAGCGAGAAAGAGGCCGCCGAGCTCGTGGGCAAGCGCGTCCTCGACCGTGTCCGCGATCTGACGCTCCGCCTCTACGCCCACGGGTCGGCGCATGCGGAGTCGTGCGGCATCATCGTCGCCGATACGAAGTTCGAGTTCGGACTCCTCCCTGTTGAGGAGGCCGACCACCGCCCGGTCGAGGAGCGCATCATCCTGATCGACGAAGTGCTGACGCCGGACTCGTCGCGGTTCTGGCCGAGGGATGGCTACAAACCCGGCGGAGCACAGCCGAGCTTCGACAAACAGTTCGTGCGCGACCACCTCGAGCGTATCCGGTGGAACAAGCAGCCGCCGGTCCCCTCGCTTCCCGACGACGTGATCGTGAAGACCCGCGAGAAATACGTGGAGGCGTTCCGGCGCCTCACCGGCCGGGAGTTCGAATGATTTCCGACAGGCTCGATCGGCTGGTCGAGGAAATGGTCGATCGGGGCGTCCAGTTCGAGGACGCGGTTCGCGAGTTCGAAAAGCGCTTCATCGCCCGGGTCCTGGGCAAGTCCGACGGCAGCCTCACGAAGGCCGCCGACGTGCTCGGCATGCACCGCAACACGCTCACGCGGAAGATGGGCGAATACAAGATCAAGCGCAGGGCGGGCTAGGTCGGGTGGGTCGAGTTGGGCCTGGGGGGCCGAGCAGGTCACACGCCCACCAGGCTGGCGCCTGACCAAGACGACCAGCCCTACCAGACTCGCGCCAGTACGGTAGTGGGCTGGTTTCAAAAGGGCAAAACACCCGCTAGCACTCCCCCGCTAGCACTCCCCCGCTAGCACTCCCCCGTTGACACTGCCAATCCCTGACATATAATTGGCAGTCGCCCTCACCGAGTGCCAAGCAGCAGAGGGCCACCTTTCACCTCACAGACGGAGCACAACGCATGAACGTCAGACCGTTGCACGACCGCATCATCGTTCACCGCATCGAAGAAGGTGAACAGAAAGTCGGCGGGATCATCATCCCCGACTCCGCCAAGGAAAAGCCGCAGCAAGGGAAGGTCATCGCCGCCGGGAACGGCAAATCGAAGGACGATGGCAAGCGCGTGCCTCTCGACGTCAAGGCCGGCGACCTGATCCTGTTCGGCAAGTATTCCGGCCAGGAGATCAAGCTCGATGGGGAGGAATTCCTCATCATGCGCGAGGACGAAGTGTTGGCCGTGATCGAAGGCGAAACCAAGAAGAAGAAGTAACGGAGTAGGTATCAGCTCTCGGACATCGGCCCCGGGCGCCCGGCTCTCAGAGAGCGGCAGCCGACGCCGCTGATAGCCGATAGCCGATAGCCGACAGCTACAGGAGAACAGTGACATGGCAAAGCAGATTGTGTACGGCGAGCAGTCGCGGCAGGCCATCCTGCGCGGCGTCAACCAGCTGGCCGACGCGGTGAAAGTGACGCTCGGCCCCAAGGGCCGCAACGTCGTCCTCGACAAGAAATTCGGCTCCCCGACGATCACCAAGGACGGCGTGACGGTCGCGAAAGAAATCGACCTGAAGGATCCGCTCGAGAACATGGGCGCCCAGATGGTGCGCGAGGTCGCGAGCAAGACGTCGGACACGGCGGGCGACGGCACCACCACCGCCACCGTGCTCGCGCAGGCCATCTATCGCGAAGGCGCGAAGAACGTCGTCGCCGGCGCGAACCCGATGGACATCAAGCGCGGCATCGAGAAGGCCGTCGAGGCGCTGACGGCCGAGATCAAGCGCATGTCGAAGCCGGTGAGCGGCAACATGGTGGCGCAGGTCGGCACCATCTCCGCGAACAACGACGAGACCATCGGCAAGATCATCGCGGACGCCATGGACAAGGTCGGGAAGGACGGCGTCATCACGGTTGAAGAGGCGCGGACGCTCGAGACCTCGCTCGAGGTGGTCGAAGGCATGCAGTTCGACCGCGGCTACCTCTCGCCGTACTTCGTCACCGACCCCGAGCGCATGGAAGTGGTGCTCGAAAACCCCGTCATCCTGATCCACGAGAAGAAGATCAGCTCGATGAAGGACCTCCTGCCGGTGCTCGAGCAGGTGGCGCGCCTCGGCCGCCCGCTGCTCATCATCGCGGAGGACATCGAGGGTGAAGCGCTGGCGACGCTCGTCGTCAACAAGCTGCGCGGCACGCTGCAGGCTGCCGCGGTGAAGGCGCCCGGCTTCGGCGATCGCCGCAAGGCGATGCTCGAGGACATCGCGACCCTCACCAACGGCCGCGCGATCACCGAGGACCTCGGGATCAAGCTCGAGTCGATCAAGCTCGACGACCTCGGCAAGGCGAAGAAGGTCACGATCGACAAGGACAACACGACGATCGTCGAAGGCGCGGGCGCCTCGTCGGCGATCGAGGGCCGCGTGAAGCAGATTCGCGCGCAGATCGAGGACACGACGTCGGAGTACGACCGCGAGAAGCTGCAGGAGCGGCTGGCGAAGCTGGTCGGCGGCGTCGCCGTCATCAAGGTCGGCGCGGCGACCGAAACCGAGATGAAGGAGAAGAAGGCGCGCGTCGAGGACGCGATGCACGCGACCAAGGCGGCTGTCGAAGAGGGGATCGTCCCCGGCGGCGGCGTGGCCCTGATCCGCGCGGCGAAGGTGTTGAAGGACATGAAGCTCGGCGGCGATCAGCAGATCGGCGTCAACATCGTGTTGCGCGCCATCGAGGAGCCGATGCGGTGGATCGCGACCAACGCCGGCCAGGAAGGCTCCATCGTCGTACAGAGGGTGCGCGAGATGAAGGAGTCGGAGGGCTTCAACGCGTTGACCGACGCCTACGAAGATCTCGTCAAGGCCGGCGTCATCGATCCAGCGAAGGTCGTGCGCTCGGCCCTCCAGAACTCGTCGTCGATCGCGTCGTTGCTGCTGACCACCGAAGCGCTCATCTCCGAGATCCCCGAGGAGAAGAAGGACGCGCCGGCGATGCCGGGCGGCGGTGGAATGGGTGGGATGTACTAACGCGTAATTCAGAATCAGGAATTCTGAATTCAGAATTCCTGATTCCACATTCGAGAGGCCCGGTGGCGAAAGCCGCCGGGCCTTTTTTTGTTTTTCACCCATCAGCGACGGTCGACTGCCTTGGCGCCGTGAGATCGATCCGGCTGGGGCTGAAGGTCAGGACTGAGGCAAACGTTCAGCGCAGCGTGAACGTCAGCTCGATTGTGATGAGGACCGGAACCGGCTCGCCCATCCGGGTGCCGGGGGCAAATCGCCAGCGTCGCGCGGCGGCCATTGCCTGCTGGTCGAGGCCGAAGGTCGGATCGAGCGATCGAACGATCTGCACGTCGCTCACAGAGCCGTCGACGCGGACGACGCATTCGAGCAGCACGGTGCCCTGGACTTTCGCGCGCATGGCGTCCGACGTGTACTGCGGGCGCTCCTCGTGCAGCACGCGCGGGAGCGTGACGCCGTTGCCCGGCCGGTAGACGCCACCACCCGTGCCGCCACCGCTGCCGGGTCCGAGGCCCGAGCCGGTGCCGGGGCCAATCCCCGAGCCGGTGCCGGTGCCGGCGCCACCACCGCTGCCTGATCCCTGCGACAGCGTGGGCGGACCGGGCGGCGCTTCGATCGCCCCCGGGAGCGAGTCCTGCGCCGCGGCGGAGCTCACCGCCGGGATGTTCAATTGCGCGATCGGCTGAGGGTCATCCTTGATCTGCTTCGGTGGCTCGAGCTTCGGCGGTTTGTCGACCGGGACGGTAATCTTGTCCTTCCCAGGCAGCTCAGCTGCGCGGGGCGGTTCTTTCATCTTGTTGCCGCCGCCGCCGCCGCCGCCGCCCGGACCCGGCTGGCTCAGCCAGATGATGTTCGCGTTCGGCTGATCCGGCAGCACGGCCTGCGTAGCACTTGCGGTCGAGCCGTAACGGATGAGTAGGATCGCAACCAGCCCGAAAGCGAGATGCGACATGAGCGAGCCCAAGAAGGCAGGTCCCATGCGTTTTTCGGGCTGCTCGAACAGGAATGGGATCTCGACCGGATGCTGACCCTCGACGTGGAAAGACAGATGTCCGGCCGATTCATTCGCGCGGACGGCTGCCGTTCGAGTGGACTCGGCCATCGGGAATGTTATGGGGCTCGTCGAAGTATTGTCGCGCACTGGTCTGGATGGCTGCAACTGCAAAAGGAGTGCCTTGCACCTCTTGCGTATTTCATTAGGACGCCGGGCCGAAGATATGGCCGGTTTGTCCTCTACACGCGTCCTGTCCACGCCCCGATCGCGGCGTTGCCGCCCCCGTACGAATGAAGGATGGCCAGCGCATCGGCCGCGCGAGGTTCGCTGCGGATGGCGACGAGGATTCCACCTCGGCCCGCCAGCGTCTCGAAGATCCGACCGTCGTGCGCCTGAAAACCGACACGACGCATGGTGCCGGCGAGTCCCAGTTTCGCGAGATCGCGCGCGCTCCCCTGCAAGGCCTCGACGAGCGCGCCGCACGCCACGACCGGACCGACGCCGGCGATGTCCAGGCGCCCGCCGCCCGAACCAAGCGTCTTCTGAATCAGCGCCGCCGCTTCCGGAGAGTCCCCCGCAAGAACCGACAGCGATTCGGGCGGAAACCCCGCCTGCTTCAGGGCGTCGAGCCCTTTCGACGCCCACGCGACGTCTTGAAACACGCCCACGGTGAACAGGCCAGCCGAGAGCTCGATCATGGATGTGTAATGTATCACGCGCGTGACGTGCGACGTGCGAGGTGCGAGGGTGCGAGGTGCGAGGTGCGAGGTGCGACGTGCGACGTGCGAAGTGTGAGCGTGCGACGTGCATGCTGACATAGTGATTGTGGGTGCGGGGCCGGCGGGT
>WNEY01000260.1_pt1 | contig 30996 bp, 31 predicted proteins | sample 5400531 | NCBI WGS metagenome assembly WNEY01 (sample SAMN13153338, study PRJNA577476) | soil metagenome | isolation source: 200 cm saprolite under Douglas fir tree site 1 | place: USA:California | collected 2015-04-18
GGGTGGGTCTCACCGAAGAGGCGGCCCACGCCGAGGGCCTGCGCTTTGCGACAAACCACGGAGACACCTCGGACTGGTATACCTCGCGACGGGTAGCACTGCGACACACGGGTTTCAAGACGCTCGTCGAAGAGGGGACGGGGCGGATTTTGGGCGCCCACCTGTTGGGTCAGCACGCTGAGGAGATGATCAACCTCTTTGGGCTCGCGATCCGCACCGGGATACGTGCTAGCGATCTCAAGCACACGGTGTTTGCCTACCCGACCAGCGCATCAGACCTCGGCTCGATGCTCTAACCCCCGGCCCTGGCACCGAGAGGAGTCGGCCGAACGCTGTCCCGACCCCGGACTTCTGTCGCGTTCCCCCACCAGCGGGTAAAAGACGATGAAGTCTTCGTCCAGCCGCGCGATCATCTGGACAAACGTCGTCGTCGTCAGTCGCCGTCGGGGAAACAACTGATTAGAGTCAGTCGGAAGGCGTCCACAGGCGTCCACCAGGGTTCGCTGGTTAAGAGTCAGCTGCTCTACCAACTGAGCTATGCAGGCGCGACCGTTATTCTATTCGCCGAGTTGTCCGCTGCGTGCCGCAGTCACCACGGACATCCACCGGCGTTGTTGTCAAACTGTTGTCAAACCCCAAAACTGTTCCTCAAGGCATCGAAAAAGGGGGGTTGCTGAGGCGGGATGAACCGTGGTTCTCCGGGCCCGACACCGTCCGATATTTATCCAGGAACCTCAGCGAGGCGGTCGGGCTCGACCGGATTACGAATGCCCAGCAAGGCCACGAGCGCACCTGCCAGGGCGATGCGCACGCCAACCTCCATGGCGCCTCGATAGGCGTTGATCGAGGCCGAGCGCAGCTCGGGCAGGGGCTGATTCGGGCGCAGGTGACGCTCTCCGAAGCAGCTCTCGCTGACGATCGGGTCGAGCTGCCCATTGGCCGCTGCGGCTGGCGCCTAGCGGGCAAGCCTTCATCTAAACGTGTCCGGATCATCGTCCGTGACCCTATGAGGGCGAGATCCCAGCAGCCGTCAACTTCAAATCCCCGGGGGGCATCTAGCTAGCGACTGTAACGTGATGCCGGGCAATCGGCTGATTGGCAACAGTCGTATTGGAGAAGTCCTCTACTGCTAAGCGGGTTCATGTATATGTGCGTGTAAGGCGGGACCGGACCGGCACCTTGACCTTGAGTGCGCGAACCGCGCTCTCCTGACAGCAACCCGGGACCTTCCGGCCGCCTGCCGGCGCTAGCACTGGGGCGAACGCTGGAGCGGCTCAGCCCGAGGTGAGGGCCGGGGTCGCCACGTGCCACACCCCGCCGAACGCCTTAATACCCTCGCCGTTGGCGTCACCCTTGGCCTTGTCGTTCGCGAACAGGTAGAGCAGGTGACCGTTGTACGCGACTTGGCTTCCGTTTGCGTTCCCGATCACGGTCAGGGTTCCGGTGACGCCGGCCATGCCAGTCGGGGTTCCGGTCGACAGCAGTGGGGGCCAGTGCGTAAGGCAGGCGCCTGTGCACTTTGGAGCACTGCCGAGGTCGGATGTCAGGTAGTAGAGGGTCAGCCCACTCGGGTTGGTCAGCACCATTTCTTGTGTCCCGGCAACGGAGATCGTCGCCACCTCTACAGCGGGTGAGGCGGACGGGCTCGGAGACGCGGCAGCTTGGGGCGTGGAGCTCGAACTCCCGCAACCTGACAGGAAGAGCGCTGCGATGGCGGCGATACCGATGACGGAACGGCTACCCACGGCCTGCCTCCTTGGATCCTAGCCATTGATCCGTGTTTGTACTTACGCGGCGGTGTTACAGGGCCGGTTGTTGGGCGGCAAAAAGTCCATCCGGCCCTGGGCAAGTTGGCTTTGCCTCTCCGGGCTTCAGAGTCGTTGCCCCACCCCTACGCGGCTGAAGCGGCATAGCGTTAACCGCGCAACGGGAGTTGGATGGATACAGATTCCTGTCGACAAGCGAAGATGGTGTTAACCTGCTGCGCCGTTGCCGGCGGCTTGGGCGCCGTGGCCTGCTCCATCAGCATGGTCTTGGTGACGGTGGGCCTCGTCGGAACGGCCGCGGTCGCTTCCGGCTCGATTAACGCTATTGAGACTCTCGGCTCCAGACTCTCGGCTCCAGCATTACCCGTGCCCACGTCACCGCGATCGCCGGGGCACCTGGTCGTCCACCGCCGCGATCAGCATCCAGCTTCGGGGAAATGACCTAGCCGTTTGCCCTCTGCATTCCAGCGTAAGAGACCCAGGTCCCGACCAGCACCGCGACCGTCACGAGATAAAACGGTCCAACGTGACCCAGCGCGGCCAAACCGTAGACGTAATGAATAGGCAATGCGACCACCAGTCCGAGTAGGTAGCTCCCCAACGCGGTCCACAGCGCCCACCGCTGCCCGCGGCGGATTCCGAACCAGGCAAGCGCAGTCAGAGCCAGTCCGTAGATCATGATGAACGCAGCCAGATTTACCTGAAGGTGGCTGATGTAGTTGTAAAGCGTGGGGTTGTTCGTTTGAAGAGCCGCCGCGTCGGTGCCGACCAACTGGCGGGTGAGGCCCAGCTCAATGAACGCGGTGAAATTAAGGATGAGGAAGATGAGCCCGCAGACAAAGACGGCGACACCTGCGACTGCGATCGCCGCCGAGCCCCAGTTCAGCCGTCCCTCGCCACCGCTCGACTGCACTCCGGGTATCGACCGCATTGCCACTCTGCTCGACCTCCCTTTCAGCGCACTGCAGCGTAAATCCGCCCGGGTTCCGCTATTCCCTTCAGGGTATGGGCTCAGCGGTGTTCAAAGCGGATGCCCGACCCGGCGACGAGGTCTCTCACGGTACTCGAAACGAGCAGCTCACCCCGTGTCGCCAGTGCGCTAACCCGCGCCGCGATGTGAACCCCGATGCCGCCGATGTCGGTGCCGATCAGCTCGATCTCACCGGTATGGATCCGAAGAAGTGCGCCGACCGTCTCGGTCATCCGCGGGACCGTCTTTCTCGACGCGAGACACGCCTGGATTTCAGCCTCGATGGGACCGGACCTGGTCGTCTTCCGCACCGCGGGTGAACTCGCTATCGAGAGGCCAGCCGGGAGGGCCCCCCGTAACCCTTGAGCGTAGTTGTGTGCATGCCAGCTCCTGGTTGGCATCCTGCCGAACGCACATGGGAGGTGGTCGTCGGTGAAAATGATCGGTCGGCTCGCACTGCCCGCAGGCTTCGCCGTGCTCGTCGCACTCGTTAGCCTGGGCACCGCCGCCAGCGCGGACCCGGGCACGATTCTGAAATTCGACACGATGGCCCCGGTCACGGGACCATATGTCGGCGCGTCGAACCCCATTCGGGGGGTGCCGGGCGGGGGCCTTCCCTGGATGATCGAAAGCGGACGAGGGTCTCTCGACCGCGACGGCCACCTGAAGGTCCGCGTTCGGGGCCTGGTGCTCGCCGATCACGCGCCCGTCCCGCCAGCGCTGCAGGGCACCAACCCGGTCACGCCGTTCAAGGCGATTGTGAGCTGCCAGACGATCGGCGCTGATGGTTCGGCGACCGTCACGAATGTCTCGACCGCGGGCTTCCCAGCCAGCACGGAAGGCGATTCCAATATCCGTGCCACTGTCCAGCTACCGCATCCCTGCATCGCCCCGATCGTCTTCGTCACGTCGGGGGGCGGATCCTGGTTCGCCGCCACCGGCAACTGATTCTGAGCTGACCTTCAGGCAGGAGGAGGCTTCCCTCCTCCTGTCGCCGCCAGGCCTGCCGCTGCCTGGATCTGGGTTCGCCGAGTACTACAACGGCGATCGGCCGCATCGCAGTCTCCGCCGGCAGTGTCCCATCCCTTGGCACGGGTTAACTCAGGGACCGGTGGTATCGCTGCCAGTCTGGGGCGGTGGGCACCACGTCTACGCCCGTGCGGCCTGAGGTCGGATGGAGTTATGCCGTCCTACAACTCCGGCCGAGATGATGGAAGCGGCCAGAAACACGGCGCCCCACATCGTGGCGGCTGCGAAGCGGTTGCATCAGTCGGGTACGCGCTGAATCCAGGCTCGGGGGAATGCATTGCTGCCCATCGATGGTTCACGATCACCCATCGGTGAAGCTGTACGCTCCGCTCGCCGAGATCCTCCTAAAACCACCAAGCCGCTGAATTATTCTTTCCTGACCCCCCGCCAGGGGTGGTCGGACTGGCGAAAGTAAACAAGGACCTGGCCGAAGCTCTATCTCAATTCGGATTGCGACGTCACCGCGAAGCATCGAGGAGATCCTCGGCGACGACGCGCGCGACCTCCTCGAGCATCGATGCGAGACGATCCCAGCCTCGCGGCTGAACCTGCCTGGTCCCGATTTCGTCAACCGAGGGTGGAGCTTGAGTGACCGGTCCACCCCGGTGCTTCGCAGCCTCCAAACCCTCTTTGACTGTGGGCGCCTCGCTGGGACTGGCTATCTCTCCGTCCTGCCCGTCGACCAGGGAGTTGAGCACTCGGCCGCCGCCTCATTCGCCGCCAACCCCTCGTATTTCGATGGAGAAAAGATTGTCGAGCTGGCCATCGAGGCGGGTTGCAACGCCGTCTCCTCCAGTTTCGGAGTGATGGGGTCGGTCGGACGTAAGTACGCCCACCGGATTCCCTTCATTTGCAAGATCAATCACAACGAACTCCTCACCTACCCGAACAAGTTTGACCAGATCCTCTTCGGCACGGTCAAGCAAGCCTGGGAGCTGGGTGCCGTGGCGATCGGAGCCACCATCTACTTTGGCTCCCACGAGTCAGACCGGCAGATCCGGGAGATTGCGGTCGCATTCCAGCAGGCGCACGAGCTGGGTATGGCGACCGTGCTCTGGTGCTATCTGCGCAATGCAGCTTTTAACAAGGACGGCGTCGATTACCACGTGGCGGCGGATCTGACCGGGCAGGCGAATCACCTGGGGGTCTCAATCCAGGCCGATCTCATCAAGCAGAAGTTACCCGAGACGAACCGAGGCTTCGAGGCGCTGAAGTTCGGTAAGACATCCGCAGGGGTGTACGAGAAGCTGAGCACCAACCATCCGATCGACCTCACCCGCTACCAGGTGATCAACTGCTACCTGGGGAGGAGCGGGCTAATCAACACCGGGGGCCCAGCAACCGGCGAGAGCGACCTCAAGGACGTAGTCCGAACGGCCGTGATCAATAAGCGCGCTGGCGGGATGGGACTGATCTCCGGCCGCAAGGCTTTTCAGCGTCCGACGCGAGAGGGGATCGACCTTCTCCATGCGATTCAGGATGTCTACCTTTCGACAGAAATCTCGTTAGCCTGAATCAATCAGCCGAAGGACGACGAGAGCGATGGCGCAGTCTGAGGCTGATCAACGGTCACCAGCGCTGGCTCGGACCAGCACCAGCGACTCCTTGACACCAGGATGCCGTACCGGACTTCTTTCTTGGCGTTGATGTATGAAACGCGCTTGACCACGAGGTGGCTGCCCTTTACCTCAATGTCGTAGCCTTCGTCGACGGAGAGTCAGTCGAACGTCGACTTCCCGCTCCACGTAGTCCCACTCTTCAGTCTCGCGGAGCTTCCCAACAAGCTCTTCGAACAGCTCCCTGGAGGCCGGCGCGTACTCGAACCACGTCAGGAAATCGAAGAACTGACCGAGGTCGCGACTATGGTAGAGACGGCGGGCGATAGCCGGGAGGTACTCCAGGCCGATCGCGATGTGGCGGGAGCGCTCCTCGAAGATCGCCCGGCGTTCGACCTGGGTGAGCTCCCACCACGCGTCCGATTTCCTGATCGGAATGAGGCCTGCGCAGGTCGCCTCTGCCCGGCCCAGCAACGGCTGGCGGGCGACCAGGGCTGACCGCTCCGCAGGCTGGACGTAACGCTCGTAACTGGTGACACCCTGCAGGACCCAGGCACTGCCCTGGCGAATCGGGAAATCCCGGCCTCCGAGGACCGCTATCCGGTGGACCGCGGTCAGCGGAGGGCCCGCCATGGCGCTGATCCGCTCGACGTGCCACGCTCCCGTCCTACCGCCCGCGAAGCAAACGTGAGCAGGACCAGCCTCGGTCATCCTCACCGACGTTACTAAAGGTGCAGCCGCGCAACCTCGCCCACTGAGTAAACCTGGCTCGGCATATCCACCGACCTATGCCGCCCGCCGGCAGGAGAATAAGTCGGATAGGGACTCGGACTTACGAGTCCGGACGGAAGCACGCGGAGCAGCTTGAGTTCGGGCATGGACTCCACCAGGCCATCAGCGGTCGCATGGATTAGTTGTGATGGTGATCGGGTTCCTTCTTGGCGACCTCTACCGTGTCAATCAGATGACGGACCGCCTCGTCGAGGGTGTAGCCATCGAGCTTAGCGCTCTTCTCCAGGTCTTCGATGAGCAGGTAATCAGCCTTGCCGTGGCTTTCGTGCGGCAAACGGCATCCACAAGTCAGGCACATCTCGTCTCCTCCTGCTGATGATTTGATCTTCTGTGCGTTGTGAACTCGATCATAGTGGTGGACCCTGTATCGGTCCCGCAAGGACGATCACGCCCGCAGCAACCAGACAGTAGCCGGCTATCTTGACCGTGTGGGCGCCCCATGGCGTGACCTCCCAAACCATTGCGGCCGTGATCAAAGCCATGATCCCCACGTTTCCTGCGGCGAGGGCAAATGCGAGCAGCATCAGCGCCCAGCTCGCTCCCAGGCATTTGACGCCGTAGCCCAGACCGAACCCTAGGCTCGTTCGATTGCCCTGTCTCCCTGAGCACCGTTCCCGTGCCAGGACTAGACAGGCCGCCAGGGAGGCGGCCTTGAGGTTGGAGAGTTGGTAGGTGCCGGCGAGCACGAGCGTCCCCCCGGCGATCAACCAGGGGCGCCTGGACCGCGGATTCGAGACAGCTCGCCGAGCCCGGACGAAGGCCGACCACTCTCTCTCTGCGTATTGCCAGTGGCGAGGGCCGGGCGACTCTGGCATGATGATTTTGCTGGTTCCGGCTAACCAGTCTCAGCTGGGAACAGGGATGGTTAGGAGGCTCGTCCGGCAGCTCACGACGCCAGTGCGTCGGCCGATGCTGTGCGCTATTTGCCAGATGCGCCCGGCAGAGACGGGATGGAGCGCTAACCCGTTCGGCAAGGTGTACGGCGTCTGCATCGAATGTTCCTCTGAAAACCCGCCGGCGCGACCCGGCCATCCGGCCGAAGCCTTGTTCCCATGGACCTGAAGCAGAAAATCGCCGCCGATCTCGAGGAGGCCCGTCAGCGGACTCACTACTTGCTCGCGCCGGTGGATGACGAACGTCTGGTCACACAACACGATCCAGTCCTGAGTCCGCCTATCTGGGACTACGGTCACGTTGGCGTGTTCGAAGAGCTGTGGCTTGTTCAAAAGTTGTCCGGCGCCGGACCGATGGAAGAGTGGTTGATGCACGCCTATAACCCCTTCGACAACCCTCGAGCGCTGCGCGGACGAATGAAACTCATGGACCGGCCGACGACGATGGCTTACCTGGACAAGGTCCGCGGTCGAGTGCTCGAACTGCTCGAGGAGGTGGACCTCAGTGATTCCGATCCACTGCTGCGCGATGGTTATGTGTACGACTTGATCGTCCAGCACGAACACCAGCACGACGAAACGATCCTGCAGACCCTTCAGCTGATGCCGGGCGGGTATCTACAGTCTCTGCCGCCTGGGCGGGCAGCTCGTGTTGTGGAGGGCGGCATGGTGGAAGTCCCTGGTGGGCGCTACCGGGTGGGGACGGACGCTGCTGAGCCCTACGACAACGAGCACCCGCGCCACGAGGTAGAGCTCCGTGGCTTCCGGATCGACCGATTCCCCGTCAGCAACGGTGACTACCAGCGGTTCATGGACGACGGTGGGTACTCCCGCGACGAGCTTTGGAGCAAGAATGGGTGGGATTGGGTCGAGACCTTCCGGCCGGAGGCGCCCGAATACTGGTTCCGGTCGCCAGAGGGGTGGCTCACGACCCGCTTTGGGCAAACCGTCCCCGTCGATCCGGCGCTCCCTGTCATGCACGTGTGTTACTTCGAAGCTGAGGCCTACGCTCGCTGGGCGGGGAAGCGGTTGCCAGACGAGTTCGAGTGGGAGGTGGCCGCCTCGTGGGATCCGCACACGGGCCGGGCCAGGCGGTATCCGTGGGGCGACGATCCGCCCACAGCCGAGCATGCCAACCTCGATCAGCTGATGTTTGGTCCGGCAGCCGTGGGGGCCTACCCCGCGGGCGCGAGCGCGCTGGGCTGCGAGCAGATGCTCGGGGATGTCTGGGAGTGGACGAGCAGCCGCTTCCTCCCCTATCCGGGCTTCGTGGCGTTCCCGTATCCGGAATACTCGGAGCCTTTCTTTGGCGACACATTCAGAGTCCTGCGCGGGGCCTCCTGGGCAACCCGACCGCGGGTCGCTCGTGCCACCTTCCGTAATTGGGACTCCCCCATCAAGCGTCAAATCTTCGCCGGCTTCCGGTGCGCGATGGGCATATCAGACTAATGGCGCAGCCTGCATTGGTCCCGGTCGCCGGGACTGAGTCCGACAGCCCGGAACTGCTGGTAGAGGACGTCAGGAGGGGCCTGGAGCAATCCCCCAGGGAGCTGCCCTGTCGCTACTTCTATGACGCCCTCGGCTGTCAATTGTTCGACGCCATCACCGAGCTCCCCGAGTACTACCTGACCCGGGCAGAGACAGAGATCCTGTCTCGCTACGCCGTACAGGTGATTGAGCGCACGAAACCAGAGTTCATCGTCGAGCTCGGGGCCGGCTCCTGCACCAAAACTCGCCTGCTGATCGATGCCGGGCTGGCCTGCGGAAGTCTCCGCGGTTTCATCCCGTTTGACATCAGTCGCAGCAGTATCGACCGGGTGACGTCTGAGCTGTCTGACGTCTATCCCGGGCTGGCGATCCGGGGCATCGTGGGGGATTTTGCGACGCAGCTCGCGATGATCCCACGGTTGAGGCGCCAACTGGTCATGTTCCTTGGGAGCACCATTGGCAATCTCGCCGACGACGAGTGCAAACGATTTTTCCAGAGCATCCGCTCGTTGCTCCGACCAGATGATGCCTTTTTCATCGGTTTTGACCTGGTCAAGGACGAGTCGCAGCTCTTGGCGGCATACAACGACAGCCAGGGGGTAACGCTCCGGTTCAACCTCAATTTGCTCCGCCGGCTGAATCGCGAACTCGGTGCCGACTTCGACCTGGAGGCGTTTCGCCACATCGCGATTTACAATCGCGGCCTGGCCCAGATGGAGATGTACCTCGAGTCACAAAAGCTTCAGGTGGTCACCATCCCTGGGGCCGAGATGCGCGTCACGTTTGGCGAAGGTGAGCGGATCCACACCGAGATCTCCAGAAAGTTCACGCGTCAGCAAGTCGAGGCCCTCTTCGTCAAGGCAGGGATGACTATGGTCGGCTGGTACACGGACGGCGCCAACCGCTTTGCGGTCGCGCTCGCAGTGGCTACGGAGAGCTAACCGCCTCGGTCTCGGTGATCTCGAGTCGCTCCTCACCGTACTCGCCGCTCGATTCATCGAGCCTGAACGACCGTGCCTTCGCGAATCGTCCTCGAACCACGGACGCGACCACGTAGCTGTAAAACGGCCACCCATGCGTGCTGTCGAACTCCGACATGCGCGCTTGGTTGTCTGGGTGGCTGTGGACCCAGCCAATAATCTCCAGCCCGCGGCCTTCCGCATCCCTCTGCACCTGGAGATGCTCGACGGGATCAATGTTGTAGCGGTGTCTCGATCGCTCCACGTTGGTGTTGCGCATGCCGCGAAATTCAATCCCCTGCCTCGGCGCATCCGCACCACCGGCCCGCCCGATTAGCGCACCGCACGCCTCATTCGGATAGCCAGCCTCGAGGTGCTCGCGGATGTGTTCGAGGACTGCCTGGCTGATGCGCAGCGTCACGCCTTCGGCCATCCCGGGTGAGCCCACGGATTGATCCGGAAGTTTCGCAAACTCAGCGCGCTCACGAGGCGACACCGGGTGTCAATTTTAGGGCGCCGTGAGGCGCCAAGACCAAATGGTTTCTGCCCGATTCGCATCGTTGGCCCAACCGCTGAGCCCGGCGCTATTACAAGCGATTGCCGGTAAGCGATATGAAGGATTCGTCCAGTCGCGCCACCATCTGGGTGAAGGTAGAGACGGAGCCAAAAAAGGAGGGCACGACAAAGGCGGCCGCGCAAGCCGATTTTGGGCTCGATCTTCTGTGGCCACCGTTGTAGCCACCAGAATGGAATTCCTTGGACTCAATGGAAATCCTTGGAATACATGGAAAGCGAAAATCGCGAGCTGAATTCAATTGCCGCCTGATTTGTAAACACCCGGTCCGGGGTCCACGGGCGTTGCTTTCACAGTTGCTTTCAAAAATCCCTCGATGTGAACATTCATCTGGATCTACACGTCGACGGATCTTTGCCCACCGGCTTATTCGCGCCAAGGAACTGCGGTCCGGCCAATCGGTGTCAGTGCGAATGTGCCGACTCCCTCGACGACTGGCCAATCTGCTCGCCAGCCGTGCGATGACCGCCCATTAAACGAGACTGGCGGCGGTCGACCCTAAGTCGTTAGATCAGCCGGGCATTCGGAGACCGTAGCGCGCGGCCAGCTCGGCCCCGTGCTTCAAGTCATAGCGGACACCGTGCGCCTTCGAGAGCTCTTCCATCCGGTTTCGGTCAAACGTTTCTTGCTGGGTAAGGGAGGCGAGCGCATCCAGGTGCGCCTCAACGCCCGCCGGCCAGCAAACGCTACTCATCATCGCCACCCCGGGTCCGAGGTTCCACACGGCGTGCATGACACCGCGCGGCCGGAAGACGACTGTCCCTTCTGGGGCATCAAGGATGTCATCCCCGATCACCAGGTTGCCCTTGAGCACGCGAGTCACGTCAGCTTCGCGGTCTCGCGCGTGCGGCGGGATGAGAAATCCGGGCGGGATGACCGCATCGACCACAGTCACCTCGCCGCCCGTCTCGGCTCCCCCCAACATGATCCGCCACTGACCCTGGCTGCCGAGGGCGCGCCCACCGCCCGCTGCCACAGCGACGCCGCGCAACAATCCTGTTCCCATCCCGCACCTCCTGATCTGGACGCAATACTCAGTATTGTAGGACTCTACTCGACATAATGCTACCCTAAAAGGATGGCTGTCAAGGACCAGTTGAGTTATCGGCAGCGCCAAGCCCTGGCGACGCGAGAACGGATTGCCCGGGCGGCGCGCCGCCTCTTCGCCCGGTATGGCTACCAGGCGACCACGATGGCGGCCATCGCCAAGGCCGCGGGCGTGGCGCTCCCGACGGTCTACGCGGCCTTTGGGAGTAAGAAAGCGATCCTAGCTGAGATCCGACGACTCTGGCTCGAAGAATCCCTAGTCCCCCAACTCAGCGCCGAAGCAGCGGCAGAGCGAGACCCGCGGCGTCGGCTTGAACTAGCTGCCCGATGGACGCGCTACCAGCTGGACCGTGGCTCTGACGTCATCACGATCTATGAGGATGCTGCCCGTGGAGACCCCGCCATGGCGAAGGTCTGGGCAGCGGTCCTCAAGGAGCGAGACAGCGCGATTACTCGCTTCGTCGGGTCGCTCGCCGGTAGCCTATCGCCCGATCTGGATCTCAAGACGGCGACTGACCTGGTCTGGGCCTTAGAGCGTCCCGAGGTCTACCGAGAGCTCGTTCTCAACCGGGCTTGGCCCCCAGAGCGCTATGAGCGGTGGCTGGCGACGACGCTCAAGCAGCAGCTTCTCCCCGCCCCTGAGAAGCGACCAGACGCGACCTAATACCTGCAGCAAACGACTTCGACCGTTGTCCCTCTCGCCTATTGTCCTTTGGATGGAACTACGCCGAGCTGACGCATCAGTGTGAGATCGTCGCGAACCGCCCAGTGCTCAATTGATTTGCCGTCCTGGAACCGCACGAGGTGCACCAGGCGGAACGCGACCGGCCGGTTCGTCGGCGCCACCCCCATTAACTCGCCCGGGGTTGTGGAGGGCAAAAGTTGATCCAACTCGCTTGGCTTGACCATAGCGTGCAAGACCACCCAATGTGAACGTGACACCACCCACCACAACCCCACTCTGCCCAGAACATCACTCTAATTGGACGGACTTTCGCCCCCTCAGCATGAAGGTCGTCATCAAACCCTGCAGCACGCCCACCCAGGCCTCCTGAACGACCTCCTCGTCACCACGTCGCAGCGCCTCGACCAGCCGCGCCTCTTCTGCGATATCGATCATGCCCCAGATGCCGCAGCTCTAGATCTTACCGGCTTCCAGCAAGCTCGACGGCCTTGGTAACGTCGGTGGGGATGACCCAGTCGGTCGGTCTGCGCGTCTGTTTTGCCGGCGGTCGGATGGGTCCATGGCAGGTCGAGCGGATGAGCGCCCTGCTTGGCCCTGCCCTGCCCGCGGTCCATCGCGTGGCGGTCCGTGACAACCAGACTCTCCCGGGTTCCTCGGGCTGTGCCTGGCTGCTGCAGGGTGTCACCAGTTATGAGCGGTACGTGCAGCGCGGTGAGCGGTCGGCCCTGGTCGAGTGCCAACCGGCGCTGGGCCGACCCGAAGCGACGTGTGCCGCCCTGATCCCAATCAGGAAAGCGGCGGCGTGGTGGGAGCTCGCCCAGGATGAACGTCGGACCATTTTCGAGGAGCGTTCCCATCACATCACCACCGGCCTGGACTACCTTCCGGCCATTGCGCGCCGCCTCTATCACAGTCGCGACCTCGGCGAGCCGTTCGATTTCCTGACCTGGTTCGAGTACGCCCCGTCCTCGGCAGAACTATTCCAGGAACTGGTGGGCAAGCTCCGCGAGACGGAAGAGTGGGCGTACGTTGAGCGGGAAATCGACATTCGGCTGGTGCGCAAGGAGTGATCCACGAATGAACCGCCTGAGGCTGCGACCACCGAATTCCGCCCAGGCCCATTCGCCACAACCGGTGCCCCGATGTAACGAGTCGGCCGATTGCGGGACTAAGCGTTGAGGGAGCGAGCCAAGACACTGCCGGAACACTGAGCCGAGCGTGGCTGGCCGCCCCCGCAATCGGCTTCGCCCTCGTCAGCCTGACGGTCGGCTTGTTGGCCAAGCAGACGATCCGCTCCCCCCTACTCCACTCCGTTCTTCCACTTGTTCTTCAGCGATACCCTCCACATGAAGGTCTGGCTGGTGACGATCGCATTGATACTGGCCCTGGGTCAGCTCCTGACTGCGTCCCGGATCTATCAGCTGCTCGCTTCCCTCCACCCGGCCGTTTCTACAACATCGTGCATCGCTGGTCGGGCCGGACGGCGATCCTGCTCACCATCCCGGTCGCGTACCACTGCATCTTCCTGCTGGGCTTCGGGACGTACGACACGCGGGTCTATATCCACTCGCTGCTTGGATCGGTCATTTACGGGGCCCTGATCGCCAAGGTCATCTTGGTCCACTCCGGTGGCTTTCCCTGGCTTCGCGCTCCCGCTTGCGGGGGGTGCCCTCTTCTCGATCATCCTGGGCCTGTGGCTGACGTCCGCGCTCTGGTTCTTCCGAACGGTCGGGGTCGGCATGTGATGACCTCCGCCTGAACGGCATTTATGGCTCAGCCAGGTTTCCTGGCCACTGATCCAGGTGGCAACGATCCTCGTATACCTCAATGTCATAGCAAGTTGACAGCAGTTCACTCTGCGTGACAAGCTCAACCTACGCATCGGAGGCGAACCTGAAACAGAGAAGAGGAGGTAGTTAACATGGCCGACCATCTGGATGCACCCGGCTTGAATTCACCGCTGGGGGATGCCAAAACCGACATCACCGACGTCTACGCGTTTGCCAAGCCGGACGACGAGGAACCCGGAAAGTCGATCCTGATCATGAACGTCAACCCGCTGACGCTCGCCGACGCGTTCGACGAGAGCGCCCTCTACCAGCTCAACGTGGATACCAACGGGGATGCCGTTGCTGACCGGACCTTCCAGGTCACGTTTTCGCCGAAAGTCAATGGGGCGCAGACCGCGACGGTACGGCTGGTCATGGGCTCGAGTGCAACCACCATTTTCCAGAGCGCACCGGTTTCCTTTGGCGCGGGCCCGCAGGTCACCGTCGAAGGCCCCTATAAGTTTTTCGCCGGCCGGCGCAGCGATCCCTTCTTCTTCGACCTGCTGGGCTTCCTCTCGTTCGTCGGTGGCCACGGCTTCGACTTCACCCACGGCGACTTCTTTGCCGACAAGAACGTCTTCGGGATCGTGCTCGAGGTGCCAAACCATCTTGGGCTCGGGCCAAACCCGCAGGTCGGCATCTGGGGCCGCACCAGGCTCCAGCAGAACGGCAGTCTCGTCCCCGACGACCGGATGGGCCGCCCGGCAATCAACACCGTCTTCAACCATGGGGACGACAAGAACAAGTTCAACAACATCGACCCAACTGACGACCGGACGGCCACCCTGGCGACCGATCCGTCCAAGACGTACGTGCAGAGCTTCGCCGAGACGATCGTGTTCCTTAGCACCCTCGGGGCCACCATCGGCGGAAAGGGTGCCTACGACTCGGCCACCGCGACCGCGATCGCGGACATCCTGCTGCCCGACATCCTGACGTACAACTACTCGAACACCGGCGGGTTCCTGAACGGGCGCAAGCTGACGGACGACGTCATCAACGTTGAGCTGGGCCTCCTGACCAACGGCTCCACGCTGACGGACGACGCGAGCGCGCACACCGACTTGCTGCCGCGCTTCCCCTACATCGGGACGCCGCACTAGGAGGATGAGAATGGAAAAGATCGAACGACGCAAATTCCTCAAGGTTGCCGGGGCGGGCGTGGCCAGCGTCGCTGCCGTCGGCGCGCTGAGTCCGGTCGCCAGCATGGTCGTCTCGATGACCAAAAGCGGCCAGCTGCGCTTTCGTGCTGTCACCGGCCTGCCCGAGCACCCGCTGCCGGCATACGCCTCCTATGTCCTCGACGGTCGCGTCGACCTGCGCGCGAAGACCGGAGTCGTGACCCGGACGCTCTACGCCGGAGCGCCGGACGCCATGAGCGCGATCGCGTTCCCCGGCACGAAGCGTGCGATTCGGGTCACCGACGTCCAGCAGTCTGACGGCCTGGTCCGGATCGTCGGGGTCGTCGACGATTCGTCCCAGCTGCTCAAGGGCGAGACTCCAACGGTCGAGGTCACCCTCGACCGCTCGAAGGGGTTAGCCTGGGCGCAGTTCTTCGGAAACGCGGTGACGATGCGCCTGGAGGAAACGGCCAGCTAACCAGCTCGTGAGGCGCCGCTCGAGGGCTGGGGGCTCCCGCCTCGAGCGGTTCGCCGATTTCATCGATGCGGCCCTGGGAGCTCGCGTTTTGACAGCTTGTTCATTGACTCCCGATATAGCGCCGACCGACCGGCCACTGGCCGTTCTGCCCCGTGGCCAGCGCAGTGGCATTGTCGCCCAGGAGCTGGGCGCCGAGGCGGCTTGCGCTGGATCCACCGGGATCCAATCCCGGACCGCAGACGACTTACGCACCAGGTCTCCCCAGAGTCGAGGCCTGACCGGCCGCAATCGCGCTCCGTATTCCTCGTCGCCGCCCCCTGCTACGCCAGGTTCGATACCCGCGTCGATCGCCCCCTGAAAGGTTGGCGTCGAGCCGAAGGTTCCCTTCCAAAGGTTGGTCTGAAAGCGCTGCCAGGACAGGCTTCCAACGATCGGGGTGCCGTCCTTGCCAATGATGATGGCCGGCTCACTGCCCCGTCCGGCCGCCACGGCGGAGTGTTAGTGAACCTGACCCCGCCACCGCCAGCCTGCGTGCCGTTCGCCAACGCCGTGCTTGGCAACAGCGGCCTGGCCCGGAAACAACTGATTAAAGTCGGCTCGGAATTGGACGCCCCAGTCACTTGTTCGAGCCGGGCGACGAAAGCGTGCCTTTGAAGGTGAAGGTCGTCGTCGCCCGGCAGAAGCATGACAAATCGATCTGGGATACCCCGTGGAAGGTTCCGCCTCCCCTTGCCCCCGCGAATCTTCCAGTTCCCCCGGTGACCGTATACGTACCGTTCAAGATGTTCTGACCGGGGACGTTGGTGAAACACACGGTCCCGAGAGCTTCCGCCGTCACGGCATCGTCATTGGCGGCGACGAGCGTGACCAGTGGGGTACGTACCGTCCCGCAGGGGGCCGTGGAGAAATCGACCGAAGCGGCATTGTCAACTTCCGTACTCTTCCCCAAGTGAGTCGCCTCTCCCAGCCCGTGGACGTGAACGCAGACCGTCGTGGGCGGAGTCCCGGGCGGACAGGGGACGAACAAGACCTGCTCCTGGTACGTCGCCGCGAACGGCACCAACGTCGCGGCCTCAGCTGGCGAGGCACTCAGCACAGCTCCTGCCACCATCATCCCGACCAGGGCCGCCAGCGCCGTCGATTTCCTCATGTGGACCGCCTCCTCCGCCACTGCCGTTCGAGCTGGTCCTAGTATCGCGCGTCTGAAGTTCTTTGACGTGGTCCCGCGCGTTTGAGGCCTTCTTGCGGTGATTTTAGCGAAGACGATGTGGGTGGGGTTGTGGGATCTGGCTGGGTGTCGATCACGGGGACCAGGCCGCCGTCAGCTCATCGTCCCAAATGACATTGGCCGCTGCGAGGTGCTCTACACGCCAGGTAGCCGTCCCAACCTTCCCTCCCGGCTTCAGAACTCGGAACACCTCTTCGAGACATCGTTGCGGATCGGGTAGATGCCCGAGGTTTCCAATCTGCGGGCACTCCCTGAGTAAGCGCTCTCGCGCCCGCGTCCGTGACGGGAACCATGTGAGAGTCCAAGCGCCACTTTGCTGTTAAGAATCGATGTGGACTTCGTCCAGTCGCGCCTTCATCTGGACGAACATCGCGACGTTCAAGACAAGGCCGCGTAGTTCTAAGTTCTATAACGAGGTGCATTGCACCCTATGAACTCCTGACCCGCTCAAGTGAGCTGCCCGGCAGCGATGATGCGTGCGACTTCGTCGGCAAGGATCACGGCGCCGAATTCACACTCATCCTGGTCAAGGTGCCGACCGGACACGGTCCGAACATGCACCGCCATCCCTACGAGGAGATCTTCGTGATCATGCCGGCAAGGGGACCTTTTTTGGAACCTTTTTCGTCGACGAGTCGCAGATGGAGGCCCAGGCTAGCGACATCGTCGTAGCCCCGGCCGGCACGGCCCACCGGTTCATCAACTCCGGCAGCGATCGCCTCAGGCTAAATCGCTATCCATCACACACACCACAGCTCGTGACCGAGTAGCTCGAGCCGTAGTCGCCGGGCCAGTGCTGGTCCTCGGCACCAGCGGCCGCCTCTTTCAACGGGATCGGCCCCGATACCTAAGATCGATAGGTACAGCAGATAAGGGGACTGGTCCCAGCCATCTTTCGGTCGAACCAAGCGACAAGCATCGATTGGGCTTCTAGTCCGAAGGCGCCGGACGATGTCCCTGGTCCGAGAGCCTGAGCGCCGGCAAAGAACCGGACCCGATGCCGCCCCGCTCTGCCTGATGCGAAGGAGGGGCGGCGTCAAGCCGCCCCTCCCTGGTCAGAGCGAACTACTTGGTGGTCGTGCCGGTCCCATTGTCGTCGAAGGCCGTCGCCGCGTCTGCTTCTTCGTTGTTCGCCAGGTTGAGATTGGTGAACGTACCCTTGGCTTTTCCGAAGTAGTAGACCGAGAGGCCCGTGATCGAGTAGAGGCCGGCGCCGGGCTTGATGCCGAGGGTCGACAACGAGGTGGTGAGGATTAGGGTGCAGGGCGCCGCTGTCGTTGGCACGCCGGGGGCGGAGAGGCAGGTGCCTCCCAGCGTCCCGCCCTGGGTCGAGCCGAAATCGAGCGAGGTCACCAACGCGTTCAGATGATTGACACGACCGGCTTCGACGGCGGGAGACGCGGGGGCATCAGGAGGGTTGTCGCGGTAGGCGAGGTAGAAGTTGTCGCTCCCCTGGCTGCTCGAGGCCCAGAACTCCGCGCCCCAGAGCCCACCGGTCGCGGTCTGCGGCGAACAGGTAATCGCCTTCGCGCTGGTCGGCGCGCTGTTCAGCGTCAGGGTGACGGTGAGCATGCCACTTGACTGCTGCTCGCTGGTTCCAAGGAGGTCCATCCCCGGACAGCTTCCATTCGGCTGGCCGGACCCATTGAAGGTATCGCCGGTGGTGTCGGTTACCGAGTGGTCAGTGATCGGCCAGGAGCTCGCCAGCGAGATGTTCGTGCTCTTCAGGACGCTGTTGCCGGCCAGCTGGCGAGAGAACCGATTGATGTCGAAGCTGAAATTGTTGTTGTCGTCGGCCCAGACCACGTTGGCGGCGCCCAGGTGGTCGAAGTCGATTGTGAAGAAGTCGAGCAGGTTGCGGTTGCCGCCGGTGGAGCAGCCGATGCCTCCGGTACAGATCTGGCCAATGTGGTTCGGCTCGGACGAGATCTGGACGGCTTTGAAGTTCGGTCCAGTGTTGAGCGCGTTCTGTGACTGCGAGAAGAAGACGTTCCAGACCGAGGGATTCGCGAAGCACGTGCTGCCATCGGTCGTGCAGCTCGACGGATTGCCATTCACGTCGACCGCCGCGACGTTCGAGTTCAGGCCGGTGTTCGACTTATAGAACGTCAGGTCGACTTGCCCCGCATCACCCGCCACCATCCATGGGAACACGGCCGAGTCTCCAACCTCGTTCGTGAGGTCGATTGGCGGTGACCAGGCGAGGCCCTGGTTGGTCGAGAACTCGTAGTTAACGTCCTGCTCGCCGCCCAGTGCCGGCGCGGCTTCGGAGGTCGCCTGGGTTTGCGACCAGGTGTAGTAGAGGTTGCCGGCCTTGTCGATCGTCAATTCGGGAAAGATATTGACCGGGTCGTGCACACCAAGGTCCGCGACCTTGAATCGCTTCCAGCTAGCTCCGCCATCGATCGACTTCGCGATCCAGAGCGAAAACGGCGGCCCGGAGCTGATAGCCGGAAGGATCGGCGTCGCCCGGATGAACGGGATGTAGACGTTGTGTGAGGCATACAGATCCGCGACCGGCGGACCCGCGACGTCGAGGAAGCTGTCCGCCGGATCAGGGCAGGGCGTCGCTGTTGCATCCGGCGCCTGGGTGTTGCCCGTCGTGCCGACCGGCACGGAGCCGGCGGCCAGCGTCGCAGCATTGCAGGTCGAGCCTGCCGCCCACGTATTGAAGGCGCCGTCCTGCAGACTGCGCTGGACCTCGAGCGTCGGCGAATTGATCGCCGTGAAGTTGATGAAGCTCACATAGACGTGGCCGGCCGACGCGTCAGCGGAGAACAACTCGTCGACGGCTATCCAGTTGCGGTCGTCGATGGTGCCCGGGGTGGTCCCACTTCCGTTCGGGTCGGAGGTGAAGGTCTCGCCGAAGTCAGTCGAGGTGTTCACGGTCACCGTCTGAGCCGGGAGATCGGTAAAGAAGACCTTGTGGCTCACCTGCCCGACGGCGATGTGGCAGTCGCCTCCTCCGCCGACGTTGAAGGTCGGAGTCCCCTCGACCGGAATGTGAGCGGTCGCACGGAAGGTCTGGCCGAGATCGGACGACTTCAGGAAGGTCGAGTAGTGCGGGAACACGAAGCCTTGCGGCGAGCAGACATAGACGAAGTCCGGATGACAGGGTTTGCTCGGGGTGCAGGTTTGATTGCCGATCGTCCCGGATGCGACCGGGTACCGGTCGACGGCGGTGGTCGGCTCACCCCCGAAATGCTTGTAGTCAGCGTAGGCGGCGGGTGAGAAAGTGGTGGTTGAGGTTGAGGTTGAGCTGAGCGCTCCACTCCCGCTCTGGCTCAACAGGACAGCCGTCCCGGGCAGCAGGTTCAGGGTCGTGGTTGCGAACGCACCGAAACTCAAGAGTAGGGTGCCGATCAGCGCCGTCAGCAGCGCGAAGCAGACGCGGATTCGCCGGGAATTGAGCATGGGACCGAACCTCCATCAACCACTAACAATTGATATGAGCGCGCGACCCCCCTGCCTTCCGACTATATGACGGGCAACCTGACCGGGTCAATGGCACTCTCTCGGACGGGCGGCACCGGCCTAAAAGCCCATATAGAGGTTGGCGACCACGTCGAGGTTGTCCGACAGGGGCAGGGCCGCCCCCAAGTGCGGCAAGCGCAGCTGCCGCAGGTGATGCTCCAGCGCTTTCACCGCGCCACCAGCTGGTCGTACACGCGCAGATCGCGTTCCTCGACCGGAATGCTGGGCAGCAGCTCCGGATGCGGAGGCCACTGGGAGCGATAGTCGGCAAGGTTTTGATGCGCGGGCACGACCATTGTCTGGTACTTGTCGAAGCGGCGTACGTGCCGGACCAGGTCGCTGCCCCTCGCGGCACCGCCACCGTCTGGTCGTCGGCGCGAATCTCGAGCAGCTACCCTTCCAAGCCCGGCGGCGCGCTGTAGTGGTTAGCGTCGAACTGCCTGGCCGACCTTCCCGCGCAGCAGCACCGGAACCCTTTACCGGACTTAACAGGCAGGTATTTGAGCTCAAGCCTCCAACGTCAAATTTCCGGCGCGTGCGAGCACTTGGATGGTAAGAGGGTTCTGTCAGAAACTCGCTCTTGTTTTCTGAACTTTTATAGCTGTATCGTTTGACTCGCGGTCCTGGGTGCGATGGTCCTTCGGGTTTCGCTCAGGCAGGAGGGAAGTGGTTGAAGGCGTACCGATTGCGTTCATTCCCAATGGTGGAACGCCGACCCGCGCAGACCCAGCCACTGTTTACCTCGGCTGGACCGCCGGTCCGGTCCGCGTTTCTCGTCGAATGCCGGCTGTAACGCGTTTCCGTACGCCAGTAAAGGGAGCATCGGAGCGGTGATCCTCCGCTGCGCCTGCCAAAGGAGGAGAGGATGAGGCGAACTCTTCGGCCATTTGTCCGACCCGTACCCCAATTCGCTCTCGCGGGGATGCTCGCCCTGCTCGCCTTCCCATTACCAACGGCAGCAGGGGGCGCCGGCAACGACCACAGCCGGTGGTCGTCGTCGGTCAGCGCCAGCAACGCCGTGGTCAGCACCCCCACGACGGGGGGCGGCTATCCACAGAACTTCCCCACCGAGGGCGGCTGCCGGCTCGGCAGCTATAACGCCAACCATTCGGAATCCGACATCGCGGTCAAGCCCGGGACGGAAATCCTGGTCGGAAGCTCCAAGTTCTTCTTCGAGAAGTTCTCGACCTTCTACGGCTTCCACCTGGGCAGTTACAACATCCCGGGAACGAACCCAAGCGCGACCACGAACAACATCGTCCAGGGCTACGAATGCGTCACCGACAAAGGCATGACGCAGGAGATGCCGCCCAGCTGGACCGACACGACCGATCCGAACGTCGACTTCGACACCAAGGGGCGGGTCTACCAGACCATGCTGCCCTTCAATGCCTTCTGGACGAATCTCCATCCGAACGGCGAGATCACCGCCTCCTTCAGCGACGACCTTGGCGCCCAGTGGGTGACCGGCAACGGCGGGAAGGCCCTGGAGATGGTGCCCAACTCCAGCTCCTTCAGCTTCCACTTCGAGGACAAGCAGTGGATCGCCGTCAACCACTTCCCGGGGAGCAAATTCCAGGACCACGTCTACGCGGCCTGGGACCTCGGGAACAGCGGGGGCAATGCGACCGCGGTTCGGGAGGCGACCTCCAGGGACCGGGGACTCAGCTTCTCGCCGGCGCAGACGGTGGGGAGTGCGAGCGTCGACCAGTTGAAGAATGGCTTCCCCATCCCGGCCGTCGGTCCCGACAGCTCGGTCTACATCGCCTGGAACAACTTCGGCAACATCAACCAGAACACGACCGACTTCTTCGTCACCCGCTCGACGGATGACGCGGTGACGTTCAGCACCCCGGTGCGGGCGGCCAGCACCACGCTGATCGCCAACGGCGAGCTCAACACCCGCCTGCCCAACACCACGTTCCGGGACGGCGTGCCCATGGGCTTCGCGGCCTCGGCCGACTTCCCCGGCCACCTCTACATGGCCTTCCAAAAGATAAACGGTGCCGCGTATGACGTCTTCTTCACCCAGTCCACGGACGGCGGCCTGACCTGGTCGACGCCGATGACGGTCAACGACCCCTCAACGGTCGGAGACGCTACCGACCAGTTCCAGCCTCAGGTGACCGTGGGGCCGGGCGGCGCGGTGGCCGTCGGGTTCTATGACCGGCGAGCGGCCTGCCCCAAGAACGATCCCACCATCATTCCGCAAGATCAGAGCCGGACCAACTTCTGCATCGACCTCAGCGTGCAGCCGTTCAAGGATGCGGGCACGAGCGCCGGTGCCGTCCCGGTCGGGGCGAACATCAGAGCCTCGCAGTTCACCTGGGATCCGCAGCAGCCCGGGTTGCTGGTGAACCCGGACGGCACAACGACCGACCTGCAGACCCTCGGCCGCGAGGGCCAGAGTGCCTGCCCCACCCACGCCGATCCATGCCCCATCTCGTTCATCGGCGACTACTTCGGGATGGCGATTTCGGGGAGCAACATCTACACGCTGACGGTCTCGACTCACTATCCGTCCGGCGTGATCTCGGATCAGGGAACGCCGCTTTTCTATCAGCAGGAGGTGCTCGGCACCATCAGCCGGGCAGCAGCCGGAATTTGAGGGAAGGAGGTCGATGGCTTTGAAACGATTCGGACCCGCGCTCGCGATCGCCAGCAGTCTCGCCGTGGCGGCGTCGACCAATGTGTTCGCTTCGTCGCTCGTCGAGGTGTCCGCCAACCCGAGCCCCTACGCCAGTTGCGCCTTCGGGGCGGGGAGCAGCGCCATCAACTACACCAACGCCGAGGTGGAGCCGTCCGTGGCGATGAATCCCGCGAGCCGCACCAACCTGATCGGCGCCTGGCAGCAGGACCGCTGGTCTGACGGCGGCGCACATGGGCTGGTCGCCGGCTTCTCATTCAACGGCGGGAAGAGTTGGTCGCAGACGGACCTCCCCTTCAACCTCTGCGCGCCTGGTGGGCTGAACTACACGCGTGCCTCCGACCCGTGGGTCTCGATTGGGCCGGACGGGACCGCGTACACCGTTTCGATTTCGTTCGACGAGACCGACTTCAACAACGCCGTGGCCGCCGCGACCTCCTCCGACGGTGGGGAGACGTGGCAGCATCTGAACCGGATCATCGCGGACACCAGTCCCCAGTTCTTCAACGACAAGGAATCGGTGACGGCGGATCCGACCCAGGCTGGCACCGCGTACATCGTCTGGGACCGCCTGGCGTTTCCGAACAACGTCAGCCGGCCGCCCTCGAGCAATCCGGACGTCGCGCTTCACAACTTCTTCGGGTTCACCGGCCCAACGTACTTCTCGAAGACCACTAACGGCGGGCAGACGTGGAGCAGCCCGAGGGTCATCAACGACGTCTCTAGCCCGACGCCGCAGGAGAACCAGACGATCGGTAACGTGATCGTGGTCGATCCGGGGTCGGCGACACGGCCCCATGCCCTCTACGACTTCTTTGATGCGATCAACTTCAGCGGTAGCAACGCCAGTGGCCAGCACGGCTTCAACGTTGCCTTCCAGAAGTCGACCGATTTCGGGCAGACATGGTCGACGCCGCAGCTCATCTCCAAGCTCGGGACGGTCTTCGTGACCGACCCGAATACGGGGCAGCAGATCCGGACCGGGGATATCATCCCCGAGCCCGCCATTGACCCGGCCACCGGCCAGCTCTACGTGGTCTGGCAGGACGCCCGCTTCAGCGGCGGCAAGTTCGACCAGGTGGCCATCTCGACGTCGAGCGACGGCGGCGGTAGCTGGAGCACCCCGGTGCGGGTCAACACCCCGGAGGGGCAGCCGGCCTTTACGGCCACGGTGGCGGTCAACGCGGAGCACACGGTGGGCGTGACCTACTACGACTTCCGCGAGCTGACGCCGACCAATACCACGACCCTGCCGACCGACTACTGGATCAAGAGCTTCTCGCCGGCTCAGGTGCTGAGCGGTGGGATCGATACCGGCGTGCTCGACACACATGTGGCTGGTCCGTTCAACATGCTCGCGGCGCCCTTCGCCTCGGGCTTCTTCGTGGGCGACTACGAAGGCCTGACCGCGGTCGGCACATCGTTCCACCCCTTCTTCGTCCAGGTGAACGCTGCCTGCAATTCGGCGCCGTTGTCGTCGACCTGTCTAGCCAACCGGACCGATGTGTTCACTGACAGCTTTTAGCGCGACGTCGTCTGGGGGGTGAGCGTGACGCTCACCCTCCCTGAAAACAAAAGGAGTGGCGGAGAGTCGTAGTGCCGGGACCTTGGGGCTTATCGCCCGGGTCAAGGACTGAATCGCACACCGTGGTAGGAGAGGAGTTCATGAGGAAGGTTTTTGCAATGGCGTTCAGTGTGGCGTTGATGGCCAGCGGGTTGACTGCCATTCCCGTCCATGGGAGCACGCCGACCTGGGTGGCGCACGTCCAGAACTATGCGGGGGGAATCTCCGGTGGGCCACGCGCAAAGCTCGCGGCGGCTGCAGAAACAGCGAATGTCACGCGCGATTCGGTGCTCGCGGCGACTGGGACGAACGTTCAGGCAAGCGACGAGACTCCGCAGGACCTCCCGACCGATGAGACAGCCGTGGCCTTCAACCCGGCTCAGCCGATGATCGCGATTGCCGCCGCCAACGACTTCAATGTGCCGGATGGGCTCTGGATCGGACGGACGATCGATGGCGGTCGCAGCTGGAAGAGCCTGCACAAGGAGGCCGTTGACTCGAAAGGCCAGCGTTGCATCGGAAGCGATCCCTCGGTGGTCTTCAGCGCTCGCGATCAGGCATTTTACGTCTCGACGCTCTGCTTCTTCTTCCTGAACCCAACCTCCGAAGTCCTCGTGTGGAAGTCGGTGGACAACGGGGCCAGCTGGACGCCGTCCAACCAGGCTTCGGTGGTGATCTCGAATATCACCGCGACTGGCGTCGACGACTCTGTCTTCTATGACAAGGAACTCCTGGCGGTCGACAACAATCCGTTCAGTAGCCACTTCGGGCGTCTGTACATCACCTTCATCAAGTTCCACCTGCTCGAAAACGGATTCAGCGACTTTTGTCCGGTGCAGCTCGGTTTCACGGATAACGTGCCCACCAGCAATCCCAGCACTGCCGTGTGGCATCACACGGCGGTTGTCCCCGACACGCCAGGCTCCAACGGGCTTGGTCCAGGCGCGAACCAGTTCGCCACCCCGGTGGTCGATAGCGCCGGCGGTCTCGACATCGCCTATGTGACCGAGGAGTGCAACACCTCCCTCGACCACCAGCTCCTCTTCAAGCGGTCGGCTGACGGCGGCCAGACCTTCAGCAACACGGTGGAGATCGACCACCGTGGCGAGTTCGCGGACAACCCGAGTCCCGCCGACCTCCTGCCGGACAAGGCCTTCCGGGCCCCGATTTCGCCCTCGCTCGCCTTCAACCCGGTGACCGGGACGCTCGAGTACGTCTACCAGAACAACATCAACCGCCTCGTGTCGGGGGCGGATATCTCCTTCCAGCAGTCCAGGGACTTCGGGAAGCACTGGAGCCACGCCAAGTTCATCAGCATCACGGCCAGCGGTGCCCCCGCACCCAACGACCAGTACGAACCCTGGATCGCGGTCGATGAGAGCGGCAGCCTGCACGCCATCTGGTACGACAATCGCAACGATCCCGGCAACAAATTGATGGAGACCTTCGAGGCCCTTTCCACAAATGACGGTGGCACCTGGACGAACTTCGATATCAGCACGAAGTCCTGGAACCCCGATAACAGCTTCTTCAAATGCGGCTGCTTCATCGGCGACTACACGGGCTTTGCGGCCTCCGATGCGGTCCGCTACCCGGTCTGGACCGATGGCCGGAACACCTCGGGGCCGCCGCGCGGCGAGACGGACATCTTCACTAACGTCGAGATCAGCGATGGCTAGCACATGACAGGTCATGAGCTGCCTTAACACCGATAGGTTCCGGCGGCGATCAGCCATTGGCAACCAGTGGTTTGCAGGAGGCGCCGCCGCCTCCAAATCCGAATACATACCAAGGAGGGACAGATGAGAAGGCTGCTCAAAGCAATCCTGCCGGTCGGAGGGGCGTTGGCGCTCCTGATCGGGAGCGTCGTCAGCGGCACCGGCAATACGACGGCGAATCCCGACTGGGCCGCAAACCCTCGGGTCGATGCGGCCGGAGACGTCGTCGTAAAGCTCCTCAACGGCAGCCTGACAGCGCCGTCGGGGCCGTCGCACCAGGGAACTGTGTGCCCGGCTGAACCAAGCGTCACCGGCAACACCCAGGTGAACTGCCTCGCCGAGGATGACGGGTCACCGCAGAACACGGAGAGCGAGACCAGCATCGCGACTCTTGGCAACAAAGTGGTGGTGGGGTTCAACGATTCACTCGTGTGCTGCGTCCCGGCCCTCAACCTGAGCGGCTACTCGGTCTCGACTAATGGTGGAAAGAGCTTCACGGACATGGGCGATCTGCCCTGGAAGCCCTTCGTGCAGCCGATCGGCGACCCGACGGTAGCGCATGATGCTGCCGGTAACTTCTACTTCGCCAGCCTCGCCCTCAACTCCGACGGCTTGGGCGCGCACTCGCTGATCAGCTTCTACAAAATGCCTGCGGGGTCGAACACTTTCCAGCTGGTCTCCGTCCCAGTGGACGTGGGGAGCGCGTTCCGGTTCTTCGCCGACAAGGAATACCTGTCCGTCGCTCCGGACGCGAGTGGAACGCTTCACTTCTCTATCACCTGGACGTTCTTCTCCCGCAGTCCACAGAGCCCGATCATGCTGACCGACTCGACGGACGGCGTGAACTGGCGGACCACGATGGTCTCCGGCGCCCTTGCGTGCGCCCAGGGCTCCAATCCGGTTCCCCTCTCTGGCACGAATACCGTCTACGTCTCCTGGTTTGAGAGCGTCCCGGAGGGATGCACCGACTTCACCATCACCGCTGGCAATGAGCGGATGGCTACGGTCGATCTGGGCGACGGGAAGGTTGTGGGCATCACCACCATCGCCCCGACCAAGGGGTCGGGCGACAAGATCGTGGCCTGCAACAATCCCGGCGATCTGCGCGAGGTGATCGAGACAGAGCGGGGCCACGACGCCCGCAATTTCGAGTTGGTGAGCACGACCGTCGACCAGAATGGTGTGCTGTACGCCGCCTGGAATGACCGCCCGAATGGGGTTGGAGGGGACAACTCGAACGCCACCCGGATCTTCCTTAGCTTCTCGCGAGACGGGAACCAGCACTGGAGTGCCCCGCAGCAGATCAGTGCGGCACCGAACCTGACGACCATGAACGACCGCTTCCAGCCATGGATCACCGCCGACGCCAGCGGCCTGCATGCGATGTGGTACGAGCGCGTCCCCGGCACTCCGGTGGACCTGATCCAGACCAACAAGGAAGACCTGAGCCTGGCCACAGCAACCCGCGGACCTTCGTCCACGGGTGAGACGAAACTGAGCACCGTTTCCTTCCCGATCGACCAAACTAACCCCAACCAGGACCCGATCATCTCGTTCTGCTACATGGGGGACTACAACAACATCGCCTCGAACGGGACGATTAAGTTCGTGACCTGGGGCGACAACCGCAAGGTCGTGACAACCTCCGCGGGGGTGACTGAAAACCAACCCGACGTATTCCTGCAGAGCTACTAATTTCGTCTGGTTTCGGGAGGCCGGCCAAGACCGGCCTCCTCATCCCATTCAGCGCCACTTGCCAGCCCTGGTCGGCCCTGGCGACCGCCAACTATCCGGTCCGGGCACAGGACTGATCGACCGGATCACGGTGGCCGCCTGCGGGATGGCTTAAACCCTGAATTGTAAACAGCGGGTCAGACGGCTGATTGGAGTCAGTTGCGAGTTCGTCCGCAGACGTCCAGTGGGGTCCACTGCGTGACGATGTTTAAGAGTCAGCTGCTCTACCAACTGAGCTATGCAGGCGCACCGGTAATTGTATTCGCCGAATCGTCCTCTGCGTGTCGCCGGGGCCACGGACGTCCACCGGCGTTGTTGTCAAAATTGTTGTCAAACCTCAAAACTGTTGTCAAACCTCGGGGCGGCGAAAAGGGCAAATTGCCGGACTTCCCGAACCTCGACCCCGGCGCCACCTAGCGCCAGGGCCAGACTCGATCGCGACCTTCATCTGGATAAAGGCGTTACTGGGCGAACAGAGTCGTGGTGATATAGCGCTCGCCCGTATCAGCCAACACCACCACGATCATTTTTCCAGAGGCGTCCTTGCGTGAGGCTACAGCCAGCGCTGCATGGAGCGCTGCGCCAGATGAAACGCCCGCCACGATACCTTCCTCTCGTGCGAGCCGTCGCGTGCATCCAAATGCGTCTTCATCGGTCACGGTAATAACCTCGTCGAGGATGGAGCGGTTCAAGACCCCGGGATAAATCCGACGCCGATGCCTGGCATGTTGTGCTCCCCTGCGAGCCCACCGGAGAGTACAGCCGGCCGGGCCGGCTCGACGGCGACAATGCGGACAGCGGCTTTGCGCTCCTTCAGCACTTCACCGACCCCAGTTATGGCTTGCCGGAGGGTCAGGGCAAAATTGCGAGCGCCTACATCCGGGCCGTCAAGCCATCAATTAAGGACGTGACTATCAATGTGTCCGGAGTGCCCGTGCCCAAGCTCGCCTGAGTGCCCGGCGCCCAAGCTCGCCTGAGTGCCGGTGCCCAAGCTCGCCTGAGTGCCCGTGCCCAAGCTCGCCTGAGTGCCCCTGTCCCTGTTGAGTCGCTGACCGGTCCGCTGCACCTGGGACTGCCCTTTCGTGAGATGGCCGACGTTGAACCTGTCGCCCCAGGTGGTGCGGTAGTCCCAGCGGTGACCACGGCATGGCGGACCATCGCGCGGGCGCTCCTCGAAGAGGTGGAGCGCGCCCGAGCACGCTAAGCAATGGTGCGCGATGAGGGTGGAGTAGCTGCCGTTGTTGGCGGTGATGCCCACCGCCCAAAAGCCACCACCGGTAATTGTCCGCGCGCGCTGATTTCGCGCTCGGTTTTCTGTAGCCAACCCGAAGGAATACGTGAGAGCATATGGACGCGTTACGAATACATGGAAAGCCAAAATTTCGAGCTGAATTCAATTGCTGCCTGATTTGTAAACAGACAACTGGCTGGGTCGGTTGGAGACTCCTCGAGCCAGTTTTTCTCCAGAGAACCGTCCGTCACACTATGCCTTGACTTTCACACGAGTGCGGCCTAGGGTGTCCATGGGGGTTCACTGTGAGTGGCCGGCCCTTGACGAGACGAGATCGCCGAGAGGCCGGGAGGAGGCGGGAAGATGGCTGAGCCGCAAATTACGCGTAGGCAAGTCCTGATCGGAGCCGGAGCCGTTGGAGCGCTGGGAGCCCTTGCCCCCACTGCGGCTTTGGCTGGCGACGAGGGCAAGGGAAAATTGGTCCGCTGGGACCTTGTTCAGATCGTCAGCGGAGTGGTTCTGGCGGGCGGGACGGACGACGGCCGGGATAGTGCGACCGGAGACGTGGTCCATCTGACCGGGTCAGGTCAGGCGGAGCCGGCCCGGCGCGAAGCGGCTGGGGGCGGGACCTTTGTCCATCAGCACAGCGACGGGACGGAGTTCGCCCATGGCGTCTACGTCGTAACTGGGTTTAAGGCGTTCGAAAATGCCGGAGGAACCCTGGTGGGGACCCCCTTAACCGATGGCATCGGCGAGCTGGATGAGACCACCGGTGGAATCCTCTGGCTCAACGTGCGCGCGATCCCGAGCTCCGGTCCCGCCCACGAGGCGGTCTTGAGCGTTAACTGCGCTCTACCGGGTAGCCGCCCTGGGATCGAAGAGGGCATCACGTTATCAGTAGGTCCCTTCAACTTCACCCAACATGGCGGAGCGACCGTGTTTCATGTGCTTCGCGGAGACGGCAATTAGGCCGTAAATAGGCGACTGAGGCCAACAGGGGCGTCCCCTACCCTCCGTAGGGGGCGCCCCGTTAAGAAAGTACCTTCATCATCCTGAGGAACGTGGGCTACTCACGGATCGCGGGTGGCCTGACCCTGGTCTGGAAGAGGGTCGAATTGGCGCTCGAGCTGTTGGTCCGCCTAATGGTCTTCTTCAGCGGCGCCCTGGTTCTTCTCGATCGCCTGCCGACATGGAGGGCGGACATCGGTCGGTTCTCCCCGATCAGCCAGGGGTCGTCACGCTAAGGGCGGTGCTGTTAGACAGCCGGGCGGGCCTCTCCACTCGGAGCTGACGGCGACCTCCTCTGGCCGGTTGGCATCAGTGCTGCCTATCTTCTCGGCGGCATCCTCGTGTTCAACCTGGGCGAGGCAGTGGCCAACCGCCGAGGGTCTCTGGCCCGCCGCTAGGATCCGTGGCGGGCCGAGCGGCCCGGGCCCGGCACCGCGTAGCATTCGTACCACACCCATGGCCGATCGGTACTGCGTCGGGCCGAGCATGGCCCTCGACTGGGGTGACGACCGAAAGCCGGAGATCACCTGGCCACTGTTGCGACGGGTCTTCAGCTACTTCGCGCCCTACTGGCGCCACGCCATTATCGCCATCGCCTGCATTGCTGCCGGGGCTGGGCTGGGTCTGGTGCCCGCGCTCGTCGCCAAGGCGCTCATCGATTACCTCACGCTGGGACATCACGGCACCCTCACCGGACTCGGCTTGATCCTGGGCGCCGGGGTGGCGGCCGCCCTGCTGGGCGGACTAATCAGCGTGCTGCAGGCCTTCTTGCGGACGACGATCAGCGAGGGCATCGAGTACGACCTGCGCGAGCAGCTCTTTGACCGGCTGCTGCAGCAGTCGATGGGCTTCTATACGGCGAGCCGCACCGGCGACCTGCTCTCCAGGATGAATAACGACGTGGGCGGGATCGAGGACGTCGTCTCGGACACCGTGTTCGGGCTGGCCAACAACCTCTTGGTCGTGGGCAGCACCCTGGCGCTGATGTTCATCCTCGACTGGCGGATCACGCTGGCCGCCCTGGTGATGCTGCCGCTGGTCCTGATTCCGGGTCGCTATGTCGGGCGCGCCACCTATCGGGCTCGCAAGCGCACCCAGGAAAAGCTCTCAGAGATGAGCGCCTACATGCAGGAGGTGCTGGGCATCTCCGGCATCCTGCTCGTCAAGGCGTTCACCAAGGAACGGTCCGAGCGCGTGCGCTTTGG
>WNEY01000241.1_pt1 | contig 30988 bp, 31 predicted proteins | sample 5400531 | NCBI WGS metagenome assembly WNEY01 (sample SAMN13153338, study PRJNA577476) | soil metagenome | isolation source: 200 cm saprolite under Douglas fir tree site 1 | place: USA:California | collected 2015-04-18
GCGGGCGTGATCGGCTCGGACGAGGCGTACCGCTCGCTGCTCCGCTCGATCGTCGAGGTCGCGCGCGCGATCTTCGGCGCGCAGCGGTCGTCGATCTTCCTCTACGACGAGGAGGCGGACGAGCTCGTGTTCGAGGCCGTGGCGGGCGAGGCGGAGCAGGGGCTCGTGGGCTCCCGCCTGCCGTCGTCGACCGGCATCGTCGGCTGGACGCTCGTGTCGCGGCAGCCGCTCGTGATCGAGGACTTGACGCAGGATCCCCGGCACGCGCGCGAGGTGGCCGAGAAGACGGGCTACGTCCCGAAGGGGCTGATGTCCGTCCCGCTCCTCTTCGATGAGCGCGCGCTCGGCGTGCTGCAGGTGCTCGACCGGCCGCAGCGGCCCGGCTTCTCGCTGCAGGAGATGGAGCTGCTCGGGCTGTTCGCGAACCAGGCCGCGATCGCGCTCGACCTCCTCCAGCGCTCGCGCCGCGCGAAGGCCGCGCTCGACACCGGCGGCGGCGACGTCGCCGTCGTCGCGCGCGTCGCGGCGGCGCTCGACGAGCTGACGGACGACCGGCGCGCAGCGGCGCTCGCGTTCCTCTCCGCGCTCGAGGACGTGCTGAAGCAGTGAACGAGAACGGGCGCCCGCGAGGGCGCCCGTTCGGCGGAGTGAACCGGTTCCGCGAACTTATTCGTGCTTCTCGTGCTTCTCGTGCTTCTCGAACGCGTCGAACTTGTGACCCTCGACGTCGGGTTCGTCGTGCTTCTCGTGCTTCTCGTGCTTGTCGAAGAGGTGGCCCTCGGTGTCGGGCTCGTCCGCGTCCTCGACGCGCTCAGTCTTGTTCTCCTGGTCAGACACTGAATCTCCTTTCACGTTTGCTCCGCCGTCCGTGGCACTCCGACCACAAGACGGGGAACGCCGTCCCAATCTTCCCTGATTTCTTCAAAAAGACAACTGGACGTGAGATTCTCCGCTGGGTGAACCAGCTTCGAAAGCAGCTTTCGGAGTCGGGTGTGGCGTTTCGGGCGGTTTTCGCAAACCGCGAGCTCCGCAAGCTCCAGCTCGCCTTCGTGGGCTCGATCACCGGCGAATGGGGCTTTCTGGTCGCCCTCGTCGTCTATGCGGACGGCCACGGCGGAGCGAAGGCGGTCAGCCTTGTCCTCGTCATCCGCTGGATCTCCGCCGCGCTGACCGCGCCGTGGCTGGCGTACTTCGCCGACCGGTACCCGCGCGAGCGGGTGATGCTCGCGGCCGACGTGAGCCGCGTTGCGGCGATGTCGGCGATGGCCGCGGCGGCATTCGAGGGCTGGTCGCCGGCGATCATCTTCGTCCTCGCGGGCTTGGTGGCCGTGGCCTCGAAGACCTTCCGCCCGGCGCAGGCCGCGCTGCTGCCGTTGCTCGCCGAGACGCCGGAGGAGCTCACGGCGGCGAACGTCAGCTCGACGGCGATCGAGAGCGTCGGCTCCTTCCTCGGCCCCGCGCTCGGCGGACTGCTGCTGGCGGTGACGGGCGTCGGCTGGGTCTTCGTGGCGGACGCGCTGACGCTCGTCTGGTCGGCGCTACTCGTCGTCCAGATCCGCAGCCGCAAGGAAGCGCGAGCCGAGGTCGAACGCGGTAACGCTCGCGCCGAGGCGGTGGCCGGCTTTCGGGCGCTCGGCACTGAGCGCGATGCGCGCGTGATCGTCTTCCTCTACTTCTGCCAGACGGTCGTGGCCGGCGCGCTGCGCGTCCTGATCGTGGTCACGGCGCTCGACCTGCTCGACATCGGCAGGTCCGGGCTCGGCTTCCTCAACTCCGCGATCGGCATCGGGGGCCTGCTCGGCGTCGGCGTGACGTTCGCGCTCGTCGGACGGAAGCGGCTGGCGTCCGACTTCGGAACGGGCCTCGTGCTGATCGGCGCCGGGCTCGGCCTGATCGGTGTCTGGCCGACCGCGATCGGCGCGATCCTGCTGCTGGGCATCTTCGGAATCGGCAACACGTTGGTCGACGTCTCCGGCGTGACCCTGATGCAGCGCGCCGTGCGCGACGACGTGCTCGGGCGCGTGTTCGGTGCGCTCGAGAGCGTGCTCGTCGCCGGGCTCGCGATCGGAGCGCTCGTGGCGCCGGGGCTGATCGACCTGTTCGGGATCCGCGGAGCGCTGATCGTGATGGGCTCGCTGCTGCCCGTCCTCGCCATCCTCCTCTGGCGGCGCCTCGCAGTGATCGACGGGAGGGCCCACATTCCCGAGCAACGCATCGCGCTCCTCCGGGCGAACCCGATCTTCGCGCCGCTCCCCCCACCGGCGGTCGAGCACCTCGCGTCGAAGCTCGTGCCGCGATCCGCCGAAGCCGGTGAGCTGATCTTCCGGCAGGGCGATCCCGGCGACCTCTTCTACGTGATCGAGGACGGCCGCGTCGAGATCTCGATCGACGGTGAGCCGGTGAACGACCTCTGGCCGGGCGAAGCCTTCGGCGAGATCGCGCTCCTGCGGGACGTGCCGCGTACGGCGACCGCGAAAGCCTTCGAAGATACCCGGCTGCTCGCGCTCGACCGCGACGAATTCATCGCCGCCGTGACCGGCCACGCGCGGAGCCGCGCTGCCGCCGACGCTCTGGTCGGAGCGCGGCTCGGCTCGCTGTCGGGGGTCATGCCGGCGTGACGCAGGCGCTGACCGATGCGCAGCTCGTGGCCCGCTGCCGGGCCGGCGACGAGGCCGCCTGGCGCGAGCTCGTCGAGCGGTTCTCCCGTTACGTGTATGCAATCTCGGTGCAGGGCTTCCGGCTCCCCGAGCACGACGCTGAGGACGTCTTCCAGGAGGTCTTCACGCGCGCGTACACGCACCTCGACCGCCTGCGGGACGATACGGCGCTCCGGCCCTGGATCGCACAGCTCACCCGGAACCTGTGCCTCGACCGGCTGCGCGACTCCTCCAGGATGCAGCCCGCCTCGGACGAGGAGCTCGAGTCCGGCGGTATCGATGAGGCGCTCGCCGCGATCGACGACGCTCTGACCGTCCACGAGGAGCTGGCCCAGCTCGGAGAGCCGTGCGCCGAGCTCCTCGACCGGTTCTTCGCGCGCGACGAGAGCTACAAGACGATCGGCGAGGAGCTCGACCTGCCGCCGGGCACGATCGCGAGCCGGCTTTCCCGCTGCCTGGCCAAGCTGCGGCAGCGCCTGGAGGGAAGAAATACGGCTTCCAACACGTCTGGAGGTCGATGAGCGCACACTCCTGGAACGAAGAGCGCCTCGCCGAGCTGCTCGCGCTCCTCAAGCCGCCGCCTCAGGGGTGGGTCGAGGCAGCGGCGCAGCTGCCTGCCCTGCGCGCGATGCTCGAGGATCTCGTGGCCCGGGCGGAGCGGGACGCAGAGTTTCGGGCGGCGCTGGTCGCCGACCTCGAAGCGGCCCTCGCCCGCGAAGGCGTCGAGCCGACACGGCGAGTGCTCGACGAGCTGCGCGCACGCCTCGAAACCGACTGACGGATAATCGCGCCCACAGTGGCGCGCGACTTCCTGACGCTTCCGATCGACGAGCTGCTCGACGAGTTCGCGCGCGAGACGCGCGTTCCCGGGGCCGGGCCCGCGGCTGCGCTCGCCACGGCGTCCGCGGCGGCGCTCGTCGCGATGGCGGCGCGCTTCTCCCGCGGCTCGTGGGCCGAGGCCAGCACGACCGTCGCGCAGGCCGAGGCGCTTCGGCGGCGGGCCCTCCAGCTCGCCCGCGAGGACGCCGACGCACTCGACGCCGTGCTCACGGCGCGCGCGACGCAGGTCGACCCGAGGCCCGAGGCGCGAGACTTCCACCTCGGCCGGACGCTCGCACGCGCCGCGGACGCGCCGCTCGCGATCGGCGAGACCGCGTGCGACGTCGCCTTGCTCGCGGCGCAGGTGGCGGACTGCGGCGACGGAGAGGTCCGTCCCGAGGCCGCGACCGCCGCGCTACTGGCGCACGCTGCCGCGCGCGTGGCGGCACATCTGGTCGAGGTCAACCTGGCCTCGGCGTCCGCTGACGACCGCGTGCGGCGTGCACGCGATCTCGTCCGCACCGCGGCCGCGGCCGCCGAGCGCGCCGCGGCGCCGCCGGCCTAGGCAACAAAAAAAGCGGTGGCGGCCCGCAGGGGCCGCCACCGCCGAGAGTTACGCTGGGTTCCTCGGGCCTATTCCTCCCAGCTCGCCTCGCTCAAGCTCGCGAGGCTCGACATGGCCGAGCCGACGTTGCTCTCCCAGCTCGCCGAGTTCCAGGAGGCGCTATTCCAGCTCGCCGAGTTCCAGGAGGCGCTGTCCCAGCTCGCGCTGTTCCAGCTCGCCGAGCTCCAGGAGGGGTTCGCTGCGACGGTGCTCGCCCAGCTCGCCTGGTCGAACGTCTTCGCGCCGGTCGTGGGATCGGTGGTGATGAAGACGTTCAGGTTCTCGTTCGGGTTCGGCGGCGTGAAGCCGAGGCTCGCCGCGGTAGCCGCGTCGATCTCGCCTACGCCGGCGCCCTGCGGGCCCGCGCCGGCCAGGTAGTTCGCAGTGAGCATCAGCGCGCCCTTGACCTCGTCCGGGCCCCAGTCGGGATGGCGGGCCAGGATCTCCGCCGCAGCGCCAGACACGATCGGCGCTGAGAAGGAGGTGCCGGACATCCACATGTAGCCGGGGGCGACGACACGGCCCGGGACCGTCTTCACGAGCGTGCTGCCCATCGGGACCGGTCCGATGATGTAACGGCCCGGAGCGGCCAAGTCGGGCTTGCCGACGCCGTCCATGCTGTTGCCGTAGGCCGACCACGAGGGCACGGTGTCGTCGAGCGGATCCGCCGTCTGATTCTGGTCGACGGCCCCGACGGTGATCACGAACGGGTCGTTGCCGGGGGCGTACGACATGTTCACCTTGCCGAGGGCCGAGCCGTGGTTGCCGGCGGCCGCAACGACGACGACTCCGCTGAACCAGAGACGCTCGACCGCCTTGTCGAGCGGGTCGAAGCGGAAGCTCGTCGGAGTGGCGCCGGCCAGCGAGAAGTTGGCGACGCGGATGTCGTAGAGGCCCTTGTTGGCCAGGATCCAGTCGGCGGCCGCGATCACGTCGCTCGTCATCGACTGGCCGTTGGCGTCGGCCGTCCGGATGCTGACGAGCGGGGCGTTCGGCGCGGTGCCGGGATAGAGCGGCGACGCGCCGGCGAGAACGCCCGCCACCATCGTGCCGTGACCCTCGTCGTCGCCGCTCGCGCCGGGCGAGAGCGAGGAGAGGTTGACGCTCGCGACGAGGCGGCTGCCGAAGTCGACGATCTTCGAGGCGTCGACGCCGCTGTCCACGATTGCCACCGTGGGCGCCTTGGGCGCGGGGCCCGTGACCAGCCCGGTCACCGGGTCGGTGGCGTTCCAGAGGGGGGCGATGTCCGCCGAGTAGCGCCACATCTCGGAGTTCTGGTAGCCGGACGCATTCAGGTGCGCATCCGGCGTGATCGCCAGGACGTGGGGGTGCTGCGCAAGCTTGAGCAGGTCCTTGCCCGAGAGGTCGGCCGCAACGCCGCTGATCGAGAGGAACGTCTTCTTGAGCTTGCCGTTCTGGCCACCGACGTCCTGAGCGACCGTATCGCTCGTGTTCCCCTTCGTGCCCTGCACGATGACGTGGAAGACCTGGTCGGGGTTCGCCTGTGCCTGGGCGATCAGACTCGAAGGTACAACCGCGCCCTTCTGGCTACCGTTGCCGCCACCGGCGACCGCCGCGGCCGGAAGGCAGATCACGGCCGTCAGCGCGACGAGGAGAAGTACGGCATTCCTACCGCCGCGACCCCAGAGCGCGTTTGAGCGGTGCTCGCCGCCTCGGCTGCCGCTGCCCCAAAGGGCACTTGCGCGGGTTCCCAGGATGCTGCCGCAGTCTTTCCTCATGCTTAGTGGTCCCCTTTCTGCACCGGAGCGCAGGCCGCAGTTGCAGGCAAAGGGCGGGGAGCCCGTTGCCCGTGATTCTGCGCCCAACGTAGGCCGATCCGGTACGCCGCTCCTCCCCCTTGTGGGTGAGGAGGGACGGAGTCACTCGAACGAGGGACGCCCGCGCTGCCGATGCAGAGTTCCCTGACACGAGGGATTTCGCAGATCTCGCAAGGTGGCGGGAGGCCTTAAGCGATGCACCACCGACGCCGATACCCGTCGTGGAACTGTCGTTCGGCTTACCTTCGCGCGCGCGAGAGACCCAACAGATGAAGCTGCTGCCCAACGCCATTCGCACTGCCCCGAAGGGCGGTCCAGCCGCCCGCCTCAGGCTTTCGACCGCGGTCGGCGGGACTCTCGCCCTCGCGCTCGCGCTCTTCGCCGGCCGCGCGGCAGCCGGGGCCGGCGACTACCCGTCGCCGCTCTACCTTGCCGGCGGCGCCTCGACCCTCGTGACCACGAGCTTCCAGCTCGTCGGCGGCCCTCCCCCGGCGACTCCGGGGACACCGACCGCTGCGGTGGCCGGCGCCGGAGTGCTGACGGGCGCCTACACGTACCTCTACACGGTTCAGAGCGGCGCGGGCGGCTTCGCGGCGAGCGCCACTTCGAGCTCGGTCACGCTCTCGAGCCAGGCAGGGCTCGTGGGCAACCTGCCGACCGGAATCACGGTCGACATCTACCGCCAGAAGAGCGCGACCGGCCTCTTCTACCGGGTGGCGCACCTCGTCGCAAACGGCTCCTCGACCTTCACTGACAACGTCTCCGACGCCGCCGCCGCCGGGAACCAGGCTTTGCCTCAAGCGGACAACCGCATCGCGACCCTCTTCTCGTCCACCTGCGCGGCGACGACGTGCGGCTACATCGACTTCTCCCCGGGCGTGGCGCCGGCCACGACGGGGATGACGACGCCGCCGACGCTCGCAGCGTCGCCTTCGGCCACGCCCAACAACAAGGGCTGGATCGTCGACGGAGCTGGCGGCGTCACAATCCCGGCCGGAACCTGGACGTTTCAGGTTCGCACGAAGAACTCCAACCTGAACGGGGTCGCCTACCTCATCGTCGGCCTCTGGAAGGTCACGACCTCCGGCGGCGCCGTCGCGGGCTCGACCACCATTCTCGCTCCGAGCTGCACCGGTGTCGGCACACCCGCGGGCTGCCCCGGGAGCGCGCAGAACGGCACGAACATCGTCACCGCCGCTAACAGCGTCCAGACGATCGCGCATTCGGTCAGCCTGCCGTCGATCTCCCTGGCCGCCGGCGAGCACATCTACGTGCAGTTCTGGCGGCGGCAGACGACTTCGTACAGCTCAGGCGGGGCCGGCAACCGCCTGGCCACGATGATCGCCTACGACGGTCTCGCGCAGATCAGCCATCCGGCAGCGTCCACCTTCCCAAACGACCCGACGCTCCAGACGCCGGCGGCCGGGGTGCGGACGAACTCGTCGACACTCACAGCGACCTTCAGCGATCCGGACGCCGGCGACACGGGCACGGTCGGCTTCCAGGTGTGCTCCGACTCGGCCTGCTCGAGCGTCGTCGCGAGCGGGTCGTCCGCGAGCGTCGCCAACGGCGCGAACGCGAACTGGACGCCCGCTTTGCTCGGCGACGGCAGCTACTACTGGCGGGCGCAGGCGACGGACGCGGCCGGCGGCTTGTCCAACTGGAGCGCGATCAGGAGTTTCACGCTCGACCGGACGGCGCCGAGCCTGCCGGGTCTCCAGTCGCCCGCGAACGGAGTCCTGCTCAACGCGCTGCCCGCGCTCACCGCGCTCCTCAGCGACCCGGACGCGGGCGACACCGGCGCGGTCAGCTTCAAGGTGTGCGCCGACTCTGCCTGCTCGAGCGTCGTCGCGAGCGGCTCGGCCTCGGGTGCCGCCAACGGCTCGAGTCTGAGCTGGACGCCGGGAGCGCTTGCCGACGGCACCTACTTCTGGCAGGCGCAGGCGGCGGACGCGGCCGGCAACCAGTCGAGCTGGACGGCGCCCCGGACGTTCACGCTCGACATGACCCCGCCGCACACGGCGGTCAGCGACGGCCCGGCCAACCTGACGAACAACACGAGCGCGTTCTTCCGCTTCAACGCGAACGAGGCCGGCTCCAGCTTCCAGTGCAGCCTCGACGGGGCCGCCTTCGCCGCTTGCCCGAGCCCGACGAGCTACAGCGGCCTCGCCGACGGCAGCCACAGCTTCCAGGTCCGGGCGATCGACGCGGCCGGCAACACCGACCCGACGCCGGCCGGCCGCAACTGGATCGTCGACACCACTCCGCCGGAGACGACGATCAGCGACGGCCCGTCCGACCCGACGCACAGCATCAGCGCCAGCTTCGGCTTCAGCTCGAACGAGGCCGGCTCCAGCTTCCAGTGCAGCCTCGACGGGGCCGACTTCGCGGCCTGCGCGAGTCCGCAGAGCTACAGCGGCCTCGCCGACGGCAGCCACAGCTTCAAGGTCCGGGCGACCGACGCGGCCGGCAACACCGACCCGACGCCGGCGGGCCGCAGCTGGATCGTCGACACCAGTCCGCCGGAGACGACGATCAACGTCGGTCCCGCCAACCTGAGCAACACGAGCGCGGCGACGTTCAGCTTCACCTCGAGCGAGGCCGGCTCCGGCTTCCAGTGCAGCCTCGACGGCGCCGACTTCGCGGCCTGCGCGAGCCCGCAGAGCTACGGCGGCCTCGCCGACGGCAGGCACAGCTTCCAGGTCAGGGCGACCGATGCGGCCGGCAACACCGACCCGATGCCGGCCGACTCCAGCTGGACGGTGGACACCACGCCCCCCGCGGCGCCCGGCGGCTTCGTCGGCATCGTCACCAAGGGCCAGGTAAAGCTTCGGTGGACCGCGCCCGCCGACAACGGCCCCATGCGCAATTACGTCCTCTACATCGACGGCGTCCGCTCGCTCGTCCTCGACGGTGAGGCCGGCGAGGTCAAGCTCGGCAAATTCAATCCCGACGACGGGCGTGTCTTCGCCGTGGCCGCGGTCGACGAGGCCGGCAACGAGGGCCCCCGCACCGGGACGCTGGTCGGGGTCCCGAACCTGATCGGCTTGAAGATCCCCGAGGCGGCCGCAGCTCTTGCAGCGCGCGACCTCGTGATCGGCAGCGAGTCGAATGCAGTCGCGAAGGCCGCGTCAGCGATCGTCGTCGCCCAGACGCCGGCGACGCCGGCGGTCGCTTCCACGGGAAGCACGGTCGCGCTCGTCGTCCGGGATCACGCGGCGCCCAAGGCCGGCGCTCCCCTCCTGATGAAGGTCAGACTGATCGAGGTCTCCAGCGACCGCGACGTCGCCTGCGGCCCGAACGGCCACCTGAGCCTGAGGCTCGAGCTTTCGGCGAACGCCGCGGTGACGGTTCGTTTCCTGACGGCAAGCGGCGGCCCGCTCGCCTCTCGCCTGCTCGGCTCGGTTCGAGCCGGGGCGACGAGCCTCACGCTGCCGCTGCCGCCGTCGGTCAGCCGGCCCGGGGTGTACCGGGTGGTCGTGACCGCAACGACGAAGACCCAGGTCGCCAGCGCGGAAGTGCGCCTCACGTTGCCGCGAAGCGGAACGCAGTCCGTCGACCGGCCGGTCGTCTGCCGCGCCCGATAGCGTCCGGCTGCAGCTCCGGCGCCTTCATCATCCTGACGAACGAGCTCGAGACGACGGCGAGACGAACGCGCGCAGTCGCTCGGCGTAGCGCGGCGCCGTCGCCTCGTCCTCGTGGCGAAAGTAGACGTAGGCGGGCAAGCGCAGCCGCGTCGCCAGCGCTTCCAGGTCTGCGTCGGAGTACGGCGGCTCGCGGAGACGGATGTACCGGAACGGCTCCGCCTCGAAGTCGTTCACGCGCACAGGCACGTCGGCGTCCAACCACGAGGGGTGGCGGAAGTCGAAGGCAACTTCGAGGTCGGGATCGAAGGAGCCGAGCAGAAAGGCCAGCAGCCCGTCGTCGCGGGCGCTCTGGACCGTTACGCGCAGTGGCCCCAGCCGGTCGCCGAGCGCGCGCGCGCGCTCGACGAACGTGCCGATCCGGTCGAGCCTGGTGACGGGCAGCTTGACAGCGAAGCGGAATCCGGCCGGCGTCTGTGCGGCCCAGCGGACGAACTGCTCCTCCGCCGGCAGCCGGTAGGCGGTGGTGTTCAGCTCGACCGTGTCGAACCGCTGGGAATAGAAGGAGAGGAATGCCTTGGGGTCGGTGCCTGCCGGGTAGAAGCCGGGCCGCCAGCTCGGGTACGACCAGCCCGAGGTGCCCACGTACAGCAAGAGCTACAGGGGCGCGAAGAGGTCGACGACGTTGTCGTCGGGATCCAGCACCTGGGCGTAGCGCTGTCCCCAGAAAGCGTCCCACGGCTCCTTCTTCCCGCGGAAGCCGGCCTCGAGCAGTCGTGCGTATGTCGCGTCGACATCGCCGGCATCGCCGCACTCGAACGCGAGCGTCATGCCTTGGCCTTGCGGCCGCTGCCACTCGGGGTCGAGCTGCTTGATCAGCGTCTCGGTGTCCCACATCAGCCGGAGCCCGCTCGAGAGCTCGACGTCGAAGTGGTCGTCGCCCTCCGGAGGCTCAGGCACGTCGAGGCCGAGCGTTCGGTAGAAGCGGCAGGATTCGGCGATGTCCCGCGTGACGATCCCGATTGCCCGCAGATCGACCATGCAGCGACGCTAGCAGTTCCGCCGTTACGCTTTGGCGGTGCGCGGTTTCCTCGAATTGGTCGTTGGCCCGATGTACTCGGGCAAGACCGAGCGGCTTCTAGACGCAATCGATGAAGTCGGCCGCGAACACGTCGTCTTCATCAAGCCGAATCTGGACACGCGCCATTCTTCGACATTGCTGGTGAGCCACCGAGGCCGCTGGACCGCCGCCCGTTTGGCGCTTCGAGTGAGTCAGATCCCGGATCTGGCCGGACGGAACGCTGTTGTGGCAATCGATGAACTGCAGTTTTTCGACCCCGAGATCGTCGACGTTCTCGAACACCTACGGAGCCGAGGCCGACGCATCGTTGCCGCCGGGCTCGATCTAGATTTCCTCCGGCGACCCTTCGGCATCGTCCCGCAAGTAATGGAGATGGCTGATTCAGTTACGCGGCTTCAGGCGACATGCCACCAATGCGGCGGGCTCGCCGACTTCACGCAGCGTCTTCTCGATGGGAAGCCCGCTCCGGAGCACGAAGACGTGATCAAAGTCGGGGGTACGGATTTGTACGAGGCCCGCTGCGCGCAATGCTACGAAGAAGCGCGAACCGCCTTGGTCGCGTAGTCGAGCTCCGTCCGACACGTTTGTCAGCCTGCGCCTCGTGCCGGCGCTCACCACTTCCACAACTTCGCGGCTGAATAGCACTCAGGAGCATGATCCGGCCTCTCGCGGCGTGGACGATGCAGTCCAAGTCTTGGATCACGGTTTTCTCGCCCTCGATGGTGCGTATGCAGACGACTTGGCGGTTGTGAATGGCGCACGCGTCTCGTTCAACGGCGCTTCTGAAGAGATGACCGAGCGCGATGAGGGCTTGATCCGGTTCTTGATGCGTAATAGACACGGATCGCCTTTCGAACATGGCTACTTCCGCTTCATCGTCAAAGCGCCCATCTTCGTCGTCCGCGAGCACCACCGACACCGCGCCGGCCACAGTTACAACGAGTGGAGCGGTCGTTATTCAAAGATGGAGCCGGAGTTCTATGTCCCCGACTTTGTCCGAACGCAAGTGGGCAAGCCCGGTGCCTACACGTTTGAGCCTGTGGACGAGTCAACGCGGGCGGGAACCCGCCGAGAGATAGAGGAGCAGGCACGGTCCGCATTTACAGCTTATGAACGGATACTGGAGCAAGGCGTCGCAAAGGAAGTGGCGCGGTCGGTCCTTCCTCTTTGCCTGTATACGAAGTACCTCTGGAGCTGTAATCCGCGGAGCCTCATGCACTTCTGCTCACTGCGGAATAGCGACGACGCTCAATTTGAGATTCGCCAGTACGCGGCTGCAGCAGAGTCCTTCCTCGAGCAGCACATGCCGGTCACGCACGCGGCGTTCGTCGCGAACAACCGGACCGCGCCCTAAGTCGTCAGGACGACCGGTCCGGCCTCGTGGTGGCCGGGGTTCTGTCGCGTCACGACCCAGCCGTCGAAGCGCCGGAGCGTGTAGGCGACCGTGAACGTCACGCTCGTCTTGTCGCCGTGCGCACGGAACGTCCCGCACGGCGCGACCGGCTTGCCCTTCTTCGTGAGCCAGAGCGTGTAGTACCCACGCGGCGGAAGCGTCGGCAGGCTCGAGACCTTGACGACCATCGGCCAGTTGCCGTCCTCGTCGCGCTTGCCGATCTGGATCGACCCGAGCGCGTTCGGCACCGCCGCCGTCCCGTGCATCCGCACCTTGAACGCCGCTGCAAAGCCGCCCCGGTTCGAGTGTCCGAACAGGTAGCCGCCGCCGAACGCGAGCGCGGCGAGTGCGGCCGTGAGGACGGCCGCGGCTGCGTACCGGCGCTTCGGGAAGTAGGGGATGATCACGGCCGGCGGCGGCTTCACCGGCTGCTCGAGCTCCGGCGGCAACTCGGGCAGCGGGCCCGCAGCCATGAGCAGGTCGTGCGCACGGCGAAGTCGCTCGCGTTCGTCCGCAGGGACGTCGGTGCCGATGAGCTCGTCGAACTCGGGCCTCATCGGAACTCTCCCTCGAGCAGGTCGGCGAGCCGGGCCAGCGCGGTGCGGGTGCGCGTCTTCACGGTTCCCAACGGCATTCCGAGGAACGTGGCGACCTCGCTCTGGGACAGGCCGCTCCAGTACGCCAGCTCGAGCACCTCGCGTTCCTGCGCGGGGAGATCGTGGACGGCGCGGTGGACGCGCCACGAGACGTACGAAGACTCCGCACGCTCGGCGGGGCCGGCGTCGGGCGCAGCCTCGTCGGGAGCGTCCGCGAACGTCGGCTCCCGGCGGGCGCGCGCACGATCGACGATCGCGTTTCGGGCGACGGCGTACAGCCACGGCGCCCCGGTGCCGCGGTCGGGCCGGTAGCTGCCTGCCGAGCGCCAGATCGCGGCGAAGGTCTCCTGCACCGCGTCCTCGGCTCGGCTGCGGTCGCGGAGCAGGCGCAGGGCCAGGCCGAAGACCGGTCGCGAGAAGCGCCGATACAGGATGTCGAAAGCGGCGGAGTCTCCATCAGCGATGCGGAGCAGCAGGTCGCCGTCACTCGTGCGCGCGTCGCGATCCCCGATGACGGGCGCCTCCGAGCGGGTGGAAGCGGCGACGGCTTCCATCTGCTCGTCTGTCTTACGCATAAAGACCCCGTTCGGATTGCCTCAAGAGCATGTTCGGGTTCAGTAAATCACGTGTCTTTTCGGGGCACTTCTCCGTCCTACAGGGAAGAAGGACCCGATTGCGCTCGAACCGAGGGGGATTCACATGCGCAGATTGCTCTTCGTCGCCGCGGCAGCGCTCGCACTCGCGCTTCCGGCAGGCTCGTTCGCGGCGACCACCACAGTGAAGATCACCGGGACCGCGTTCTCGCCCCAGACCGTCACCGTCGATCTCGGCGACACGATCAAGTGGGTCAATTCCGACAACGCAAACCACCAGATCGTCGCTAACAACGGGGCGTTCGCCTCGCCGACGCTGAAGCCGAACGAGACGTACTCGTTCACGTCCAAGGCGGCGGGGAAATTCCCGTACCACGACGCGTTGCATCCGGCGATCAAGGGGACGGTCACCGTCAAGGGGCCGCCGCCGTCGATCACGCTCGGTGCCGGCGCTCCGATCCTGGTCTACGGCTCTGAGACGGCGCTGACCGGCACCGTGTCGAACGGTCTTGCGAACGAGCAGGTCGTGATCTCCGGGCAGCCGTACGGCGCGCTGACCGTCCAGCAGATCGCTACGGTCACGACAGGCGTCGGCGGCGGTTTCGCGTACACGGTTCAGCCGTCGATCCTGACGACGTACACCGCCCACTGGAAGACGGCGTCGAGCCAGGCGATCTCGGTGCAGGTGCGGCCGAAGCTGACGCTGATGCCGTACCAGGGCCGCTTCTACGCGAAGGTGCTCTCGCCGGTCTCGTACGCCGGCAAGGCCATTTACCTGCAGCGGCTGTCGGCGTTCGGGCAGTGGATCACCGTCGCGAAGCTGACGCTCGGCCCGCTGTCCGGCCGGATCTTCTCGGCGCCTCGCGTCCACGGGATCGTCAAGTACCACGTGTACATGTCCCAGGAGACGGCAGGCCCCGGCTACCTCGACGGCTGGAGCGGAATGCAGAAAGTGCGGCGAAAGTAGGTAGAAAGTAGGTAGGGGGTGAAGTGAATGAGGAGAGTCATTCTCGTTGCGGTCGCCGTCTGCGCTTTGGCGCTGATTCCGGCGGCGGCCGCGAAGACGGTCAACGTCGACATCAGCAAGGTCGGCTTCGTTCCGAGCGCGGCCACAATCGAGGTCGGCGACACCGTCACGTGGACGAACAAGGACACAGACAACCATCAGGTCGTTTGCCAGACGTGCCCGTTCACGTCGCCGGTGCTGAAGCCCGGTGACACGTACTCGAACACGTTCGCGAAGGTCGGCAAGTTCACGACCGTCGACCCGCTGAACAAGAACAAGAAGGGCACTGTCACCGTCAAGGCGGCGCCCGCCGCGCTGACGCTGTCGGCGACGCCGGGCACGGTGACCTACGGCGGCGCGTCGACGGTCGCCGGCACGCTGTCCACGCAGCAGGCCGGCGCGAAGGTGGAGATCCTGGCGCAGCCGTGCGGCCAGAACAACTCGCACGTCGTGGCGACGCTCACGACGACGGCCGGCGGTGCGTTCACGACGGGGCTTCAGCCGACGCTGAACACGGTCTACCAGGCCCGCTACAAGGCGGCAGGCGCTGCGGCGGTCCTGAGCCCGTCGGTGACGGTCAAGGTGCGGCCGAAGGTGTCGCTTGCGAAGCTTGCACGCGGCACGTTCTCGGTCAAGGTATCCGCCGCCGACTCGTTCGTCGGCAAGGTCGTGGTCTTCCAGCGCTACGTCAAGGCGCGCCGGAAGTGGGTAACCGTCAAGAACGTGACGCTCCGGACCGCGGTCGGCTCGTCGCTGCCGCTGCCCGGGACAACGGTCTCGTCCGCGACCTTCAAGGTGAAGATCAAGCTGCACCTCCGCGTGCGCGCGGTCCTGCCGCCCGCCCAGGCGGGGACGTGCTACATCGCCGCGCGGAGCGCGACGATCCGCAGCTAGCGGGAGTGGTTCACGCCGCCGAACCTCTGGTTCGGCGGCTATCAGGGGGAACCGGGAGGTTCCCCCTGGGAACCCTCTCCTTCAGTTGCATGGGCTCTCGCCGGGCGGAGCCCGGCTTCGCCCTACCGGGCGACTGCTCGGGACAGGTCCGGGGACTGTCCCCGGACCTGTCCGTTCTGATCACCGCGCCGCGTCGAACCGCTGCTGGACGGCGTCCCAGTTGACGACGTCCCACCACGCTGCCAGATAGTCCGGGCGGCGGTTTTGGTACTTGAGGTAGTACGCGTGCTCCCAGACGTCGATCCCGAGCAGCGGGACGTCGTCGAAGTCCTTCATGATCGTGCTGTCCTGATTCGGGGTCGAGTAGACGGCGAGGCCTGTGCCGTCCCAGGCGAGCCACGTCCAGCCTGAGCCGAACCGCTTGACCCCCGCACCGTTGACCTGCTTCTTCAGCTCGTCGAAGCTGTCGAACGTGTCGTTGATCGCGTCGGCGAGGCTGCCGCTCGGCTCGCCGCCGCCGTCCGGGGACATGATCTGCCAGAACAGGGAGTGGTTTGCGTGCCCGCCTGCGTTGTTACGGACGGCGGTGCGCTTGTCCTCCGGGATCAGATCGAGCTCGACGAGGACCTGCTCGACGGGGCGGTTCGCCCATTCGGTTCCCTCGAGCGCGGCGTTCGCGTTGTCGACGTACGCCTGGTGGTGCTTGTCGTGGTGCAGCCGCATCGTCTGCTCGTCGATCGTCGGCTCGAGCGCGCCGTAGTCGTACGGCAGCGGCGGAACCTCGAAAGCCATGAGTTGCTCCTTTCGTCCGTTGGCGCGGACGATATCCTCCTGCGCCATGGCACTCGTCCATCAATCCGAAGAGATCGCGCCGCGCGAGCTCAAGCCCGCGCTGCTCGAGCTCGACGGCATCTCGCGCGCCGCGGTCGAGGCCCACTACAAGCTCTATCAGGGCTACGTCGCGAAGCGGAACGAGATCCTCGGCGCACTCGACGGTGTCGACCTCGCCTCGGCGAACCAGGTCTACTCCGAGCTCCGCGCGCTGAAGCTCGATCTCACATTCGCGATCGGAGGGATCAAGAACCACGAGCTGTACTTCGAGCACCTGGGTGGGGGCGGCGGCGACCCGGGCGGAGCCGTCAAGCAGCTCTTCGAGCGCGACTTCGGGTCGGTCGACGCGTGGCGGAGCGACCTGAAGGCGACCGGGATGGCCGCCCGCGGCTGGGCATGGACGGCGTACGACTGGGACGAGGGCCGGCTCTTCAACTACATCGGCGACGCCCAGAACACGTTCCCGGTGTGGAACGCGACGCCGCTCGTGGCGCTCGACGTCTACGAGCACGCGTACTTCCTGGACTACCAGACCGACCGCGCGTCGTACATCGACGCGTTTTTCGACAACCTGGACTGGGACGTCGTCAACGACTGGGTGTCTCGCTACCAAATCCCGCGATAGAAACCGCACTCGCCATCGTCGTCGGCTACCTCGCCGGGTCGATTCCCTGGGGGTATTGGCTCGTGCGCGCGTTCAAGCACGAGGACATTCGTCGGCACGGGAGCGGCAACATCGGCGCCACGAACGTCTGGCGGACGTACGGCCGCTGGTACGGCGTGCCCGTCGTGCTGCTCGACACGTTGAAGGGATTCGTCCCCGCGCTCGTGTTCGCGTTGACGGTGTCGCCGCTCGCAGGCGTGCTGGCCGGCGCCGGCGCGATGCTCGGGCACGCGCGGCCGCTGTTCCTCCGCTTCGAGAAGGGCGGCAAGATGGTCGCGACCTGCGGCGGCGCGTTCCTCGGCGTCGCGCCCGTCGTCGGCGGGATCGGCCTCGCCGTCTGGATCGCCGTCTTCCTGCTGACGCGATACGCGTCGGTCGCCTCGATGGTCGCGGCGATCGCTCTGCCGGTGGCCGCGGCGCTGCTCGGCCTCTCGTGGCCGGTGATCGCGTTCGCTGCCGTCGCTGCCGCGGCCGTGCTCGTCCTGCATCGCGCGAACGTCAAGCGCTTGCTGGCGGGAACCGAAAGCCGGTTTCAGCTCAGGCGCTCGAATCGAGGTCCGGCCCGAACGCGCGCGACCACCTGACGTTCCTGGCGCCCCGCTGACGGTGCGGGGCCGGAGGGCACAGTGTGCTTAACACGGGCCCGGAGAGCACCGTGCCATCAGCGGGGCGAGCCGCCCGCGGAGGCCGGCTCCGCCGGCCGGGAGCGGGCGGCGGTCAGGGGCGTCAGGCGGCGGGCTCCAAGGGCGCCATCGTCAGCCCGAAGCCTCTGAGCCGCTCCCAGTAGAGCTCCGCCGGCTCTTTGTGGCCGCTCCAGACGACGGCCCGACCCGCGCCGTGGATCGTGTCCGCCATGCGCAGGCCCCGGTCGTAGCTCACACCCGGAATCGTGGACGAGAGCGCGAACGCGACGCCCTGGAAGGTGTTGTGGTTGTCGTTCAGGACGATCACGTTCCACGGCTTGCCCAGATCCGTCCCCGTGTCGGGACGGCGAGTGAGGGTCTCGGTCATGCGAGCCAGTCGGCGAGCGGCGTGTGCCGCGACGGGCGCGTGCCCGTTTCGAGCTCCGAGCGCAGCTCGCCGACGGTGCCGAAGCGCTCGGCGAGCACGTCGTGCGTGTGGATCGTCTCCAGGTTGACCTGCCGCGAGTAGAGGAAGTCTCCGTCTGCGAGCGCGGGATAGCGCTCGAGCGTCGTCGCGAGAGCGATGCGCACCGAGTCCTCGACGAAGCGCGGCTGCAGGTGGGCGTGCTCGACGACGAACAGCTCGTCGGGCCGCTTCAACAGCTCGTACACGGGCGAGCTCATCGAGCCTTCCACGATCTCGACGAGATGCTCGGCATTCAGTCGCTGGTCGGTGCCGACGTAGAGCGTTCCCCGCCCGCGCTGGTTGTGCGTCGCGAGCGGGACGAGCTCGAGGATCTTCTCGACGTCGAGGTCGTCGAAGCCCGCCTCGAGCAGCCGCTCCGTCGCCTTGTTACGGACGAGCCCCTGCGCGCACGGACAGGCGTTGATCCCGGTCGCCTCGACGCCGACGACGCGGCGGACGCCCTGGTCGGAGGCGGCGGCGATCCCGATCAGCGCCACCATCTCCTGCGTCGCGAGCCCGGTGACCGGCGTCTTCCGCTCGACGGGGTACTGCGCCGTGATCCGCACCTCGGCACGCAGGGCGCGCTGCCGCTCGGCGATATGCCGCGCGATGTGCTCCGCGAGCGCCTCGACGAGCAGCGCCTCGCCGATCACGACCTTCTCGATCGCTTCCTCGAACAACTCGGGGAAGCGGGACATGTGGACGCCCTTCTGGGACGCGGCGAGGTCGACGGTGCAGTCGATCTCGGCGGCGATCAGCTTCTCGGAGTCGCCCCAGCGGAGGCGGATCGCCTTTGCGACCCCCTTGACGCCGGCGCGCGAGAGGCCGAGCTGCACGTCAGGCTCGGAGGCCTGCAGATCGTGTGTGCGAAGCTGTGTGACGTCGTCCATGTCATCTCAGGATAGTTCCTTCGCGCGTCTCGTCTCCCTCGCGTGCCACGACTTGCGCACGCCGCTTGCGACGGTGCACGGGTTCGCCCGGACGATCGAGCGGACGCAGGAGTTCGAAGATCCGCTCGCCCGCTACCTCGAGATGATCAGCGCAGCCGCTGGGCAGATGACCGAACTTCTCGAGACGCTGTCGGCGGTGGCGCGGATCGAGAGCGGCCGCTACTACCCGGTCGTCGCGGAGGCGGGCACGCTCGAGCTGGCCCGCGCCGCGGCCGCGCGGGTCGAGGGCGCCTCGGCGGAGGGCGCCGGCGCGGCGGTGACGACCGACGTAGAGGCTGCCGAGCGCGTGCTTGCCGCCTTCGCCTCGTGTGCAGTGCGGCACGGCGCGGCTCCCTCGGTGAGGCTGCGCGTCGACGGGAAGACGGTCGTCGTCACGCCGGTGAACGAGCCGGCCCGTGCGGTGATCACGGGCGAGGACCTGAAGGACCTCGGCGCCGCAGCGGCGGTCCGGCTCGTCGAGGCGCTCGGCGGCTCGGTCGAGCTCGCCGGCGACGAGCTCAAGGTCAGCTTAGCCTGAATTTTCCCTCGCTTCGCTTCGCTCACGCTCGGGGCTCGCGCCTAGCGGCGCTCGCATTGGTCGGCGGTCTGGGGGAGCGCTGCTTCGGCGGCGGCGTGCGGGCGGCACGGCACAGCCGTGCCGCCGGTGTCGCGGTTACCTACTCGTCCTAACTTCTCCGGCATTGGTCGGCGGTCTGGGGAGCGCTGCTTCGGTAGCGGCGTGAGGGCGGCACGGCACAGCCGTCCCGCCGGCGTCGCAGAGAACTACTTCTCCGGCTGGACGCTCCAGCGCGCGAGGTCGCGCATGCTGACGATGCCAACCGGTCGTCCGTCCTCGACGACGGGCAGGTGGCGGAAGTTCCGCTCGAGCATCGTCTGCGCGGCCTCGGCGGCAGGCATCGAGGGTGGCACCGTGATCACCTCCGGCGTCATCCACTGCCGCACGCGCGTCTCCGCGGAGCTCGTTCGGTGTGCGGCCGCACGCAGGATGTCGCGTTCGGTGAGGATGCCGATGATGTTCCCGAAGTCAGAAACGACGAGCGCGCCGACGCTGCGGTCGATCATCTTCTCCGCCGCCTCGCCGAGCGAATCCGCCGGATCGATGGTCAGAACATCACGGGTCATCAGGTCGCCGACGGTGTCCATGAGGCGAGCATAACTTTTGTCCCTCGCTTCGCTGCGCTCACGCTCGGGGCTCGCGCCTTCGGCGCTCGCATTGGTCGGCGGTCTGGGGAGCGCTGCTTCGCCGAGCGGCCACGAGCGGCACGGCCAAGCCGTGCCGCCGGCGGAGCGTGATTACCGCCGAGCGAGCCGCTGCATCGCCACGACCCCTAGCGCCGGGCCGGGGGCTAGGAAAGCGAACGCCCAGCGCCAGCGTGCCTGTCCCTCGCTTCGCTGCGCTCACGCTCGGGGCTCGCGCCTGCGGCGCTCGCATCGGTTGGCGGTCTGGGGGCGCTGCTTCGGCGGCGGCTTGTGGGCGGCACGGCGGAGCCGTGCCGCCGGCGGAGCGTGATTACCGCCGAGCGAGCCGCTGCATCGCCACGACCCCTAGCGCCGGGCCGGGGGCTAGGAAAGCGAACGCCCAGCGCCAGCCGACGGCGCTCTCCAGCACCGGGATCAGCCAGATCGTCGCCACCGTCAGCGTGAAGCCGAGTGCGAGCTGGAGCGTGAGCGCCGTCCCGACGTAGGCCTGCTCGGCGTGCTCGGTGACGAGGGTCGAGAACTGCGCCGAGTCGGCGACGACGGTGAATCCCCACACGAGCGCGAGGACGACCGCCGCCGCCGAAGAGGCGGTCGCAGCCAGGCCGATCGTCAGCGCGCAGGTGCCCGACGCAACCATCATCGCTGCCGTCGTGCGCTCGCGCCCCCAGCGGTCGCCCAGCACGCCGCCCGCCCAGCAGCCGATGCCGCCGATCCCGATCACGGCGAAGGTCGCGAACGCCGCATCGCTCCGCGAGGCGAACAGCCGCTCGCCGGCGAAGACGAGGAACCACGACCACATTGCGTAGAGCTCCCACATGTGCCCGAAGTAACCGAGCGAGGACAGCCGCACACCGCGGTTCGCGAACACGCGCCGTACCTGGTGCGGGTCGAACGTCGCGTGCGGGAATGGAAAAGGGCCGTGCCGCACGGCCGCGAGCACGAGCAACCCGCCCCCGAGCGTCAGCAGCGACGTCACGGCGATGACGACGTGCCAATCGAGGCCACCGAGCCCGTTCACGAGGTGCGGCACCGCGGAGCCGAGGGTCAGCGCGCCGACGAGGATCCCGAGCGCGACACCGCGGCCGCGTTGGAACCATGTCGCCATCAGCTTCAGCGCCGGCGCGTAGACACCGGCGAGGAAGAAGCCCGTCGCCGCGCGTAGCGGTAGCGCAAGCGCGAGCCCGTGAGCGGCGACCAGCAGCGCGTTGGCCGCGGCGGCTCCGAGCGCGCCGCCGGCGATTACGAAGCGCGCGTCGACGATATCCGCAAGGTTGAACACGCTCGAGAGCAATGCGCCCGCGACGAACCCGAGCTGGACGGCGATCGTCAGCCAGGAACGGCTCGTGCTCGACAGGTGCCACGCCGCCTGCAGTTGCGGGATGACCGCCGAGGCGGAAAACCACGTCGTCATCGCCAGCACGAGCGCGCCGGCGAGCAGCGCCAAGGCGCGCCACTGCGCCGTCAAAGTTGTTCGGTCCAGACGAGCGCAGTGCCGTCGAGGACGACTGTCCCGTCTTGGTTCGTGATCGTCGTGCGCAGGGTCGTGAGCGGCTTGTCCTCGCGCAGTTCCAGCACCTCCACCTCGGCGGTGATCTCGTCGCCCGGATGCACCGGCGCGCGGAAGTTCCAGTCGACGTGCAGGAAGACGCTGCCCGGCCCGGGCAGATCCTCCGCGACGACCGCGTTCAGCAGCCCGGACGTGACGCCGCCCTGCACGATCAGGCGCCCGAAGCGCGAGCACGCCGCCGCCTCCTCGTCGTAGTGCAGCGGGTTGCGATCGCCGGTGAGCTCGGTGAAGAGCTCGATGTCGCGCACGTTGACGCGCCTGCTGCGCCTAGCCGTGTCGCCGACGTTCATCAGCGCCAAGCCTACGACCGGCAAGCCTACGACCGTCGCCGCTCCGCCGGCGGCACGGCTCCGCCGTGCCGCTCACACGCAAAACACCGATGCAGCGCTCTCCTGACCGCCAACCGATGCGAGCGCCGTAGGCGCGAGCCCCGAGCGCGAGCGAACGCGAAGCGAGGAATCTGAAACGGTAAGGTCGCGCGGTGCTGGAAGGGCGCATTCCCTACCGCGGCTTCCACACTTGGTACCGCGAAGAGGGCTCGACCGAGAACGGCAAGCTGCCGGTGCTGTGCCTACACGGCGGCCCCGGTGCAGCGCACGACTACATCGAGCCGCTGTTCGGGCTGGCGGCGACCGGCCGGCGGACCGTGCTCTACGACCAGATCGGCTGCGGGCAGTCGGCGACGCCGCCGAAGGCGCTCGATTGGACGGTCGAGCTGTTCGTCGGGGAGGTCGGCGCGGTGCGCGAGGCGCTCGGGCTCGACCGCATCCACCTCTTCGGCAACTCGTGGGGCGGCATGCTCGCCATGGAGTACGCGCTGACGCAGCCGGCAGGCCTGGCGAGCCTCGTCCTGGCGAGCTCGCCGGCGAGCATCCCGCAGTGGATCGAGGAGACGGCGAAGCTCCGGGCTCAGCTGCCCCAGGACGTGCAGGACACACTGACGCGGCACGAGGAGGCCGGCACGATCCACGACCCGGAGTACGTCGAGGCGTGCATGGCCTTCTACGAACGGCACGTCTGCCGCGTCGTTCCGTTCCCGGAGTACGTCGACCGCTCGTTCGACCAGATCGGAGAGGTCTACGCGACGATGAACGGGCCGAGCGAGTTCCACGTCGTCGGCACGCTCAAGGAATGGTCCGTCGTCGATCGTCTCGGCGAGATCCGCGTGCCGACGCTCGTCGTCACCGGCGAGCACGACGAGGCGACGCCCGCGATCAACCGCACGGTGTCGGAGGGAATCCCCGGCGCTGAAAGCGTGATCCTCCCCGGCTGCTCGCACATGGCGCACGTAGAGCAGACGCATGAGTACCTCGCGCTGCTCGACCGTTTCGTCTCGGGCGTCGAAGACCGCATGCCTTGAACGGCCACGTCCCGAGTCCTGGACTTGGGACACGGCTCTTACCGCTTAGCGCAGCAGGCGCGACAGCCGCCGGTCCTTGAGCACGCGGCCGCCGGTCTGGCACTCGGGGCAGTAGTAGATCGTGTGCTCTTCGAAGTCCACACGCGCGATCGGCGTGCCGCAGACGTAGCACGGCTCGTGCAGCTTGTCGTGGACGCGGTAGGTGCGCTTGTCGTTTGCGCCGCGCTCGCGCAGCTCGAGGCCGCGCTCCAGTTCGACGTCGATCGACTGCGCGAGCCGCTCGACCTGTTCCGGGTTCAGATCCCGCGCCAGTGCATACGGCGACAGCCGGGCGTGGTGGAGGATCTCGTTTGCCCACGCGCGCCCGATCCCCGCGATCACACGCTGGTCCCGCAGCAGCGAGTGCAGGCGCCGCGGCTCGCGCGCGCAGATCTCGCCCAGCGCGTCGGCACCGAGGCCAAGCGCGTCCGGGCCGAGGTGCGCGAGCTCGGCCTCTGCCTGTTCGGGCGTCAAAAGCCAAACCCCAGCGCGCTTCTTCGAGCCGGCCTCCGTGAGGACGAGCTGGGCGCCGCCTTCGAACTCGAGCCGGAACGCGGGCGCCTTCGGGCCCTTCTCGCCGGCGCGCAGGTACTTCAGCCGCCCGGCCGTCATCAGGTGCACGAGCAGCACGAGCTCGCCGTCGTCCGTGGGGAAGTAGAGCCGCTTGGCCCGCCGCCGCGCGCCCTCGAAGCGCCGGCCCTCGAGCGCGGAGAGCGGCGGATCGAACGTCTTCAGCGTCGCGACGTGTGCGGGCCCCGCCTTCGCGATCGGGAACGCGCGCACCGGCTCGTCGAGCTGGCGCCGCCACGCTTCCATTTCCGGCAGCTCAGGCATTTTCCGGCAGCTCAGGCATTTACGCTGCGACCTCCATGGATCCGATCAGGGTAGTCGTGCGCCGAGGTGGTGTGGCCGAGGCGGAGCACCTCGTCCACGCGGCTGCGGTGCTGGAAGGGCAGCTCGCCGCATCCGCCGGCAACCCGAGCCTGATCACCTTTCTCCGCTCCTCCGCGAAGCCGTTCCAGGCGCTGCCGCTCGCTCGCGCCTACGACGACCTCGACGACCGCGAGCTCGCGATCGCCTCCGCGTCGCATCTGGCCGACCGCGCCCAGCTCCAGGCGGTGCGGATGCTGCTGTCGCGCGCCCACGCCGCCGAGTCCGACCTCGAGTGCGGGACCGAAGGCGACCCGCCCTCGAAGCTCAAGCACAACTGCTCGGGGAAGCACGCGGGGATGCTCGCTGTCTGCCGCGCCCACGGCTGGCGCACCGAGGGCTATCGGCTGCCGGGCCACCGCATGCAGCGCACAAACCTCGAGGACGTCGCCCACGCGGCCGGCGTGGACGAGGACGAACTCCGCACGGCCGTCGACGGCTGCGGGGTCGTCACCTTCGCGCTGCCGCTCGAGACGATGGCCGCGATGTTCGCGGGACTCGAGTTGAGCCGGGAGGGCAAACGGGTCGCCGCCGCAATGCGGGCGCATCCCCTGCTGATCCGCGGCCCAGGCGCGCCTGACACGGTCCTCATGCAGTCGATCCAGGGCGCGGTTGCGAAGGGCGGCGCGGAAGGGCTGATCTGCGGGGTCCTTCCGGACGGAACCGGCTTCGCGCTCAAGTCCACGGACGGCAACCCGCGGCCGCTCCGTGCCGCCCTGGTGAGCTTTCTTGGCACTCTCGGGTTCGAAGTGCCGGAATTCGCCTCGACCCAGGTCCTGAACAGCCGTGGCGACGTCGTCGGAGAAGTCGTTGCGGACGCTTGAAAATCTGGCCGTGACAAATAGCGAAGCGTGTGTAAGATCAAGCCAGTTGCTAAGGGTGAGCCGGGGGAAGTCCTGTCGGGACCGGCTCTTTGCGTTGTTGTGTAGCGAAGCCGCATTCGTATCCACGTAGCGCGAGAAGCCGGGAGGTCACTCTTGCTGACGGTTGACATCTCTTTGCCCGAGGTCGAGGAGCTGCACAAGCTCGTTCAGGACGGACAGGAGAAAGGGTTCCTCACCTACGACGAGATCGTCACCGGGCTCGAGGAGGTCGAGCTCACCAAGGAGCAAATCGAGGACTTCTACACCTACTTGATCGATCACGGGGTCGAGCTCGTGGAAGGCGAGACGCATAAGGCGCCGCCCCACGAGCAGACGACACCCGAGGACGAGAAGGCGGCCGCGCAGCAGGCCAACGCGAAGCTGGATCTCACGGTCGAGCCGTCGCTCGACTCCCTGCGGCTCTATCTGCGCGAGATCGGCAAGGTGCCGCTACTCACTGCCGATCAGGAGGTCTACCTGGCGAAGCGGATCGAACGCGGCGAGATGCACGCGAAGACGCAGATGATCGAGGCGAACCTGCGTCTCGTCGTCTCGATCGCGAAGTCCTATCTCGGCCGCGGCCTGAGCTTCCTCGATCTGATCCAGGAGGGCTCCCTGGGCCTGATCCGCGCGGTCGAGAAGTTCGACTATCGCAAGGGCTACAAGTTTTCGACGTACGCGACGTGGTGGATCCGGCAGGCGGTCACGCGCGCGATCGCGGACAAGGCGCGCACGATCCGCATCCCGGTGCACATGGTCGAGAAGCTGAACAAGGTCGTGCACATCGAGCGCCAGCTCGTGCAGCGGCTCGGCCGCGAGCCGAATCCGGAGGAGATCGCCGAGGAGCTGGAGATGACGACTGAGGAGGTGCGCGACATCCTGCGGATGGCGCAGCTCCCGGTCTCGCTGGAGAAGCCGATCGGCGAGGAGGAGGAGTCGTCGCTCGGCGACTTCGTCCCCGACGAGTCGGCGGAGTCGCCCTACGACACGGCGCAGGTGCAGCTGCGCCGCGAGGACATCAAGAAGGCGCTCGACGCGTTGCCGGAACGCGAGCGGCAGGTGATCGAGCTCCGCTTCGGCCTGCTCGGCGAGCAGCCGTGCACGCTGGAGGAGGTCGGCCGCGCCTTCGGCGTGACGCGCGAGCGCATCCGTCAGATCGAGAACAACACGCTGAAGAAGCTCGAGTCGCTGCCCGAGGCGCAGGGACTCAAAGACTGCGTCTAGTTCGCCGCGGGAAATGCTTCGCATTTCCCGCGGGGGCTTGATTGGAAGGTGGCTGCTTCGTTCGGCGTGGCTGAGCAGCGCGGCCAAGCCGCGCTGCCGGCGCGAGGTTCATCTCTTGGAGCAGCGGATCAGGCCAAGTGACACGTTGTCGCTTGGTGTCGTTCGGCGTTAGACGATCGAGCCGCTCGGGACGCCGCAGGTCAGCGTCGTCCCGTTCGAGCGGATGAAGACGGGCGACAGTCCGCGGACGCTGATCGGGCGCAGGCCGACGTAGCCGGCGTTCGGCGTCCCCATGCGCACGGTCCAGGGGCCGCGTGCAGAAACGTGGATCTGAACGACTCGCCGCGTGCCCGGGCGCAACACGACTGTCTGCTTGTAACCGGGCGCGCGCAGCGTCAGCGGCGTGACGGCGGTGCCGCGCGGCATGCCGACGGTCAGCTTGAGCGTTCCCTCAACGCGGCCGCTTTGATCGGGCCACACCGAGACGAACGACTGCCACGCGAGCCACCCGTCGTCGTACCAGCCGCCCGCGAGCAGCGCGAGGCGCGGCACGCCGGCCGGCCGCCAGAGGTCGTAGTCCTTGCCGGTCGCAACCTTGAAGGCGCCTGTGAACGCGGCGCGCGAACCATAGGTCTGGACGAGCAGCGGCCCGACGAAGGTGCCGCCGGGGACGAGGATGCGGCCGTCATCCGACACGCCGATGTTCGTCTGGCGGTAGCCGTCGATCTTGGGGGGGCCGAGCAGGAGGACGTCGGTGATCGAGCGGTTCCAGAGCATCTGCTCGAAAGCACGCTCGGGCGTCGAGTTCGGCGGCAGCAGCATCCCGACGTTCTTGAGACCGCTGTGGTCGACCCAGCGCGGGTCCGCGGGTAGCGCGTGCTCGAGCAGCATCACGCTGTTGCGGTGGTCGAATCCGTACGCGCCTGCGGAGAGTCCGCTCGACGCGGCGACGGTCAGCGTGAGCGCGACGAGCGCGGCGCGCCGGGGGCGCCACGCCAGCGCGAGCGCGACCAGCGAGAGCACGCCGGCGACCAGTGCCACGACCAGCGAGCCGTTGGCGACGCCGATCAGCTGCTCGAACCGGAGCACGCCGGAGAGCACCGGCGAATCGTCCTTTCCGTGCGCGGCCGCGAAACCCGACAGCGGCACGCGAACAGAGAAGAGGAGGAGTGCGATCGAGAGCGCCGCCACGACGAGGCGCCGAGGCGCACCGCGACGCAGATAGATCCCGAAGGCCACGGGCACCAGCGGCAGGAGCGTCATCAGGTACCGCTCCTGGAAGCGCTTGGAGTCGATGGCCGCGATCCAGCCCGACTCGGCCGTGAGCGCAAGCGCGACGAACAGCGCGAGGGCGACGAACGCCTTCTCGACACGCCAGCGCGCGGAAACGAGTCCGACGAGCGCTCCCGGCACGAGCACCCAGCCCGCGGCGTACGCGAGCAGGACGGCGTCGCGGCCGGCCCAGTGCACTGCGGCGCCGAGCGGAACGTGCACGTGCGCGCCGCCGGAGTACACGCCGGCGAACTTGGCGGGCCCGAGTGCGAGCATCGCCAGGCCGCCGAGCGCGAGCAGCGCACCCGTGAAACGGAAGTGCCGGAACGCGCGCCGCCGATCGAGCACGAGCGCCGCGCCGACGAACGCGAGCGGCAGCACGACGTACTGTGCGCGTGTGAACGTCGCGAGCCCGCTCCACACCAGGAACGCGAGCTGCGTCCGCCGGGTCGGCTCGTCGAGTGCGCGCACGCCCGCGTACACCGCCGTCAGGACGAGCGGATACGCGACCGGATCCGCGAGCGAGAAGCCCGCATAGACCATGTCCGGGGACGTGACCGCGACGACGGCGCAGCCGACGGCGTACCAGCCGCCGAGGCCGAGCCGGCGCACGAGCAGGTAGACCGGAATCGCGGCGAGCGACATCGCGAGCGCATCGAAGGTTTGCGTCAGCCGGAACGCCGTCTGCGGGTCGAAGAGCTGCAGCGGCGCCGTCAGGAGCGGCTGCAGCAGCGCCGGGAAGTGGGCGTTCGCACCACGCACGAGCGGATGTCCCGTCGTCGCGAGGGAGCGTGCAAGCGTGGGGTAGAGGTACTCGTCCGGCAGGTAGTAGGGCGTGACGTGGAGGAGGGCGAGCAGCGACCGCGCGACGAAGGAGACGGCGACGAGCGCCGCCAGCGCCGCCTGCGCGGGCAGGGCGAGAACGCCGACGCGCGCGAGTGAGCGCGCGCGTACGACCGGAGTCCTTACGGCTGATTCGACTGCCACGTCCTGCCTATCGGCAGGCGCGGCCGATCCCTCAAGCTAGTGAGGCCGCTCGTCGTCCGTCGCCCGCTCGTACGCGACAAACAGCTTGCAATGGGGGCACTTGAAGCCCGCGTGGCGCGGCGAGTCGGCGGCCAGAAGTTTCCCGCGGAAGGTCTTGTGGCAGTGCGGGCACTCGACCTCGAACGCCCGGTTCTTGGGTGCCGCCTCGGCCACGAGTCCACCCTACAGGTGCCCACCGTCCGGGCCGAGGCCTAGCCTTGCGGCCGTGACGGAGGGCTGGAGCGAGCGCGCGGTCGCCGAGTTCGTCGGCGCCTTTACGCTGATCTTCGCGGGCGTCGGGGCGATCGCGCTGGGCGCCGACCTCACCGGCGTCGCGCTCGCTCACGGTCTCGCGATCGCCGTCATGGTTTCGGCGGTCGGGCACATCTCCGGCGGCCATTTCAATCCGGCGATCACCTTCGGCTTCCTCATCACGCGCAGGATCGAGCCCGTCCTCGCGGGGATCTACTGGATCGCGCAGCTGGCCGGCGCGGTCGCGGCCGCGCTGCTGGCGAAGTGGCTCTTTCCGGGCGACGCGCTCGGGCACGGCGTGCCCTCGGTCCACGTCATCGGCTCGTTCGAGGCTGCCGTCCTCGAGGCGATCCTCACCTTCTTCCTCGTCTGGGTCGTGTTCGCGACCGCCGCCGACCCGCGCGGCTCCTTCACGTCGGTCGCCGGCCTCGCGATCGGACTGACGATCACGATGGACATCTTCGCCGGTGGCCGGCTGACCGGCGCGGCGATGAACCCGGCGCGCGCGTTCGGCCCGCAGCTCGCCGGCGGCCACTGGGCGAACGGCTGGGTCTGGTACGCCGGCCCGGTCGTCGGTGCCGCTGTCGCAGCGCTCGCCTACGAGTGGCTGTACCTGCGCCCGCTCCGCCCGGAGCCGGTTGGGCCGGCGGAGACGGGCGTCCGTGAGCCGCGCCCCGGCGACGCCGCCGCTTCCTAGATGTCTGATCGGTTAATAGCCGTAGGCGCTGAGCGCGCGTGCGGGTTCGCCGAGTTGCCAGTTGAGGTGGATGGCGGCGTTGAGGGCGAGGATGCGGGCGGCGATGCGTGTGATCAGGCCGGCGGGTGTGCGGGCGAGGTGTTGTTCGAGCCGCAGTTGGTGTTTGAGGCTTTGCACGATCGATTCGATCCGTTGCCGGATCGGCCCGATCGGCGGGCTGGGCCGCTCGGGCTCGTCGGCGCGGCTGGGCCGGAGCAGGCTGGCGCCGAGCGCTGCCACCGCGTGCTCGAAGTCGGCGCCGGCGAAGCCCTTGTCGGCGATCACGAGCTGGCCGTCGATCGGTTGGCGTTCGAGCAGTGCGAGGGTCGCCTCGCGCTCGGGCGCGTTGGCGGCGACGAGGTCGAAGTCGCGCACGCAGCCGTCGGGGCCGCACCAAAGCACCAGCCGCATGCCCCAGTAGAAGCGCGAGTGGGCGGCCGAGTAGCCAAAGCCGCACCAGGGCGCGAGCTCGCTGCGGTTGACGGTCTGCACGCTCTGTCCGCAGGGCAGCGGCGTGGTGTCGACGAAGCTGAGCTGGTCGTGGAAGCCGGGCAGCTCGCTGCTGATCGCCCGCCACAGCGCGACCAGCTCGGGCGCGAGCGCACGGCAGCGCTCGTTGTAGGTCGACTGTGCCGGCAGATGCGGGAAGAGATGGCCGAGCCGCCAGGCGGCGATCGGCAGGAACTGCCGCTCGCTCGGACAGCCGAGCAGCATCTGCGCCACCATCAAGCAGATCAGCTCGTTGTCACTGATCTTCTGCGGCCGCCCGCGCCGCGGCTTGGGCTCGGGCGCAGGAAACAACGCGCAGGCAGCGCAATAGACTGCGATCACGAGGGTGTCGAGGTCGGCGCGCACGTGGGCCTCCAGGTCGACGGAGCATTGGCAACGCCGACCTTCGACACCCCTGGCACCAGCCCCTACACGGTGATCACGGCGCAACCCGTGAATTACCGATCAAACATCTAGTGGCGATCGCCGCGCCCGAACGGGTCGACCTCGAGATCGGCGGCATGACCTGCGCCTCGTGCGCCAGTCGCATCGAGCGCAAGCTGAACAAGCTCGAGGGCGTCGAGGCGTCGGTCAACTACGCGACCGAGCAGGCGAGCGTCCGCTACGACTCGACGCGCGTCAAACTCGAGCAGCTGATCGCCGCGGTCGAGGGCGTCGGCTACACGGCCGCGCTGCCCGCCGTCCACACCGAGGAGGGCGATCCGACGACCCGTTCGCTGCGGCTGCGCCTGCTGGTGGCGGCGGCGCTGACGGCGCCGCTCGTCGTGCTGGCGATGGTCCCACCGCTGCAGTTCGGCGGCTGGGAGTGGCTCGCCTTTGCACTCGCGACGCCGGTCGTGCTCTGGAGCGGCTGGCGCTTCCACCGCGCGGCGGCGCTCAACGCGCGCCACGGCCTGGCGACGATGGACACGCTCATCTCGCTCGGCACGCTCGCCGCCTGGGGCTGGTCGAGCGTGGTGCTGGTGAGCGGCTCGGGCGCCCACACCTACTTCGAGGTCGCCGCGGTGATCACGACGCTGATTCTGCTCGGGCGCTTCTTCGAGGCGCGCGCCCGCCGGCGCACCGGCGCTGCGATCCGGCGCCTGCTTGAGCTGGGCGCGAAGGAGGCGCGCGTTCTGCGCGACGGACGCGAGCTTGTCGTGCCCGTCGATCAACTCCGAGTCGGCGACGTCTTCGTCGTTCGTCCCGGCGAGAAGGTTGCGACCGACGGTGTCGTCGAGGAGGGCGTCTCGGCGGTCGACCAGTCGATGCTAACGGGCGAGCCCGTGCCCGTCGATGTCGGCCCCGGCAGCGAGATCGCCGGCGCGACGATCAACACGTCCGGGCGCCTGCTCGTCCGCGCCGCCAAGGTCGGCTCCGACACTGCGCTTGCCCAGATCGCCCGCCTCGTCGCCGAGGCGCAGGCGGGGAAGGCGCCGATCCAGCGGCTCGCCGACCGCGTCTCGGCCGTCTTCGTCCCCATCGTCGTCG
>WNEY01000242.1_pt1 | contig 30965 bp, 28 predicted proteins | sample 5400531 | NCBI WGS metagenome assembly WNEY01 (sample SAMN13153338, study PRJNA577476) | soil metagenome | isolation source: 200 cm saprolite under Douglas fir tree site 1 | place: USA:California | collected 2015-04-18
GCGGTCGTGCCGACCCAGGTGAGCTTGAAGAAGAAGCTCGTCAGCCAGCCGACGATGTTGTCGAGGAAGCTTGCGAATCCGTTGAAGGCGCGGAAAAAGACGCTCGGGTGCGGGACATTCCGGTTGTCGCTGAGCCACGTCTGAAAGCTGTCGAGGTGGTTTGCCAGTGTGTTCCAGGTCAGCGACGCGGGCCAGAGCACCTGATTTCGCCAGCCGTAGAACGCGATCAGCATCCCCAGCGCGACGAGGACGACGAGGCCTGCTCGGCCACGCCACCAGGGGCGTGGCGCAGCCACCGCCAGCCGGACGGCTACAGGCGCGACGGCCATCAGTCGTTCTCGCCCGCGATCGCCGTCAGGACCGCTTCCCGGTCGACGACGCCGACCACGCGGCCGTCCTCGACCGCACAGACGGGGCGGTCGACCCCGGCGATCACCGGCACGGCACGCCGCACGGTCGTGCGCACATCGAGCCGAGGCCCGTCCTCCTCACCCGGCTGCGGTTCCCGCATGATCCAGCGCAGCGTCAGGACGTGGCTGCGGGGGATGTCCCGGACAAAATTCCCGACGTAGTCATCCGCGGGCGAGCCGACCAGCTCTTCGGGCGTGCCGAGCTGGACGATCTTGCCGTCGCGCATGATCGCGATCCGGTCGCCGAGCCGCAGCGCTTCGGGCAGGTCGTGCGTGATGAAGACCATTGTCTTGCCGGTCTCCAGCTGGAGCCGGCACACCTCGTCCTGCATGTCGCGGCGGATCAGCGGGTCAAGTGCGCTGAACGGCTCGTCGTACAGCATCACCTTCGGGTCGACCGCGAAGGCCCGGGCGAGGCCGACGCGCTGCTGCATGCCGCCCGAGAGCTGGTCCGGGAATTGGTTCGCGCAATCCTCGAGGCCGACGAGCTCGAGCACCTCGGCGGCGCGTTCGAGGCGCTTGGTCTTCGCCACGCCCTGCACCTCGAGGCCGAACGCGACGTTGTCGATCACACGACGGTGCGCCAGTAGGCCGAAATGTTGGAAGACCATCGACGACGTGTGACGCCGCAGTTGCAGCAGCTCCGCCCTGCTCAGCGCAACGACGTTCTTGCCGTCGATCTCGATCTCACCGGAGCTGGGCTCGATCAGCCGGATCAGGGTGCGCACGAGTGTCGACTTGCCGGACCCGGAGAGCCCCATGACGACGAACACCTCGCCCGGCCAGACCTCGAACGAAACGTCGCGCACGGCTGCGACGCAGTCGTGCTTCGTGCGCAGCTCCGCGCGCGGCAAATCGGCGTCGGGCGTTCCGATCACGCGATCGGCATGCCGCCCGAAGATCTTCCAGACCCCGCCGGCGCGGATCAGCGGTGCGCCACTCCGGTCGATGTCGTGGCCGAGGGGGTCGGCAGTATCCACCACCACGGTCACCGGCTAACCGTACTCCGATGGTGGGCGCTGGCCAAGATCGGAAAAGGCCGACGGTGGTCCTCCCGTCGCCGTCTGCGCAGTCACGCGCGTCCTTTCGTCCCGATCTCGTGCGGATGGGAACGAGCTGAGATAGGGAGTAATGTATCTCCGTGGGAGAGGCGAACGCGTCCTGACCGAGGCTTGACCACGAGCCTTCCCTCATCCGCGCAAGCGGTGGTGATCGGGGCCGGCATTGTCGGCAACAGCATCGCGTACCACCTCTCGCGGCTCGGCTGGACGGATCTCGTGCTCCTCGAGCAGGGCCCCTTGCCCAACCCCGGCGGCTCTACCGGCCACGCGTCGAACTTCATCTTCCCCGTCGACCACTCGAAGGAGATGACGGCGCTCACGAAAGAGAGCGCCCGCCAGTACATCGAGCTCGGGCTCGCCACGATCAGCGGCGGCGTCGAGGTCGCCCGGACGAAGGAGCGGATGGAGGAGCTGAATCGGCGCATGTCCTCGGCGCTCTCCTGGGGCGAGGAGGGGTGCGAGCTGCTGACGCCCGCGCAGGTGCTCGACAAGGTGCCGTTCGTCAACACGGACGTCATCCTCGGCGGCTTCTACACGCCGGGCGTTTCCGTCGTCGACCCGCTGCGCGCGGGCACGCTGATGCGCGAGTACGCGCAGGAACGCGGCGCGAGCGTGTCCGCCAGCACCGAGGTCACCGGCATCGACGTCGAGAACAACTGCGTGCGGCGCGTCCACACCGACAAGGGCTCGATCGACGCCGAGTACGTGTTCGTCGCGTGCGGGATCTGGAGCCCGCGCATCGCGCGCATGGCGGGCGCGACGATCCCGCTGACGCCGGCCGTGCACCAGATGATCAGCGTCGGCCCGATCCCGCTCTTCGAAGAGACGCCCGGCGAGATCTCCTTCCCGATCGTGCGCGACGTGGACACAAACATGTACGAGCGCCAGAACGGAAGTGACATGGAGGTCGGCTCGTACGCCCATCGGCCGATCCTCTTCGACCCCGACGAGATCCCATCGATCGAGGAGTCCGCGCTCTCGCCAACGGAGCTGCCGTTCACGTCCGAGGATTTCGATCCCCAGCTCGAACAGGCACTCGAGCTCTTCCCGGAGATCCTCACCGTCGAGGGAGCGGGCATCAGGCACGCGATCAACGGGCTGCTGTCGCTCACTCCCGACGGCATGCCGCTCCTCGGAGAGACGGAGGTCAAGAACCTCTGGTCCGTCGCCGCGATCTGGATCAAGGAGGCGCCCGGGATTGCGCAGGCCGTTGCCGAATGGGCGGTGGAAGGCGCGCCGGAGACGGATCTGCACACGGCCGACGTCGCGCGCTTCTACCCGCACCAGCGCACGAAACGCCACGTCGACGCACGCTCCTCGGAGGGCTACAACCGCACCTACGGGATCGTGCACCCGATGGAGCAGTGGTTGTCGAACCGCGAAGTACGGTTGAGCCCGTTCTACGCGCGCGAGCGCGAGCTCGGTGCGGTCTTCTACGAGACCGCCGGCTGGGAGCGGCCGTGGTGGTACGCGTCGAACGAGCCGCTGCTCGAGGAGTACGGAGACCGCGTGATGCCGCGCGAGGCGGAATGGGAGTCGCGTTGGTGGTCGCCGATCATCAACGCCGAGCATCTCGCGATGCGCGACCGCGCGGCGATGATCGACATCTCGGCGTTCGCCGTCTTCGACGTCGTCGGCGCCGGCGCGCTCGACTACCTGCAGCGACTGGCGCTTGCGGAGATGGACGTCGCCGTCGGACGGGTCGTCTACACCTCGATCCTCGACCAGCACGGCGGCTTCAAGGCCGACCTCACGATCATGCGGCTCGGCGACGACTTCTTCCGCGTCGTCACCGGCGGCATGGACGGTCCGCGCGACCGCAAGTGGTTCGAGGACCATCTGCCCGCAGACGGCTCCGCCGCGCTCGACGACGTGACCTCCGCGTGGTGCACGCTCGGCCTCTGGGGTCCGCGTGCGCGCGACATTCTGGAAGCGACCACGAGCGCCGACGTCTCGCACGAGGGCTTTCCGTTCTTGCGCTGCCGCTGGATCGACATCGGGCCGGTGCGCGCGCTCGCCTCGCGCATCTCCTACGTCGGCGAGCTCGGCTGGGAGCTGTACGCCCCGATGGAGCAGGGTGCCGCGCTGTGGGACACGATCTGGGAGGCGGGACAGCCGTTCGGAGTCGTCCCCTCGGGTATCGGCGTGTACGGCACGACCGGCCGGATCGAAAAGGGCTACCGGCTGTACGGCGCGGAACTGGAGACGGAGTACAACGTCGTCGAGGCCGACATGCAGCGGCCGAAGGTGAAGGACGCCGACTTCATCGGCAAGGAGGCGCACCTACGCCACCGGAACGAGGAGCCGGCGGCGATTCTCTCAACGCTCACCGTCGACGACAACACGTCGCCCTCGAACGGCAAGAAGCGCTACATGCTCGGGCGCGAGCCGATCCTCAAGGCGGACGGCGCACGGATCGTCGACCGCAAGGGACGAGGCTCCTACGTGACCAGCGCGGGCTCGGGCCCTTCCGTGGGCAAGCACGTGCTCCTCGCATACCTGCCGCCCGAGCACGCGGAGGATGGCAACAAACTGCTCGTTCAGTACATGGGCGACCGCTATCCCGTCACCGTTGCGGCCAAAGGCAGCCGCTCGCTCTTCGATCCGGAGAACACGCGGGTTCGCAGTTGAACGTCCTCGTGTGCGTGAAGCGCGTTCCCGAGACGGGGGCACGCATCACGCTCACGGGCGACGCGCAGGCGATCGACACAAGCCTGCTCGGCTTCACGATCTCGCCGCACGAGGAGTGCGCTGTCGAGGAAGCGCTGCGGATCGTGGCGGAGCACGGCGGCTCGACGACGGTGCTGACACTGGGACCGCCAGGCGCGGCCGAGCAGCTACAGAACGCCATGGCGATGGGCGTGCAGAACGCGGTGCTGCTCGAGACGGACGGCAGCGACTGGAACGCGGAGGCGACGGCCGCTGCACTCGCAGAGGCGGTCCGCGCGCAAGCCGAGCCGTTCGACGTGCTCCTGTTCGGCAACGAGGCGGCGGACACCGGCGACTACCAGGTGGGCGTGCGCGTCGCGCATGCGCTGGGGCTGCCGTGCGTGACCGGCATCAAGGGCATCGCGATCGAGAACGGGAAGCTGACGGCGCGGCGCGAGTCAGGTGGCGGCTGGGAGATCTTCGAGCTGCCGCTGCCGGCGGTCGTCACGGTGAAGGAGGGGATCAACCTGCCGCGCTACGCGTCGCTGCCTGGGCGGTTGCGCGCGAAGAAGACACCGATCGCGCGGATCGAGCCACAGCCGCGCGCGAGCGCGCTGGAGACGATCAGGCTCGTCGTCCCGCCGGAGCAGGAGACCCATGTCGAAATCCTCGCCGGCGGCGCTGACGCGGCGCCGCGCGTCGTCGAGGTGCTGCGCGAGCTCGGGCTCGTGGCGTCTTCGTGATCCTCTGCCTCGTCGACGGCGACCCGGTCTCGCTCGAAGCGCTGACGTTCGCACGCGGGCTCGGTGACGTCGAGGCTCTGATCTTCGAGGAGACGGACGTCGACGGCTACGCCGCGCAGGCGCGCCGCGTCGTGCACCCGCGGCTCGGCGACTACGCGCCCGAGGCGTGGGCGCAGGCGATCGTCGAGCTCGAGCCGGAGGTCGTGGTCGCCCCAGGTACCGACCGCGGGCACGAGGTGCTGGCCCACGTCGCCGCACGGCTGGGCGTCCCACTGGCCGCGAATGTCGTCGCGGCAACAGCAGACGGCGATGCCTTGCAGCTCACGCGCCAGCGCTGGGGCGGCAGCCTGCTGGAAGAGGCCCGCCTCACCGGAACGCCGAAGCTGCTCACGGTCGCCGCGCATGCCGTGGTGGCGCAGCCCGCCGGCGTCAAGACCACGACGGCGGCGTTCACCCCGTCACTCGCAGACGAGCACTTCGTTGTGCGGGTGTCAGGGCGTGAGCAGCCGACTGCCGGCGCCGTCCGGCTCGACACCGCGCGCGTCGTCGTCGGCGGCGGCCGCGGCGTCGGCAGCAAGGAGGGTTTCGAGCTGCTCGAGGAGCTCGCGAACCTCCTCGGAGGTGCGGTCGGCGGCTCGCGCGTCGTCACCAACCTCGGCTGGAGACCACATTCCGACCAGGTCGGACAGACGGGGGCGCGGATCGCGCCCGACCTCTACATCGCGTGTGGCATCAGCGGTGCGATCCAGCACATCGTCGGTTGCAAGGGCGCCAAGCGGACCCTTGTGATCAACAAGGACGAGAGTGCACCCATCGTCGCGCGCGCAGATTGGGCCGTGATCGGCGACCTCCACGAGATCGTCCCAGCGATCGTCGCGGAGCTCCGGAAGAACGGTACGTAGGCGCGTGCCGATGATCGCCGTCTTCAGGTCGAAGCTGACGCTCCGGACCTCCTGGCAAGAACGGCGATCACTGCAAGCGTGAGAACGGCGGCGGCCACGCCCGCGGCCTCCTGTCCGATTCCGATTCGTCTTCCCGACGTGATCAAGAGCAACAGTCCTCCCACGATGGCCGTGGCCAGACCAGCCGATACGAGCAGGGCAATCCGACGGACCAGCACCTGCCCCTCGCTGTGCCAGCCCTGGCGCTCGATCGACCAGAAGGACAACTCGGCCGCAATGAAGAACGCCGCCGCCACCATCGGTGCACGTGCGTCGACCGTGCCCGGTCGCAGGCTGAGAAAGACGGCGTAAGCCGCACCGACTCCGACGAAGCCCACAGGCAGAAGCGTCGCCCAACGGCTCACGAGGGCGAGCGCGGTAACAAAGAGACCGATGCCGGTGAGCGCTGCCACCGCCGCACCCAGTCGGTCGCCGGCTAACAGCGAGTACGCGCCGACAGCGCCGAGGAGCCCAAGGGCTGCGAGCCCGGTGGCTACACGCGTGCGGTTCTTGCCTGCCGGCGAAATGTTTCCACCTCCTCCATGGCGACGGCGAGTGACGAGTCGTCGTTCCAGACGGCCACGGGAACGCCCGCCCGCTCGAAGCGGCCGCGGACCGCATCGCGGCGCAACTGCCAAAGCCGATGCGCTATGTCCTGTACCTCTCCTCGCTTCGGGACCACGAAGGAGAGGGGCGAGATCTCGATCACACTCAGGTCGAAGCCGCGAGCATGCAGGTCGAGTAACGCCGTTGCCGCCCGGTCGTCCAGCAATGGCGTGAGCGCGAGCACGACGGCTTGCGGGGGAAGGGTGCGCCGCGGAACCACGACCAGGTCTTGCCAGGCGTAGCTCAGGATGATCTGGGTGTCGAGCATCGCGTCGACGATCCGGTACAGCTGGCGTGCCCCCGAAGCCGGCAATAGCCAGTTGAGCATTCCGCCGAAGCTCACGAAGCCGACCCGGTCGCGCTGCCGGAGATAGCGCGCCGCAAGAGTTGCCGCCGCCCGCAGCGCAGGATCGAGCGTGCTTCGTTCGCCACGGCGCGCCTCTGCGAACACGTCCAGGAAAATCACGACGTCGGCATTGCGTTCCGCGTGATGCTCGTTGACCCAGAGCTCACCGCGACGCGCTGTCGCACGCCAATTCACGTGCCGGACCCGATCGCCGGCGACGAACTGACGGATGTCGGCAAACTCGATCCCCTCCGCCTTCTGCCGCGCGACGTGGTTTCCGGAGAAGACCTGTGTCTCGGAGGGCCGGAGCAGGGTGCGCACCGCCTCCTCGGCCGGGTAGACCTTCAGCGGCTGACGTGCGTCGATTGCGACCTCGTGCCGGAACATCGCGAAGTGATCGTTGGTACGCAGGTGTATGCGCCCGACGCGGAACGCGCCCCACCGTGTACACCGAAGACGCAACGGCAGCAGGCGTTCTTCTCCTTCGACGAGACGGAGAGTGCTCGGATTGCTCCCTTCTTCGACCTCGAGCCCTGCCGGTAGCTCGAGGAGCACGTCGACACGCTCCGCCCCGTCACGCGGCGCAAATCGGATCAAGACGTCGAGCAGCTCGCCCTCGAGCGCCCGTTCGCGGTCGAGCTCGACCTCGACCTCGATGCGCGGCGTGCGCACTTGCAGCGCGCTGACTGCCACGACCATGGAAAAAGGCGCAGCCAGCAGGACTAGCTCCGGCAGGCGCAGGGCCAGCGCGGCCAGCAGAGCCAGTGCCGCCAGTCCGGCGTACGCGCCTACCTTCGGCGATGGGGAGCGCGTCATCCCGAGCGCGTGGGCAAGTCCTCTGCGGCCGGCGCCGGAACCGTTTCGAGCGACTCGCGCACCACATCTTCGGGACGGACTCGCTGTACCCAAAGCTCCGGTTTCAGGATGAGGCGGTGCGAGAGAGCAGGTAGGGCGACGGCCTTCACGTCTTCCGGCGTCACGAAGTCCCGACCAGCGAGCGCCGCCTTGGCGCGAGAGAGTTTCAGGATCGCGAGGGAGCCGCGCGGGCTCGCACCCACCTGCACGCGTTGACTGGTTCGCGTCGAGGAAACGATGTCGACGATGTAAGAGCCGATCGGCTCGGACACGTGTACTTGTTCGATCGATGCTTGCATCTCCAGGAGCCCGGTCCGATCAGTAACCGCGTCGAGACTGACCTCGTCGGCGCCGCGTTCGAGCCTTCGTTCCAGTAGCGCCCACTCGTCGGCACGAGTGGGATACCCGACGCCCATCCGGAGAATGAAGCGGTCGAGCTGCGCTTCCGGCAGCGGATAGGTCCCTTCGTACTCGATCGGGTTCTGGGTCGCGATCACGAGGAACGGCCGCTCGAGCGGGTTCGTTTGCCCCTCGATCGTGACCTGCCGTTCCTGCATCGCTTCCAACAGGGCCGCTTGCGTCTTCGGGGGCGCACGGTTGATCTCGTCACCGAGCAGCAGGTTGGTGAAGATCGGGCCAGGGCGAAACTCGAAGTCGCCCGTTCGCTGGTTGAAGACCGACGAGCCGGTGACGTCCGAAGGCATCAGGTCGGGAGTGAACTGAACTCGCCCGAAGTCCATCGCGAAGACCTGGGCAAAGGACCTCGCGATCAGCGTTTTCGCAAGACCTGGGAAGTCCTCGATGAGCACATGGCCGTCCGCAAGAAAGCCGAGCAGCACGAGCTCGAGTGCTTCACGCTTCCCGACGACCGCCCGCTCGACCTCTTCGATGATCCGATCGCCGCGTGTCCCAATCTCTCCGACGGTCAGCATTCCTCAGATCCTTTCCAGTTCTTCGACGACAATGCGAAGATCTGACGGAGGTGGGCCCGGTGCAAGCCCATCGTTGGGGGGAGGACGCTCCGGGCGCACCAGCTCCCAAGCCTCAGCTCCGATCAGCCCCCGCGCGCGCTCGTCTTCCGTCTCGAGATCGACACCGAACCGCTTCCACAGTCGGTGGGCGGCGATCTCACGCAGGATGGGCCGCAGACGCACATGCAAATGAAAAGCGCTCGCCACCGATTGCTCTACGTCGTGCACCAGCATCAACTCGCCTGAATCGGAGGCACGAGGCCGTCTCATCTCGGCGAAAGCTCGGTCGAAGTCCGACGGACCGGTGGGCAGCCCTCCTTCACGCGTCGTTCGTACGAGTGCCAAAAGGAGTACGCCGCCGATGCCGAGGAGGTAAACGTCGAGCAGCACGTCCCGAAGCCCCGAAGCGGTGAAAGCCGTGACTCCGATCGCAGCGCTGAAGACGAAGCCAACCTTGAAGGCGCGGCGGACGATCGAGCTCATGCGGTCGCCAGCTCCTGTCTCGCCTGCAGGTCGTCCTGGACCGCGACGAGCGACTCGATCGCGTGCTCTTTCATGGAGGGATCAATCTCGTGATAGCTGAACTTCGCGTACTCAAACAGCTCGGTCAGCGAGCGGACCGCGCTCTCGCGGACGTCCAGCAGATGTAACACGCGCGCAAGATATTCGTAAGGTACCTCTGCGCCGCGCCGCGCGAGGCCGTGCGAGGCGAGGATGCGCTCCATGCTCGCGTAGGCGGCAATGACCGCTCGACGCGCATCTCGCTCGTTGCGGAGATCCTCGATCGTGCTTCCGATCGCTTGCACGAGTTCTTCCTCCACGCTCTCTGCCTCGGTCGATTCCTTGGAACGGGTCCGTCTGATCACCACCCAGACACCGCCGAGTAGAACGAGCCCGCCAAGTCCAAGCGCAAGCGGCCACTGAAAGTGCGCATGCCGCGCGGCCAATGGCTTGAAGGTAACCGACTTGCCTCCCCGTGCTGCCTGGCCTTGCTGCGCCTGTTGCTTCTGACTCCGCGCGTGAAAATGCCCGTGCCTCACAGCCCAGAAGCCAGCTCCCGTAAGTAGCGCCATCAACACGAGGATGGCGACGAAGTTCTGCAGCCAGTGGGAGCGGGGATCCTCCCACCGATCGCGTCGGCGGAAAATCGTGACGAGCACTGCAACGATCACGACCGCGTAGGCGATCGTCATCAGGGTCACCCAGCTGTCCTGAAGGGTGTTGGGCACCTGACGCTCAGCCAGCCGCGCATGCCCCGTCCCGTGCGCCCCACTGGCACCAAGCGTGACGAGGACCATGAAGCCGAGGATCAGAAGCGCGAGGGCACCGGCCCTGATCGCCCCACCAGGCGACTTCTCGCTCTGCCGCTCCACAGTTGGAGGAGAGCCTACGGAAGCGGTCAGGCCCCCGCCGAAATCTGAGATTCAGGTGTCTCGGCGAACGAGGAGAACACCAGCGACGGCGAGCGCAGCCGCCGCGTAGCCGCAAAAGAGCGCGAAACCTGTCCAGGGCGCGAGATGATTGCCTCCGGTCACGGACATGACCGCTTCCCCCGCGGCCAGGGGAAGGTACGGAGAGGTCGCATCGTTCCAGCTCGCCGGCAAGACGTTCATCAACGGCGGCAGCACGAACATGATCGCGACGAAGGTCGCGATCCCGCCGGCCGTATTGCGGACGATCGCGCCGAGTCCGAGCCCGAAGAGGCCCACAACTGTCAGGTAGAGCGCGGCGCCGAAGAGCGCACGCGCTACGCCCGGGTCGCCGAAAGCCGCATTGATGTGATGCCTCGACAGGATCGACTGGCCGATCAAGAACGCGACCAGCACCGTGGGGATCATCAGCGCGGCCGTGACGAGCCCGTAGACCAGAGCCTTTGCCCACAGGACCGGCAACCGCTTCGGCACCGCGGTCATCGAAGCACGGATCATCCCCGTTGAATATTCACCGGTGATGACGAGGATGCCGAGAATTCCGATCGCGAGCTGTGCGAGCTGAACGCCGACAAGGTTGACCTCGAGTGGATGGAAGCCAGCCCGCTCCTGGAGGCTCATCCTCGGGTAGTGGTGCGCGACAACGGCACAGGCAAACGCGGCGAGGCCGATCGTGAACAGCACTGCCGCGGCGAGTGAATACCGAGTCGAGCGTACGGAGCGCAACTTCGTCCACTCCGACAGAGCCACGCGCGCCTGGGTCACCCGACCCTCATGCGGCAGGCGCGGAACCGAGGGGACGTGCGCGACGCTGCTCACGCAACCACCTCGTCTCGCTCGGTGGTCGCCTCGCCGGTCCTGAATTCCACATCGTCGCGCGTGAGATCCATGAAGGCCTCCTCGAGCGAAGCTTGTTGAAGCGTCAGCTCGTGAATCGCGAACCCGTGCTCGGCGGCGGCGTCGCCGATCTGCTCTGCTGTCAATCCGTCCACCTCCAGCACACCCGGCTCGACCGCTTCAACCATGACGTCGGGGCAGACAAGAAGCTCTCGGAGCTCGGACGCCTGCGGCGAACGCACGCGGACGATGTTTTTCGACGCCTTGCGCACGAACTCGTCGACACTCAGGTCCGCAATGAGCCGGCCACGGCCGATGACGATCAGATGATCTGCGGTCAGCGCCATCTCGCTCATCAGATGCGACGAAACGAACACCGTGCGCCCCTCGGCCGCGAGACCCTTCAAGAGATTTCGGATCCAATGAATTCCCTCGGGGTCGAGGCCGTTCACCGGCTCGTCCAGCGTCAACGTATGCGGATCCCCGAGCAGCGCCGTTGCGATCCCGAGCCGCTGACTCATTCCCAACGAGAAAGTTCCGGCGCGCTTCTTCGCGACGTGCTGCAAGCCGACCAGGTCGATCAACTCGCCAATCCGCCGCTTCGGAATCCCGTGCGTTTGGGAAAGCGCGAGCAGGTGGTTGTAAGCCGAACGTCCCGTGTGCACCGAGCGCGCCTCGAGCAAAGCACCCACCTCGTGCAGCGGCGCCGCATGGTCGCGATAAAGCTTCCCATTCACAGTCACGGTGCCGGCGGTTGGGCGATCCAGCCCGAGAATCAGGCGCATCGTCGTCGACTTCCCCGACCCGTTCGGACCGAGGAACCCGGTCACGACGCCCGGCTCGACACGGAACGTCAAGCCGTCGACGGCGCGCTTGTCGCCGTAATCCTTCGTGAGATTCTGCGCCTCGATCACTGAGGGCCACGCTACCAACGGCGTCGGTTAATGCGGAGATAAAGAAGTCGCTCCGGCTTGAGGGGGCCACGACTCACTCAAAGCTGAACGCGGCTGACAACCGTCGCGCTCAGTCCGTGATCCTTCGCCAATCGGACATGTTCTCGGGTTTCCGGACCGATCCCACCCGCACGCCACACTTGGTCCCGCATTGCGCCGACTTTCCCGGCGATCGTTCCTCGGTCACGATCTCGGGCGATGCGACCTCCTCGTTCAGCTACAAGGGCAACGTGATCGCCTCGGGCTCGGTGTTCTTCAAGACCTACGCGGACGGCGATCGATACTGGGCGCGCACCGTCCGCCCTCGCTTCGCGACCTGCGACGCAGAAGCCTTCAAGTCGACGCTGCGCAAAGGTATTCGGTCCAAGACGCTCATGGCCAGGCAGATCCCGATCGGGGCGACTGGCGCAGACGATGCCGCAGCATTCCGCACGATCACGCGGTTGACGGTCAAAGACGTAACGCAGGACTGGTACAGGACAGTCGTCTTCATACGATCGGGGCGCGGGCTGGCCATCATCGAGACGGGCTTCGCGGTCCGCGCATGTGAGTGTCAGACCGGCTTCGCCAGGCGACTCGCTCTCCGCCTGACCGATGCGAACCGCGGTTAGAGAAGAACGCACGAGCAGTTGCGGGAAATGACGGCTGTGCTTGCTGTCTTGGCTTCTTCCCGCCGACCGATGACTTTCGAGGCTCTCGCCCGTCTATACCTGACGCACGTCAAAGAAGGCGTAGGCGATGCCGAAGCACAAGGTCGGAACGCGGGCAGAATGGTCCGCCGCACGCAAGGCGCTACTCGAGCGGGAGCAGGAACTGGCCGGCGAAAAGCACGGTGTCCGACACCTGCCGGGGAGTCGTCACGCCCGCACCGCAAGCGTGACTGGGGACAACGCGTGACACTCTCGTCACGGTGTCTGACCCCACGACGTGGCAGGAGTGGGCATGGGCGTTCATGCCTGCACCACCGCCGTTCAAGCGCACAAGAAGCAACGCACAAGAAGCGCGACCGTTAGCGGCGTTGGAGCCGCCGGCGACCAGAAGTAACCGCTACCGGGGGTCAGCGCCGAAGCCAAACACTGACGCGCACAACGCGTTCCAGCATTCTTGGCATCAGTTCGTTCAACTCTGGGATGACCGGACGGCTTTGATCCTTTCCCGGAACTCCGGCTCGTTGTGCCACAACCTCAGCAATACAACAATGAAGGCGAGGAAGAATCCGGCGGCCCATCCCTCAACGCCCGCGTTGACCCACCGCGGGAGGTCGTTGCTGACGCCGCCAAACACCGCGCGAGCGGCACAACCCACAGCGCGGCTCGCTCCCACCTGCTCGTTCTCGAAATCCTCGCAGACCGAATCGAGCGGATACTTATCACCAGGATTCCGAGAGCTGCGCCGCCGATCGCTGGGATGATTGCTTGAAGCAACACGTCTTCCGTGTCGGTGGCAACGCCGTATGCGAGTACCGATAGAGCAAGCATCGGAACCGCGACAAGGGCTATCGCGAATACAAGTAAGCGCGCGGGCGTAAGCGAAGGTCTTGGGGCCTCACCCATAGTCCTCGCCAGCCGTCTACTTTGCGCTAGGGCTTCACCAGCGAGGCGAGCCGCTCGATGCCTTCGTCGATATCCGCTTCATCGACGAGGCTGAAGGACAGCCGCACGTTGTTGCCGCCGCGGTCGTCTGGGAAGAACAGCGAACCCGGGACGATGGCGACGCCACGCTCGACCGCACGTCTCGCAAGATCGCCGGCATCTCCTCCGTCTGGCAACGTCAACCACGAGAAGAAGCCGCCCTTGGGAAATGTCCAGCGTGTGCCCACCGGCATGCAACGCTCGAGCGCCCCCAGCATCCGCTCGCACTTCCGCCGGTACAGCGATCGCGACTGCGCGAGCTGCTCGTCGGCCCAGCCGCGGCGGACGTACTCCTCGAAGAGCCGCTGTCCGAGCGCACCCGCGCACTGGTCCGTGTTCTGCTTCGCCGAAACGAGCTGCGCCGACACTTCGGCCGGACCAACCGCCCAGCCGAGCCGGACACCGGGGAACAATGTCTTCGACGTCGTGCCCGCCTGCAAGACCACCTCGGGGTCAAGGCTCCAGAGACTTGGTTCAGCTTCGTCGTCGAAGCCGAGCTCGCGGTAGGCGACGTCCTCGACGATCAGGAAGCCGTGACGGCGCGCGAGCTCGACGAGCAGCTCGCGCCGTTCACGAGCGAGGCTGACTCCTGCCGGGTTTTGGTGGTCGGGGATTGTGTAGACGAGCTTTGGGCGCAACCCGTCAGCGAGGCGCCGCTCCAGCTCGTCGACCTCGACCCCGTGTTCGTCCATCGGGATGGCGATGACCTCAGCCTCGAAGCTCCGGAACGCCTGGATCGCGCCAAGGTAGGTCGGGCCTTCGACGACCACGAGGTCGCCGCGGTCGAGGAACGACTTGCCGACGAGCTCGAGCGCTTCGATTGCGCCGCTCGTAATCACCAGCTCGTCGTCTGCCGGGCGGCGTCCCTGCAGTGCGTGGAGCCTGCCTGCGATCGCGTCGAGCGGACCGGCGAGCCCTCGCGTGGGCGCGTACTGGAAGGCGGCCGACTCGCCCGCGGCGGCGAACTCCTCGAGCAGCATGGAGGCGCGCTCCCGTGGGAACGTCAGCGGGTCGGGGAAACCACCGGCAAACGAGATCAAGTCCGGCCGGCCCAGGAACGCGAGGACACCGGCGATCCCTTCACCAACCTCCCCGCGCGTCCGCTCTGCAAAGAGCCGATCCCAGCGAGGCGTCTCGCGCGCTACTGCCATGTGACCCAATATAGAAGAGTGGCTCGACCGGGCCCCTGAGCAGACGAGAGGAGAGAAGTCGTGAACAGTGCCAGCGCAACCTTGTACCGCTGGGAGGACTTGCCGAAGGAGCGGCTCAAGCCAGACCTGGAACGGCGCCTCATCTCCACGGAGCGGCTGATGCTGGCGCATGTCTACCTCGCAAAGGGTTGCGTCGTCCCGAAGCACTCGCACGAGAACGAGCAGCTGACCTACATCCTCGAGGGTGTCCTCCGTTTCTTTCTCGGCGACGACGAGTCGGAGGTCGTAGACGTCGCCGCCGGCGAGGTCCTACACCTGCCTTCGCACCTACCACACAAAGCAGTGGCGCTGGAGACGACGCTCGACGTCGACATCTTCTGCCCACCACGACAGGACTGGCTCGACGGGTCCGACGACTATTTGCGTCACGCTCACAGCAAGACGTGACACGCGGGTCGCGGCGAGCGAGGGCGCGGCCAGGGCCAAGGTGCAAACAGCACGGGCAGCAATCAGTGTTATGAAGCTGCGTCGCCGGTTTGCTGGGCACCGGCGAGAGGCCCGAAGTCACCCTTTCCGGCGCCTTCGGCAGTAGCAGGGCAGACATTTACGCACTCATGGCTTTGCGCCGGGGCACACGCAAGGCCTCCACGCGCCTACGCCACGAACTCGTTCTGAGGCTCCCCCGCCTCGATCGGATTGTTGATCGGATCCTGGCTCCATTCGAAGCAGCCGCCGTCATGGACGGCGGCCCGCTGCCAACCCATTAGGTAAGCGTAGAACACCAGGTCTCGCTTGCGCGCCAGCCGGGCGAGCTCAGTCAGGCCGAGCTCGATTGTCGCCTGGCCAGCGCCGCGATGCGTCCGACGATCTCGTGGAGGAGCCGCTCGGCATCGATCCGTACGGCGACGTCGGCGTTGAAGGAACGCCCCCAGAGGCCGTGCCAGTCGACGACCGTCATGCCTCGCGTGAGCGAGCCGTCGAGCTCGACGTCGACGGTCCCGGCCCGAGTCGCCCCAAGCGATCCATCGAGGGCCAGCGCAAGCGCGAGCGGATCGTGCAGATGCGCGACGTAGCCCTGCCCGCCGCGGAGATGCGCCTCCATCGAGAAGCGAAGGGCGTCCGAGACACAACGGACGAGCGGGTTCGAGGCGCGGGAGCGCATGCCAGGAGGATCGTCGCGGTCGAGAGACTCCTCGGGCGTGCTGCCGGCGAGCTGAGCGAGCACCCGGAGATGGTCCGGGCGGAGCTCGGCCTGCTCGGTGACGTTCAGCCCACAGAGCAGCGGGCGCGGGCTGCCGGACTCGGAGAAGGCGTTCAGGACGACCTTCGCGGCCTCGGGATCGACGAGGACGTTGAACTCGGCCACGGGTGTCGTGTTGCCGGAATGGTCGAAAGAGCCGCCCATGATCACGAGACGTCGGAGCAGGCGGGGCAGCTCCGGGTCGCGCTCGACCGCGAGCGCGACGTTGGTGAGCGGAGCTGTTGCAACGAGCGTGATCGCTCCGGGCCGCCGGCGCGCCTCTTCGATGAGCAGGTCGGGGGCGAAGCGCGAGGAGGGCGCCCGTCGTGCTTCCGGAAGCTCCGCATACCCGAGCCCCTTGGGACCGTGACTGATCGCAGTGCGAAGCGGCGCGACGAGAGGGGCGAGACTCCCGATCGCGACCTCGATGTCGCCTGACCCTGCAAGTTCCAGAACCGCCAGTGTGTTCGCCGCCGCACGCGGTGCCACGACGTTGCCCGCACAGCACGTCGCCGCAACGAGGTCCACACTCGGCAACGCGACCGCATAGAGCAGCGCGATGCAGTCGTCGACGCCGGTGTCAACGTCCATGATGACCGGAATGCGTTCCTCAGACACGAGACGCGACGTCAGCGGCGTGCACCGCGTCGCCGATGAACTTCTGTACGGCGGCGCCGCTCGAGCGTCGCGCGCGAAACTTCGAAGTAGCGCGCTCGACCCCATGGCCCGTGCAATGCGGGACCGCGTAGAAGCGGCCCTTCAAGATCTTCGGACCGATCCGGATCGGTTCGAAGAGAACGTGTCGCGGGTCGCGAGGCAGAGGCTGCGAGTTTAGGTAGCTGGACGGGCGTCAGCGCTCGGTAAGCGTCACGCCGTGACTTGATCCTGGGGCTCCCCCGCCTCGATCGGATTGTTGGCCGGATCCTGGCTCCATTCGAACCAGCCGCCGTCGTAGACGGCGGCCCGCTGCCAACCCATCAGGTAAGCGTAGAACCAGGTTTCGCTTGCGCGCCAGCCGGTCCCGCAGTAGAAGGCGACCCGCTTGTCGGCGGTGATGCCGACCTCCTCCCAGTTGGACGCGATCTCCGGGTAGGCGCGCATCGTGTTGTCCACGTTGCGGTAGTGCTGCATGTGGTAGGCGTCCGAGCCGCAGTTGCCCCAGACGTCGCCGGCGATCCGACCGGCCGGATCGATGTAGTTGTAGCCGCTGACCTTGCCGATGTGCTCGTTCCAGGTCCGGACGCTGACCAGAGCGGCGTTCTCCTGGTCGGCAAGGATCTGTTTGGCCTCGTCGATGTCGACGATGACCTGAGGACGCAACGGAATCCGGACACCGAACGACGAAACCGGCACGGGCTCGCGGCTGACCGTCTCGAGCGGGTTGCCCGCCCGGACCCACCAGTCGTAGCCGCCGTCGAGCAGGCGGACGTCGTCGACACCCGAGTAATGCAAGATCATCGCCGCGCGGCTGGCTGCGATCTGCCCGGCCCGGCGTCCCGGCCACTTCTCGTTGGCATCGCCTTCGGTATCGCGGCCGTAGAGGATGACCGTGGTGTCGTGGGTGACTCCGAGCAAGGACAGAGACTGCTCGAGCTCCTCCGGTGAGCGGCGGTTCCAGTCGTCCGGACTCTCGAGCCGGTTGGTGTCGAGATAGAGCGCCCCCGGGATGTGGCCCTCCTCGTACTCCTCGGGGACGCCGAAATTGACGTGGAAGAGCAGAAACTTGCCGACCGGCGCGGCCTCTGGCTGCCCACCGTCGAGCAGCTCTCGGAGCCAGTCAGTGTGGACGAGCTTGTCGTGGTTCGGCAGACCCCCGACGGGCAGATTCGCGTCCGCCGCCCACGCGGACCATCCGTGCTCGTAGGTACGGACGTCCTCGTGGCCGAGGTCCGTCAGCCTGGCTTTGACCGCCAACACACCCTCGGGATCCTCGCCGTACAGGACGACCTCTCGGCTGGGGACGATGCCCTTCGAGTGGAGCAGCCGTTCAACCTCGACGTCGTCAACGCTCTTCAGCCAGGCACTTGGGAACGCCACAGCTCCCGGGATGTGACCACCACGAGCCTCCCCACTCCGGCGCCAGCCGTTGTAGTCGGGCAGCGGCCGGACGTCGACGATCGTGAGGTCGGGGTCGTCGAGTCGCCGCCGGAGCTCGGCCGCGGAAATGATCGCAGCATCGTTCTGGGACAGATCTGGGGTCATGACTCCTCCTGGAAGTACAGCCGCGACCGTTGGCCGTGCGTCCAGTTTACAAATCAAAGCGACGATCCCACGGCGATGGCCCGTACGAGCTGGGGCGGGATCAGTGCCAGGAGCAAGTGGGCTCTTGCGGCCTTTCGATGCCGCTGAGATCCTAAGATCGCTCATGAACTACTCAGTGATCGGGCGCGACGAGATTCTCGCAGGGAAGCCGTTTACCGACCCCGAGCTCACTCGGCGGGATGCGAAGGTGATGCGCGGGATGCTTGCGCGAGAGCGGGAACGCGTGCAGGCCTGGCAAGAAGACACCGGCGGACACGCGGGCGGGCAGGTCGAGCGCGACCACGACGACAAGGAGCGCCGGCACTTGCTCGTCGTGCCGGACAGGCACGCGTTGCTCCAGGCGAGCGGCCTCACCGTCGTCGGTTTCTTCGGCCGGCCCCGCGAGTCTGTCGATCACACCGTTTTGTACGAGTTGGAGGACGAGGTGGTCGCCCGCATGCCCGACTACGCTGCGGTGGGCCTGCTCAGTTACTACGACGTCGAATTCGTGAAGGGGGCCTACGGGAACCTTGTTCTGTTCTCGACGCCCGATGTCCCGAAGGAATGGTCCGCCGACGCCGTCCATCGCCGAGCCGTAGAGATCTCGCCGGGCCATTACCACGAGGTCCGCCTGCACCGGGGCTCGATCGACGGCCGTCTGCTCGGCGGCGGCGACCTGGCAATCGTGAGCACGAAATACTTCGACTTCAAGAGTTCCACGATGTGGCGGGGTCTGAGGCGATTTGATTAAGCCTCTCACCCAGAGGTTCTCTCAAAGGTCCGCCGGCTAGCCGAACAGCATCCTCGGGTTGCCGCAGCACATCGCGTCCGCGACAGCTTGACCAAAACCACGAACCGCCTGCAACGTCGGTTGCGAGTCGATGACAGGCGCGTCGCTTCCGTACAGCAGCTGGCCGACCCCGAGCGTATTGAGGCAGAGCTCGAGCGCGTGCGCACCGTAAGACGCAGTCTCGACGTAGAGATTCGGACGCAACGCCAGGCGAGGGTCGACGCCCCGTGACCGGAGACGCTCGAGCTGGAATGGACCGCCCCCGGCGAGGATGGCGAAGACGACCGAGAGATCCGGCCACCGCTGCACGCCGCCGGACAGCCAGGCGGCATACGCGGCTTGCATCTGCGCGGTGTAACCCACGACCGCTCCCCACCAATCGGGGGCACCGGGTGGAGAGACGCTCGGCCCTGGATGGACGAACAGGACGCCCCGCCGACGGTCGAGCTCCGTCAGAAGCGACGAAAGGCCGTCGAGATCGGCGAGTGCGCCCGCCGCGACCGTTACGCCGGCGAAGCTGTCGAGGACGCGTCCGGCGGCAAAGGCGCGGATCCGTCCGCCTGACTGCCGCGCGGCGTCGAGGATACCCGCGTGGTAGGCGCCGAGGAGTGGCTCAGCCTCATCCGCCGGCAGCAGGTCGATCCCGAGCGTCGGCGCCAACGAGACGATCGCGACGTCGATCTCATCCCGATCGAGATCTCGGAGACGTGCCTGGAGGTCGTGCGCGGCGAGGTCGACGTCGAACGAACCCTGACCGCCGAGGTCGAGCACATTGCCATGCAGGCGGGGCGGCGTGCGCCGACGGGCGAGCGCCGACAGCAGCGGCTCCGGCCAGAGGTGCTGGTGAAGGTCGAATGCGGCCATCGCGCCGCGGTCGCTCACCCCGCTCCGAGCGCGCCGGCGCGGATCAGCTCGAGCACCGGCTCGAGATCCTGAGGGAGGGGGTCGCCCGTGTCGGTGAACGGCACGCGCTCGCGCACCAGCTCGTAGGCGCCCCTCGTCCCGGCGCCGAGGGCGGGCGGACCACGCAAATCGACGGCCTGTGCCGCGACCACGAGCTCGATCGAGACAAGCCGCTCGCCCAGGCTGACCATCTCCGAGAGCCGGCGCGCGGCAAGCGGCGCCATCGTCATCCGGTCCTCGATCCCCTCCGCGTGCGTGGTACTCGCGAGCTCGAAGGACACCGGCTGGGCGAGCAGACGCGCCTCGGCAGTCAGCGACTGGGCTGGCACCCCGAACTCTGAGAGCGAGTCCTCCGCCAGGCCGTCCCGAACGGCAAGGCCAATGGGGAGGCCGGTGAGCGGCGCCTGCAGGAGCTTCAGCAGCCGCTCGGCCGCGCTCGTCAGGGCGGGCGCGAGCGCGATGCGGAGAAAATCGAGTGCGGCCGCAAGCGGCAGGACGTCGAAGCTCCCGACGGAGACGATCCGGCCCTCGCCTGTGGCGACCACCGGATTGTCCTGCGAAGCATTGAGCTCTATCTCGAGTTGCGAAACGACGAAGCCGAGGGCGTCGCGCGCGGCGCCGTGCACCTGCGGAAGACAGCGAAACGTCAGGGGGTCCTGCAGGTTGCGGGCCGAGCCCTCCTCCCAGAGGTAGCTTCCGGCGAGGAGGTCGACGAGGCGAGCGAGCGTCGCGCGCAGCCCGTCGTAAGGCCTGGTCTCGGCGACCGTCGGATGCAGCATCGAGACGTTCGCAGCAAATGCCTCGAGATCGAGTGCTCCGGCGACGTCGAGGACATCGATCAGCCGAGTGCAATCCGCGACGGCGAGAGCCGCGGAAGCCGTCGAGAACGCGCTGTTGTTGACCAGCGCAATGCCCTCCTTGGCGACTAGCGTGAAGTCGCCCAGAAGGCCGTGGGCAACGTCTGCCATCTGCGGCAGATCGCTCTGCCCGACCGACCCGAGCGTCCGCACACGCGGAAGCGCTCCCTCGTTCAGCGCACGCACGACGTGCTCTGCGAGCTCCGGCCTGACACCGGGCGTTCCCTTCGCGAGGCCGTTCGCGAGCCGAACGAGCGTCGCGCGGATGACGTCGTCGGGGGCGAAGTCGCCCTGTCCGACCCGGTGATTCAGGATCAGCATCCGGTTGAACTCCTCGGCCTCGGCCGGGCTCACGCGAACGCGCTTCCGCGCTCCGACTCCCGTGGTGAGGCCGTACACGGCGACGTCGAGCTCGAGCATGCGCTCGACCACGGCGCGCGCGGCCTTCATCTTCGCCACAGCATCCGGGGAGATCTCAACCCTCTCGCCTCGGCGCGCGACCGCAACGACCTGGTCGAGCGTGAGGTCCTCGCCGGTGAGGACGATCATGCCCAGACTTTCGGCGCGTCCGCCAGCTCCGGCTCGACGACTACGATGGTGCGTGCGCCGTTGGCGCGGCGGAGCCGATCGAACGCCTCCTCGACTCCTTCGAGCTCGGTGAAGTGTGAGACGACGCCGGCGAGGTCGAGGACCCCGTCGCGCGCCAGCGCCGCGAGCCGCGGAAGTGCTTCGGCGACGTTCGTCGAGCCGTAGTAGCACCCTCGGATCGTCTTCTCGGACATGAACTCGATCGCCGGCAGCGTCACCTCGACGCCCTTCGGGGCGAGCCCGACGACGACCACGCTCCCGCCGGGGCGAACGACGTCCCAAGCGAGGCGGATCGTGTCTGCTCGCCCGACGACCTCGAAGGCGTGGTCGACACCGCCGGGACAGAGACGCAGCACGGCTTTGCGCCCGTCTTCCGTAGCGCCGTCGACGGCGTCGGTGGCCCCGCGACGCAGGGCGAGCGCGAGCTTCTCTTGGTTGCGATCGATCGCCACGATGCGCGACGCACCGGCGAGCCGCGCGCCGGCGATCACTTGCAAGCCGACTCCGCCGCAGCCGATGACGCAGGCCGTGTCGCCGATCGCAAGCCGGGCGACGTTCCGAACCGCCCCGATTCCGGTGACGACGCCGCAACCGAGCAGCGCGGCCTGCCAGAGCGGCAGCCCATCTGGAAGCGGGACCGCGCCGGCCGCGGCGACGACGGCCCGGTCGGCGAAGCACGCGGTCATGAGGCCGTGCTGCAGCTCAGTGCCGTCGGGCAGGCGAAGCCGCGACGTCCCGTCCATCAGCATCCCTTTCACGCCGTTCCGGGCCGCCGGTTTGCAGTGGTTCGGCCTGCCGGCGCGGCACTGCGCGCACATGCCGCAGGAGGGGACGAAGCAAAAAGCGACCCGGTCGCCCGGGCGGACATGCGTCACCCGCGCGCCGACCTCCTCGACGATCCCGGCGCCTTCGTGGCCAAGCACCATCGGCCAGCGACCACTGCCCAGCGAACCCTCTGCAAGATGGAGATCGGAGTGGCAGACGCCCGCCGCCGCGACGCGCACGAGCACCTCGTCGTCCCGCGGCGGATCGAGCTCGACCTCCTCTACGTGGACCGGCCTCCCCGGCTCGTGCAGAACGACCGCCCGAATCCTCATGCGACGCGATAGCGCTCGAGCGCGTCGAGATCCGGAGTCACGCCGAGTCCGGGGCCCTCCGGCGGCGCAATCGTCCCGTCGTCGGCGATCTCCAGCGGCTCCGGCAGCAGCCAGTCGCGTCGCCCGGCCGACCAGCCGGGCGCATCAAGTGGAACCTCGACGTACGGACACGTCGAGACTGCGAGCGCGAGCTGGAGGTTGGCGACGAGTCCAAGACCGTTCGACCAGGTGTGCGGCGACCAGGCTCGGCCGCAGAGGTCGGCGAGCGCGGCGACACGCCGACAACCGGAGATGCCGCCGCTCGAGAGCACGACGTCAGTCTGGATCACGTCGAGGAGCGCACGCACAACGAGGTCGCGCGCCTCGTGAGCGCCCCGCACCATCTCGCCCGCCGCGAGACGGAGCGCGGTCGAGCGGCGCAATGCCGCATATCCCTCGACGTCGTCTGTGCGCAGCGGCTCCTCGAGCCAGTAGACGCTGAGCGGCTCGAGCGCTCGCGCGCATTGGATCGCCGTCGCGACGTCCCAGCGCGGCGTCCGATCGCCCGGCAGGCGCCAACCCTGGTTGGCGTCCACCATGATCTCGAAGTCTGGACCGACTGCGTCACGAACGCGTTCGACCATCGCCACGTCGGCTTGCCACGCGGGACCGTTGAAGCGGAGCTTCACGGCCTTGACACCGCTGTCGCGCAGCTCGACGCAGCGGCGCGCGCGCTCCTCGGCATCGACCGGCTCCGCGCTCGAGGCGTACGCGAGCAGCCGCTCCGACCGCCCTCCGAGGAGCCGCCAGCACGGCGTCTCGAGAACGCGCCCGATGAGATCCCAGACCGCCACCTCAACCGGCCACGGGCGGCCGCCGTGGAAGTCGACGGTCTCGCAGATCTCGCGGATCACCTCCGTCCTGAAGGGATCGACGCCGACCAGCAAGCGCTCCAGGAGTTCGAGGTCGTTGATCAGCTCGCCGCCGGCGTAGCCCGAGACGCCCTCGTCCGTGTGCACGATCACGACCATCGCGTCCTGGTGGGTGCGCGGGCGCGGATCCCAAGCAACGGAGACGGGCGGATCGAACGGACAGCGGTAGCGCCTGCCCTCGATCGCGGTGATCCGCATCAGTTGCCGCCGTAGAAGGGGTTCGTGACCCGGTCGCGCTCGTCGACGAGACGGGCGACGGCATCGGCGTCGCGACCCTCGATGCACATGCGCAGCGCCTTCCCTACCGCCTCGCGATTCGCGACGCGCACCGCGGTCTCGTCATCGGCGTGCTCGTCGACCCACACGGCGACGAGCACGATCAGGTCGTGCGTCGCCTCGATCAGCCCGGCCGCGACGGAATCCAGCACGCCCTGCGCGACTCCGACCTGCGCAGCACCCCACGTCAGCGTCTGGTGTCGCTCGTCGATCGCAGTCGCCTTGTTCATCATCAGCGTCGGCGGCCAGACGACCTGGTACTGCGGCTGCTCCGGTCCGACGCAGACGAGGACGGGTGTGTGGCCGGGTGAGGGATGAGCGAGCATGCTGATCGCTGCCGCAGCGGTTGCGCTGCCGCGCCGGGCGAGCACGACGTTCACGTGGCTGCCGTTCCGGCCGACGCCGCCCCAGCCCTCGCCGATTCGGCCGTCGAGGTCGTCGAGGTTCACGTCGCTCCTTTCGTCGAGCGGAGGTCGAGCACCACGCGCAACGCCTGGCCCGAGCGCAAGAGCTCGAACGCTCGTTCGACGTCGTCGAGCGGCAGCCGGTGGGAGACGAGCCGGTCGAGCGGCAGTCGGCCGCGGCGGTAGAGGTCGAGCGTCAGCGGGAAGTCGCGCTCCGGCCGTGACGAGCCGTAGATCGAGCCGAGCACGCGACGCTCAAGGCGCGGGATCGACAGCGCGGGGAGCGGCAGCACAGCGTCCGCCGGCGGGATCCCGATCAGGACGGCAGCGCCGTGGGCTCGAGTCGAAAGGAAGGCCGCCAACATCGCCTCCGGTCTCCCGGTCGCCTCGATCGCGTAGTCCACGCCTCCGGCCGATGCTTCGATCACGGCTGCCGCTGTCTCCTCCGACGACGACGCCCACGGCACCGCGTCGGTCGCGCCGAACTCGCACGCAACGTCGAGCTTGGCCGGAATGGGGTCGACGGCGACTATCGCTCCTGCCCCCGCCGCAGCGGCCCCAAGCACGGCGCTGAGCCCGACGCCGCCGCAGCCGAACACCGCGACGCGATCGCCCGGCCGGACGTTCGCAGTTCGCCAGACGGCGCCGACACCCGTCGTCACCGCGCAGCCGAGGAGCCCGGCAATCTCGAACGGCACGTCCGCGGGAATCGGGATGCACGAGCGCTCGGGCAGGACGCACGCCTCTGCGAACGAGGAGATGAACGAGTAGTGGTACACAGGCTCTCCGTCGCGGGAGAGCCTCGTCGTCCCATCGAGCAGTCCACCCGCCTCCATCGCCGGCCGGACCGCCGAGCAGAGCTGCGGCAGGTCACGAAGGCACTCCGGACACTCGCCACACGACGGCGCCCAGGAGAGCGCGACGTGGTCACCCGGATTGACGCGAGTGACGCCGATCCCGACCGCCTCGACGACACCGGCTCCTTCGTGCCCGAGCACGGCCGGGCAGCGCGTCTCCGCCGTACCGTCGATCGCGTTCTGATCAGAATGGCACACGCCGCTCGCGTGCAAGCGCACGAGGACTTCACCCGGCCCGGGCGACGCGAGGATGAGCTCCTCGACGGTGAGCGGGCCTCCGGTGCGCTCGAGCACCGCAGCCCTGAGTCTCATGCGTGCACCGTGTCCTTCGCCTGGAGGCGGCGCAGCTCCTCGACCGGAATGTGACAGCGCATGAAGTGTCCCTCCTCGACCTCGAGCAGCGGCGGCTCCTGCAACTCGCAGATCTCGCCGACCTTGCGGTGGCAGCGCGTATGGAAGACGCAGCCGGACGGCGGCTCGGCCGCGCTCGGGATCTCTCCCGCGAGCCTGATGCGCTCGCGCCCGCCGCCGTCGATCGTCGGGACGGCGGAGAGCAGCGCCTCTGTGTAGGGGTGATGCGGCCCGTCGAACACGACCTCAGCCGGCCCGAACTCCATCACACGGCCGAGGTAGAGCACCGCGATCCGGTCGGAGATGTACCGGACGACCCCGAGGTCGTGCGAGATGAAGAGGTAGGCCGCCCTGCGCTCGACCTGCAACTCGACGAGGAGGTTGAGGATCGCGGCCTGGACGGAGACGTCCAGCGCAGAGGTCGGCTCGTCGCAGACGACGAGGCGCGGCTCGCCGGCGAATGCCCGGGCGATCGCCACGCGCTGCTTCAGGCCGCCCGAGAGCTGGTTCGGCCGTACCGTCAAGTAGCGCTCGGCCACGCGGACGGCGGTCACGAGCTGCAGCAAGCGCTTCTCCGCGATTGCGCCGGTGAGGCCCGCCAGCCTCTTCAAGGCCCGCCGCAGGATGCGCCGTACCGTATGCCGACGGTTGAGGGCCGAGTCCGGGTTCTGGAAGACGATCTGGAGCGATCGCACGTCCTCGGTGGACCGCTGGGCGAGCCGTGGCGGCACCACCCGTCCGTCCACCTCGACCGAGCCCGCCGTCGGGGCGACGAGGCCGAGGAGGGCGCGCGCGAAGGTCGTCTTGCCGCTGCCCGACTCCCCGACGAGCCCGAGCGTCTCGCCGGGCCAGATCGAGGCCGAGACTCCGGCCAGCGCGTGGACGGCGTGCCCGTGCTGGTGGAAGACCTTCTCCAAGTCCTCGACCCGCACGAGGGGCGTTCCAGAGCGATTGGGCGGCTGCGCCCGGTCGAGGTCGGCCGAGGTCACCCGCGGCAGATGCGGCGCCTCGTCGTGGAAGTGGCAGCGGCTCGTGTGCTGCTCGTCGAGCCGGTGTAGCGGGGGCTCTTCGTCGCGGCAGATCTGCCTCGCCAGACCGCAGCGATCGGTAAAGACGCAGCCCTGGAGCTCGTCCCCCGGCGACGGGGGGAAGCCCGCGATCGTGTCGAGCCGCCCGTGGTCCTTTCGCACCCCGCCGCGCGGGATGCAGCGCAGAAGGCCGACGGTGTACGGATGACGGGGGTCCTGGAGAACCTCCTCCACCGGCCCCTCCTCGACAAGGCGTCCTGCGTACAGCACGCCGACGCGCTCGCACATCTTCCCGATCACCGCGAGGTTGTGGCTGATGAAGAGCACCGCCGTCTGGAACTCGGCCTGTAGCTGCTCGATCAGGTCGAGCACCTCGGCCTCGACGGTCGCGTCGAGGCCGGTCGTCGGCTCGTCGAGAATGAGAAGTGTCGGGTTCTTGGCGAGAGCCATGGCGATCACGGCCCGCTGCTGCATGCCGCCCGAGAGCTGGTGTGGGTAGCGCCGCTGGACCGAGTCGACGTCCGCGATCTGTACGCGCTTGAGCACCTGCCGGGCCCCCGCCAACGCCTCCTCCCGCGGTGTACCGCGCACGCGGAACACCTCCGCCACCTGCTGCCCGACCTTGATGGACGGGTTCAGCGCTTGGCTCGGGTCCTGGTAGACCATCGACACTTCCTCGGCCCGTAGCCTGCGCAGCTGGGCACCCGAGAGCTCCAGCACGCTGCGCCCGCCGATGTGAATGGAGCCGGCCTGCACCCGACCGTTGCGCGGCAGGTACTGCACTACGGTCAGAGCCACCGTCGACTTCCCGCAGCCGGATTCGCCGACGAGGCCGTAGGACTCCCCCTGGGCGACCGTCAGCGAGACGCCGCGCAGTACCTGCCGCTCGAGGCCGCGCACGCGGTAGGCGACGTCGAGATCGCGCAACTCGAGGGCCGGATCGGTCTCGGTGGTGCTCATCGGACGGCCCCCGGGCGAGTCGACATCATCGCTCAAGGACGTGCTGAATCCCGTCGGCGATGAGGTTGACGCCGACGACGAGGGATGCGACCGCGGCGCCCGGGAAGAGGACAGTCCAGTAGTTCCCCTGGTTCGCCGTGTCGTTCAGCAGGTTGTAGTTGTCCGAGATCTGGAGCGCCCAGTCGGGCGACGGCGGTTGCACGCCGAAGCCAAGGAACGTCAGGCCGGCGACGGCGAAGATAGCGTAGCCGAGCCGCACGGTTGCCTCGACGATGATCGGTCCCATGATGTTGGGGAGAATCTCGACGAACATCACATAGGGGGCGCGCTCCCCGCGCAGCCGCGCGGCCTGCACGTACTCGAGCTCGCGCTCGGCGAGCACCGCGGCTCGAACCGTCCGGGCGACGAGCGGCGTGAACAGCACGCCGATCACGACGACAAGCGTGGCGGTCGAGCTGCCGAGCGCCACCAGTACGGTGACGGCGATCACGATCACCGGGAGCGCGAGCCACGCATCGACGATCCGGCTGATCACGTCGTCGACTAGTCCGCGGAAGTACCCGGTCACGAGGCCCACAACGGTGCCTCCCGCGATGCCCAACAGCATCGCGAGCGGGGCGACCTTGAGGATGTCGCTCGCGCCCGTGAGGACGCGCGAGAAGACGTCACGGCCCAGCGAGTCGGTGCCGAAAAAATGGCCTCCACCCGGCCGGAGGAGCGGGTCGAACGACTGGTCCTGCGGATTGTGCGGGGCGATCTGCGAGCCGACGAGTGCACACACGATCCAGAAGCCCACGACCAACACGCCGACGATGAACGTCTTCGACCTGAGGAGCTGGCGCAGCGTCTCCCGGCGCGCGATCTTCGCCTCGCTCCTCACGGCGACGGTCACCGTGCTCATGCCACCCTTCTCCCTTCCGTCGAAGGGTGGTTAGCGAAGCTCACGCTCATTCCGTGCTCCCGAAGCGGATGCGTGGATTCAGGACCGAGTAGAGGAGGTCGGCGACGAACGTCGCCACGAGGTAGACGATGCCGACCAGCAGCACGCCGCTCTGGAGCATCGTTACGTCCTTGTTCTGCGCGGCGATGTAGATCCGCTGGCCGATGCCGTTGTAGTTGAAGAGCTTCTCGATCACCAGCAGGCCGCCGATCAGGTACCCGGTCTGGGTCGCGATGACAGCGATCGTGGGGAGCAGCGCGTTCCGCAGCACGTGTCGGCGGATAACGGTGGGCGTGCCGAGTCCCTTGAGGTAGGCGGTGCGCGTGTAGTCGGCGGATAGCGCCTCGATCGTCCCGGCTCGCGCCATCCGGGCGATGTAGCCGAAGAGGACCATGACGAGAGCGAGGCTCGGCAGGAGGAGGTACTTCATCTGCCCCAGGATGCCGGTCCCTTCGGGCCACTGGGCGTTGACCGGAAGCCACTTGACGAAGACGCCGAAGGCGACGATCAGGAAGATCGCCGAGACGAACTCCGGAATGGCCGTGAGGGAGAGGCCGGTGATCGTGATCGCGCGATCGGCGAGGCGGCCCTGACGCAAGGCGGCGGCCACGCCGCCCAGGATCGAGAGCGGCACGACCAGGGCGAATGCCTCGGCCGCGAGCTTCAGCGAGTTCACGAGCGAGTCCGACAGCAGGCTCCAGACAGGTACCCGGTACTGGAGCGACTGCCCCATGTCTCCCTGGACGAACTTCCAGATCCAGGCGGTGTACTGCACGAGCACGGGCCGGTCGGCTCCGACCTGGTGATTGAGGAGGTCGACGGAAGCTTGGTCCGCGAACGGGCCCAAGACGTTGCGCCCGACGTTGCCCGGCAGGAGCTGCGCTGCGGCAAAGACGATGACGCTCAGGATGAAGAGCGTGACGACCGAGAGGGCGAGTCTCTTGGCGACGAAGCGGGCCATTGGTGCGGAGCTGACGGGGTTGCGGGCCGCCGCGGGAAGGCGACGGCCCGCACCGGCACCCCTATGCCAGAGACGTGCGGCTCAGGTAGACCGCCCCCTGCGGGTCGGCCTGGTACCCGCGGACGCGCTTTCTGCCGCCGCCCAGCTGGAAGTAGAAGTACGGGTAGATCGCCGGCGTGTCGTGGAGCAGGACCTCCTCGATCTGCTTTGCGTACTTCCGCTTATCCTTCAGCGAGATGGCCGCGACGAACGACGCCGCGAGCCGGTCGAAGCGCTTGTTCGAGTAGTGGGAGGCGTTCCAGACGCCCTTCGACTGGAGCGAGGACGTGAGGTAGACGTTCGGCACCGCGCGGCCGCCCCAGTCGGTGATGTTGATCGGCGTGTTCAGCCACGGCGTCGTCCCCCAGCCGTCGGGTGGCCCCAGCTGTGAGCCCGCGTAGTAGGCGGCGGAGGTCAGGATGCGGAGGGTCATGTTGATCCCGATCGCCTTCACCGAGCTCTGGATGATCTGGGCAAGCGCCGGAAGCTCGAACGCCTTGTAGGTCGTCAGCTGGACCGAGAAGCCCTTCGCCTTGCCTGCGGCGGCCATCAGCTCCTTCGCCTTCCGGATGTCTTTATGGCGCTGCGGAAGCTTCACCGTCGCCGGAAAGACGGGCGCGAAGGGGGAATCGTTGCCGACGTCGGCAAGATTGTTGAAGAGTCGCTTGCGGATGGCCGGCCGGTCGAGCGTTAGCGCCACGGCCTGCCGGATCCGGTAGTCGTTGAACGGCGGAGCGTCCGTCTTCATCGGCACCAGGCGGTGGGTGGCGCCGTGTGCGGAGAAGATCTTCACGTTCTTGTTGTTGAAGAGAGCCCGGCCGGTGGAGAAGTGGATCTCGTTGACGAGGTCGATCTGGTTGCCCAGCAGCGCCGAGATGACAGCGGCGTCGTCGGAGAAGTACTTCAGGTCGACGCCGTCGAGCGGGGCGCGGCCCTTCCACCAGCCGTCGTACCGCTCAAATGTCGCGCCGACGCCCGGCGTGTATGAGACGAGCTTGAAGGCGCCGGTCGCCTGAGGCGTCTTCTCGTAAGTGCCGAGGGCGTAGTTCGCCGGCAGGATGATCGCCTGGTACGTCGTCGAGCTCGTCAGGTAGGGGAAGCTCGCGTTCGGGGCGTCGAGGTGGAAGGCGACGGTGAAGTCGTCGACCTTGCGAACACCCGCCGGCGAGAGGACGCCCTTGAAGGCGGAGAGCGCCTGCGAGCCGCTGTTCGGGTCGACGAGCCGCTTGAAGGTCGTCACGACGTCGTCGGCCCTCATCGTCTGGCCCGTCTGGAACCTCACGCTCCGGCGCAGCGTGTACGTCCAGATGCTCGCGTCCTTGTTGGGCTTCCAGCTCACGGCCAGCTCTGGGATGACGGTCAGGCGGTTTGTCGTCCGGAGAAGCATCTCGCCGGCGATGTTGCCGGTGACGAGGCTTCCCGTATCGGCGTACGTGTGCGGGTCGAGCCCGTGCGCGGGCGGCGGGATGCAGCCCAGTCGAAGGCGACCTCCGGCCCCGGCCGCCTCAGGAGCCGCGAAGGCGAGCTCCGCTTCCCCAGCCGCTGCTAGCGCCGCGGCGATTATCGACGCGGAAAATCCGACGACGGTTGCCCGCCGGATGAACTGACCCCGGTCCATCTCCGCGTCGAACAGATCGTCGAGGACCGCGTTCTCCACGGGCCCGGCCTCCTCGCGCCGGTAGTGCTCGAGCTGCCTACGAGTTTCCCGGTCCATTACTTAGCCACCCTCCTTCGATCGCCGGCACGTGTCCGCCTCCCGAGACCGGCTTGCTGTCCACGCCAAGTGGCCGCGTCAGCCACGGCGGTGGCCAAACGAGCTGCTGTATATCAGCGGCCGCGGTAGAGGCATAGATAAGCACCTGGCCTATTCGATTTCAATGTCGCTCCGGCCCCGCGCTTGGCGTGTTGCACTGTTGGCGTGGGTATGCAAAGACGCCA
>WNEY01000245.1_pt1 | contig 30893 bp, 33 predicted proteins | sample 5400531 | NCBI WGS metagenome assembly WNEY01 (sample SAMN13153338, study PRJNA577476) | soil metagenome | isolation source: 200 cm saprolite under Douglas fir tree site 1 | place: USA:California | collected 2015-04-18
TCCTCGTTCCGGATCGGCTGGCTCCCGGTCTCGAGGTCGATGATGCTCAGACGACGCATGCCGAGCCCGACGCCCTCGGCGACGTAGAGCCCTTCGCCGTCGGGTCCGCGATGCGTCATGACGTCGCACATCGCGCGGATCTCTTCGGCGAGGACCGCACGCCCGCCGCGACTGACAACGCCCGCGATGCCGCACATCGGCGCGCCGCCCCTCAGCTCCCGGACCGGGCCGCGGCCTGCGCGCCGCCGACCAGCCGATGGCACCAGGCGGAGAGCGCCACCCGCTCGTCCTCGCCGACGAGTCCCAGCGGGAGGAGCAGCGCCGCGTAGACGCCGGCCGTCGTCAGGCTCGCCGCGAGCAGACCCGAGAGCGCCGTGCCGGGGAGAAGCCCCCGGGCCGCGAGCCCCGCCGCCGCCGCGAGCCCCGCGGCGGCGCCCGTCGCGAGGAGGCTCCGCCACGGCAGGAGCCCGGCAAACCCTACCCCGAGGAGTCGCCGGATCCGGCCGAGCGCGAGCCCCTTCGCCACCGCGGTCGCCAGGGCGGTCACGAGCATCGCGCCCGGAAGCTCCCACGCCGCGATGAAGGGCGCGATCAGGGCGGCGATGAGGACGAGCCGCACGGCGTTCAGCCGGAGCAGGAACCCGGTCTGCGCGTACACGCGCAGCACCGCGTCCGTCGCCAGGACGCTGAGGGCGATGACCGCGGTCCCGACCATGAACACGGGGACGCTCGCCAGGTACCGCTCGGTGAACAGCAGCACGATCAGATCGTGGGCGGCCACGAGGAGCACGGCGACCAGCGGAAAGAACACGAGGGCCAGCTTGCGGGTCGCGTCGTGCCAGATCGAGAGCACCCGGTCGGCGCGCGCCTCGCGCACCGCCTCCGACATCCGCACCATCACCACGTTGCCGGCCGAGGTCGCGACCAAGTCGACGAACGGAATCTGCAGGCACCCGACCGCGTAGACTGCGAACGTCGCCGCGTCGAACCGGTACGAGACCGCGTACTGATGGAAGTTGGTCTGCACGATCTCGAGCAGCACCGCGAGCCCGAACGGGCCCGCGTAGGCGAGCTGCCGGCCGAGGAGCGCCCGATCCACGCGGAGCGCCGCCCCGAACGAGCGCCTGAAGTAACCCAGCGCGGCGCCGCCCCGGAGCAGGGCGAACGCGACGGCGCCGAGCAGCACGGCGTCGAGGCGTCCCAGCGCGAGCGCCGGCACGACCAGGGCGGCCGCCCGCAGCACGTCCGAGACCCCGTAGCACGTCGTCGCCGAGAGGTAGCGCCGGCGCGCGATCATCACGATCTCGAGCCCGGCCGACGCCAGCATGAGCCCGAGGAACGCCGCGATCCACGGGACGTGCGCCCCGAGCCCGTCGTTGTGGAGCGAGCGCGCGACGACCCCCCGCGCCGACTCGAGCAGCACGCCCGCGACGGCCCCGGCGGCCGCGAGGAACATCACCGAGTTGGCGACGTACCTGCCCGCCGCCGCGCCGGCCGCGGGGAGAAAGTAGAACAGGCTCTCGGCCATGCCGACCTGCGCGATGTAGTAGAGCGTCGAGAACACGAGGAAGAGCTGCTTGTAGGTGCCGAACTCGGTCGGGTCGAAGACCCGCGCCAGGACGACGGGTGTCAGGAACGTCGCCACGAACGCGAGTGTCCGCCCCGACATGAGGAGCAGCGCCGGGCCGAACGTCGAGTCGGTCGCGCGCGTCTCACTCATCGCGGTGACCCGACGCACGCCTGGGGCCGGGGGCCGCGCCGTGGCGCCGGCGGCAGCCCGCGGCGAGGTCGAAGACCCCCCGTGTCAGGCACCCGGCGACGGCGGGCGAGAAGCGCCCCGCCGCGTCGAGGCAGGAATTCTCCCAGAGCAGACGGCGCGGGATCGTGAGCAGCGGACGGTACCGGTCCCGGTGACGACAGGTCGTGTAGGCGAACCGGTAACCCGCCGCCGCGACGGCGTCCACGACATCGGCGTCGAACGCACCGTCGGGGTAGGCGAAGTGCTCGATCCGCGTCCCGAGCCGCGCCTCGAGGGCGCCCCGCGAGCCGGCCGCCTCGTCCAGCGCCCGCCGACGGCTCTCGAGCGTCAGCACGGCATGGCTCCGCGTGTGAGCGCCGACAGTGAAGCCCGCGCGCCGCATCTCCGCGAGCATCTGCCACGTGAGCGGTCGGATCTCCCGGAAGGCCTCGTCGTCGATCGGCGTCGTCTCCTCGAGCGCGGCGATCACGCGGCTCTGCGCGTCCCGCGACAGCGTGGTGAGCAGGAGCCGCAGCGCGCCGAACGGGTCCCTCAGCGCGCGCGCCGACACCGGTGCCCCCGCGACGCCGAGGCGGACGAGCACCTCGCGCGCCCCCGGCCAGCCGCGGGCGAGCAGGAGGTAGAGGCGGTCGTGGGGCAGCGGTCCCGCGCCGTCGAGCCAGTCCGTCACGACGAAGACCGCCGCCGGAATCCCCTTCCGCGTCAGCAGGGGCAGCGCCTGCTCGTACACGTCGCGGTAGCCGTCGTCGAAGGTGACGGCGGCCACGGGCGCCCCGAACCCGTCTCCCGAGGCGAGCCGCGCGCCCAGCTCGTCGAGGGAAACGAACCGGAAGCGCCGCCCGATCCAGTCGAGCTGGCGCTCGAGCATCCGACGGCTCACGAGCATCGGCGCGATCGCCGGGCCGCGGCGCGCGAGCCCGTCGTCCACGACCCGGTGGTAGCCGACGACCAGCGGCAGCCGGCGCGTCCCGGAGACGAGCCCGAGCAAGCGGTCGGCGCCGGTCGCGCGGAGCGCGCGCGCGAGGCCCGTCTTGAGGCGCGTCCGTCCGATACCCGGCGCGATCACAGCCCGCGATCCGAGAGCGCGGCCGCCGCCGCCGCGAGCCTGTCGGCGACGCCGCGGGGCAGGACACGCCACGCCAGCCTCCGCGCGGCGCGACCGAGCTCGACGGCGTGCCGGTCGAGCGACGCGCGGAGCCGCGGCGGGTAGAGCTCGATGCGCTCGAGCCCGCGCGCCTCGCGCGCCCACTCGAGCTTGTACGGCTCCCGCCCGTGCAGCAGGTCGTACTCCTCCGCGCCTTCCTCGATCGCGTGCTTGATCGTCAGGGCCACCATGGCCGCGCCGACGCTGTACTTCGCGTAGGCCGGATCGAACCCGCCCTGATAGAAGTAGAAGACGCTCCCATAGCGGAAGCAGTAGAGCGCCGCCGCCGGCCGGCCGTCGAGCCGGAGGACGAAGAGCCGGAGCCAGCCGCGCGCGAGCGCCCGCCGGGTCAGCTCGTCGTGGAACGCGACGAGGCCTGGTGTGTGGAACGCCGTCGAGCCGCCCCGGCTCCGCCAGCGCTCACGGTGCAGCGCCACGAGCAGCGACAGGAACTCCCTACGCTCCGCCTCCGACTGCGCCTCCTCGAAGCGCACGTCGAACTGCTTCCCGAGCCGCCGCAGCGCGTACTGGACGTCCCGCCGGTGGTTCGGGTCGAGGCCGGAGAGATAGGACTGCCACGTGTGCGCGGTCAGCTTGATATAGGGGCAGACGTCGCTCGAGGCCACCGACGACGTCCAGCCGCGCCGGCTCAAGCGCCGCGCCACCGCCGGCGCGACGCACGAACCCGTCCTGAGCTGACCGAGTCGCAGCACGCGCCCGCCGCGGGCCAGATGCTCAGCCAGCGCCTCCGTCGCGACCTCCTCCCGTCCGCGCCTGACGATCAGATCGAGGTAGTCGGACCCGACGCTCCCCGTGCCGAGGAACTCCAGCGGGCGCACCGGCAGGAGGCGTCCGAGCCCGCGCGATCTCGACGCGAGCGGCGCGAGGGCGATCAGCTCTCCGCCCGTGCGCACGGTGAGGATGGCGAGCCTCCGACCCGCGCCGAGGTGCGTCCACCACGTGAAGAGCCACTCCCAGGTCAGGAACAGGCCGTCGCTGGGACTCTCGGCGAGGAGCGCAGTCCACTCCTCCCGGAGGCCTTCGAAGGCCGTGGAGTCCTCGATGCTCTGAACGTGGGTGACCGGGTTGATCGTCATGGTCGCGGACGGGTCCGCACGGGGGAAGGGCGGGGCGCCCGCGGGCCGGCCGGAGCCGGCCGGCCCGCGAACGCTCACGCGAGGAAAGCTACGGCGAAGTGCACTCCTTGTGGACCTCGATGTTGCCGCCGTCGATGCCGCAGGTCGAGGCCGTGCACGGAGCCCCGCCACTGTCGGCGTGATACGAGAAGCTGTTTGGCCCACTCACCGTGAGCATGAAGCGGTCGTGGCCCTTCGGCTTGTTGCCGGGCTCTCCGTCGTCGATCACCTCGGCGGCGTACGTGTAGCCGGTCATGCCGTTCACCTCGGCTTTCCCGGAGAAGGCCCTGTCGTCGCAATCCCTGCCGGAAGCGTCGGTGCACGAGTAGGCGGTGTACGTGTCAACGGTCGTCGCCTTAAAGTGCATGCCGTTGTTGTGGTCGATGTAGTTCAGGTTCCCCCTCAGCGGCGGTGGGGGCGGACCGTTCTTGTAGCCCACCTCGAAGCCGAAGTTGGCCTTGTCGTTCCCCAGCGGGGTCGGAGTGAACCACCCGCCGCCCGTCGTGAAGTCGTAGCAGTTCGCTGGCGGCGGCCACGCCTCGGCGCCGTCGCCCGGCAGCAGCACGGCCACGCCTGCCAGCAGGAGTACCAGTCCCGCAATCCGAATGATCGCCCATTTCATCGCTGGGTCCTCCTACTGGCCGATCGCGCTGCTCGCGCCGGAGAGGATGATCTCCCCGCCCGTCGCGAGGATCAGGTGGAGCGCGTTAACGACGAGCCCCTGGGCCGTCGCCGTCTGCTCGTTGATGATGAGGGTCGCGACCCCGGGGAGGGCGACCGTCTGGTTCGCCAGACCGGTCACCGTGACGGGGACGCCGCCGAATGTCAGGTCGTTGATCTGGCTGCCGCCGCCCGCGCCGAGGGCGGTCAGGTCCGTCTGCGACTGGACGAACGAAGCCGTGACCGCGGCCGCCTGCCCGGGCAGCAGGACGACGTTGGCGAGCGACGTCGAACTGTTGGCCACGTCACCCCCGAGGTCGGTCACCCCGCCGCTCGTCGCCGCGACGAGCGTCTCGGCGCTCAGGACGCCCGACAGCGTGCTGCCGTCGAGCGCCGCGCCGGACCACCCACCGCCTGTCGGGAGCGCGCCCGTATCCGCGATGTAGAGCGGGCCGACCCCCGGGACCAGCAGGCTCCCCGGTAGGTTCACGTAGGCGCCGTAGGCCTGCCCGCCGAAGCTGGCCGCTCGAGCGGGAGTCGCCCAGGCGACGCCGGACAGGACGAGCAGGCCGGCGACCAGCGCGAGCCTCGCGCGTCGTGCATCGATGTACCTCATGACTCTTTCTCCTTTCCTCGCTCCGTCGTTCTCGGACGTTGCCGAGTTGCCGACGAGCGTAGGCCGCGCGGGGGGTCGGACGAAATTCGGCGAATCCTTGAATCGAGGGCGGGAAAATCCCGGTAGATTCAGATAGATTCAGATGAGAACGCGAGGCGCATCCACCCCTCGCCCTCCAGCCTCGTGAGGAGGGCGTCGCCCCGGTGGACCGCCTCGAGCACCTCGGGGTGCTTCGACTGGAGCAGCATCCAGAATCCGCCGTTGTCGAAGACGCAGTGGGCGGCCGACAGGGCCTCCATGAAGGCCGGGTCGAGCTGCCCCGACACGGCGACGCTGCCGCGCCGCCCGGCGTCGAAGAAGAGATGCTCGAGCACGTCGTCGATCGCGTCGCGCGCGGCGCCGATCTGGACGACCTCGCTCACGCCGCCGGGGCGCGCGTAATACAGGTACCAGCCGATCGCCTCACCCCTCGCGTCGCTGACGACGACCTTGCGGAAGGCGCCAGCGGGTCGCCTCCGGCCGAGGACCTCGAGGAGCCATGCGAGGGAGCGCGCGTCATACTCCGGCCGCAGCGCCCGGTTCCCGAAGCGAGCCGAGAGGCGCGCGAGCTCGGTCTCGCCGGCGAGCTCCGCCCCGGACGCGCGCGGCGCCGACCGGTGGAATGGCGTCCCGGGAATCCGCGCCGCGAGCGCGTCCAGAACGGAGCACCAGGGTGCCGCGGCCGCCGCCAGGACCGCCGGCAGGCCGCGTTTCCGGAGGAACGCCAGCGCCGAGCGACCGGGCCGGAGCGGCCGCGTCCATCGGAAGCTGTAGAGGAGTGACGTCGTGCCACCGAGGGCCTGCCACATCTTTCGCGAGGACGCGTTTCCGTCGGCCAGCGAGAGGTCCTGGGGGCCGGCGAGGAACGCCCGGAGGAGCCCCACCGCTGCGAGCGTCGACCGGCTGCGCGGATCGACCATGAAATCGTGACCGACCGCGGCGTGCAGCGGCCGTCCCGCGAGCGACATCGGGCGCCGCATGACGCCGAGAACACCCAGCAGCGTTCCGCCGGCGGTTTCGTACACGAGCGAGGGAAACGCTGCGTCGACCCAGGGGTGACGGCAAAAGATGTCGGTGAGATAGCCGCGCAGGGCCGGCGAGGCAGGCCCGTGGCCATCGCCGAACGCCCGGGCGTGCAGCTCGGCGACCGCCGGAATGTCCCGGGCGACGAGGGGCCGGATCCCCCCGACGCCCGTGACCCCGAGCGAGCGCGCCGGCGCGCCGCGGTCCGTCTCGATCCGGCCGTTCACGCCGCGCTCCGCGCGCCCCCGCCGTTCCGGCGCATCACGAATTCGGCGATGCGGGCGATCGACCGGAAGGCGTCGATCTCGAGATCGTCGACTGTCGTCTTGATCCCGAACTCCTGCTCGAGCCTCAGGAGGAGGTCCACGAACGCGAGCGAGTCCAGCACGCCGCTCTCGAACAGATCGGTCTCCGTCGACGGCACGCTCACCTTCAGGTGCTTCTCGAGGAGGCCGGCCAGGCGCCGCTCGACGGTCGCGCGATCCGCCATCTCACACCCCTTTGTGTTCCGACGCCAGAATGTCGAAGAGCAGGCGGTCGTAAGGCTGGCCGTCGATGTAGTGGCATCGGCGCTGGCGGCCGATGTAGCGGAAGTTCACGCGCTCGACCATTCGGCGCGACGCGGTGTTGTGCTCGACGACCCACGCGTTGATCGCCTGGAGACCCAGCTCCTTGAAGCCGAGGTCGAGGATCCTCGACAGGGCGCGCGCCCCGTAGCCCTGGCCGGCATAGCGCTTGTCCCCGAGCACGCAGAGGGACGCCATCGCCGTCTTGGACGCCCGATCGATGTTGCTCAGTCCCGTCACGCCGATCGCCTCATCGCCGTCGTCGGCCGTGAACGCCCGGAGCAGATGGATGTCCCGCTGCGCCATCATCTTGAGCGACGCCGCGTTCAGGATCTGCCTCCCGTTCCCGTAGTCGTGCCACTGGTAGTTCTCCTTCCGGGCCATCCATTCGGCGATCGTCTCGATGAGCTTCGGGTCGTCGAGCGGCTTCAGTTTCATCGCCTTCGAACGCCTCCTTGAGCTGTCGTCGATCGATCTTCCCGTTCACGTTCTGTGGCAGGCGCTCGAGCGCCATCCACCGCGCCGGCAGCATGTACGCAGGCAGCACGCGCGCCAGCTCGCGCCGGAGCGTGACGGGCGTCATCGCGTATCCCGGCGCCGTGACGTAGGCGCAGCAGATCGCGGTCCCCTCGAACCCCCCGGACGCGACCGCCACCACCGCGGCCTCCCGAACGCCCTCGACCGTGTTGAGCGCGCTCTCGATCTCGCCGAGCTCGATCCGGTACCCCCGGCTCTTGATCTGCGAGTCGGCGCGCCCGAGGAAGTACAGGAGCCCGTCGCAACCCCGCCTCGCCAGGTCCCCGGTCCGATAGATGCGCGAGGCGCGCTCGCGGGCTCGGGGGTCGGGGATGAAGGCCGCGGCGGTCCGCTCGGGGTCGCGCCAGTAGCCCGGGCTCAGCCCCACGCCCCCGATGTAGAGATCGCCCGGCTCGCCCGACGGTGTCGGGCGCAGGCGTTCGTCGAGCAGGAGCAGCTCCTCGCCGTCGCAGGCGGCCCCGATGGGGACGGCCGCGCGGTCGTCGTCCGGACACCGCGGGACCGTGTAGTAGCTGCTCGCGATCGTCGTCTCGGTCGGCCCGTACAGGTTCGTGAACCCGACGTGGGGCAGGCGCTCCATCCAGTAGCGGAGGGCCGGCGTCGGAAAGACCTCGCCGCACCAGAGCACGCGCCGGAGCGTCGGAAAGTCGTGCGGTCGGACGACGTCGAGCTTCGCCATGTAGTGGAGCACGGACGGCACCGAGAACCACTGCGTGAGGCCGGACGTCCGGATGAACTCCGCGAGCTTGTTCGGGAGGATGCCGAGCTCCGGCGGTACGAGATGGAGCTCGGCGCCCGACGCGAACGCGCCGAAGACGTCGTAGACGGAGAGGTCGAAGTGGAGCGGGGGGTGCCCGGACATCCGGTCCGCCGGCGTCGTGCCGAAGTAGTGCACCGCCCATTCGACGAAACGCGTCACGTTCGCATGGGTGATGACGACCCCCTTCGGCGTGCCCGTCGAGCCCGACGTGAAGAGGATGTGCGCGGCGTCGTGCGGCCCGTTCGCGCAGCCGGGAGGCGTCGCGGGGTAGGCGTCGAGGTCGGCGAGGCAGAACTCGGCGCCGAACCGCTCGCCCTCGACCCGCTCGCTGCCGAGCCAGCCGACCGAGAGCGCCGATCGGAACCGCTCGGCCTCGAGCAGCTCGTCGAGCAGAGGCGCCGCGCCGGGGCCCGCGAGGATCCACCGGCTCTCGCAGGCGTCCAGGATCTTGGCCGAGCGCGCGGCGGGGCTCGCCGGGTCGATGGGCACGTAGATGCAGTCCGCCTTGTAGATGCCGAGGACGCCGATGATCGCCTCGATGGACTTGGGTACCAGGAGGCAGACTCTGTCACCGCGCCGGCAGCCGGCGTCCTTCAGCAGCCGGGCGAGCCGGTTCGAGGCGGCGTCGAGGCGGCCGTAGCTCAGGCGCTCGCCCCCGAGGACGAGGGCGACCGCCTCGGGCCGATGCTCCGCCCGCCGTGTCACGTACTCGTGCAGGCGCGTTATCACGAGGTCACCTGGAGGGCCTGCTTGAAGCCGAGATCGATGTGGCGCTGCTCGTCCCGATCGAACGGCACGTCGAGGATGAACGAGGTGTAGCCGACCGCGAGGTAGCGCGTGAGCACCTCGCCCACCCGCTCATAGCTGCCCACGAGGTACGGACAGAACGTCTTGTAGTTCTGGAAGGGCCCGAGCCAGTAGACGCCCTGCGCCGCGTCGCCGGGGAGCCGTGACAGATCCCGATGCCAGACCGAGTCGGACGTCTTCATCGCCAGCTGGTGGATCACCTGACCCCGCCGGTCCTCGGGAAATCGCGCATGCGCGACCTCCCACGCCTCGTCGTCGGTCCGCCGGGCGATGACGCCGACGCGCACGCCGAACGGGATCGAGGCGTCCTGCGGCACCTCCTCGTCGGCGGCCGGCTTCGGATACTTGACCGCCGTCGCGCCGAGCGCCCGGGCCGCGGCGAGCCCCGCCTCCGAGGACGCCGACAGGAAGATCCCCGGGACCAAGTCCGATGCCAGCGACGGAGTCAGCCGGAGCCCGCTGACCGTGTAGAACGCGCCCTCGTGGGTCACGGGCGCCGCCGTCCCGAGGAGCGCCTTGATGATCGCCGTGTACTCGACCAGCCGGTCGTAGCGCCGGTCGTGCGGCGTGGTGTCGGCGAGGGCCGCGAGGTCGTTCGCGAAGCCGCCCGCGACCATGTTGAGGTACACGCGCCGGCCGTACAGGTGGGCGAGCGACGCCACGAGCTTCGCGATCGAGTAGGGGTGCATGTACACGGGCTGGACCGCGACGAGCGGACACAGACGAGTGGTGTGCTGGATGATCAGCTGGGCCAGCAGCCACGGATCGAGCAGGCCGTTGTCGGTGTAGACCAGGATCCCCCGGTATCCCCACTCGTCGCTCCAGCGAGCGACGTCGATCACACGCCGCAGGTACTGCTCCCGAGCGACGCCGCTCGAGGGCGGGCACGTCGAGAACAGCTCGATGGGGCTCTCGTGCGCGCTGCTGCCATGCATACGTTTCCCCTCTCGGTCGACTCAGTGGGTCGTCGCGAACAGGCCGAGATAGAACCGCTCGGTGTCGGCAACCATCCGCTCGTTCGAAAACTGCTCGGCGGCCCGCCGCCGGCCGGCCGCGCCGAGGCTCGCCGCGAGCCCGGGCCGCTCGAGGACCGTGCAGATGGCGTCGGCGAGGGCGGCGGGATCCCGCGGCGGAATCAGGAATCCGGTCCGCCCGTCGTCCACGAGCTCGGGGTTGCCCCCGACCCGCGTGGCGACGACCGGCACGCCGGCCGCCATCGACTCGAGCACGACGTTCGAGAGGCCCTCGCTCAGCGACGGGAGCACGGACACGGCGACCTCGGAGAGCACCCTCGGCACGTCGAGCCGGAGCCCCGCGAAGACGACGTGCTCGCCGAGGCCGAGACGCCGCGCACGGTCCTCCAGCTCCCGGCGGTACTCGGCGCGCGACACGACGACGCCGTCCCGCACCACGTGGTCATCCCCGACGATCAGGAAGCGAGCCCGCGGGACACGCCGCGCGACGACGGCCGCCGCCTCCAGGAAATCCTCGAGCCCCTTCATCGGCGTGAGCCGAGACAGCACCGTGACGAGGGGAGCGTCCGTGGGCAGCCCGAGCTCCCGGCGAACCGAGCCATCTCCGTCTCTCCGCGCAAACCGTGAGAGGTCGATGCCGTTCCGGATGACGCTGATCTTCCCGGGAGCATAGCCGTCGGCGATCAACCATTGCCGCACCGCCTCCGCGTTCGCCAGGATCCGGTGGGCGAGGCGGCAGACGGCGCGCTGCACCCGCCGCTTCCACGGCGAGAGGTAGACGCCCGTGTCCCGGATCGACACGACGATGGCCGGCACGCCGGCGAGCCGGGCCACGGGCACGGCGAAGATGGTCGGGTAGAAGTTGTAGGTGTGCAGCATCTGGATGCGGTTCCGGCGCAGGTCGCGCGCGAACCTCGTCTGGTGCGCGAGCGCACGGAGGCCGTACAGGCGATCGATGCCGTACTCGGTGAGCGGCACCCCGCGCGCCTCGACGTCGTCGAGGAGGCTCCCCGATCGCCGGAGGCACGCGAGGGAAAGCTCGAAGCGCGACGGATCGAGGGCGCGCCCGAGCGCGATCGCCTGCCCCTCGGTCCCGCCGACGCCGAAGGCGGTGAGGAATTTCAGGAGTCTGACGCGCTCGTGTCGCACGTGGTTCCGCCCACGGCCTGGACCGCCACCGCGAGCCCCGCCAGCTCGTAGAAGTAGAAGTTGTATGCGACCGGGTAGAAGAGAGCCGCGACGGCGAACCCGATGAGGCTGATCTCGAGGGCCTCGGCCAGATGGAACACGGCCCGGGTCGCGGGATCGCCGGCGGCCCGGCGGCGGATTCGCGCGACGCTCGCGATGCTCCCGAAGAGCAGGAGGAGGAACAGGATGAGCCCCGGCAGGCCGAGGTCCACCGCCAGCTGCAGATAGACGTTGTGGACCATCTTCCACGCCGGCCCGCGCTCCTCGTTGAGGGCGAGCATGTTCATGCCGACTCCGGCGCCGACGATCGGATGGTGCACGACGAAGCTCGCGGCCGCGACCGTGTCGCCCCACCGCGCCTGGGCGGAGCCCGTCGGGTCCGAGTCGATGCTGGCGATCGTCCCGAGCCGAGCGAGATAGCCCGACGGCAGAAACGGCACCGCGACGAGCGCCAGGACGACCACGGCCATCGCCCAGCGGCGCTCGGGGCGCTTGCGGAGCCGCCAGCAATAGATGGCCGTCATCGTCGCCAGGGTCAGAAAACCCGCGCGCGAGAACGTCAGGATCACCGCGACGACGGCGAGCAGCGCCACGCCGCCGAGGAGCAGACGCGTCACGCGCCCTCTGTGGATCAGCCACAGCGCGACGGTCAATGGCAGGATCAGGTTCAGCATCAGCGCGAGGTCGTTGGGGTTCTCGGTCAGCGGCGCATCGTAGCCGAGGATCCGCTTGACCGGGAGCTGCGCCGCGCCGGCGACGAGGGTGCCCGCGAGGAAGTTCCTGACCCCGGTGACGGCGATCGGGACGGCCGCGAGGCTCAGCGTCCAGGCCACGACGCGGAGCCGGGCCGGCGTGTCCACCACGACGCTGAGCAGCCAGAAGACCGCGAGCGTCTTCGCGTACGTGTCGAGCAGCAGGGCCACGCTCCCGCCCGGCCAATAGGAAAACGCCACCGACACGACGGCCCACCCGGCCAGAGCCGCGGCGAGCCACGTCTCGCGGCTCGGAACCAGGAGCGGGCGCCCGTGACGCAGCCGGTCCGCGACGAGGGCCGTGAGCGTAGCGACGGCCGTCAGCAGCGCGATCCGGAGCGGCGCGAGCGCCGGCACGTAGTTCTGGGGCGCGATCAACGAGACGACGACGAACACCATCAGGCCGACGAAGGGCACGGCGCTCCCCGGGGCGCCGGCGTCACCCGACGCGGCGCACGCGACCGGCCGCCACCACGGAGGCGCGGCCGGCGCGGGTGATCCGGGAAGCTCGAGCGTCTGCGGGTCCACTAGAGCGTGACGACGCGCCCCGACGGCGCGGGAAGCCCATACGTCGCGTCGCGCGTGTCGACGACCACCGACGCGACCTCGATGAGCCTTACGTAATCGAACTCGGGGTGATCGGTCAGCACGACCACGCAGTCGGCCGCGGCGAGACGCTCCTCGGTCGGCTCGACCGCCTTGAGCATCCGCCCGGCCACGGCGACCTCCGGCACGTGGGGGTCGGCATACGCGACCTCCGCGCCGCGCTCGGCGAGCGTCGCGAGGACCTCGAGCGCGGGCGACTCGCGCGTGTCACCCACGCCGCGCTTGTAGGCGACTCCGAGCGCCAGGATCCGCGCGCCGTTCAGGCTGCGACGCTGCCGGTTCAGGGCCTGGGCCACCAGCTCGACGACATGGTCGGGCATGGACCGGTTGATCTCCTCGGCCAGCCGGATGAGACGCGCCTCGTATCCGTTCAGTCGCATCGTCCAGGCGAGATAGGCCGGGTCCACGCCGATACAGTGGCCGCCGATCCCCGGCCCGGGGTAGAAGGGCAGGAACCCGAACGGTTTGGAGGCGGCCGCGTCGATCACCTCGCGCGTGCTCACGCCGAGCCGGCCGCACATGAGTGCCAACTCGTTGGCGAGCGCGATGTTGACGTTCCTGAAGACGTTCTCGTAGAGCTTGGCGAGCTCGGCCACCCGGGGGCTCGAGACCTGGAGGACCCGGGGGACGACGTGGCCGTACAGGAGCGCGGCGAGCGCCGTGCACTCCCGCGTCACGCCGCCGACGACCTTGGGAATGTCCTGCACGCCGTACCTCGCGTTGCCCGGATCGATCCGCTCCGGCGAGAAGGCGAGGAAGACGTCGACGCCGGGCCGTGCCCCGCGCGCTTCGAACAGCGGAACGACCAGCTCCTGGGTCGTCCCGGGGTACGTCGTGGACTCCAGAATCACGAGCTGGGTCGGCCGGAACCGGGCGGCGGCCTCCTCGGCGGCGGCGACGACGAACGAGATGTCGGGATCCCGCGACTTCCGCAGCGGCGTGGGCACGCAGATGATCACGACGTCGCACCGCCCGAGCGCGGACGCGTCCGCCGTGGCGTGGTACCGGCCCTCGCGCAGCATCGCGGCGAGCGCCTCCCCGGACACGTCCGGGGTGTGCGGCCGGCCGGCGTTGAGCGCCGTCACCCGATCGAGATCGGTATCGAGCCCGGTCACCGCGAACCCGGCGCGCGCGAGCGCCGCGGCGAGCGGGAGACCGACGTACCCCTGGCCCACGACACCGACGCGCGCGGTACGCGCCGCGATGCGGCGCTGGAGCTCGCTCGCGGTGACCTGGTACGTCCCCCGGACGGCGCTCGTCGTCATGCCGTCCGCGTCCCGCGCATGCGAATCGGGTCGTCGAAGATCTCGACGTCGAGGAACCCGTTGGCGCGGAACCAGCGGAAGACCTCCGGATAGAGGAACTTCCACTGGTACCGCGGCGTGTACCAATCGAAAGTGTCGAGCCACCGCCAGCGCCAGTTCGGATGCATCGAGATCGGCAGCAGCAGCCCGAGGAGGGCGCCGAGCGCCGGCACCCGATACACCCAGTAGAGCGGGATCGCGGCGCTCGCCAGGACCAGCATCAGTCGGCGAGGAAGCCGCGTCGTCAGCCGCCGGATGACGTCGGAGGCGCGGTAGGCGGGCCCGTAAGCCGCGTACAGGTAGACGGCGAGCCCACCCCCCTTCTTCACCACGGCCGCGAGGCGGTCGAACGCGGCCCGAGGATCCGGCGTGTGGTGCAGGACGCCGATCGAGTACGCCAGGTCGAAGGCGCCCTCGCGGAACGGCAGCGCGAAGATGTCCGCCTGGACGATGTGCACGTTGTCGCGTCCTCCGATGTTCGTGTACGCCGCGTCCACCGCGGCCGTCAGGTCGATCCCGACGACCTCACCCCCCTTCGCCGCCACGACCTCCGCGAACCGACCGGCGCCGACGCCGGCATCGAGCACGAGACGACCCGTGTAGTCCGCGTCGCGCCAGCCGGTCGTCCCGAAGAGCGCCCGCTCCGACTCCCGCGCGCCGTTCTGCGAGTCGAGCTGCACCCTCCTGAACCAGGTCCACTGGTCGCCGAAGCTCGAGGCGTAGGTCGCCCTTGGCGCGAACCTCGGAACGCCGCCGAGGACGGGGTAGTCCGCTCTGCACCCCCGGCACCGGAGCAGCCCGGTCGAGACCTCCCCGCCACGTTGCGACGCCGCGCAGAGGTCGAGCTCGGACTTGCAGGCGGGGCACACGAGGATCTCGAGGATCGCCGGCTTCATCGCCCGTGCCCGCGCCTCACCGGCACGCCGCCGCGTGGCTCACGCGCACGTCGACGGCGGTCTGCGCCGCCGTCCCGGTGTTGAAGCTCGCCAGCACCGCCCCCGTCGTCAGATCGAGCTTGTAGACGTTGGAGGTGTAGTAGTTGATGGCCCAGAACGTGCCGTCCCCCACCAGATCGAGGCCCGCCCAGTACTGCGCCTCGCCGGTCGCCACACTGTAGGTCTGGACGAGGGCTCCGGTCGCATCCAGGCGCGCGATGACGGCGCCGCTCGAGACGAGCACCCCGCCGTCGGCCAGGACGCGGAGACCCTGCGTCTCGCCGCCGGGCATCGGGGCGACGTTGAAGTCCGCGAGCTGCGTGTTGGTGCACGCGTTGAAGCGCTTCACGTTCGGACCCCACGACGTGTAGAAGATCGTGCAGCCGTCGGGGGTGATGTCGACCCAGAAGGAGCCGCGATTCTCGGCCGCGACCGCGTACGTAGCCGGCGGCTGGCCCACCGACAGCTCCACGATCTGACCCGTGCAGTCGGCCTGGCCCACGTACAGGTTGCCCGCGGCGTCGAAGGTGAGCGCGTGCGGGTTGCAGTCGTACCCGCTGCCGACCGTGCCCTGCGACACCCCGCTGGCGGTGAACTTCTCCACTGTGTTGCCCACGGTGCACGCCGAGGTGAGCCCGATCGTCGCGCACCAGTGGGTGACGTACAGGTTGCCCGCGGCGTCGAACGCCATGCCTTCGACGGGGCCCGGCACCGCGCCGGCGAGCACCGAGTTGAGGGTGCCGTCGGGATTCCGCCACTGCACCAGCCCGCCTTGCAGCGGGCTCTGGACCGAGACGAACACGTCGCCGGGCCCGAATGTTGCGCGCGCCGCCTCTACGGGGGGAGTGGGGAGCATCAGGAAGACACCGATCAGCGCCAGCCCGAGTCGTGTGAGCCCTCGCCCGGTTTTCATACTCGATCCTCCCTCGCTCGTGACGCCTGTCTCACTTGCACGCGCCGCGGACGACGCGGACGTCCACCGCGGTCTGCGCAGGCGTCCCGGTGTTGAAGCTCGCCAGCACCGCCCCCGTCGTCAGGTCGAGCTTGTAGACGTTGGACGTGTAATAGTTGATGGCCCAGAACGTGCCGTCCCCCACCAGATCGAGGCCCGCCCAGTACTGGGCCTCGCCCGTCGACACGCTGTAGGTCTGGACGAGCACGCCGCTGGCGTCCAGGCGCGCGATGACGGCCCCGCTCGAGACGAGCAACCCGCCGTCGGGCAGAAGACAGAGTCCCTGGGTCTGGCCGCCCGGCATCGGGGCGAGGTTGAAGTCCGCGAGCTGCGTGTTGGTGCACACGTTGAACCGCTTCACGTTCGGACCCCACGATGTGTAGAAGATCGTGCAGCCGTCGGGGGCGAGCTCGATCCAGAACGAGCCGCGATTCTCGGCGGCGACGGCATACGAGGTCGGTGTCTGCCCGAGCGAGAGCTTCAGGATGTCGCCGGTGCAGTCGGCCTGGCCCACGTACATGTCGCCGGCGACGTCGAAGGCGAGCGCATGAGGGTTGCAGTTGTACCCGCTGCCGACCGTCCCCTGCGACACGCCGTTCGTGTTGAACTTCTCCACCGTGTTGCCCAGGGTGCATACCGAACCGAGCCCCAGGCTTGCGCACCAGTGGGTGACGTACAGGTTGCCGGCGGCGTCGAACCGCATGCCCTCACTGGTGGTGCCCTGTGTCAGGCTGACGAGCACCGCGTTGAGGGAGCCGTCAGGGTTCCGCCACTGCACTCCCCCTTTCTCGAACGACACGAACACGTCGCCGGGCGCGAAGGTCGGGTGGAACGCCTCGGCCGGAGGGCCGAGCGGGAGAAGCACGACCGCTGCCAGGAGTCCAAGGAGTCTGACCGTTTTCATGCTGAGCCCTCCGATTCGGGTTCGGTTTCCTCACGCGGCGCTGAGACGTCTCGCCGCTCGCGCGTCGCGCGTATCCACCCTCTCGGCCCGAGCTGCGGGGGCGGCCCGCCTGGATACCACGACCCGGATCGTCTCGAAGAGGATGCGGAGATCCAGCCAGAGCGACGCGTGCTTCACGTAGTAGAGGTCGTACCGGAGCTTCTCGAGCTCCTCCTCCAGCGAGTTCGCGTACCCGTACCGCACCTGCGCCCAGCCGGTGATCCCGGGACGCACGGCACAGCGGAGCGAGTAGTACGGGATCGCCTCGCCCGACAGGTCATTGAGATTGCGGGCCGCCAGGGTCAGGAGCGCGAGGTTCGTCACCGGATGAGGCCGCGGGCCCACGAGGTTCATATCCCCCAGCAAGACGTTCACGAGTTGGGGCAGCTCGTCGAGCCGGCACCGTCGGAGCCAGCGTCCGACCCGCGTGATCCGGTCGCAGTTGTCCTGCTCCCACTCCGACGTCTGGTGCTCGCGCGGGCTCATCGTGCGGAACTTGATCAGATTGAACGGCCGGCCGCGCCACCCGACGCGCTCCTGCACGAAGAACACCGGGCCGGACGAGTCGAGCCTGGTCATGATCGCGATCAGTCCGAGAAGCGGTGCCAGGACGACCAGGCCAAGCGTCGCCAGGGCCAGGCCGAGCCCGCGCGCGAGCGCCGCGTGCAGGCGCGACATCCTGAAGCCCCTCGAGAAGGCGAGGCTCGACGGCGCGAGCGCCTCGAGCGCGAGCTTGCCGGTCAGCCGCTCGTAGGCCTCGACGGCGTCCTCGACGAGGATCCCTCGAGTCCGCGCCTCGAGGAGCTGCCGGACCGGCAGCCGGCCCCGCCGGTCGTCGACGCCCACCACGATGCGAGCCGGCCGCGTCTGATCGATCGCGCGCTCGAGAGCCTCGGCCAGGACCCAGGGCAACGACTCGCCCTTCGCGGTCCCGTCGGGGACCACGCCGACGACGGCCGCGCGGAGGGCGGGCCGCGCCTCGATCTCGTTGACGACGGCCCGCGTCAGCGCGCCGGTCCCGACAACGAGCGTGCGCTCGACGGCCGACGGGACACGCCGGGCCTCGGCGCCGGGCTCCGCCAGCCAGGCGCCCGGGATCAGCCTCGACGCGACACTCACCGCGTCACATCCTTCCAGGCCCAGCGGCACGCGCGAGCGCCGTCGCCCGGCCAGCGATCAAGTCCTTGAGGACGGGCCCCAGCCTCTCGGGGTCGTGCCGCACGACGGGCCCCGACTCGAGGACGTCGGCGCGGACGATCCGCGGTCGCGGCCCGGACGGCACGAAGTCGGCGTCGACGGGCGAGGCCCCCTCGGCCCTGTACCGCGCGCGGACCCTCTCCGGAATCGCGCTGGTGCTCACGACGACGTAGTCCAGTGCGTCCGGCGGGAGCCCGTGGGATTCGAGGGCGCGCAGGTGCTCCGCCACGCCGTACCCGTCGGTCTCGCCCGCCTCGGTCATCGCGTTGCACACGAGGACGCGCACCGCCGGCGAGACCCTCACCGCCTCCGCGACGCCCGCGACGACGAGCGTGGCGAGGACGCTCGTGTAGAGGCTCCCCGGGCCGAGGACGATCGCGTCGGCGGCGGCGAGCGCCTCCAGCACGCCCGGCGTGGGGGCGGCCTGGGCGGGATCGATCCGGACGCGTCGGATCGGGACGCCGCTGCGCGGGATCTCCGTCTCGCCGAGGACCGAGCGGCCATCGACGAGGTCGGCGACCAGGCGAACACGGTCGTTCGTCGAGGGCAGTACGACATCGTCCACACCGAGGAGTTCGGCCGCCAGCCGGATCGCCGTCACCTCGTCGGTCGCGACCATGTCGAGCGCCGCCAGCAGCAGGTTCCCCACCGGGTGCTGAGCCATCCCTCCGTCGAACCGATACTGGAGCGCGGCCCTCACCTCCGGGGACACCCGGGCCAGCGCCAGCAGGCAGTTGCGGATGTCTCCGGGCGGGAGGACGCCATATTCCTTTCGCAGGGCTCCCGAGCTCCCACCGTCGTCCGCAGCCGTCACGATCGCGGTGATGCGGGAGCTCGCCGGGAGGTACCGGCGCAACCCTGTGAGAACAGCCGGTAGCCCGGTGCCGCCGCCCAGAGCAACGATCCTCACGGCCTCCTCCACAGGCGATGCCGCGGACCGCGGGGCGGTCCCGAGTACACGTCGTAGTAGCTGGAGCGGCGCGCGCGGTCGCCATTGAACACGAGGCCCACCACCTTTGCCGGGTCCATCAGGTCCAGGGTCTGCGCCAGCTCACCCCGTGGCGTTCGATGCGCCTTGACCACGGTGAGAAACCCATCGACGCACTTCGCAATGACCCGGCAGTCCGGGACGGGAACGAACGGCGGCGTATCGAGGACGATGTAGTCGTAGCATTGCCGTGCTTCGCCGAGCAGCGCCTCGAGCCGCAGGGATTTGAGCACCTCGTAGGGCGCGACGGCGGGCCCGCCCGCCGGTAGCACCGAGAGGTTGAAGTGGGCGAGATGCTCCACTGCGTCGTCGAGCGTGAGGCTCGCATCCAGGAGCATGTCCACGAGGGAGCGTCTCGAGCCGGCGAGCCCCAGCTGTCGCGCCACCGCCGGCCGACGAATGTCGATGTCCACCAGCAGGACGCGAGCGTCCACGGATTGCGCGAGCGCGCCCGCGAGGTTGATGGCGGTCGTGGTCTTGCCGTCGCCGACCCCCGGGCTCGTGACCGCCACGACCTGGAGGTTGGCGTCCTTGCGCAGCGTCTCCACGACATGGCGGAGCACGCGGTACTGCTCGGCCTCGAACGACCTGGGATCGAGCAGGCTCACGAGGCACGCCTCGACGCGGTCCGCGCGATCGACCTCGCGCTTGGTCGCCTTCGACGGTGCCTCGGCGACCGGCCGCGGGAAGCGTGGTGGCGCGGCCGGCGGCACCTCAACGGACGGTGCTTCGGGTGCCGGCGACGCGGACACGTCGACCGTGCGGCGGGGCGAGGACGCCGTCGTCCGGACCGCCCCTTCGGTCTCGGCTCGCTCGAGCGCTTCGAAGAATTTGCTCATCGCAGGAACAGGTCGCGCACGTGGCGCGCGAACGTGAGGAGATGCGCGGTTTCGACACGCAGCGGCGCCACGGCGATCCCGGCGAACACCGCGGCGGCGCCTGCGCCCAGGAACCAGCGGGCCCGAGTTGTCCGCGCCAGCAAAGCGGGCCGGCGCGCCGGACGCCGCGCCGCGCCCTGGAGCGACTCGATAGCCTGGTCGACGATATCGACGTCGATCCGACGCCGCTGGTCGGCGTAGCCAATGACCAGGCAGTGCTCGCACAGAATGTTCACGCGGCGCGGGATTCCCCGCGAGTAGGCCGCAATCCGGTCGTGCGCCCCATCGCTGAAGATCCCGAGGGTGCGGCTGCCCGCAACACCGAGCCGGGTCGTGACATAGTCGCGGATCTGGTCGCGCGACAACGGGGAAAGGCCGCACCGCAACTCGATCCGCTCCAGGAGCTGTCGAAGCTCCGGGCGGTCGAGCTTCGCCCACAGCTCTGGCTGGCCCACCAACAGGATCTGCAGGAGCTTCTCCGTCGGCGTCTCGAGGTTGGAGAGCATGCGGATCTTTTCGAGGGTCGCCGTGTCGAGGTTCTGCGCTTCGTCGAGAATGAGCACTGTGTTCTGGCCGGCGCGTCGACGGTCGAGCATGAAGCGTCGGAGGGCGAGCAGTCGCTGGGCCGGCGAGCTCGCGGGGGTGGGCACGCCCAGCTCCTCGAGCACGAACTCGAGCAGCTCGTCGAACGGCAGCGTCGAGTTGAAGACGTGCGCAACCGCCGCCTTGCCGTCGAGTCGCTGGCGGAACGCGTGAAGGAGCGTGGTCTTGCCGGTTCCGACCTCGCCGGTCAAGACGAGGAACCCGCGGTTCTCCCGCACGCTGTACACGAGCTGGGCCAGGGCCTCGCGGTGTCCAGGCGTGAGGTAGAGAAACTTCGGATCGGGCGTCGCGTTGAACGGCCTTTCCTTGAGCCCGTAAAAGGTCAGATACATCGGCTCAGACCCTCCTCAGCCGCCGCCGGGGCGCGCCCAGACCCGCGCAGCGCTGGGTCAGGACACGCCCCGGGACAGCATCCGGACGAGCTGCTCGTTTCCGTGCGCAACGTGATAGACCGCCAGCACGACGAGAGCCAGCCCGAGCGTGACCGAGGCCGTCGCCAGCCAGCGCCGACGGGCCAGCCGGGCCGTCTCCGCGGCGCTCGCTACGTGTGGGATGCTCGCCAGCACCGGCACCCTGGCGAACGACCGGAGGTCGTCGAACGTGTGGAAAGAGGTGTCGAGCCGCTCGGCCAGCACCGCCGCCGCCGCCGCCGCCCCGAGGGAGAGCAGCACGCCGACGAGGATGAGCCGGATTCGGTTCGGCGCCAGCGGCTGCTTCGCTGGAATGGCGGAATCCAGGATCCGGAACTGCTCGCCCTGCCGGCTTTGCTCCATACTCTCCGCAAGCTGGGCGTCCTCGTACCGCTTCAACAGCGAGGCGTAGGTCTCTTTCGCCGTCTCGAAGCCCCGCGCCAGCTCCTGGAACTCCTGCTCGCGCTGAGGGGAGTTCTCGACTCGCCGCTGATAGGCGCTGATGTCGCGCCGGAGACGTTGCTCCTCGGCCTTGAGCGCCTTGATCTCCGCGTCCGGTTCGTTGAGCGCGACTGCGTCCGTGGCCGAGTTTCCGTCCGGTTTCGCCCCGGCGAGCTCGCGTTCGAGAGCCGCGATCTCCCCCTTCACGCGAACGACGTCCGGATACTTGTCGCTGAAGCGCGTGCGCAGATCCAGCAGCTGTCGCTTCAGCTTCGCCAGCTTGGCGGTCGGGGAATCGAAGGCTCCCATGGCGCCGACCCCCTCCGGCTCGGCCAGCTGCCTCACCCGTTGATCCCGCGCACGCAGCTGGTTCGCGCTGTTCAGGTGGAGCTGGGCCTGGAGCCGCTCCAGCGTGGCGAGGTTCACTCCCATCTGCTGGGGAAGCTCGCCGGCATGGCGCGCCCTGAAGTCTCGAACCCCCGCCTCCTGCACGTCCACCCGCTTCTTCACTTCCGCGAGCTGGATCCCCAGGAACTGGGCGGTTTGGGACGCCTGTTGCTCGCGGACCTTCGAATTTTCCTCGACGTACAAGGACGCGAGCGTATTGGTGACCTTCGCGACGGTCTCCGGATCTCGCCCGCGGTAGCTGAGGTTGAACGAGACGGTGGCACTCCGGCCGGTCACCGGCTGTTCAACCCCTTTGAGCTCGAGCTGGATGTCGCGTCGCATTTGCTCGACGACCGCCTCCACCGGCACCCGCCCCCTCAAATCCGGATACAGGGCGAGATGAGTGATCAGATCCTCCAGCTTCGCGCGGCTCAGGATCTCCTGGCTGATGGTCTGAAGCCTGGTCTCGAGCTCGCCGGTGACGGAAGATCTGACGAAGGCCTCGGGTACCTGGTGGCGCTCCACGAGCACGGTGGCCGTCGACTGATAGATGTTCGGCAGGAACGTCGCCATGCCGACCGCGCCGACGAGCGACAGCGCAAAGACCGCGAGCGCGAGCCACTGCCGGCGGCTCCAGATCTCGAGTCCCAGCTCCAGCACCGTGCCCTTTTCGACGTGATGCAGCATTCCTAAGGCACCACGACGATGTCGCCGGGCTGGAGGACGATGTTCTCGTGCTCCCCGTCCGCCGCGATGACCTTGCCGTAGTTGAAGGGAATCCGCTTCATCGCCGTTCCGTTGGGCCTGAGGACGAAGATCCGCCCGCGCGAGGCGAAGTCGTTGAACGGGCCGGACCTGGCGAGAGCGTCCAGCACGGTCGTCCGGCCCTTGAGCTCGTAGCGGCCCGGGTTCCTGATCTCGCCGACGACGGAGATGTTGAAGCTCCGGACCTCCCGTACGATGACGGAGACTTCGGGCGACGGCATGAACTCGGCGAGCTTCGTGGTCAGGACGTCCCGCAGCTGCATCGGGGTAAGGCCGGCCACCGGCACGTCATTGAGCAGTGGAAGCGAAATCTTACCGTCCGGACGGACCGGCACGGCGCGGCTCACGGCCGGGTTGTTCCACACGGCGATGTCGAGGACGTCGTCGGGCCCGATCTTGTACGCGCCGTCCATCGCCACGGCCCCGGACCCCAAGGCCCCGGAAGGTGCCCTCGGCTGTTCCTGCGCCGCCGCGAGCCCGGTGACGATCAGCGACAGAACGAACCCCGCGGTAACAACCCATCCGGGCAGCGTCCTCATGCTCGTCATGCTTCTCCTCCTGAGGGCCTACGCCGCGACGACCCAGGTGCAGTCCACGTGCACGGCCACGCTGCGCTGCAGGAGGTCGACCGACACCACGAGCAGGCCCCGATTCGGTTTGGTGCGAACGAGAATGCCTTCCACGTCTTCCAGCGGCCCGCGGGTGATCCGCACCCGCTGGCCCTCCCGCAAATAGGCGTACGGCAGGGCGGGTACTCGGGCATCGACGATCCGCCGGATTGCCTCGAGCTCCCCGTCAGGAACCGTCGCGAGCCGGTCCCAGCGCTCGCCGAGCACTCGCACCAGCCCGCGCGCTTTCACGACCTCGACGTAGCTCGCCTTGTCCACCACGCCGTGGAGGAAGACGTACCCCGGGAACATCGGGATGCGGATGAGGTGCCGAAGCCCGCCGCGCCGTGACCACCGGTCGATCATCGGCAGGAACAGATCGAATCCCTTGGCGGCCAGCTGGTCGTGGACCAGCTGCTCGCAGTGGCTCCGCGTCCACAGGGCGTGCCACGCCTGCGACGTACACACGGCAGCGTCGTGGATCAGGGCGGTGTCGTAGGTCCGAGATATCGACTGGATCATCGTCGCGTTGTTCATCGGATGGGCTTCGCCCCTTTTGGTTCGCGCCTCCCTGTCGGGGGCCGAACCGCGCAGAGCGCAGTGTGCGTCGTTCCTCACGGTCTGGGTCCGCCGAGCGGACCAGCCCGACCGTCTACTCCACCGTGACGCTGTTCGAGAGAGTCGCGGGCTGGTCGACGTCGCGCGGGATGTCGAGCACCTAGTCCACGGCGTCCCTGCTACTGATGTGCCGGACGATTCCGTCCACGAGCCCAGCGTCCCTCTCTTCGCGTCTTCGGCGCGCGGCGCGCCCTGTGCGACATGTTTGATTCTTTTGATTCTGCTGTCACCGTACAGTGCCGCTGGACGACGCTCAATTCAGGGGACCCCTGAGCGCGCACCGGGAAGTTCCCGTAGTGGTGGCCGCGGGATTCCCGCAGGTCAGCGCCTCGTGCGGCGTCCTTACCGCCGTCGTCATCCGCCGTCGCCCTCGATCACGACCTCCAGCATCTCTTCCTTGCGCGAGCGTCGCTCGGCCCGTCGCCGCTCATCCTGGATGGGCCGGGCGCTCGTGCGCCGGTCGTTGCGGCGCCGATCGGGGATGACGACGATGTCGTCACGCCCCTCGAACGCTCTACGCAACCGTTCCTCGAGATGGGCGTACGGTCGGCGGACGATCAGGAGCATCCGCCCGGGATTGTGCCTCAGGCCCTCCGTCACGCTGAGCATGCGCACGACGAATGCAGGGATGGACTCCGTCATCGCCGGCTCAGCGCGGCGAACCTGTCGCTCTCGGGGGGCCGACGCGGCCTCAGGTCCCGACGAACGGCGTGAAAGATCAGCTGGAGGGCGCGGGCGAAGTCGGGCCTGGCCAGAACCTCCTCCGCCCCGAGGATCGTCCGGGCGGTGTCACGAAGGCTCCCACGCGTGTCCAGCTTGCGCTCCAGGATGTGCCGGAAGGCTTCGGCCTCGGAGAGCCCGAGCCGCGCGATCAGCACCTTCTTGGCGTGGTCCACGAGCCTCCGGGTCGCCAGCGCCTCGCTCGGGTCGCTCCCCTCCCTCCGGAGGATCCGGAATTCTCCGAAGCGTTCCAGCGCGATTTCGATGGCCGAGATGAGCGGCCTCCGGTCCACGGATGTGAGGTACGCGACGACACCCGCCTCACGGGCCCGGCGGACGAACTCGGCGCCGGCATAGCCGGTGAGGAGGATGACGGGCACCGGCTGGTCGGCGACGATCGCCTCAGCCGTGCTGATGCCGTCGAGCCCGGGGAGCGTGGTCTCCATGAGGACGAGATTCGGCTGGAGCCTCTGCGCCGCGACGACCGCTTCCCGCCCGTCCCTGGCCAGCCCCAGCACGCGGTGGCCCAGGCGCTCCAGCTGATCTTTCAGGCGGGCCGCAACGAACTCCTTGGGCTCGACAACCAGTATCCTGAGCGGTTCCGCGCCTCGGTAGTCGGAGACCATCGCCTGCGAGTAGACCGCGGGGCGGCGCGGAGTGACAATCCGATGTTTCCCTAGGATCGAACCGGGAAATCACCGATCGAAGATTCCGACCAGTCTCAGACCTTGACCAGGCCTTGGCGGATCGCGTACCGGACGAGGCCCGCGATGTTCGGCGTGTCGAGCTTCCTCAAGATGTGTGTCCGGTGGGACTCGGCGGTCTTCACGCTGATCCCCAGGACCCCGGCGACCTCCCTCGTGGTCTTGCCCTCCGCGACGAGCTGCAGGACTTCGCGCTCGCGCGGTGTCAGCGGGTCGAGCGGAAGCTCCGACTTCGCCAGGTACGCCTGGACCAGCGTTCGCGAGACGCGGGGGCTCAGGTACATCATGCCTCGGAGCACCTCGTGGATCGCCCGGACCAGATCCGTCGACGCCTGGGTCTTGACGACGTACCCCTTGACGCCCAGCCGGACCGCCTCCAGCACGTAGCGGTCGTCCGCGTGCATGGTCAACAAGATCACCTTCGCGAGCGGGCACGCCTGCTGGATCTCGCGCGCCGCGCCCACGCCGTTCAGAAGCGGCATCCCATAGTCCAGCACCGCAACGTCCGGGCAGCTCTCGGTGGCCAGGCGGACCGCTTCCTGGCCGTTGACCGCTTCGCCGACGACCTCGAAGCCTTCACGCTGCAAGAGAAGTCGGAGGCCCTGCCGGACGATCGCGTGGTCGTCGGCCAGGAGGATTCGCGTCGCCATCACCTGGCAGTCTAGTGGCTACACGAGGCGCGCAAATCCGGGAAGCTCCGCAAATCGGAGCCGGGAAATCCCTGACCGCTCGACGGGCGGCCGGGGCCGGGAGCGGATCAGGGCTGGATCAATCCACGGCGGACGGCGTAACGCACGAGACCGGCGGTCTCGTGGAGGTCGAGCTTCTTCAAGATCCGCGTCCGGTGGGACTCCGCGGTCTTGAAACTGATCCCCAGGAGCCCGGCCACCTCCTTCGTCGACTTCCCCTCCGCGACGAGCTGCAGCACCTCGCGCTCCCGGGAGGTCAAGGGGTCGCGCGGTATCTCCGACTTGGCCAGGTAGGCTTGCACGACCGCCTGCGAGATGCCGGGGCTCAGGTACATCATGCCCCGCAGCACCTCGTGAATCGCGCGCACCAGATCCGCTGACGCCTGGGTCTTGACGACGTACCCCTTGACGCCCGCCTGGAGCGCCGAGAGGACGTAATGGTCGTCCGTGTGCATCGTGAGGAGGATCGCCTTGGCACGCGGGCAAGCGCGAAGGATCTGCACGGCGGCGTCGAGCCCGTTCAGGAGCGGCATCGAGAAGTCGAGGACCGCCACATCCGGGCAGCGCTCGCGGGCGTTACGGACGGCCGCTTGGCCGTCGTCGGCCTCCGCGACGACGGCGAACCCTTCCCGCTCCAGCAGGGCCTTCAGACCCTGCCGAACGATCGCGTGGTCATCCGCGAGGAGAATTCGATTCGCCACCGTCCCCCTCCACGGTTACGGAAATGATCAGCTGCGTTCCGCCTCGCGGCGTCGCGATGATGTCCAGCGTTCCTCCGACCGCGTGCAGTCGCTCCTGGATGCTGGTGAGCCCGAGACCGCGCGAGCCCCGCCGCGTCAGCGCGGTCCGCACGTCGAACCCCACACCGTCGTCCCGGATGGCACAACCCAGGAGACGGCCGCTCCGCACGAACGTGATGGACACGCAGGTCGCCTGCGCGTGCTTCGTCACGTTGGTCAGCGCCTCCTGCACGATGCGGTAGAGCGCGGTCTCGGTCGGCGCGGGCAGCCGTTTGCCCGGGGATCCCTCGACCACAATCTGCAGCCCAGTCCGCCTCGAGACGCCATCGGCGAGGAACTCGAGCGCGGGCCCGAGGCCGAGATCGTCGAGGATCGTCGGGCGGAGTTCGTGGGACAAGTGCCGCAGCTGTTCTTCGATCTTGTCCAGGAGCCCTCGCACATCCTCCAGGCGCTGCGCGGCGTGAGACGGCAGGTCGCGGGCCACATCGGCCAGCCCGATGTGGACGGAGGCGAGCAGCTGTCCTGCCTCGTCGTGGAGCGCGTGGGCGATCCGCTTGACCTCCTCCTCCAGTGCCTCGTTCACGTGGCGCAGCGCCTCCTCGGCGCGCTTGCGGTCGGTGATGTCACGCGCCACGCCCAGAACGCCGACGATCTTCGCATCCTGCACGAGGGGGGTCGCGACGAACTCGCCGGGGACCCAGGCGCCGGACTTGGCGAGAATGCCCAACTCGAACAGAGGGGGCACGCGGCCCTCGAGGACGGCCCGCAAGAGCTCCACGGCGCGTGGGAGGTCATCCGGATGCACGAGGGGGGAGAAGTGCTTGCCGATCCACTCGGTGCAGGACCACCCGGTGATCGTCTCGAAGGCCGGGTTCAGGGACTTGATCGTTCCGTCGGCCGAGAGCGTATAGATGACGTCGCGCGCGGTGTCGACCAGGCTCCGGTACCGCTGCTCGGATTCGCGGAGGGCGGCGTTGACCTCCTGGCTCCGGCGATGGGACATCTCGAACGGCAACAGGCTCTCGACGAAGAATTTGCCGGCCGCCCGGAGCGTGCGCGAGCCCTCCTGCCGCGTCCGCACTCTCAGGAGCGCGTTCAGCAAGGTGCGGTGCTGGATCGTCGCCAGGTCGTGCACGCCGAGGCCCTGGACGAGCGCCTGCCGACCCAGATCGTAGGCCTCCTGCAGGGCCGCCTCCCCCCGCCCGGCCAGGTAGTCCTGCAGCGCACACGCGTAGCGTTGCGCCAGCTCTCGGAGCTCCGGGCTCATGTCGCGAGCCCGAGGTAACGGACGACGAGCACGAGCGCGTCGTCGTTCTGCTTGCCCCAGCGCGCGAGGATGTAATCGGCCAGCTTTGGGGGCGGATCCTGGTGAGAGAGGCGTTCGTTGGAGAAGTCGCTCCGAACGCCGTCGGTTGTTAGGATCAGCGTATCGCCCGGCGTGACCGGAACGATTTCCGCGGCGAGCGCCGGCAGGTGCACTCCGACGACGCCGCCCCGCAGCAGGAGCGACTCCCGGCGCGGGCTCGTCGCCTGTGCACGCAGCAGTAGGCCTTCTACGGTGCCCACGCCGAGCCACGTCATCGCCTGGTCACGCGCGGTGAACGAGGCCACGCTGATGACCGCGCCGCGCGTGCCGCGCAGACTGTGGTGACAGTCCCTGACGAGCGGGATGACCGGCTGGTGCGCATGACGCTCGAGCGACCTCACGGCCACCTTCGCCGCATCCGCGGCGTCGGCCCCGTGCCCCAGTCCGTCCACGACGGCGACGAGTGCGCCGTCCGGCGTCGTCGTGGCCAGGTAGCGGTCGCCGGACTCGGTTTGGCCGGCTCGGGCCACCTCGGCCACGGCCCACTCGATCAGCCCCGTTCTCACCGCTTCCATCTTCGGACCGTCACCGTCGTACCCTTGCCGAAGTCGGACGTAATCTCGAACTCGTCCATCAGTCGCCGCGTACCCGGCAGGCCCAGGCCCAGACCTCCGGAGGTGGAGTACCCGTCCTGCATCGCCAGCCCGATGTCGGGGATCCCGGGGCCGGCGTCGGCGGCCACCACCTCGATCCCCCGCTTTCCATTGTTGTCGACCAATCGGACGACGACCTCGCCGCGCACTGCGTAGCGAACTATATTCCTCGCCAGCTCCGAGATTGCGGTGGCGATGACGGCCAGGTCGGTAGAGGGGAACCCGGATTGTGACGCCAGTGCCCGCCCTTTCTGGCGGGCGGAGACGATGTCGGCATCGCAGTCGATCGACACTCGCACTTCATCAGCGATGAGTGCGAACCTCATGGTCGGACCCATTCCCCTTGCGGTTAAGGTAGGCGAGGCCCTCTTCCAGGTCCAGCGAGGTCGCCACGCCCTCCAGCGTGAGCCCTAGCTTGACCATCGAGAAGGCGACCTCCGGCTGGATTCCCACGATGACGGTCTCCGCCCCGCGCAGCCTGATCATGTGGGCGACGTCGCGCAGGGTACGGGTCGCGTACGAGTCGATCACGTCGAGCGCCGTCACGTCCACGATGACGCCCCGAGCCCGGACTTTGCTGACCTGCCCCACGAGCGCGTCGCGCAGCTGCTTCAGGTCCTCGTCCGTGAGCGCCGACTGAACGGTCGCGATCAGATACGCGCCCTGCTTGAGGATCGGAACCTGCATGCGCCCCTCCCCCCGCCGCTACGCGGGATGTGCGGCTGGCTCCTGCGTTGGGACAACCTTATAACCCAGCAGACGCTCAGCCTCTTCGATGCCCCCCTGGAGATCGCCGACCGTATTCATCTTCCCAAGATCCACCCCGATATTAACAAGGGTCTGGGCGATCTCGGGCGACAGCCCGGTGACGATCACGGTCGCGCCGAGGAGCCGCGCGGCCTCGACGGTCTGCACGAGGTGGTTCGCCACGGGCGAGTCGATGTAGGGCACGCCCGTGATGTCCAGCACGACGACCTTGGCGCGGTTGGTCCGGATGCCTCGGAGCAGCTGCTCGGTCAGCTGACGGGCGCGCTGGGGGTCGATGACGCCGATGATCGGCAGGATGAGCAGGCGCTCGCGGACCTGGAGCACGGGGGTCGACAGCTCGCGGATCGCTTCCTGCTGCTCGCGGATGATACGCTCGCGCTCCTGGACGAAGCCGACGGCGACCGTGGCCGCGATGCGGTTGGCGGCGGGCTCGTAGGCGTCGAGGATCCGGTCCATCTTGTTGAAGTCCTCGCGATACTTCGCGAACAGCGAGCGCGCGAGCACGTCGCGGAGCAGCAGCACGATCCCGACGACCTCGTGCGTCTCGACGCCTCGCGGAATGATGCGTTCCGACAGATTACGCGCGTAGGCTTGCAGGGCTTCGTACGTCCCCGTCTCGAGAGCCTCGACGTAGTTGTCGTACACGGACGTCGCCTCGGCGAAGATCTCGTCCTTCGTCATCGCCGTCAACAGCTTGTTCTCGGTGATCAGCCGGGCCCACTCCTCGCGGAGTTGGGCGCGCTGCTGCCTGAGATGCGCCACCAGCTCGCGCAGTCGTGAGGCGGTGGTCTCGAGACGGGGTTCCGTCATGGTCGCGAGGTCCTGGCTATTGCTCATCGGGCCCCTCCTGGCCTGCTCAACATTCAGTCGAGGTGACTGCAGCGTGTGTCGAAGTGGCTGCAGCGTCGTTCAGCAAGGCGAGTTTAGGAGCCAACGCCGACAACTCCCATCAGGTATTTACCTGACCTGGACCCCGGAGAATCCCGGAGAGACGGCGGCACCGCGGGACAGAACCTCGGCCGAACGCGGAGTTATGGGGCTTGACGGTCCTGGCCGCTTTCACCCGCCAGCGACCGTCGCGCCTCGGCGCGCACCATGAGCACATGCTCATCGCAGATGCCGTGCGTAATGACCGCCATGTCCAGAGGCTCCTTCTCGCCGAGCACGGCTGGGCGCCCCAGGCGCTGGCACCACGCACACACGACCGTCATGGCGAACCTCCTTTGGTGACCCTGCGCCACTCTAGACGTCGTGGAAGATCCACCACCATCGGGCCTTTCCCCGAGGCGATTGCCGGAAAATCCCCCAGCGGGGCTCTTCGGGGACACGGTCTTGCGCAGGGCGGCCTGCGGCGTTATTGATTGGCGGCCATGAGAAAGCTCGAGGCAAGGTCGTGGTGGTGACCGGCGCCTCCCGCGGCATCGGAGCCGAGATCGCGCGGCTCTTCGCCGGCGAGGGCGGGCGGGTGATCTGCGCTGCGCGCACACTGCGGGAGGGCGACCACCAGCTGGCTGGCTCGCTCGAGACGACGGTGGCGGATATCCGTGCCGCCGGCGGCGAGGCGCAGGCCGTCATCGCCAACATCGCCGAGCCCGCCGAGTGCGAGCGGCTGATTGGCAGCGCGCGCGACACCTACGGGCCCGTCGACGTCCTCGTCAACAACGCCGCGCTGACCTATTACCTGCCCGTGAAGGACTATCCGCTGAACCGCTGGATG
>WNEY01000246.1_pt1 | contig 30862 bp, 25 predicted proteins | sample 5400531 | NCBI WGS metagenome assembly WNEY01 (sample SAMN13153338, study PRJNA577476) | soil metagenome | isolation source: 200 cm saprolite under Douglas fir tree site 1 | place: USA:California | collected 2015-04-18
GGACACCACGTACCGGCGAGAGTCCGCCTGAAAGCGGACACCACGTACGGGCCGTCAGCGAGCCTTCTGGGCGGCTTCGAGAAACCCTTCGAACAACGAGCGGAACTCGCCGGTGCGGAAGAAATTCTCCGGGTGCCACTGGACCCCGAGGCAGAAGCTCGACGCGGGGTCTTCGATCGCTTCGATCACGCCATCGGGCGCCGTCGCCGATACCGTGAACCCCGGAGCTACGGCTTTCACCGCCTGATGGTGGCGGCTATTGACCTCGCACGTGTCGACGTCGGCCAGCCGTTCGCGCATCAGTTTCGAGAGCATGGAGTCCTTCTCGATCCAGATCTCGTGCGCGAGCGAGTACGGCTGGTTGGGCGGGGAGGGCAGGCTGTGCGTGAGCGCGCCGGCCACCTGCGACGGGATGTCCTGCACCAGCGTCCCGCCGCACGCGACGTTGAGCACCTGGATGCCGCGGCAGATCGCGAGCATCGGCAGCTTCGTCGCCCGCGCGGCCGCGATCAGGCCGATCTCGAATTCGTCCCGCCCCGGCTCCGCTTCGACAACGCTGCCGTGCGCCGCCTCGCCGTACCGCGACGGCGCCACATCGTCGCCGCCCGTGAGCAGCAGGCCGTCGATGCCGGCGAGCGCCCGTTCGACGCCCATCGACACCTCGAGAATCCGCGGCTCGCCGCCCACGTGGAGGATCGATTGCCGATAGTCTTCGAGCTTCCGACAGGTCGTGATGCCAATGACGGCCATAGTTACATTCGATTCGGGACTTCGATCCCCATCAGGTCCAGCGCGCGCGTGAGCTGCGCGCGCACGTAGGCCACACCCGCTGCCCGCCAGCGCTTCCGATCGCCCCGGTCTTCATTGAGGATCGGGTACCGATGGTAGAACGCGTTGAAGGTCTGCGCCAGCCCGAACGCATATTTGGCGAGAACCGAGAATTCGAGCGATCTGACAACTTGTTCGACGATTTCGTCAAGCCGGGACGCCTCGAATACGACGGCCCACAAGTCGTGTTCCCCGGCCTCGCGGGCGCCGGCGGAGTCGACTTGCCCGAGAATTTCGTCCGGCGGCGTCTGATCGAGCGCGAGCAGGACGTCGGTTTCCGAGATCCCCTCGCGTTCCCTGAGCTTGTTCAGGATGTTAGAGGCGCGGACAGCGGCATACTGCAGGTACGGACCGGTCTCGCCCTCGAAACTGAGCGCTTCCTCGATGTCGAAGATGATCAGCTTGTTGCGCGAGTACTTCAGCATGAAGTAGCGGATGGCCGCAACCGCAATCTGCGCGCCGACGCGCTGGCACTCATCGGCCGAGAACTCCGGATTGCGCTTGGCGACTTCCTCGCGCGCCTTGATCGTCAGCAGGTCGAGCAGATCGTCGATCTTGACGCCCAGCCCTTTCCGGCCCGAGACCTCGACGAACGGCTTCTTCGCCTCGTCGCTGTCCGCCGCAGTGTCGTAGCCGAGCTCCCGCGCCGTCGCATGCGACAGCGCCACCATCTCGTACGAAAAGTGAATCGAGTTCTCGGCTTCGGTCGGATGACCGAGCGTTCGCAGCGCCTGGCTGAGCAACGCCTGCAGATACATCTGCCGCGAGTCGATCACGTTATAGATCCGTCGCGCGCTCCCGAATGGCGGCGCGCCCGGTTCGCTCTCCCCCGAGGTGGTCGCCCACAGCGGACGGCCGTTCTTCTGCGCCGCGAACCGGCGGTAGTGGAAGTCGCGCCCCAGGAGCGCGAACTTCCAGAACTGGTTCGCGATGTCCTTGCCGACGTAGGTGACGACCCCGTTCGAGCGCACGATCACTTTCTCGCGCGCCTCGTCGCCATCTTCCCCCGCGCCGGCCTCGGCGCCATCTTCGATCCGCATCACCCAGCATCCCGCCAGCTTGCCTTCCGTCTGCAGGAACAACGCGCCTTGCGCTTTCAGGATCTCGAACGTGTGCGCCCAGAACTGCAGCCGCACGATGTCGCCTTCGTACGTCAGCAGATCGTACGCGATGTTCAGGCGCGCCGTCGTATTCAGATGCGCGCGCACGATCCGATCGACGATGAATGCGCCCATCGCGGCCGTGTCGTTGCCGCCGTGCTCGAGGTCGTGCAGCGCGGCGGCGCGAACGGCCAGGCGCGACCGATCCGCCTCGTACCACTCCGTCACACGCGCATACAGATCCCAGCAGTGGTAGTCGAATCGCGTCGAATCCGCGATCTGCCGCACCTCGTCCAGCGTCTTGTGCTCCAGCTCGCGAAAGCCGACGATGACGTCGGCGACCTGCACGCCGGTGTCGTCGATGTAGTTCTGCACCTCGACCGGCGTGCCGCGAAACCGAAGCGCGCGGACCAGCGTATCGCCTAGCGCAGCGTTTCGCAGGTGACCGATGTGCGCCGCCTTGTTCGGGTTGATCGCCGTGTGCTCGACGATCGTCTTGTCTGCGGGCGCCCCTTCCGGTTCACCCCGCAGTCGAAGTCGCGCGATCAGGAATGCGGGCCGCTCGAGATAGAGATTGAGGTAGCCGTTCGGAGCCGCGACGATGCGGGCGACGCCGGGCACGGGACCGAGGACCTCCGCCAGTTCCTGCGCAATTGTGCGCGGGGCCTTGCGGAGCGTGCGCGCGAGCTGAAACGCGACCGGCACTGCGAGATCGCCGAGCGCGCGCGTCGGCGGGATCTCGACGGCAAAGGGGGGCACCTCGGCGACGTCGAAGCGCGCGCGGATCGCGGCGGCGATCGCATCGTGGACGTGGCGTTGAACACTCAGAATCATGGACGGATCGTTGCCGGCCGACGCTGAAGGCCGCCCGGTAAGCTCGTGATAGATTACAGTTTGTGATCCTGAAGCGCCTCGAGACCTGCGTACTCGGCTGGCGTATTCACATTGGTGAGCAGCCGCGACGGATCACCGAACCGGGCGATCTCCTCAACCGACACCACGCGTGCCCCTCGGTCGGCGATGAGCCCGCCCAGCCGCAGGCGCCGGTCGGCGAGCCGCGCGGCCACCGTATCCAGACACGCGCGCGTGTAGACGGCACACAACGGATGATAGCCGCGTTCGGTCTGCGGGACGACAATCTCGGCGTCGCGGGCCAGCGACAGCAGATAGTCGGCGAACCCCGCGGTGACAAACGGCATGTCGCAGGCAATGACGAGGACGGCGTCTCCGCGCGCGGCCGTGAGCGCCGCGTAGAGGCCGCCGAGCGGTCCGCATCCGGGCACGCTGTCGCGGATCTGGCGTGGCGCGATCCACCGAGGGGCGCCGTCCGGATTCCGGGCCTGCCCTGCGACAGGCTGGGGGCATTCCGAGATCGTCGAGGGGTGAAAAGCCCGCGCGGCATCCGTCCCTACGATCAACACATCGTCGGTGATCGACGAGAGCTCGGACAGCTGGCGATCGAGAATCGTGCGGCCCTCGACGATGAGCATGCTCTTGTCGCGGCCGGCGAAGCGCGTCGCCCGACCGCCCGCCAGGATAGCTGCGCTGGTCTGGCTCATGGCTCACGGCTCATGGCTGCAGGTGCAATCGCACTCAGCCTTCAGCCATCAGCCATGATCTTACTCTGACATGCGAGAAGCCGGCATCGGTCGCGTCCTCGTCGCCAGCCTGCATCAGGGCATCGCCGACATTCTGCCGACGCGCCTGGCGTTCTACGAGAACTGGCTGAACGCCGAAGGGCTGCGTGAAGGCACGATCGGCCTCGCGCCGCTGTTTGCCGTCCTCAGTTTTCTCCGTCAGGAGGGCGACGCGTATCGCATGATCACTTCGCGCGCGGGAGAGTACACGGCCGAGTGGACGGTCCAGTCGATGCCGCCCATGCGGCGGAGGATCATCAAGGCGGCGCCGGTCTGGCTGCGCAAGCGCATGCTGCTGCGGCTGTCGCGGCAGCTCGTGCGGGAGACGTATCAGGGCAGCCGCGCGATTGCCCGCCTTCGCCGTGGCACGGCGAGCATCGACGTGCGCGCGTCGGTGTTCTGCTCGGTGCGCGAGCCGGTCGCGCTGCCTTTGTGTGGGTTCTACGCGGCGGCGTTCACGCGGCTGATGGCGCTGTTCGACATCGGCGCGCACGCGGAAGTCGTGGCGTGCCGCGGCACCGGCGAGCCGAGCTGCCTGTTGAAGGTGGCGCTGGCCACCGGACTGCCGGCCGAGCCCGTGGAGGTCTCATGACGCGCTGGCATCGAAAAGCCCGTCTGAGTCAGGCCTCGCGGGCCACGAGTAGCCGCGCCTCACGCGGAACGGCTTGCGAATTTCGCCCGTTTATCGCCTGCCGTGCCGGGCTGCTGGGAGCGCGTTCACATTTCTCGAACACGCTCCTGGCGTTGATCCTGACGGCGTGCGCGCCGCCTGCGTGGGCGCAGAGCCCGCCACCCACGCGGATTCTCGTCATGCCGTTCGAAAACGTGGCGCGCGAGGCGCGGATCTTCTGGCTGACCGAAGCGTCGGCCGTGCTGCTGGCCGACGATCTCAACGCGCTCGGCGCCAGCGCCATCACCCGTTCGGAGCGGCAGCAGGCCTTCGAGCGGCTGCAAGTACCGCCGGCGGCCGTGCTGACTGACGCGACGATCATCCGCATCGGCCAGCTGGTGGGCGCGGCGCAGGTCGTGGTCGGCTCGCTGCAGGTCGAGAACGACGCGCTCGTCGTGCGCGCGCGGAGCATCGCGCTCGATACCGGGCGCGTGCAGACCGACGTCACCGACCGCGGGCCGCTGCCGGAGCTGTTCACGACCTTCGAGCGCATCGCCCGCCGGATCGCGCCGCCCTCCTCGAAATCGTCGGACGAGGTCCAGGGGCAGCATCCACCGGTCGCGGCCTTCGAGGATTTCATCAAGGGGCTCCTCGCCGAAACGCCGGCCACCGCGGTCAACTACCTCAACTCCGCGCTCGCGAGGCATCCGTCGTTCGATCGCGCGCGTCTGGCGTTATGGGGCGTCTACGCGGAGCAGGGTGACCAAGAGCGCGCGCTGGCGGCCATCGACCGTGTCGGCGCCGATTCGCCGTTCGCGCGGCGGGCGCGGTTTCTCGCCGGTCTCTCGCAGCTGAGTCTGAAAAAATACGACGAGGCGTACGCCTCGTTCAAAGCCCTCGACGAGGCGGCGTCGACCTCGAACGTCCTCAATAACCTTGGTGTCGTGCAGCTCCGGCGCGGGGCTGCGTCGCAAGCCGGGCCGGCGACGTATTTCTTCAACAAAGCCGCCGCTGCCGATCCCGCTGATCCCGACTACGTGTTCAATCTCGGGTACGCCTACTGGCAGGACCGCGATCCGCAGGCGGCGATCTATTGGCTGCGCGAGGCGGTCCGTCGCAACCCCGCCGACGGCGACGCGCATTTCGTGCTCGGCGCTGCGCTCGCCGCCGGTGGACAGGCGACTGAGGCTGCGCGCGAGCGCGAGCTGGCGCGCCGGCTGTCGGCCGCCTACGAGCCCGCGACGCGCGCCGGGAGCGACGCGGTGCCCAAAGGGCTCGAGCGCGTGAAGAACGAGGTCGAGCTCCCACACGCGCGACGCATCGAGGCGCGGCTCGCCACGACCGAGCAGCGCCAGCAGGAGGAGCTCGCGACGTTTTATCTCGCGCGCGCGCGCCGTCTCTTTCAGCAGGAGAACGACCGCGAGGCCGTCGTCGAGCTGGATCACGCCCTCTACCTGTTGCCGTACCTCGCCGATGCGCAGCTCCTGCTCGGACGCATCCACCTCCGCAACGGTCGCGTCCACGAGGCGATCGACGCGTTCAAGATCGTGTTGTGGGTCGCTGAAAGCGCCGAGGCGCACGTCGCGCTCGGCGAAGCGTACCGGCAGGGCAAGGATCCCGCCGCCGCTCGCGCCGAAGCGGAGCGCGCGCTCGCGCTGGACCCCGCGTCGGCCGACGCCAGGCAGCTCCTCGCGCGGCTGGACGCGCGTTAGAGCCCGTTCTCACTTTGGCATCCTGGGGGTTCTAACGTGCTAAAATCGCGGTCGTTGTGGCTCAGCAGGTCCAGGACGAGGGCTTTCACGAAATCCAACTGAACGGCAAGCAGTTGGTGTTTCTCTTCATGGCCGCGACGGTCGTGTCGGTGGTGATTTTTCTGTGCGGCGTGCTGGTCGGACGCGGCGTCCGCGCCGAACGCACCGTGGTCGTCGATGACACCTCGATCGCCACGCCGGCCGAGACGCCGCCGCCGCAGCCGCCTTCCACGCCCGCCGCGACGCCGCCGGGCTCCGATCCGAGAACCGCTGCCGCGCCGCCGCCAACGGCCGACGACCTGAGCTACTTCAACCGGCTGGAAAAACCGAGCGCGGCGCGCGAGCAGTTGAAGTCTGCGCCCGCCGACCGGTCGGCGCCCGCGCGCGCGGCCGCGCCGCCGTCACCGCCGCCGCCCGCGCCTGACTCGAAGACGACTGAGAAGCCTGAGCGGGCGCAACCCGTAGTTGACTCTGCCGCGGCCGAACCGACGGGACAGGGCTTCGCAGTGCAGATCGCCGCGCTGAACGTCCGCAGCGAGGCTGACGCGATCGCCAGGCGACTCAGCTCGAAGGGTTACGCGGCGTACGTGCTGTCGCCGGCGGACGGCACGCCATCGGTGTATCGCGTGCGCGTCGGCAAGTTCCCTACGCGCCGCGAGGCCGAGACGATCGCCGCCAGGCTGCAAAAAGAAGAGCAGTTCAAGCCCTGGGTCACGCGCTGACGCGTCGTTTCCCGCCTTCCGCCGCTTACGAATCGGTCAGCCCATTCTCGATCGCATAGCGCATCAGTTCGGCATTGCTGCGCATCTGCAGCTTTTCCAGCACGCGCGCCCGATACGTGCTCACGGTCTTCACGCTGAGCCCCAGCGCCGCGGCGATCTCAGACACCGTGCGCCCCGAACCGAGCATCCGGAGCACCTGATACTCGCGATCCGACAACCCATCGTGCGCGGCTCCGCCGACGGGGATCCTGTCAGGCCATCCGAGCGGGCGTTCGCCCGGCAGGCCGCGGCTCCCACGGATCCGTTCGATGGCCTCCACGAGCTCGGTCGGCGCGGTGTCTTTCGTCAAGTATTCTGTCGCCCCGGCGGCGAGCACGCGCCATGCAAAATGGGCGGCGGGATGCATGCTCAACACGAGAACGGGAAGCGCCGGCCGCTCGCGGCGGATCTCCTTCAGGAGGTCGAGCCCGCTCGCGTCCGGGAGCGTCACGTCGAGGACGACGATGTCCCAGGCGTCGGCGCGAAGCGTGGCCCGAGCGCCCGCGACGTCGCCGGCTTCTCCCACCTGTACGAGTTGCAGCCCGTCCGTGAGGATTTGACGGATGCCCTGGCGGACAACCGGATGATCGTCGACGAGCAGAATGCGGGTCACGTCTGCCGCATGTCCGCGGCCTCGGCCCGCGCCGACCGAATCAACATCGAGACCGTCGTGCCCTTCCCTGGCTTCGAGGTCACGGTCAGGCACGCACCGATCAATTCCGCGCGCTCGCGCATGCCGACAATGCCGATGGCGGCCGGGTCCGCGGCCTGCTCGTCGCTGATGCCGCGGCCGTTGTCCTGCACCGTCACCGAAGTCGAGCGTGACGTGCCGTTGATGGAAATGCGGATCGCGCTCGCGGTCGCGTGCCGGACGGCATTCGTGAGCGCCGCTTGGACGATTCGGAAGACGGCCGTCGTGTGCGCCGGATCGAGCCGGGTCACGCGCCGGTTGCCGACGACTCGGCACCGGAGGCCTGTCCGCCGGGCGAGCGCGCCCGCTTCGAGCTCGATCGCCGCCACGAGACCGAGGTGATCGAGTGCCGGCGGCCGCAGCGACGTCGCAAGCCGGCGCACCGTTTCCGTGGCGACCTCGACCTCGCCGACGATCGACTGTAGCCCGTCGATCGCCTCGGCCTGGACCTGCTGCTTCATGAGCGCTCGCGTCGCTCGAGCCATGTCCAGCTTGATCGCCGTGAGCGACTGGCCGAGCTCGTCGTGCAACTCGCGGGCGATGAGCGTCCGTTCGTGCTCGCGCGCCTGTTCGATGCTGGCGGCGAGCCGGCGCAGCTGGCTTTCCGATTCGCGCAGGCGCGTTTCAATGGCCAGACGCGGCGTGATGTCGCGACCGATCCCCTCTATCGCGATGAGTGCACCTTCGTCGTCGTAGACAGGCGTATTGTGATGCTCGACCCAGACGATCCGCCCGTCGCGATGCACCCAGCGGAGGACGACCGGATCTCGAAAGCGTGCCGGATCACCGTGCATCGCCAACGCTTTGTCGCGGTCGTCAGGGTGAATGGCTTCGATGGACAGGTCCGGATCCGCGCCATACTCTTCCGGTGTTCGGCCTGTCATCGCCGTCACCGCGGGGCTGACGTAGTCAGCGCCGAATGTCGGGTGGACACGATAGCGATAAACCATGTCGCTCGCGTTCTCGGCCAGCAGCCTGAAGCGGGTCTCGCTCGCTCGCAGCGCCGCCGCCGCCATCTTGCGGTCGGTGATGTCGATGCAGCACCCGACAAACCCGATCGCGTGGCCCTCGCCGTCGACTTGCGGCGCGGCGCGGTCGACCACGTCTCGAAACTCTCCATCCGCCCGGCGCAGTCGGTATTCGATCTGAATCGGCTGGCCGATACCCACCGCCCTGGCGTAGGCGTCCAGGCACGCGGCGCGATCGCCCTGGTGGACACCCGCCGCCCATCCGTCGCCGAGCTCATCGGCCGTCTTCCGGCCGGTGAACTCGAGCCACTTCCTGTTGAAGAACGTGCGCCATCCATCATCTCGAGACAGCCACATCATCACCGGCGCGGCGTTCGCGACCACGACGAACTCGCCGGATCTCGGGAGTGAAGGGCTCGCGCGATCGGTCATGCGCGTGACGAGTATACCGACAGCGATCGCAATGGGACGATTCTTATAGAACGAACCCCGACGCGATCTGCTGACAGGCTCGTCGTCCGCTTGCAGGGTTCGTGTAGGACCTTCACCGACACACAAGGATGGCTGAAGTGCCGATACTTGCGAAGAACATATTTGAGAGTCCGTTGGGTCACAGCGAGTCGGCTAACGGAAGAGGTTGGAGAAATGGCGCCAACGTAGCAGCGGACGCATTGGCGCTCATTGTTGGGCTTGCCTCCTGCCTGCCGGCTCGCGCGATTCCCTTGGCGGCGCAGCTCAGGACGATTCTCGCCCTGTTCGATGTGATGCGCCATGGCGCCGCCGGGCCAGCATCTCCATCGGTATGAACGTCGAACTACTCGATCCAGCGAGGGCGGTTGCTGAGGAGCGGCCTCCGCCGCAGTCCGAGCGCATCAGCCTGCCGGCCTGGCATTCGTTGCGACTGCGACTGCCGGTCATCATGTCGGCCCTCATCACGGTCGTACTCGCCACGTTTTTGTGGGTGGCCTATCGGCAGGTCGAGAGCGCGCTTCTGCAGGCTGGAGGCGCCCGCGCGCAGGGCGCCGCCGATCAACTGGCGAATCTGCTGGCGCAATCGACACAACAGCGCCTCGGCGACCTCGAACGCGCGGCGCGAAGTTCGGCGGTCCGCGAGTTCCTGCAGCAGCCCAGCGACAGCGCTTCAGCGGCTGCACGCCAACGGCTTCTTTCCCTGGCGACGCCGGGCCAGCCGGCGGTGGAGTTATGGGATCCCGCGGGGCAGCGATTGCTGACCGTTGCGGGGCCGCCCGCGGCAAACGGCGCGGCACCCCCCGAACTGCCTGCCGCGCGGCTGCGGTCCGACGCGGCGGTGAATGCGTTCCAGGCATCACACGGCGTCGTTTTCTGGGATGCCGTTGCCGAAGTGCCGGCTGATCCGGCGGGCCAGCCGGACGCATCGCCCAGCGCGCGGCGACTCGGTTACGTGTTCTCCCGTCGTTTGTCGTCGTCGGCGTCCGGCTCGGAGGTCATCAGCCGGCTGGTCGGGGCGGGGGCCGTTGTTGCGATTGGCAACCAGAGCGGCGACGTCTGGACGAACCTGTCGAAGGTCATTCCTGCGCCTCCCATCGACCTGCACCGAACCAGTGTGGCGGAGTACCGCGCGACCGACGGCCAGCGCCGCCTCGGCGCCAGCTCGCTGATTCGGGGCACGCCGTGGGCGATTTGGATCGAATTCCCGCTCAATCTCATCGTCGCACCCGCCCGCACCTTTCTGGCGCGGATGCTGATCTTCGGGCTCTGCTTCGTCGTCGCGTCAGCCGTCCTCGCGCGGACGCTCAGCGCGCGCATTACCACTCCGCTGCACGAGCTGACCGACGCGGCCGAGGCGATCGCCGCCGGGAAGCAGGCGGAACGGGTGGAGATCGCGCGACGGGACGAGATCGGACGACTGGGCGCCGCGTTCAATACCATGGCGACGCGGGTTCATGTCGTGCAGCGGGAGCTCGAGGAACGCGTTCAGCAGCGAACGGCGCGGCTCGCGGAGGCGGCGGCTCAGCTCGAACAGCGCATCGGGGAGATCAACGAAACCCGCGAGGAGCTCGATCGATTCTTCTCGCTGTCGCTCGACCTCATGGGCATTGCGGGAGCGGACGGTCGTTTCAGACGCGTGAACCGGGCGTGGGAGCGCACGCTCGGATGGACGCCCGCCGAACTGACGTCGACGCCGTTCCTGGAGTTCGTGCACCCCGATGAGCGCGCGGCGACCGCTTCGGAAACGGCGAAGCTCGCGGCGGGCGGCATGACGGTGAGCTTCGAGAATCGGTACCGCGCGAAGGACGGTACCTACCGGTGGCTCAGTTGGTCGGCGGTGGCGGCGCCGGAGCGCGGTCTGATCTATGCCGCAGCTCGCGACGTGACCGAGCAGAAGCGTGCCGCGGTCGAACTGGAGCAGCGCGCCGCGGAACTGGCGGCGGCCAACCAGGAGCTCGAGGCGTTCAGCTATTCGGTATCACACGACTTGCGGGCCCCGCTGCGGCACGTCACCGGATTCGCGTCGCTGCTCCAGCAGTCGACGCGCGAGCGGCTGAAGGACCCCGAGACGCGGCACCTGCAGACCATCGTCGACGCCGCCGCCCGCATGGGGCGTCTCATCGACGACCTGCTCGCCTTTTCGCGTATGGGCCGATCGGCGCTGCGATGGCAGCGGGTCAGCCTCGACGCGCTCGTGCGCGATGCGCTGCAGGAACTGCAGGGGACCGCACCCGATCGCGCGATCATCTGGAACATCCACCCGCTGCCCGACGTCGTGGGCGATCCCGCGATGCTCCGCCTCGTCCTCGTGAATCTGTTGTCGAACGCCGTGAAGTACACGGCCGGCCGCGCGCCCGCGGAAATCGAGGTCGGCGCGAACGGCCACGTGGCGGGCGAAACAGTGGTCCATGTCCGCGACAACGGCGCCGGGTTCGACATGGAGTACGCCCACAAGCTGTTCGGGGTCTTCCAGCGCCTCCACAGCTCGGACGACTTCGAGGGCACCGGCATCGGGCTCGCCAACGTCCGCCGCATCGTGCAGCGCCACGGCGGCAGGGTCTGGGCCGAAGGCGTCGTCGACGGCGGCGCCACGTTCTTTTTCTCGCTACCCACAGGAGGCGCCACCCGTGATCGCTGACGTGAAACGCATCGTGCTGGCCGAAGACAACGCGAACGACGTCGAGCTGACGATGACGGCGCTGCGCGAGAACCACGTGGTCAACGAGATCGTCGTCGTGCGCGACGGCGCGGAGGCGCTCGATTATCTCTACAAGCGCAACAAGTTTGTCGATCGGGCCGGCCACAACCCGGCGCTCCTGCTGCTGGATCTCAAGATGCCCAAGGTCGACGGCATCGAGGTGCTGCGGCAGGTCAAATCGGATGTGGCCCTGAAAACGATTCCAGTGGTCGTGCTGACGTCTTCGCGCGAAGAACAGGATCTCGTCCGCACTTACGACCTGGGGGTCAACGCCTACGTCGTCAAGCCGGTCGACTTTCACGAGTTCATCGAAGCCGTCAAGCTGCTCGGCGGCTTCTGGGCCGTCGTCAACGAGACGCCGCCGGCCGCTCACTCCCGCGCATGAGCGTGCTGAAGATCCTCCACCTCGAGGACAACCCGCACGATGCGGCGCTGGTCGAGGCGACGCTCGCCGCCGACGGCGTGGCGGCGGAGATCGTGCGCGTCGACAATCGCCCCGCGTTTGAAGCCGCGCTCGGGGCAGATCGATTCGACGTCATCCTGGCCGACTATCACCTGCCCTCGTTCGACGGCATGTCGGCCCAGGTCCTCGCGGCGCGTGCCCGGCCCGACCTTCCGTTCATTTTCTTGTCGGGCAGCATCGGGGAGGAGCTCGCCATCGCACGAGTGAAGGATGGCGCGACCGACTATGTCCTGAAAGACCAGATGGCGCGGCTGCCGTCGGCGGTGCGACGCGCTCTGGCCGAGGCCGCCGAGCGGGCCGAGCGCCAGCGAGCGGAAAGCGAGATCCGCCGGCTCAACGCGGAGCTCGAGCAGCGCGTCGTCCAGCGCACCATGGAGCTGGCCCGCGCAAACCACGCGCTGGCGGCGCGCGAAATTGAGCTGCGCGACGCGAAGAGCTTTCTGGAGGATCTGATCGCGGCGAGCCCCTCGGTGATCTTCCGGCTCGACCCCGTGACTTTCGACGTCATCTATGCCAGCCCGAACGTCGGCTGGCTGCTGGGGTGCTCGGCCCAGGAGATCATGCAGTCGGATTTCTGGGCGCATCACATCCACCCCGACGATCGCGATCGCGTTTCGGACGGCGTGCGTGCCGCGCTCGCGTCCCACGCCGTGCAGATTGAGCAGGAGTACCGGCTGCGCGGCAAGGACGATCGCTATCGCTGGTACTTCAGCCTGATGCGCATCGAGTACGACGCGGACATGCGTCCGACGTCGATTCTGAGGTACTGCCTCGACATTTCGGACCGCAAGCAGGCGGAGGACGCGCGCGCCGAATCCGAGCGCCGGCTGCAGGCCATCCTCGATCACAGCCCAGCCGCCGTTTCGTTGAAGGACATGTCAGGCCGTTTCCTGCTGTCCAATCGGGAGTTCGAACGCGTGACGGGCGTGGCGGGCGACGCCATCACCGGCCGGACGGTCGACGAGCTGTTTGCGGCGCCGCTCGCCGCGGCCTACCGCGAGAACGACCGGCGGGTGCTCGAGACGAATCGCGGCCTGGAGGTCGAGGAGATCTTCCTCCACGACGGTCTCCCGCACACCTACCATTCGATCAAATTTCCGCTGCTGAATCCCGCCGGCCGGCCGTACGCCTTGTGCGCGGTGTCGATCGACATTACCGAGCGCAAGAAAACCGATGATGAGCTGAAGATGGCGCGGCTCGAGGCCGAGCGGGCGAACCGCGCGAAAAGCGAGTTCCTGTCCCGCATGAGCCATGACCTGCGCACGCCGCTCAACGCGATTCTGGGCTTCGCGCAGTTGCTCGAGCTCGACAGTCCAGGCGAGAAGGCGAAGGAGAGCGTCGCGCACATTCTGCGCGGAGGCGCGCACCTGCTGGCGTTGATCAACGAAGTTCTCGATATCTCGCGCATTGAAGCCGGCCACCTCTCCCTCTCGGCGGAACCGGTCCATGCGTTCGAGATCGTGGAGCTCGCCATGGATCTCGTCCGGCCACTGGCCGGGCAGCGTGGGATTTCGCTGACCGTCGAGAAGCCTGGGGGGGACGAGGTCGTGGTCCTCGCCGATCGACAGCGGCTCAACCAGATTCTGTTGAACCTGCTGTCGAACGCCGTGAAATACAACCGGACGGGCGGCCGGGTGACGGTCGGCTTCGAGCGGGTGGGCGCGCGGATGCGGATTTCGGTCTCCGACACCGGCGCCGGGATCTCACCCGAGAAGCTCGCGCTGCTCTTTCAGCCGTTCGAGCGGCTCGGTGCCGAGCACACGGCGGTCGAGGGCACCGGCCTCGGGCTCGCTCTGTCGCGAGGCCTCGCCGAGGCGATGGGCGGCACGCTGGACGTCTCCAGTGAAGCCGATCGCGGCTCGACCTTCTGGGTGGAGCTCGCGCTGACCGCCGCCCCGCAGCCGCTTGTCGACGCGAAGTCGGGCAGCGCGCGCGCCGTCGCAACCGCGCATGCAGACACAAGAGGTACCGTTCTGTACATCGAAGACAACCGATCGAACGTGCGCCTGATGGAGCGGGTGCTCGAGCGCCGGCCCGGCGTTCGGCTGGTGCACGCTGCGACCGGAGGGGACGGGCTGCGGAGGGCCGGAGCGGAGCGGCCCGATCTGGTTTTCCTCGATCTGCATCTGCCGGACATGTCGGGTGAGGATGTCTTGCGCCTCCTCTCGCAGGACGCACGCCTGAAGCAGATTCCGGTGGCGGTGTTGAGCGCCGACGCGACGCCGGCGCAGGCGCGCCGGCTGATGGCATCGGGGGCGGTCGCGTATCTCACCAAGCCGCTCGACGTCGTCCAAGTCATTCGGATGATCGACGAGTTGCTACCGGCCGCCGAGCGGGAAGAGCATGGTCATGCGGTCTGACGCTCGGCTCGCGGCGGCGGATCGCCAGGTGTCTGGCGTGTTCCGGCTGTTCTTCGCAGCCTGATCGTGCTGATCGCGGATGCGCTTTGCACTCGTTGTCCGCGTTCACTGGCTGCCGCGCCGGACGCACGGGATGTAGTCTAGGAAAACAGAATGATGTCCGAGCCTGAACCGACGAAAGAATCCGATGTGATCCATCGGCTGAAGAACCACCTGTGCATCATCGTCGGATTCAGCGAGCTGCTGGTCGCCGACTGTCCGGCCGACGACCGTCGGCGGGCAGATCTGATGGAGATTCAGAAGGCCGCCCGTGACGCGATGGCGATGATGGGCGAGTTGGCCGCGCGTATCCGGTGACGATCCTCGGAGTATGACCCAGATGTCGAAGACCGATCCACCGCTCGTGCTCGTCGTCGACGACGAAGCGCCGATCCGGCAGATGGAGATGCGCATCCTTCAGGAGGGTGGGTATCGGGCGATGGAAGCCGCCGGCGGCCTGGAGGCTTTCGCGATGCTCGAAGACGGCGTCGTCCCGGATCTGATCATCGCCGACCTCGACATGCCGGAGATATCGGGCGAGGAGATGGTGAGTCGCATCCACGCTGCGCGTCCGAATCTCAAGGTGCTCTATGTCACCGGCAACATCGACCGGCTGCTCAATGCGCGGTCGCTGATCTGGCAAGGTGAAGCCTTTCTCGACAAGCCGTTCACCGTCAAGGGGCTGCTCGAGGCCGTTGCGCTCCTGATGACGGGTGGCATCAACGCGGCGCCACAGCCCCCACCCGCGGGGAAGTCCCTGTGAGCTCGGCGCGGCTTGTGGATGATGAACCTCGGATCCGGGATTCCTGACGCGGTGGCTGGCTCCGGTCGGGTATGACATGAAGAAGCGGTAGTACACTGAACGCGATTTGCCCTCGCGTTCACTCGATTACGCGCGCGCGATTGCGTCCGGCGTGCTCCTCGCGCTCAGCTTTCCGAAATACGGCCATCCGGCCGTCGGCTGGATCGCGCTCGCGCCTCTGCTCGTCGCGCTTGCCGGCGGCGAATCCCGAATCCCGAATCCGAGATCCCGTCCGCTGCGCCGCGCGTTCGTGCTTGGCCTGATCACGGGCGTCATCTATTTCACCGGAACGCTCTACTGGATCACGCGCGTCATGGTGATGTACGGCGACCTGCAGCTCTGGGTCGCCGTGCTCGTGAACGCCGCGCTCGTCGCGTACCTCGCGTTGTTTCCGGCGATTTTCGCGCTGGTCGTGCGGCGCGTGGTGATGGCGCTCGGTCAGCAGACGCTGATGGCGGCGCCGCTCGTGTGGGTGGCGACCGAGCTCGGGCGCACGCACCTCTTCACCGGCTTCCCGTGGGTGCTGCTCGGATACAGCCAGACGCCGGTGCTCCCGATTGCGCAGCTGGCCAGCCTGTTCGGCGTGTACGGCGTGTCGATGCTGGTGGCGTCGGTGAGCGCGGCGCTGGCGGCTGTCGCGGCGGGTACCGGTTCCGCCAAAGCGGTGTCCTATGTGCGCTCCGGCGACGCACCCTCCGGCCCCACGCACGCAGCGCCCCGCCTCACCGGAACCGAATACGTAGGGCCGCCGCGCTTCAAGGGAGCCGAGCGGTTCGGCCCTCTCGTCGTCACCTCTGCGATCCTCATGGCCCTTGCGGCGTGGGGAAGCCGGCGGGCCGCTGCGAGCGAGTGGTCGCGCGCGGGCGAGGCGATCCGCGTGGGTCTGATCCAGGGGAACGTCTCGCTCGGGGAACGGAGCGACCCGGCCCGCGGGAGCGTGATCTTCGACAACTACCTGCGCATGACGCGACAGGCGATCCGTGAGGGCGCCGAGTTCGTGATCTGGCCCGAATCGGCCACGCCGTTCCGTTTCGAGGAGGATCCGGTCTCGGCCGAGAGGATCCGGACGCTCGCGCGCCAGGCACGCGTGCCGATTCTGCTCGGCAGCGACCAGATGGAGCGTGTCGCCGGCGGTCTGCCCGCCAGGTACTACAACTCTGCCTTTCTAGTTCGCGCCGATGGGACGACGGGCGCCGCTTACCGCAAGATGCATCTGGTCCCCTTTGGCGAGTACGTGCCGGCGAAACGGGTGTTCTTCTTCGCCGCGCCGCTCGTCGAGGCGGTGTCAGACTTTTCCGCCGGGGAGAGCACCGTCCTGCTGCCGATTGACGGCCATCCGATCAGCACGTCGATCTGTTACGAAGTCGTGTACCCGGACCTCGTGCGCCGGTCCGTCGCCGCCGGCAGCGAGTTGCTGACGACGATCACGAACGACGCCTGGTTCGGCCTGACCTCCGCGCCCTACCAGCATTTCGAGCAGGCGTCGATGCGGGCGATCGAAGAAGGGCGGTATCTGGTCCGCTCCGCCAACACCGGCGTCAGCGGCATCGTCGATCCCTATGGCCGCGTGCTCGAAAGGACGTCGATTTATCAGCCGGCCGTGCTCGTCGGCGAGGCGCGCTTTCTCCGGACCTCCACCTTCTACGCGCGGCATGGCGACCTCCTGCCGTATGCGTCGGTCGTCATGACGGCGCTGCTGCTCGTCGTGAGACGGCGTGTAAAATAGACGGATGCCGACTGTCGACGAGTTGATGCGCCGCTACGAGGACCTTAGCAAGCGCGCTGCGGATCTGCGGAGCTATCTTTGAAGCCGCCCGCCCCGACGAGGAGCTGACCCGCCTGGAAACCAAGGCCGCCGCGCCCGATTTCTGGAAAGACCAGGCCGAGGCGCAGCAGATCATGCAGCGCCGCCGGCGCCTCGAGCAGGATCGCGACCTCATCGTGTCGCTCAAGAAGAAGAGCGACGACCTCGCCGTCCTGATCGAGTGGGCCGACGCCGGCGAGCCGGTCGACGCCGAGTTCGCCCAGGCGGTCGAGGCACTCGACCAGGAAGTGCAGGGCGGTGAGATCAAGAAGATGCTCGGCGGCGAGCACGATCGCAGGAATGCGATCATGACGATCCATCCCGGCGCGGGCGGCACCGAGTCGCAGGACTGGGCCGAGATGCTGCTGCGGATGTATATGCGCTGGACGGAGCGCCGCGGATTCAAGCGCGAGATGATCGACTATCAGCCCGGCGAAGAAGCGGGCCTCAAAAGCGCGACGCTCATGATCAGCGGCGAGTACGCGTATGGCCTGCTGGCGGCGGAGGCGGGCGTCCACCGGCTCGTCCGCATCTCGCCGTTCGACCAGGCCGCGCGGCGGCACACGTCGTTCGCCTCGCTCTACGTGTGGCCGGAGCTGCCCGAGGACGTGGACATCCAGGTCGAAGACAAGGACCTGCGCATCGACACGTACCGCTCGAGCGGCGCGGGCGGCCAGCACGTCAATGTGACCGACTCCGCCGTCCGCATCACGCACCTGCCCACCGGGCTCGTGGTGTCGTGCCAGAACGAGCGGTCCCAGCACCGCAACCGCGATTCCGCGATGAAGGTGCTGAAGGCGCGCCTCTACGACATCAAGATGAAGGAGAACCAGGCCAAGCTGGATCAGATCAGCGGCGTGAAGAAGGAAATCGGGTTCGGCAGCCAGATTCGCAGCTACGTGCTGCATCCGTATCAGCTCGCCAAGGATCACCGGACGAAGGAACAGGTCGGCGACGTCAACCGCGTGCTCGACGGAGACATCGACGTCTTCATCAAGAGCTACCTGATGAAGAAGTCGTCGGGCACGCTCGGGCAGGCCGCGCCAGACGACGACCTTGACTGAGTCTGCCGCCGGCCCCGCGCGGCCGGCGCCGCCCACCGGCCGCTCGGCGTTCTTCGTGGCGGTCGGCATCCTCATCACCCGTTTCACCGGGCTGGTCCGTTCCCGCGTCTTTGCGCACTATTTCGGCCTCGGCCTCGAGGCCGATGCCTTCCTGGCCGCGCTGCGCATCCCGAATTTCCTGCAGAACCTGTTCGGTGAAGGCGTGCTCTCGGCGTCTTTCATCCCGGTGTACGCGGTGCTCCTCGCGCGAAACGAGCGCCGCGAGGCCGATCGCGTCGCGGGCGCCGTCGCCTCCCTTCTGGCGCTGGTCGTGAGCATCGTGGTGCTGCTCGGTGTGCTGGCGACGCCGCTGCTGATTGACGGGATCGCCCCCGGATTTACCGGCGCGAAGCGGGAGCTGACGATTCGGATCGTCCGCGTTCAGTTTCCGGGCGCCGGCCTGCTGGTCCTGTCTGCCTGGTGCCTGGGAGTGCTGAACAGCCATCACCGGTTCCTGCTGTCGTACACCGCGGGAGTCATGTGGAATGCGGCCATGATCGCGACGCTCGTGCTCTTCGGCGCGCACACGCCGCTGCCCAGGCTCGCCGAGATCCTCGCGTGGGGGTCGGTGGCCGGCAGCGGATTGCAGTTCGCCGTGCAGGTGCCGATGGTCCTGCGCGTCGCGCCCGATCTGCGCTTCGCGCTCGACACCGCGTCGGCCGAAGTCCGGACCGTCGTTCGCAACTTCATTCCGGTGTTCGTGAGCCGCGGCGTCGTGCAGGTGAGCGCGTACATCGATCAGCTGCTCGCGAGCCTGCTGCCGACGGGTGCGGTTGCCGGCATCACCAACGCGCAGCTCTTGTACATGCTCCCGGTGAGCCTCTTCGGCATGTCGGTATCGGCGGCGGAGCTGCCGGCAATGTCCGGCGCCGTCGGCGTCGAGTCGGAGGCGGCCGACGTCCTGCGGCGCCGCCTGAGCGCCGGCCTCCGGCAGATCGCGTTCTTTGTCGTGCCTTCGGCGATGGCGTTTCTCGCGCTCGGGGATGTGATCGCTGCGGCCCTCCTGCAGACCGGGCGCTTCAGCCGCGCCGATTCGACCTACGTGTGGAGGATCCTGGCGGGATCGGCGGTCGGCCTGCTCGCGTCGACGCTCGGACGGCTGTACTCGTCGACCTATTACGCGCTGCGCGACACGCGCACGCCGCTGCGCTACGCCTTCGTCCGCGTGCTGCTGACGACGGTGCTGGGGTATCTGTTCGCGCTTCCGCTCCCGCGGCTTCTCGGCGTCGCGCCGGCGTGGGGCGCGGCCGGCTTGACAGCGTCAGCGGGACTTGCCGGCTGGGTGGAGATGCTGCTGCTGCGCGCGACGTTGAACGTGCGCATTGGCCGCACGGGATTGCCGGCCGGATACGTGGTGACGTTGTGGGGGTCGGCGATCGCGGCGGCTCTCGTCGCCTGGGCGGCGAAGCTCGCCGTCCCCGCGCTTCACCCGATTCTGACCGCGATCGTGGTGCTTGGTCCGTACGGCGCCGTGTTCTTCGGCGCGACATGGCTGCTGGGCGTTCCCGAAGCCGTGAGCGCGCTCGCCCGTGTGACAAGGGAACCGAGGCGACAGAGCTGACGGATTCACACCGAGGAGCAGAGCAACCGAGAAGACTTACCCCGTGTCCCTGTTACCTACTTCTGCGGTGTGCTCCTGACCGCCTTCACATAGATGTAATCACCGAGCGGGGAGTCGTCGTTGTTCGACGCGTTCGCCGCGACATTGAACTGCACCGGGCCGGTCGCCAACGACGGGGCGGTCCATTCCACGGTCCACCGATTGGCGCCGGTTTCATACACGCGCGAGCCGGCGAGGTTGTGCTGGACGAAGGTCAGCGCCTTGTCGACGGCGCCCGGGATCAGCTGGACGCGCGGGTCCAGCGGCTTCCACGTCCCGGCCTGGCGCCCCTTCTGCTTCCCGGACGCAAACCGTGCCGAGATCTCGAAGCCCCCACGGCGCAGCCCGTCGCGGCTGATCGTGACGGTGATCGCGTAGCTCTGCCCCGGCGCGAACGCCGGCGGCACGCCCATGAGCGCGACGCTGCCGCCCGGCGCGTTGACGGGATTGTCGAGATGGCAGAGATGACAGGATTGCTCGCCGAACCCCCCGGTGACATTCGGGTAGGGGCCTTCCTTGAACGCCCAGGCGGCCAGCGGAACCGAGATCAGAACCACGACGAGTGGCGCTACAATCCGCATCATCGCGTAAGGAGGACAGTTAAGGAGGACAGTATAGCCATGCGAAGATTTTTTTCGCTCGCCGTTGCGCTCTCCACGACGCTCGTCCTGATCCATGCTGCCCCGGCCGGCATCGCGGACAACGTCGACGTGAAGTTCGACCAGTGGATGACGCCGAGCAATCCGCCGTACCCGCACGATCCGACGGTCGCGCCGGATGGGTCGATCTGGTACACGGGACAGCGTGCGAATGTCGTCGGCCGTTTCGATCCGGCGACGCAGCAGTTCAAGGAGTACGCGCTGCCAACGCCGAACTCCGGACCGCACGGTCTGCAGCCGGACAAGGATGGCAACATCTGGTACACCGGCAACGCCGCGGCGCTGATCGGCAAGATTGACCCGAAGAGCGGCAAGGTCACCGAGTACAAGATGCCGAACCCGAAGGCGCGCGATCCGCATTCGATCGCGTTTCTACAGGACGGCCGCATCTTCTTCACTGTCCAGGCCGGCAACTTCGTCGGCATGCTCGATCCGAAGGCGCCCGACGGTGCGATCAAGCTGGTGGAGTCGCCGACCGTGAACTCGCGGCCGTACGGCGTACGCCTGACGTCGAAGGGGGTGCCGTTCTTCGACGAGTTCAACTCGAACAAGATTGCAAGCGCGGATCCAAAGACGCTGATCATCACGGAGTACCCGTTGCCGGCCAAGGGCGCGCGGCCGCGGCGGATCGCGATCGGCAAGGACGATACCGTGTGGTACGGCGATTACGCGCGCGGCTATCTCGGTCATCTCGACCCGAAGACCGGCAGGGTCGAAGAGTTCAAATCGCCGGGCGGGGAGGACTCGAAGCCTTACGCGATTGACGTGACGCCGGACGGCGCGGTCTGGTATGTCGAAACGGGCGACGACACGAAGAACATGCTGGTGCGGTTCAACCCGGAGACGAAGAAGTTCCAGACGTGGGCGATTCCAGGTGGCGGCGGGACGGTGCGCAACATGGAGATCGACAAGCACGGCGATCTGTGGCTCGCGGAGAGCGGCGTCGGCCGGATCTCGCGCGTGAAGATCATCGCCGGCAAGAGCACCGCCGCGCAGTAGCATGAGCCGAGACCACGAAGGGCACGAAGAGGCACGAAGAAGGGCCGGTCTTCTTCGCGTTTTCGAGGACCTTCGTGTTTCCGTGGTTCCGTTCAGGGCTGGCGGTTGAAGGAATTGGCGCCGGGCTGCGTGCCCGAGACGAACGCTTCGCGGATCGCGCCGGGCGTCTCGGCCGTCAGCACCGCGCCGTTGGTTTTGTCCACCGCCAGGAACACGATGTTGCCTGGCGCCTCGAACTCCGGCGGATCGTCCTTGTCGGGCCTGCCGTCGATGTAGGCCTTCATGAACTCCATCCAGATCGGCAGCGCCGCGAGCGCGCCCTGCTCCTGGCTGCCGAGCGACTTCTTTTCGTCCATGCCCACCCACACGCCCACGGTGATATCCGGGTCGAATCCGATGAACCACGCGTCGGTGTTTTCGTCGACCGTCCCGGTCTTGCCGGCCAGCGGCCATTGGGCCGCGAGGCCCGCCGCGGACTGCGCCGTGCCGCGAATCAGCACGCCCCGCAGCATGTTCATCATCACGAACGCCGTGTCGGCGCGGATCACATCGGAAGGTTCCGATCGATTTTCCTCGAGCAGGTTGCCGTTGCGATCCTTCACCGAGATCACGTCGAACGGCTTCATCCGGACGCCCTGATTCGGGAACGTGGTATACGCGCTCGTCACCTCGAGCAGCGTGCCGTCGCCGGCGCCTAGGGCGATCGGCAGGTACGGCGGGAAGTCCTCCTCGAACCCGAAGCGCTTGGCGTACTCGAGCACGTTCTTCGGTCCCAGCGTGTCCATCATCTTGATTGCCGGGATGTTGCGCGACTCCTCGAGCGCCCACCGGAGCGTGATCGCGCCCTGGAACTTGTGGTCGTAGTTCTGCGGGCTGTACGTCTGCCCGTTGCCGGCCTGGTAGCTGACCGGCGCGTCCATCAGAATCGAAGTCGGCGTGAAGCCGCGGTCGATCGCCGCGGTGTAGACGATCGGCTTGAAGGTCGATCCCATCTGCCGGTAGGCCTGCACGGCGCGGTTGAACTTGCTGCGGTTGAAATTCCAGCCGCCGACCATCGCCTTGATCTGGCCCGTCCGGTTTTCGATCGCGAGGATCGCGCCTTCCGCGACCGGCGTCTGATCCAGCGTGGCGGTGACGGAGCCAGCCGCTTCATCCAGCTTGGTGATGGCGACCTCGATCAGATCGCCCGGCTTGAACAGGTCGGCCGCCGACGCGCGGCGCGTCCAGCCGAACCCCTCTTTGCCGAGATCCGCGTGATACCGTCCAACGCGGATGCGCGCCGGACCGGCCTTCGGCGCCGTGACGACGACGCCGGGGACGACGTCGCCAATCGCGATCGGCCGGTTCCATCGATCGTCCTTGAAGCCTTCGATTGTGTGCCCTTCGGCGATCGCGTTGCGCTTCGGCTTCCGATAACCGTGGCGCTTGTCGAGGCGGCGCAGCCCGTGCTCGAGCGCGCGATTGGCAAGCTCCTGCAGCGCGACGTCCAGGGTCGTGCGGACGGCCAGCCCTTGTTCGTACAGGACCTTCGCGCCGTATTGCCGCTCGAGATGCTTGCGGACTTCCTCGACGAAGAACGGGGCAATGCCCGGCGCCTGGTTCGGCTGCCCGCGCGTCACGATCGGATTCTGTTTCGCCGCGTCGGCCTGCGCCTGAGTGATGTAGCGCTCGTCGGCCATCCGCTGCAGGACGACGTTGCGCCGGTTGGTCGCCCGCTTCGTGTCCACGAAGGGGCTCTGCCGCTCCGGTGTCTGGAAGATGCCGGCGATGAGCGCGGCCTCCTCGAGCGACAGCTGCATGTTCGACTTGCTGAAATACAGCCGGGACGCCGCCTCGACGCCGTACGCGCCGTGGCCGAGGTACATCTGGTTGCAGTAGATCGTGAAGATTTCCTTCTTCGTGTAGCGCTTCTCGATCTGGATCGCGAGAATGATCTCGCGAATCTTGCGCTCCAGCGACTTCTCGTTGGTCAGGCCGAACTGCTCTTTCAGGTTCCGCGCGAGCTGCTGCGTCAGCGTGCTCGCGCCCTGCGCGCGGCGGCGCTCGGCAAGGTCGATGGCCGCGGCGACGAGCATGCGCCAGATGTTGATGCCGAAGTGCCGATCGAACTCGGCGTCCTCGGTCGCGATGATCGCCTGCCGCAGCACCGGGTTGATGTCGTCGTAGCCCACGATCACGCGGCGCTGCGTGGCGAACTCGCCGATCACCTGGCCGGACCCGGAGTAGATGCGCGTGATGGTGCTCGGCGTGTAGTTGTCCAGCGCGGAAACCTGCGGCAGGTCTCCCGCGTACGCGAACATCACGCCGCTGACGACCCCGAGCATCGCCACGACGATGAACAGCGCGACGATGCCGGCGTTCCGGGCTACTTTGACGACAACATGTGCCATGGCTAACGCGGCCGTTTCGCGGCGGCGCTCTCGCCTTTCCCGGACGGCTGCGCCCCGGCGCGCGGCACGGCGCGCTCTTGCGGCACCGCGCCCGGCGGAGCCGCGCCTGCAGGCGCGGCGCGCTGTGGCGGCGCCGGACGCTCACTCGGCACGGCGCCTGGGGGAACCGCGCCTGGAGGCGCCGTGCGCGGCACGGCGCGCTCTTGCGGCACGAAGCCTGGCGGAACCGCGCCTGGAGGCGCGGTGCGCTGTGGCGGCACGGCGCGCTCTCGAGAAGCCGCGCTTGCAGGCGCAAGACGCTCCACGGGACGCGAGCCCGCAATCGGTGGCTGGTAACCGCCAGGCGGTGGGCGATAGTCGTTAGTCGGTGGTTGATAGTCGTTAGTCGGTGGTCGATAGTCGTTGGTCGTGGGTCGCGGTTGCGGAACCGAACCGCGCGGAACGGCAAAGCCTGCCGGCGCGGCCGGAGGAACCACGGCGTCGCGAGCCGTGCCGCGGTCGCGATTACCGGCGCTCGGCTCGCGACGATCGACCGACTCACCCCTCTCGACTCGACGAGGATCACGACTCTCGACTCGACGCGAGTCGCGACGATCGACTCCTGACTCCCGGCTGTCGACTCGAGCGCGCACCCGCGGAACCGCGACAGGCGCGCGCGACGTCTCGATGAACGGCGTGCGCGCGTCGAAGTAGCGCGAATCCACCGAGTAGTTGTGGGCGTAAGCGGCGCGGGAACCAAAATCGCTGCGCGCCATCATCGTCCATCCGGCCCACGGCTGGGGGCCGCCGGCCGACAGCGCGAACACCGGACGGCCGTCGAAGCCGAGCGGGCACCAGCCCACGTAATCCGTCGCGATGCCCCACGACACCCACGCGTTGCTCCAGTTGCGGCCCGGGATCCAGAACCACGCGTTGCGCGCGTGGCCCCAGCGGCCGTAGTGGTGAGTCGGCCACGACCAGGCGTCCAGGCCCACCCACGTCCAGCCGTACGACGGCACGGCCGACCACGAGCCGTAGTAATAGGGTCGCCAGGAGGGGGCGACCGTGGGATACCAGACGTAGCCGTAAGGCGCCGCGATTTGCCACGAGCCGTTCTGGTCCAGCGTCGAACCGTACCGTTGAAGATCCTGCGGCAGATACGCGGCGGACGCCGGCGTCTCCGCACGGCGCGTCACGTGATCGATCGAGCCCGCGAGGACGCGCACGCGCGTCGGCGACACCGCCTCGACCTCTGAATAGGAATCGACCTCGATGGTGGTGCCGTCCGGAAAGTCGATCTCGACACGCCCCGCCTCGGTGCGCAGGCGGTCGCCGGGCACAAACGGCATGTTGCGAACGGCCGGCTGCACGTCGCCGTCGCGCTCGAGCGTGGCCGTCCCTTCGACCATTGCGAGGTACGCAGGCGGAGCGGCCGCCTCCTGCGCACGCGCGGCGCCGCCAACAGCGAAGCAGACGAGTGAGCTGACGACGAGGCGACTGAGGAGCGGGCCTGGAGGGCGAGGCATACGGCCTCTCATGACGTGAGCAAGCTGACTGGCAAACGCAGTATAACACGCCACTTACGGGCTCAAGTTTACAATGCGCCACTCAACTTTTATACTTGGAAGGATATCAGGCTCTTACTCCTAGAGCCCGTGACGAGGTTCGAATGAGCAAAATCATCGGAGTCGATCTTGGCACGACCAACTCGGTTGTGGCCGTGATGGAAGGCGGGGAGCCGGTCGTGATCACCAACCCCGAAGGTGGCCGTCTGACGCCGTCGGTGGTCGCCTTCACGAAGGCCGGCGAGCGTCTCGTGGGGCAGGTCGCGAAGCGGCAGGCGGTGACCAACCCCGAGAACACGATCTTCTCGATCAAGCGCTTCATGGGCCGCAAGTTCGACGAGGTCAATGAAGAGATGAAGATGGTCCCGTACGAGGTCGTGCGCGCGAGCAACGGCGACGCGCGCGTCAACGCGCTCGGCAAGGAATACTCGCCGCCCGAAATCTCCGCGATGATTCTGCAGAAGCTGAAGCAGGCGGCCGAGGAGTATCTCGGGCAACCGGTCAGCAAGGCCGTGATCACAGTGCCCGCGTACTTCAACGACGCGCAGCGGCAGGCGACGAAGGACGCCGGGCAGATCGCCGGACTCGAAGTGATGCGCATCGTCAACGAGCCGACCGCCGCGGCGTTGGCCTACGGTCTCGACAAGAAGAAGGACGAGACAATCGCCGTGTACGACTTCGGCGGCGGCACGTTCGACATCTCGATCCTCGAGGTGGGAGAGGGGGTCGTCGAGGTCAAGGCCACCAACGGCGACACCCACCTGGGCGGCGACAACCTCGATCAGCGCATCATCGACTGGATCATCAGCGAGTTCAAGAAGACCGACGGGATCGACCTCGGCAAGGACCGCATGGCGCTGCAGCGCCTGAAGGAGTCGGCGGAGAAGGCGAAGATGGAGCTCTCCACGGTGATGGAGACCGACATCAACCTGCCATTCATCACCGCCGACGCCACCGGACCGAAGCACCTCCAGATGAGGCTGACGCGGGCGAAGTTCGAGCAACTCGTCGAGGATCTTCTGCAGAAGACGGTCGGCCCGACCAAGCAGGCGCTGGCCGACGCGGGGCTGGATCCGTCGAAGATCGACGAGGTCGTCCTCGTCGGCGGCTCGACGCGCATCCCGAAGGTGCAGGTCATCGTCAAGGAATTGTTCCAGCGGGAGCCGCACAAGGGCGTCAATCCGGATGAAGTCGTGGCGATCGGCGCGGCGGTGCAGGCGGGCGTGCTCGCGGGCGACGTCAAGGACCTGCTGCTGCTCGACGTCACTCCGCTCTCGCTCGGCATCGAGACGATGGGCGGCGTGATGACGACGTTGATCCCGAGGAACACGACGATTCCGACGCGCAAGAGCGAGATTTTCTCGACCGCGTCGGACAACCAGACGAGCGTCGAGGTCCACGTGCTGCAGGGCGAGCGCTCGCTCGCGCGCGACAACCGTACGCTGGGCAAATTCCACCTGGTCGGTCTGCCCCCGGCGCCGCGGGGGGTCCCGCAGATCGAAGTCACCTTCGACATCGACGCCAACGGCATCGTCAACGTGTCCGCGAAGGATCTGGGCACGGGCAAGGAGCAGAAGATCACGATCACGGCGTCGAGCGGCCTCGCCAAGGACGAGGTCGAGCGGATGATGAAGGAGGCCGAGGCGCACGCAGGCGAAGACAAAAAGCGCCGCGACGAGATCGAGCTGCGCAACCGCGCCGATCAGGCGGTGTACGCCGCCGAGCGGATGCTCAAAGACACCGGCGACAAGCTCGGCGCCTCGGATAAGCAGGCCATCGAGGCGGCCATGGACGCCGTCAAAAAAGCGAGCGAAGGGACCGATGCGCCCGCGATTCAGAAGGCGCTCGATCAGCTCATGTCGGCGCAGCACAAGGCAGCCGAATCGCTCTACAAGCAGCAGGCCGCCGGCGCGGCGGGCGGGCCGGGGGCTGCCGGCGGCGCGGAACCGGGCCGGGGGAGCGGCAGCGCGTCGAGCGGCGCATCGAGCGAGAGCGGGCCGAAGGGAGACGTCATCGACGCGGAAGTCGTCGACGAGGGAAAGCAGTGACGACGAGATTGCAGATTGCAGATTGCAGACTGCTGAGTGCTGATTGATTGTTCAATCTGCAATCAATCTGCAATCTGCAATCAGAACTCTGCAATTGTATGGATCTGTACATCGTCCTCGGGCTGGAGCGGGGAGCGACGCCGGCTGACGTCAAGCGGGCCTACAAGCGGCTCGCGCGGAAATACCATCCGGACATCAACCCTGGTGACCGAATGGCCGCGGCGCAGTTTCGTCGAATCGCCGAGGCGTACGAGACGCTGAGCGATCCGGATCGGCGACGCCGCTACGACACGACGGGAGCGACGGCGCACCTCGACGCCGAGACAACGTTCGGGTTCGAGGGGTTCGACTTCACCATCAGCGTGCACGGGACCGACGCGCCGACCTTCGGCGATCTCTTTGCGGACGTGCTGAACCCGCGCGAATCGCGGCCCGGAGACGGTACCGCACAGCGCGGCGTCGATCTCCACCAGGCAGTCTCGCTGACCTTCGATGAGGCGATGCGCGGTGGACAGCGCCTCGTCACCGTCACGCGCGAGGAGCCATGCAGGGTGTGTCACGGCGTCGGGCGCCTGCACGTGAACGAGACGCGGTGCCTGCATTGCCACGGCGCAGGCACCGTGAAATCGGCGCGCGGGCACATGGTGTTTTCCAAGACGTGCGCGCATTGCGGCGGATCCGGGCAGCAGCGGCAGACCCGCTGTCCGGCGTGCGGCGGCCAGCAGGTCGAGATGCGGACCGAGTCGCTGACGATCAACGTGCCCCAGGGCCTGGCCGACGGCGCGCGCATCCGTGTGCCAGGCAAGGGACACGTCGGCCGCAACGGCGGGAAGACCGGCGACCTGTACATCACGGTTCAGGTAAAACCTCATCCGCTGTTCGAGCGTGACGGGGACGATCTGCATCTCACCGTGCCCATTGCGATTCACGAAGCGGCGCTTGGCGCCAAGATCGACCTGCCGTCGCTCGACGGCCCCGCGCGGCTGCGCGTCCCGCCCGGCACGCAGTCGGGCCAGCGGTTCCGGATTCGCGAGCGGGGCGTCCCGTCGCCTCGCGACGGCCGGCGCGGCGATCTGGTCGTGGAAGTGCGGCTCGTCCTGCCGAAGCTGCTCGATGAGCGGTCGAAGGAACTGCTGCGGGAGTTTGGACGCATCAACGGCGACGATGTACGCCGGGCGCTGATCCAAGACGAAGGACGCGAAGGAAACGAAGGACACTGAGCACAAGGAAAAAGCAGGCGTTCGGATCCATGAAGAAACCCGGTAAGGCCTACTACATGATCAGCGCGGTGGCGCAGAAGTACAACATCCACCCGCAGACGCTGCGCCTGTACGAGCGCGAAGGCCTGCTCAAGCCGTCGCGCACCGACGGCAACACGCGCCTGTACTCGGAAGAGGACCTCGAGCAGCTCGAAACGATTCTGTCACTTACCCGAGATCTCGGCGTCAACCTCGCGGGCGTCGAAATCATTCTGAATATGCGCCGGAAGATCGAGCAGATGCAGCTCGAGGTCAACGATTTCATGGCGTACGTGAAGAAGGAGATGACGCGCGGCATCGACGACTGGGAGCAGCGTCTGTCGACCGCGCTCGTCAAATCGTCGCCGACCGACCTCGTCCGCGCGCATCCGCCCGCGACCGGCACGGAAAATTCAAAACCCAAAACCCAAAAGTAGCATCGGACCGTAGTATGCTCTTCGCGTGTCAAAGCGTCATGCGGCGAGCGACGACGACGCGAGCACGCTGAGCGCGTACCTGCGTGAGATCGCGAAGCTCCCTCGCCTGACGTTCGACGAAGAGCGCGCGCTCGGGTCGCGGATCAGGGACGAGCGCGACGAAGCGGCGATCACGCGGCTCGTCGAAGCCAATCTCCGGTTCGTGGTCTCTTACGCGAAGCGGTATCGCGGTCACGGCGTTTCGTTCCTCGACCTGATTCACGAAGGCAATCTGGGGCTGATTGAGGCGGCGCGGCGGTTCGACCCGTCGCGCAACGTCAAGTTCATCACGTACGCCGTGTGGTGGGTGCGCGAGTCGATGATGCACGTCCTCGCCGACCAGACGCGCGCGTTCTCATTTCCGCCGAAGCTGTTCGCCGCGCTGCACCGTCGCGCCGGCGGCGGCGCCGACGTGTCGCTGAGCGAGCCCGTCGGCCGCAGCGGGGCCGGCGACCGCGACGGCCCGTCGCGGGAGCTCGGCGACCTCCTCGAGCAGGACGGCGTTCCGGCGATCGACGACGAAATGATTCACCAGTCGGACCTCGACGAGCTCGCCGAGGCGCTGCGCGATCTCGACGGCAAGGAGCGCGAGGTGGTGCGCCTGCGCTTCGGCCTCGAGGACGATCAGCCGCGGACGCTGCAGGAGATCGGCGATCGGCTGCACCTTTCGCGCGAGCGCGTGCGGCAGATCGAATCACGCGCGAAAGAAAAGCTTCGGCGCTCCGCAAAGCTGCGGAGCCACCTGAATTGAGTCCATTCACCGATGCCGTGTCCCCTCTGCGACGATACGGGCTGGAAGCCCGTCGACGAACATGGCGTGCGGCGCGTCGTCCGCTGCGAGTGCTGGCGTGAGCAGATCGGCCAGCAGCGTCTGGCCGACTCGAACATCCCCAAGCGCTATCGGCACTGCTCGCTCGCGAACTTCACGGCGTACAACGAATCGCTCGAGCGAGCGCTCGAGAGCGCGCGGCGCGTGCCGGTGCATTTCGCGGAGGCCCCCAGCCGGGAGCAGCAGGGACGCGGCATCTTCATGGAAGGGCCGCCGGGCGTCGGGAAGACGCATCTCGCGGTCGCCGTCCTCAAGCAGGTCATCGTCACGCTGGGCGTGCGTGGACTGTTCTACGACACGCGCGATCTCCTGCGCATCATTCGCAGCACGTACGATCCGTCGATTCGCACGACGGAGCTCGAAATCCTCCAGCCGGTCATGACCGCGGATCTGCTGGTGCTCGACGATCTCGGCGCGGAAAAGACGTCCGAATGGGTCGAAGAGACGATGAACCTGATCGTCAACACGCGCTACAACGAGCGCCGGATGACGATCTTCACGTCAAACTATCCCGATATTCCGGATGACACGGAGCCGAATTCCCTCGTCTTCAGGATCGGCCACCGAATGCGGTCGAGACTGCACGAGATGTGCAACTTCGTCGAGATGGATGGCGCCGACTATCGAGAGCTGCCGCTCAACGGCGGCGTCGACGATCTCATCGCGTTGTGGAAGACGCGCCGCAAGGCGGGCCTGCCATCACCACGCAACGGCCGTCAGGCGCGCGCGCAACTCCGCGAACCGGCCGCACGCGACGGCCGCGCCGATCTCAAGTGGCCAGGAGGCCGGGCGGGAAGCTAGACATCGGCGATCGGGCGATCGGGTGATCGCCGATTGACATCGCCGGTCGCGATTGACGTCGCCGATCACCGATTGACGTCGCCGGTCGCCGATTGACATCGGCGGTCGCCGATTGACGTGGCCGGTCGCCGATTGACGTCGCCGGTCGCCGACTGACATCGCCGGTCGCCGATTGACGTCGCCGGTCGCCGA
>WNEY01001055.1_pt1 | contig 30847 bp, 28 predicted proteins | sample 5400531 | NCBI WGS metagenome assembly WNEY01 (sample SAMN13153338, study PRJNA577476) | soil metagenome | isolation source: 200 cm saprolite under Douglas fir tree site 1 | place: USA:California | collected 2015-04-18
CGGGCGGCACAAGGGGCGCGGCCACCCTCGAGGAGCTCGCTCGCCAACTCCCGCCGCGCTACGCGGACCGGGTCGGGCTGGCCGCCACCGCACTGACGCTCGGCACCGCGTACGCGCTGGCGTGGCCGCTGCCCGACTCGGCGCAGGTGACCTCTTTGTTCGGCGTGCGCGCGCATCCGCTGCTGGGCGGGCGCCGGTTCCACTCGGGGATCGACCTGGGAGTCCCGGTCGGCACTCCCGTCCGCGCGGCGGCCGAAGGCGTCGTGCGCCGCGCCAGCGACGACCGCGTGAGCGGCCGGCTGGTGCTGCTGGACCACGGCAGCGGAGTCTCCACCGTGTACTGCCACAACGACACACTGCTGGTCGCGCCGGGCGAGGCCGTGGCCAAAGGACAGGTCATCGCCCTCTCCGGAAACAGCGGGCTCTCCACCGGTCCACACCTGCACTACCAGCTCGACCTCCCCCAGGGCCCGGCGGACCCTCTCCTCTTCCGCGGTGCGCGCCCGCCTCAGTTCGCCGCCGGCGGAACGGAACCCTGACGGCGGGAACGCGGCCCGCCCGAGCGGCGCTCCTGAAAAAGAGAACGGAACGGCGGATCTGCGTCAGCGGCCCTCGGCGCGCTCGTGCACCTGCGGGCAGGAGGGGTCCTTCAGGCAGTCGAACCGGTCGACGTCCACGAACTTCCCGCCCTGCACCTGGAAGCGCGCCAGCTGCGCCACGATGTCGCCGCGCTCGTCGAAATTGCAGGGGCCGGAAGCGCCCTGGTAGTCCATCGGCTTGCGGGCCGCGATCAGCTCCAGCGCGCGCGACACGCCGGCCACCCCGGCGCCCACCCGCTCGCCACGCGCGTCATTGATGGCGCGCAGGGCGTCGCGGATCTCGGCCCCGCTCACCAGCGCGGGGTCCGCCAGGTGCCTGCGGTCGGCGGCCTGCAGCGCCGCGAGCATCACCGTCATCGCGGCATCGTAGGCGGCTGCGTCGCGGAACGCGGGCGCCTGGCCGGTCGAGGCATTCAGGTCCTCCGCGAAAGCGTGCGCGGACGCGCCCTCGCCCAGCACCGCCTGCGAGGTGCCTTCCTGTCCATCGACCGCGGCCTTGAGCGTCTCGATCACGCGCGCCGCGCGGAAGTTGTGCGTGTGCACCAGCCGCACCTTCGACCCGCTCGCCAGGTAGGCCTTGGTGAAGCTCACCGAGAACTTCGGGAAGGTGATCTCGACCACCGCGTCCGGCAGCACGTCGGCCTTCGCGTGGCTCTTCTTGTCGGTGACCTTGGCCACGTCCGCCGCCCAGTCGTACTCGGCCGGGTTGGCCTTCACGTCGTGGTACACCTGCTCGATCATCGCGCCCGGGTTCGCCTTGAGGGCGTCGCTCTTGATCGCATCCGAGAAGCCGTGCCCGTACGGATCGTCGCTGGCGTAGACGGAGAGCTTGAACTTGCCGTCGCCGTTCACGTCGCCCTTCTGGCCGGCGGAGACGAGCATGTGGACCACCATGCGCGCCTGGTACGCGTCCGACATGGTGGTGCGGAAGTTCCAGCCCTTGCCGTTGCGGAGCGCCGCCTGCTTCACCGGGTCGGCGTCCTGCGCCTCTGGATTGTCGATGGCCGGCGAGGTGCAGGCCATGCAGACGATGGGAACGTCGAGCTGGTGGGAGGCGTCGCCGTCGTAGTTGAGCATGTTGACGCCGATGTCGTCCTGGCTCGAGTCGGTGATGATCGCCTTGGCGTTCTGCTGCTTCACCAGCTGCAGGGCGCCGGCGCGCGCCATGTCGGGCGCATTGCCCGAGTTGGCCTCGGCCACCTCGAAGCGGACCGTCTTGCCGGACTGCTTCAGCGCCTGGTTGGCGTGCGTGACCGCCAGCCGGATCGACTCCGCCCAGCTGGGCGTCGCGATCGAGCCGGTGCGGTCGATCAGCTGGCCGAGGACGATCACCGAGCCCTTCGACGCCCGCGGCGCTTCGGCGGCCGGCTTGCACGCGGCGGCACAGAGCGCTAGAGTAAAAAAGATTCTCTTCATCATTTTCTCCAGGTCACGGTGCGTCGGGAGTCGCCGCGGCCGTCATGTTGACCTTCACACGGGCACTGCGCGAAGGCGAAGATTCGACCTGCGCGGCCACAGCGGCGGCCCGAGGAGCGCGAGCGCGAGAATCAACCGGCCCGCGCCGCGGCCTGGGGCGCGCCGGTCGTGCCTGGCCTTCCAGGAAAGCTCTTGCCGATCGAGCTCCATTGGCTTCCCCCGGACTGCGAATGCGGGTCGCCAGGGGAGTAGCAAGAGAGGAGTGTAAGAGTTCAAGGCTAAGCCGGGGGCGGCCAGGGGCGGTTCTCGCGCGAGGTGGGTCCGAGCGTCAGTCGTAGTGCTTCACACGCACCCACAGCTCCGACGCCTGCGGAGCCGTTCCTCCACGCGGTCCGCTTCTTACACGCACCCTGCTTCCAGGCTGGCCGCGGCGGCCCCCGCGCGATAAGTTTCCCGCCTCCCGGGAGGAATGCAGGGTGGCCATCCGCAAGGTCCTCATCGCGAATCGCGGCGAGATCGCCGTCCGGGTCGCACGCACCTGCCGCGAAATGGGGATCCGCACCGTCGCCATCTACAGCGACGCGGACCGCGCCGCGCTGCACGTGCGCAGCTGCGACGAGGCGGTCCGGGTGGGGCCGCCACCCTCGCGCGAGAGCTACCTGTCGATCGACAACGTGCTCGCCGCCGCCCGCAAGACGGGTGCGGACGCCGTCCACCCCGGCTACGGCTTCCTCAGCGAGAACGCGAAATTCGCCCGCGCCTGCCGCGAGGCGGGCATCACCTTCATCGGCCCGCCCGCGGAGGCCATGGAGGAGATGGGCGAAAAGACCCGCGCCCGGCGAAAGGTCAGCGAGGCGGGAGTGCCGATCGTGCCCGGCCTGAAGGAGCCGATTCCCGAAGGAGGCGAGGAGCAGGCCAAGCGCTCCGCCCAGGAGATCGGCTACCCGATCATGCTCAAGGCGGCCGCCGGCGGCGGCGGCAAGGGCATGCGGCTGGTCTCCGAGCCGGGCGAGTTCGACGCCGCGCTCGCCACCGCGAAGCGCGAGGCGCTCTCCGCGTTCGGCGACGCCCGCGTCTACCTCGAGAAGGCCGTCTCGCGCCCGCGGCACGTCGAGATCCAGATCTTCGCCGACCAGCTCGGCAGCTGCCTCTGGCTGGGCGAGCGCGAGTGCAGCGTGCAGCGGCGGCACCAGAAGGTGATCGAGGAGACGCCCTCGCCGATCGTCACCCCCGAGCTGCGCGCGAAGATGGGCGAGGTCGCCGTGCGCGCCGCGCTGGCGGTGGGCTACCAGGGCGCGGGGACGTGCGAGTTCCTGGTCGACGGCGACACCCGCAACTTCTACTTCCTGGAGATGAACACGCGCCTGCAGGTCGAGCACCCGGTCACCGAGTGGTGCACGGGGCTCGACCTGGTGCGGTGGCAGATCGAGGTGGCGCAGGGAGAGCGGCTGCCCTGGACGCAGGACGACGTGCTCCGCAACCTCCGCGGCCACGCCATCGAGGCGCGCCTGTACGCGGAGGACCCGGCGCGGAACTTCCTCCCCAGCCCCGGGCTGATCACCGACCTGCGGCTGGCGGAAGGGCCCGGGGTGCGCAACGACTGGGGAGTGGAGTCGGGATCCGAGGTGCCGCGCTACTACGACCCGATGATCGGCAAGCTCGCCGTCTGGGCGCAGACCCGCGAGCAGGCGATCGCGCGGCTGCGGCGGGCGCTCTCGGAGACGGTGGTCAAGGGCATCACCACCAACACCCGCTATCTCAAGGGAATCCTCGATCTGGAGGAGTTCCGCCGCGGCGACTACGACACCGGCATCCTCGCGCGCGCCAGGGACCGGCTGCTGCCCGGGAAGCCCGAGGGAAAGCAGCTGACTCCCGAGCAGGAGATCGCGCTCGCCGCGGCCGCCATCTGGCAGCTCGAGCAGGACCAGCGCGCCGCGCTCGCTCCCGCCGCCCAGCCCGCCGCCCGCGAATCGGCCTGGGCGCGCGCCGGGCGCCTCGAGTCGCTGCGGAGGAAGGGGTGAGGTACCAGGCCATCATCGGAGCCGTGGAGCGCCTGGTCGAGGTGACCCCGCGCGGGCAGACGTACCGGGTGACGATCCACGGCGGGACGGACCAAGCGGCGAACGCCCGCGCGCTGGAGGTCGACGCCGTGCATCTGGCCGGGCACGCGATGTCCCTCGTCGTCGACGGGCGGAGCGTGCGCTGCGAGGTCGAGCCCGGCAAGGACGGCCGGGTCGCGGTGCTGGTCGGGGACGAGGTGCACGAGCTGGAGATCCTCGACGAGCGCCGCCTGCGCCTGCGCCGCGCCTCGGGCAAGTTCAGCCTGGAGGGACCGCAGCGCGTCGATTCGCCCATGCCCGGCAAGGTGGTGCGCGTGCTGGTCAAGCAGGGCGACGAGGTGCAGGAAGGTCAGGGTCTCGTGGTCGTCGAGGCGATGAAGATGGAGAACGAGCTGAAGAGCCCGAAGGTCGGCGTGGTCGCCGAGCTGCACGCGCAGGAAGGGCAGGCGGTGGAGGCGGGAGCCAAGCTGGCCGTGGTGGTCTAGATGGACGCCCCGCCACTGCCCGTCGCCACCCCGCCGGAGATGCTCGAAGGCGCGCCGGCCTGGCGCCGCGAGCCGTACCTGCTGCTCTTTCCCTTGGGCGCGCTGCTCGCCTGGGCCGGCGTCTTGCCCTGGCTCCTGTTCTCGCTCGGCGCCACCGAGCTGTACCGCCCGATGTTCGCGGCGATCGGTTACCGCGCCGCGTTCCATCCGGTCGCGCAGGTGGAAGGGTTCCTCACCTGCTTCGCGGTGGGCTTCCTCTTCACCTTCATCCCGCGCCGCACCGGGACGGCGCCGCCCTCCTGGTGGCAGATGGCGGTGGCGCTGGCCGCGCCGATCGCCTCGGTCGTCTGCGCCTGGTTCGAGCAGTGGCTCCTGGCGCAGATCTGCTGGATCGCGCTCATCGCGGTGCTGGTCGGATTCGTCGTCCGGCGAGCCAGGCAGGGCAGCCGCCGGATCCCGCCCAGCTTCGTCTGGCTGGCCGCGGGCCTGCTGATGGGCGCCGCGGGAGCGGTGCTCGCGGGCCTCGGCTCCGCGCTCGACCCTCCCCGCTTCTGGCTGCACCTGGTCGGGCGCGGGCTCCTGCTGCAAGGCCTGTTCACCGGCTTGGTCCTGGGAATCGGCGGACTGCTGCTGCCGGCCATGACCCGCGGCGTCGATCCCACCTCTGCGCTTCCGCCGCGCCCGTGGGCATATGGGCTTCACGCGCTGCTCGCGACGGCCTTCGCCGCCACCTTCTTCCTCGAGCACGGCCTCTCGGTGGCCATGGCCTACGCCCTGCGCGCCGCGATCACGCTCGCGGTCGTGATCGGCTCGCTGGAGGCGTTGCAGCCCCCGACCCTGCCCGGCCTGCACCGGCGCGTGGCGCGCTTTTCCGTGTGGATGCTGCCGGCCGGGTACCTGTGGGTGGCGGTCGCGCCCGAGTACCGGCGCGCGGGGCTCCACCTCGTCTTCCTCGGCTGCTTCACCGCCCTGGTGCTCGCCGTCTCCACCCAGGTGGGCCTGTCGCACCGAGGCCGCCCCGGGCCGCTGCGCGGGCGGCCCTGGCAGCTCGTCGCCTCCTGCGCGCTGCTCGTCGCGGCGCTGGTCGCGCGCGTCTTGCTCGAGGTGGACCCGCGCCACTTCCACCTCTGGCTGGGCGCCTCGGCCGCGGCGTTCCTCAGCGCGACCGTTCCCTGGGCGGCGCTGGCGCTGGCGAGGCGCTCTTGAGCGAATCCCGGTACATCCACGGCACCGCGCCCGAGGAACAGGCGCGGCTCTCGCAGCTCAACCAGCTGCTCAACGACGCGGCCTTGCGCGAGCTGCGCCTGCGCGGCGGCGAGCGCATCGTCGATTTCGGCTGCGGGCTGGCGCAGCTGACGCGCGCGATGGCGCGCCAGGCGGGCGTGCGCGCCGTGGGCCTGGAGCGCAGCGCCGAGCAGATCGCCGAGGCGATGCGGCAGGCGCGGGCGGCGGGCGAGGAGCGCCTCCTCGATCTGCGAGAGGCCGACGTGCTCTTCGCGCAGGTGGAGCCGGGCGCCTACGACCTGGCGCACGCGCGGTTCGTGCTGGAGCACGTCCCCGATCCGCTCGCGGCGGTGAAGGCCATGGTGCGCGCCGTGCGCCCCGGCGGGCGCATCGTGCTCCAGGACGACGATCACGACGTCCTGCGCCTCTGGCCGGAGCCGCCCGGACTGCGGCCGCTCTGGCAGGCGTACATGCGCACGTACGATCGGCTCGGCAACGATGCCATCGTGGGACGCCGGCTCGCGGCGCTCCTGCACGAAGCGGGGGCGCGGCCGACCCGGTGCACCTGGCTCTTCTTCGGCGCCTGCGCCGGCGAGCCCGCCTTCCCAGCCTTCGTCGAGAACCTGCACTTCCTGCTCGCCGCGACCCGCGACAGCATCGTCGGGAACGGGCTGCTCGGGGCGGCCGAGATGGACGAGGCGCTGGCGCAGATCCGCCGCTTCGGGAAGCGCCCCGACGCCGCGTTCTGGTACGCCGTCGCGTACGCGGAAGGCGTGAAGTGAGCAGCCGCCGCCCTGTTCGGCGGCGCTGTATTGTTGATGGCGCGGACGTCGTGGGATCCGTTTAGGCTGTAGCCTCGAGGACGCACATGGCCAGCAGCACGCGACGAGTCGAGGCGGCGCTCGAACGGTGGGCGCGCGAGGTGTACGGGAAGGCCGCCCGGAAGCCCGGCGCGCTGCGCCAGGAGCGTTTCGCGACCACCAGCGGCATCGAGCTCGACCCGCTCTACGGACCGCGCGAGACCGACTACGAGGAGAAGCTGGGGTTCCCGGGCGAGTACCCGTACACGCGCGGCGTCCAGCCGACCATGTACCGCGGCCGGCTCTGGACGATGCGCCAGTACGCCGGGTTCGGGACCGCGGAGGAGACCAACCGGCGCTTCCGGTACCTGCTCGCCTCGGGACAGACGGGCCTCTCCACGGCGTTCGACCTGCCGACGCAGATGGGCCACGACTCGGACAGCCCCCGCGCCCGCGGCGAGGTGGGGCGGGTCGGTGTGGCGATCGACACCGTCGACGACATGGAGCGGCTCTTCCAGGGCATCGACCTGGGGAAGGTCTCCACCTCGATGACCATCAACGCCACCGCCGCCACCTTGCTCGCGCTCTACCAGGCGGTGGCGGAGGCGCACGGGACCAGCGCGCGGGATCTGTCCGGGACGGTGCAGAACGACGTGCTCAAGGAGTACATCGCGCGCGGGACGTACATCTACCCGCCCGGCCCGTCGATGCGCCTGATCACCGACCTGTTCGCCTACACGGCCGAGGCGATGCCGAAGTGGAACCCCATCTCCATCAGCGGCTACCACATCCGCGAGGCGGGCTCGACGGCGGCGCAGGAGATCGCCTTCACGCTCGCCGACGGCATCGCCTACGTGGACGCGGCGGTCAGACGCGGCCTTGCGGTGGACTCCTTCGCTCCGCGCCTGAGCTTCTTCCTCAACGTGCACAACAACTTCCTCGAGGAGGTGGCCAAGTTCCGCGCCGCGCGGCGCCTGTGGGCGCGCACCATGCGCGAGCGGTTCGGGGCGAAGGACCCGCGCAGCTGGACCCTGCGCTTCCACGCGCAGACCGCCGGCTCCACGCTCACCGCGCAGCAGCCGGACAACAACGTGGTGCGCGTCGCCTTGCAAGCGTTCGCCGCGGTGCTGGGCGGTTGCCAGTCGCTGCACACGAACTCGCGCGACGAGGCGCTGGCGCTGCCCAGCGAGGAGTCGGCGCGCATCGCGCTGCGGACGCAGCAGATCGTCGCGCACGAGAGCGGAGCGGCGGACCTCGTCGATCCGCTGGGCGGAGCCTATGCGCTCGAGGCCCTGACCGACGACCTGGAGGAGAAGGCGATCGCGTATCTGACGCGCATCGACTCGATGGGGGGGATGGTGCAGGCGATCGCCTCCGGATACCCGCAGCGCGAGATCGAGGAAGCCGCCTACCGGTACCAGAAGGAGATCGAGAACAAGGAGCGCGTCATCGTCGGCGTGAACGAGTTCGTCAGCGAAGGCGACCCGCCGCTCGAGACCATGCAGGTGGACCCGCGCCTGGAGGCGCAGCAAGTCGAGCGGCTGCGGGCCTTCCGCGCGGCGCGCTCGCAGGAGGCTGCCCAGCGCGCGTTGTCCGACCTGAAGCGAGCGGCGGAAGGGACGCAAAACGTCCTGCCGCAGATCGTGTCGGCGGTGAAGGCGCGGGCGACGCTGGGCGAGATCGCGAACGGCCTGCGCGACGTGTTCGGGGAGCACGGGCGGGGGTGACCGGTCAGAGCCGCCGCTTCAACGAGGACGCCGTTCTGGAGAAGCGCCGCAGGAGCGCGCGTGCCTTCGTTCCCCTGCGCATGCGCTCCGCCCGCGCGGCTCGGGCCAGCTTCTGCTCCGCGCCGAACTCCTCCAGGCGCACGTCCGAGTCGTGCACCTCCCCGAGCGTGGTCTGGAGGCCGACCAGCGCCTGGAGCGCATCGTCCAGGTCGAACGCGTCGCGCAAGAGCTCCGCCTCGTAGCGCAGCTTCTTTGCCGCGATGCGGATCCGGTGGGCGGCGGCGGCCTCGAGCGGATCGCGCTGCTCCATCGCCTGTTCCAGCTGCCGCAGGCGCTTGCGGAGCCGCTTTCGCGTGCGCGGGCCGCCCAGGGTCCCGCCTGTGCGCACGTGCGGCAAGGCGCGAACGAGCTGCGGCTCCGACCGGCGGCTCCAGAACGCCAGCGCCTGCCTCAAGTGAACCTCCGCCTTCCGCAGCCTCGAGCGCACCCGGCGCGCGTCCCCGCGATGCCGCTCGAGCCATTCCATCTGGAGTTGCGCGTCGCGCACCTCGCCCAGCGCGTCCTGCAGGTGCTCGATGCGGCCGTCGAGGGCCCGCAGACGCTTCTTTCCGAACATCTTCACGGCCGCGCGCAGCCTGCGGCAGGCGACCCGCAGATCGTGGATGATCCGCGGATCGAGCCGCCGCAAGGCGCGCGCTTCCGCCGCGCGCACGTCGGCCAGGCGCGCGTGCAGCAACCGCTCGGCGGCGGTGCGCAGGGGCGTTCCCGCGTGCAGCCCGGAGACCTTTCCTGGCCGCGTCACCGCTCCTTCTCGTACGCGTGCACGGCCTGGCGAACCAGGCGCCGCGCCGCGCCCGGTCCCGCGAAGCCCAGCGAGCGCGCGTCCTTGGGGGTGAAGAAGGTCGTCTGGTCGATGCGCAGGACGCCCAGGGCGCGCACCGGCACCACTCCAGGCCAGGTCGAGGCGTCCTCGCAAAGGGTGAGAGCGTCGAGCGGGTCGCCGTCCTCGGCCCGCGTGCCCGGAATGAAGCCCCAGTCGAACGGGTAGCAAAGCCCGAGGGGCAACGTCCGGCCGGCGACCATCGCGCCCAGCTCCGGATCCCACTTGGTCTTGACGCGCGCGCCCTTGGGCGCCTCGGCCACCGCGCGCAGGATCCCGTCCTCGTCCTCGTGCGGCAGCTCGTTCAGGGCGGCCATCCGCGAGAGACTCGCGCGGACCGCGTGCGCCCGCAAACGCGCCGCGGGGGCGGCGTCGATTGCGGCACAGGGATATCTTCCGGTCGTGATCAGCGTGCTCCTGCCCGCGCGAGATGCGGCGGCGACCGTCGACGCCGCGCTGGAGGGAGTCCTGCGGCAACGCGGAGCGCCTCCGTTCGAGGTGGTCTGCGTCGATGACGTGTCGAGCGACGGGACGACGGACGCGCTGGCGCGCTTCGCGCGCTCGGATGGGCGGGTGCGAGTCGTCCAGGGCGAGGGACGCGGTCTGGTCGCCGCGCTGCAGCTCGGGCTGGCCCACTGCCGCGGCGAGCTGATCGCGCGCATGGACGCGGACGACCTGGTGGATCCGGACCGGCTCCGCCTGCAAGCGGAGATGCTCGCCGGCGACGTGTCGCTCGGCGCGGTCGGCAGCCTGGTCCGGTGCTTCCCCCGGCCGCTCACGCCGGGCCTCGCCCGGCTCGAGGCCTGGCTGGACTCCGTGGTCACTCCCGAGCAGTGCGAGGCGGCGCGCTTCATCGAGGCGCCGCTGGTGCACCCCAGCGCCACCTTCCGCCGCGAGGCCCTCGAGGCGGTGGGAGGCTGGCGCGACGCCGGGTGGGCCGAGGATTGGGACCTCATGCTCCGGCTGGCGGCGGCCGGCTGGCGGCTGGCGAAAGTGCCCAGGGTGCTCCTTTTCTGGCGCGACTCACCCGGGCGGCTGACGAGGCTGGGCGAGGCGTATCGTCCGGAGCGGATGATCGAGCTTCGTGCGCATCACCTGGCCCGCGGTCCGCTGCGGGGACGTTCCTTCGACCTGTGGGGCGCCGGGCCCACCGGCAAGCGGCTGGCGCGGGCGCTGGAGGCGCACGGGCTGCGTCCCCGCCGCTTCTGGGACGTGGACCCGCGCAAGCGCGTCGCGCGCGGCGTGCGCGTCAACCCGCCCGCCGAATTGCGCGCGCCCGACGGCGCGCTGATCCTCTGCGCAGTGGGCAGGGTGGGGGCGCGGGAGGACATCCGCGCAGAGCTGGCGACGCGCGGGTTCGAGGAAGGACGCGACTTTCTCTTCGCCGCGTGAGCTTCCTCACGGAGGATCCGCGTTCCTCGTGCTAGCGTATTCGCTGCGCGGATTCTCGCCTGGGGGAAACGTTGTCGGGAGCGGAGCAGATCGGCCGGCTGCTGGTCTCGAAGGGATACGTCGAGGACCGGTGGATGCGGAGCGCGCTGGCCGCCACTCCCGGGTCCGCGGCGGCCTTCCTCGAGCGCGTGCTGGAGAGCGGCGCCGTCAACGAGCCCGAGCTGCTGTCCATCGTGGCGGAGCACTCGGGCATGCCGGCGGCGGACCTCTCGCGCACCGCGATCCCGCTCGCCGCGCTCGAGCTGATCCCGCGGCCCGTCGCCGAAGCCGACCTGCTCCTTCCCCTCTCCACCGAGGGCGCGCGCCTGCACGTGGCCGTCGACTGCACCTCGTACACGCAGGCGACGCTCGCCGAGCTGCAGTTCATCACCGGGATGCTGGTGTCGCCGTACGCGGCCCTCCCCGCCACCCTGGAGAAGGCAATCGCGGCCGCGTACGAGGCGCGCGACCGCGGCGAGGAGTCCTGGCACGGCGAGAGCCTCTCGCGCGAGGCGCCTCCGGGCATCGCCGCCATCCGGCCGGGAGAGACTGGCGTGCGCACCGACGAGGTGGACATCCCCACCCTGGAGATCGACGCGCTGGCGTTCGAGGTCGAAGGCGCGGACGCCTCCGCCGACGAGGAGGTCGTCCACCAGGAAACCTTGCGCGTCGGTCCTGCGCGCGTGCTGGTGGTGGACGACGAGCCGGAGATCCTGCGCCTCCTGGAGAAGTCGCTGCGCGCCGAGGGGTACGCGGTGGAGACTGCGCGGGACGGGCTCGAGGCGGAGCAGAAGCTGAAGGGGCCCCCGCCGGACCTGGTGGTGCTCGACGCCATGCTCCCGCACGTGCACGGGTTCGAGCTGTGCAGCCGCATCAAGGGCGATGCGCGGCTGCGCAACGTGCCGGTGCTGATGATGAGCGCCGTCTACCGCGGCTGGCGCTTCGCGCAGGATGCCCGGGAGGCCTTCGGCGCCGACGATTACCTGGAAAAGCCGTTCCACCTCGCGGACGTGCTCCGCCGCGTGCACCAGCGGCTGGAGAGCCCGCGAGGCATGCCGGCCGAGCAGAAAGAGGCTGCCGACGCCAGCTACAAGGAGGGCGTGGAGCACCTCTCCCACGGCCGCCCCGCGAAGGCGCGCGGCGCGCTGGAGCAGGCGGCGAAGGCCGACCCGTTCTCGGCGCGCAACCACTTCGCGCTGGGGCGGGCGCTGCGCGAGACGGGCGACGCCTTCCGCGCGATGAGCGCGTACGAGAAGGCGGTCGAGCTGCGGCCGACCCATTTCGCCGCGCTCTGCAGCCTGGCCGAGCTGTACCTGGAGAAGGGATTCCGCCGCAAAGCCGTCGAAGCGCTCGAGCGCGCGCTCAACTGCGCCCCGGACGGCCGCACCCGCGACGGCATCCGCACCCGCCTCCTCCGCCTCCTCTAGGTCCAAGACAATCGCGCCACGGAGTGCACGGAGCTCACGGAGACGTGGATCCGCATGGGCTTCTCCGTGTTCTCCGTGTGCTCAGTGGTGCAATCAGTTTGCGCCTTTCGCATTGCGGTCCAGCGCAGTGCGATGAATGCTGTCGGCGTGCGCGTGGATGAAACGGCGGTGCGGAGGAGGAGGGAGCAGAACCTCGCGGCGGCTCGGCCGGATACGCGGTCGATCGCGCCCAGCATCCGGAGCTTCGCCCACGCCGTCGACCGGCAGCGGCAGGCGGTGGAGCACGTCCCTCTCCTCGCCGCGTCGCGCCCGCGGTTGACGGAGACGGCGCGCGCCCTCGACGAGGCGGAGGTCGCCGCGCTCGCCATTTCCGTCGACGATCCGCACGCCGAGCTTCCGGCGCTCGCGCAGGCGGCCCAGGCGGTCTCGGTCCCGGTGCTGCGCTGCGACCTCCTGCTGGAAGAGTTCCAGGTCTACGAGTCGCGCGCGGCCGGCGCCGACGCGGTGCTGCTCCATGCGGCGCTCCTTCCCGGTGAGCAGCTCGAGCGGCTGTGCGGCGCCGCCCGCGCGACGCACATGGCCGCCTGCGTCGTCTGCGAGACGTCCGAGGAGGTGCAGCGCGCCGCCGCCGCTCGCGCCGCCGCCGTCGCCCTGGCACGCGGCGGAGGGGAGCTCTTTGCCGCCGTCCCCCGGCGCGTGCTGGTGCTGGCGCTGGATCGCGCCGCCGCGGTGCGGGGTCGCGCCGATGCCTTCCTCGACGAGGCCATCGGCGCCGCGCCCGACCCGGCCGCCGCCTTCCGCGCCGCGCTGGAGCAGGACTGACATGCCGCCTCCCTTCCGCAAGCACCTGTTCGTCTGCCTCAACGACCGCGGCCCCGGCGACCCGCGCGGCTCGTGCGCGCAGAAGGGGAGCGAGGAGTTGCACCGGGCATTCAAAGCGGCCTTGAAGGCGCGCGGGCTGAGCGCGGACATCCGCGCCAACAAGGCAGGCTGCCTGGACAACTGCGAGCGGGGCTGCTCGGTGGTCGTCTACCCCGAGGGCGTCTGGTACGGCCGGGTCACCTTGCAGGACGTCGACGAGATCGTCGAGAAGCACCTCGTCGGCGGCGAGCCGGTCGAGCGCCTGCGGCTGTACGAACCCCCGAGTACATCCGACGATGTCCGCGATCCAAAGGCGTAGCGCCGCCGAATACGGCGGCGGCCTGAGCGCATCCCATAACGTCCGCGCTCTGAAAGCGTAGCGCCGCCCTATCGGCGGCGGCTAGTTCATCAGCTTGCCGCCGCCGCGCAGACGGTCGACCCGGGCGCGGAGCGCGGCTGCGTCGGACGCGGCCGGTTCGAGGCGCAGCACCGTCTCCAGATCGGCGGCGGCGGCCTCGGGGCCGCCCAGCTGCTCGCACAGGCGCGCGCGGTCTCGCAGGACGCGCACGTCGTCGGGCTGCAGCAGGAGCTGGCGGTCGACGGCGGACAGCGCGCGAGGCAGGTCGCCGCGGTCGAGGTAGATGGAGCGCAGGTTCTGCAGCATGCGCGCCAGGATCTCCTTTGGCCGAGCGGCGCGCAAAAGGCGCGGGTCGAAGCGCGCCGCATCGCCGGCGGCGGACGCGAAGCGGCGCTTCAGCTCCGCGAGCCCCAGCAGCTGGCCGCGGTTGAACGCGTCGACGATCAGCTCGCCGTCGTCGAGCGTCACCTTGCAGAGGAAGTGCCCCGGGAAGGAGACGCCGTCCACCCGCAAGCCGCAGCGCCGCCCCACCTCCATGTACACGAGCGAGAGCGAGAGCGGGATCCCGGTGCGCCGCTCGATCACCTCGTTGAAGAAGCTGTTGCGCGGGTCGTAGTAGTCGGCCTGGTTGCCCGTGAAGCCGAGCTCGTGGAAGAGCACCGCGTTGAGCCGGCCCACCCGGCGCTCCGGAAGCGCGCCGGCGGGCAGGCCGCGCGTGACCTGAAGGGCGAACTCGTCCAGCGCCATGAGATATCGCGCCTCGTCGAGCTGGGGGTACTCCTCGCGGGCGATGGCCAGCGCCGCGCGAGCCAGATCGATCGGCTCCCGCCTGGCGAGCTGCTCCAGCTCGCGGCGCGACGCAGCGGAAGGGTCCACCAGCCCATTCTATCCTGATCGTGTGGGGCGAGGTCGGAGGCGGCTAGAAAGCCTCCTGGATCAGGCGCTCGAAGTCGACCTGGGTGCAGGGTCGGGGATTCGACTGGTGGCAGGCGTCCGCGAGGGCCTTCTCGACCAGCCGCGGGATCATCTCGCGCTTCACGCCCGCCTGCGACAGCTTGCGCGGAAGGCCGCACGCCCCGCGCAGATCGTCGACCAGCTGCGCGCAGGCGTGCGCGCGCTCCTGCACGCTCATCCGCGGATCGGCGCCCAGGGCGACCGCCGCGGTCGCCAGCCGCTCCTCGGCCGCGGAGCGGTTGAACTGGATGACGGTGGGGAGCATGAGCGAGTTCGCCAACCCGTGATGGGTGCCCGCGACGGGCGTGAGCGCGTGCGCGACCGAGTGGCAGGCGCCGAGGCCCTTCTGGAAGGCGATGGCCCCCATCGCGCTGCCCAGCAGCATCTGCTCGCGCGCGTCGACGTCCTTGCCGTTCTTCACCGCGCGCCCGAGGTGCTGCGCGATGCGGCGCAACCCATCGAGCGCGATGGCGTCGGCGAGCGGGTGATCGCCCTTCGCCACGTACGCCTCCAGGTTGTGGGTGAGCGCGTCCATGCCCGTGGCGGCGGTGATGAACGGCGGCAGGCCCACCGTCAGCTCCGGGTCGAGGATGGCGGCGTTCGCGAGCAGGTGCGGGCTGAAGATCACCACCTTGGTCCCGTCGATCACCAGCACCGTGGAGCGCCCCACCTCGCTCCCGGTACCGGCGGTGGTGGGCACCGCCAGGAACGGGGGCTGCCTCCCGGTGATGTACCGGTCGCCGCCCTGCGCGTCGTCGTAGCGATTCAGCGGCGGGTCGTGGTGCACGAGCAGGCGGATCGCCTTGCCCATGTCCAGCGAGGCGCCGCCGCCCACCGACAGGATCGCCTCCGCGCCCGAGGCGCGGTACGCTTCGATGCCCTTCAGCGCGTCTTTATCGGTGGGGTTGGGATCGAACTCGCTGAAGATCGCGAACGGCACTCCGGCCTGCTCGAGCAGCGGCGTGACGAACCGCAAGAGACCGGCCTGGAGGATCCCCTTGTCGGTGACGAGCAGCAGCTTGCCCGCACCCGCCCGCTTCAGCTCGGCGGGCAGCTCGCGGATGGCGCCGCGCCCGTGGACGATCCGCGTGGGAAAGGACATGACCGAAGGCATCGGACTCTCCTCAGATGATCTCGAAGTACCGCTCCAGCTCCCATTTCGTCACCGCGGCCTCGAACTGGCGGCATTCCCAGTCACGGGTGCGCACGTAGTGGTCCACGAACGCGTCGCCCAGGAGCTCGCGGACCTCCTTGCAGCGCGCGAGCGCCTCGGTGGCGGCGCGCAGCGTCGGCGGGAGCGGCTCCGCCTTCGCGTCGTAGCCGTTCCCCACCGTCTCGGGCGGAAGCGGCATCTCGTGCTGCACCCCGTGGAGGCCGGCGGCGACGGAGGCGGCGATGGCCACGTACGGATTCATGTCGGCGGCGGCGAACCGGTATTCGACGCGCGTCGAAGCGGGCGACCCGGGGATCACGCGCAGGGCGGTGGTGCGGTTCTCCACCCCCCAGGTCGCCATCGTGGGCGACCAGGCGCCGCGCACCATCCGCTTGTACGAGTTCACGGTCGGCGCGATGAGCGCGGTCATCGCCGGCATCAGCGCCACCTGCCCGGCCACGTAGTGCTGCAGGAGCTTGCCCATCCCCTTGTACGCGCGGGGATCGAGGAACAGCGGGTGCCCGTCGAGGGTCCACAGGGACTGGTGCAGGTGCCCGCTGCAGCCGGGCAGCTCCTTGTTCCACTTCGCCATGAAGGTCGGCATCACCGCGTGGCGGGCGCAGATCTCCTTCACCGCGGTCTTGAAGAGCGCCGCCTTGTCCGCGCCGCGAAGCATCTGGTCGTAGCGGATGGCGGCCTCGTACACGCCGGGCCCGGTCTCGGTGTGGAAACCCTCCACCTCGATGTCGAAGGCGGCGAGCTGGTCCTGCAGGTCGTGCACCAGCCCGGCGTTCTCGCTGGCCCGCAGCCAGGAGTATCCGAACATCCCGGGCGAGAGCGGCGTCAGGTTCGCGTACCCCTTGGCCCGCACCGATTCCGGCGTCTCGCGGAAGAGGAAGAACTCGTATTCGGAGGCCACCTTCACCGCGAACCCCATCGAGCGCGCCTTCTCCTCGATCCGCTTGAGGAGCTGGCGCGGAGAGACCGCGAGCGGCTTGCCCGGCTCGGACTCGAAGTCGAGCAGGAAGGCGGCCGTCCCCGGTTCCCACGGGATCATGCGGAAGGTGGAGAGGTCGACGGTGGCGCGCACGTCCGGGTAGCCGGTGTGCCATCCCGTGACGGTCGCGTTGTCGTAGAGCTGGTCCATGAGGTCCCAGCCGAAGATCACGTCGCAGAAGCCCAGCCCGCCGTCGGCCGCGCCCCAGAACTTGTCCAGGGACAGGTACTTGCCGCGCAGGATGCCGTCGACGTCGAAGCCGCCCAGCTTCACCTTGCGCACGCCGTGCTTCTGGAACTCCTCGCGCAGGGCCTCGATCTGGGTGGCTCGCGTCTTCTCCATGGGGCCGCCTTTGCTCGGGATCCGGTCTCCACGGTGGAGCCGGGGGGAACGGCCGTCAAGCGCTCGGCGAACCGGCGGCGGGACGAGGACTCGCGCAGGCGGCCCGGAACCGTTATGTTTCGTCAACGGAGGGCTTCGATGTCCATTCCTCGACTGGTCATCGTCCAGACCGGCACGGCGGCGCCGGAGATCGTGCGCCAGCACGGGGACTACCCCGACTGGTTCAACCAGGCCCTCGGCGCCGAGCTGCCGGTGCTGCGCGCGCACCTGGGCGAGACGCTCGAGCTGCCGGCCGGAACTCAGGGAGTGCTCGTCTCGGGATCGCCTCTGTCCCTCACGCGGCCCGAGCCGTGGATGGACGAGGTCGCCGAGGAGCTGCTCCGCATCGGAGAGCGTGGCACGCCGGTCCTGGGCGTCTGCTTCGGTCATCAGCTGCTCGGCCGCGCGGCGGGCTCGCAGGTGGTCCGCAACCCGAAAGGACGGGAGATCGGCACCGTTCGCGTGCAGCTGACCGCCGCGGGCCGGACGGATCCGCTGTTCCGCGGCTGGGTCCCGGACGAGGGGCTCGCCGACGTCCAGGCGACCCACGTCGACTCCGTCGACCCCGTCCCCCCCGGCGCCACGCTGCTCGCCTCGAACGAACGGTGCGCCACGCAGGCGCTGCGGCTGTCCGACGCGGTGGCCTCGGTCCAGTTCCACCCCGAGCTGCGCCCGGAGACGCTCCGCGATCTGATCGATTCCCGCGCCGGCGCGCTGCGCGCCGAGGGGCTCGACCCCGACTCCTTGCGCGCGGACGTGCGCGAGACGGCCTCCGCGCGACTGCTGCGCGCGTTCGCCGACGAAGCCCGCCGGAGCTGATCCCGGCCCCGCGGGTCCCGATGCCCCCGCGCCGCGGGTTGGCGATGTGCGTCTTGACGCCAGCCTGCCACACGGGCGTAGGCTCGCTCACATGAACGTCCGCCCCATCCTCATCGGTGTCGGCGTCGCTGCCCTCGGCGGCTTCGCCCTCTACGACTACTACAGCCCCGACTCGCGTCGCGCCCGCGCGCTCCACGAGGTGGAAACGCTCAAGCCCGACGTGAAGCCACACGCATGCCTTCCTCCAGGGCCGCTGACCAAGGCGTTCGCGGCGGCGGTGGCATTGGACGCGGTCCCCCCCACCGCCTTCGACAGCGACGCGCGGAAGCGCGGCATGATCAAGCACGACTGCATCCGCGGCGCCGCCCAGCACTCGGCCGTGGACCGGTTGCTCGACGCCACCGGCGAGGACGTGGTCGCCTATGCGGCCAAGGTGGTCGACTCGTGCCAGCTCGGCAAGAACGAGTACCCGGTCCCGCAATGCGTGGCGATGGACGTGCTCGGCCGGCGCGCCGATCAGTCTCCGGCGGCAGTGGCGACGCTGGAGAAGGTCGCCAGCGAGCGGAAGGGCGCCAAGGAAGTCTGGGAAGGCGCCCTGTACCGGCTGATGTCGATGCCCGCGTGGCGCACTCCGGCGCAGCTCGCCGCCCAGCTCGCCTCCGAACCGGAGTGGGAGGCGCGCGAGCTGATCCTGGAGAAGGTGCGCGAGCGCCCCGACGCGTCCACCCGCGCTTCGCTGGAAACGGCGTACGCCAAGGAAGACGACCAGAGCACCAAGGGGCGCATCAAGGCGGCGCTGCTCGAGCTGGAGAACCCGGGCAAGTGCGTGGTCGAGGACGAAGGGCGCGCCGAGGACGGCACCTGCCGCTACGTCTGCCGCGATCAGAACCTCCGCCTGCGCTACCCGAAGGACCCGAAAGAGAAGGGGCCGTGCACGCTGGTGCGCGAGCCCGAACCGCCGAACGCGCCGGCCAAGGCGCCGGTGAACTCGGCCGCGCTGACGAAGTAGCGCCTACAGCACCGGCACCGGGCCGAGCAGCTCCATCCCGCCGGGGTGGGCCGCGCAGCAAAGGCCGGCGATGGCCACGCCCGCGCGGCGCGCCGCCCGGAGCGCTCGCGCGAACGCCGGATCGATCGACTCGTCCGCCGCGATCGCGCGCACGTCGCCGCGCTGCGCGCAGAGGACGAGCGCAGCCGGCAGCCCGCGCCGGGCGAGGCGCTGGGCGCGTCGGGGAACAGCGCCACGCCTCCGCGCGCCGCTCCCACGCTCTTCACCTCGCACGCGATGTCTTCGCCCGACGGCGAGCGCAGGAGCAGGTCGATACGCGGCCGCGGCCGCGCGCGGAGCCGCGGAAGCGTCAGCTCCCTCCGGACGACCGAGCACCCCGCCAGCTCGGGCAACAGGCCGCGCGCAAGCGCCGCCGCCACCAGCCGCGGCGCTCCGGCCGGGTCCAGGCTGACCCACGGCGACGGCGGCGTGCGCGCCCTCGCGAGCAGCACCGTGTACCGGGTCCTCCGCGCCCCCCTCCTCTCCTGCCCTCCCACCTCGACCAGCACCAAGGGCTGCCCGGCGACGAGCAAGTCCAGGCATCTCCCCCGGTCCGGCACATGCGACTCCACGGCGCCCCCCGCGATTCTGCAGATCGCCAGGAACTTGTTCGGCCGTTCGATCAGCGTCGCGAAGATTGGCTCCCCAGACCACCGGTGCGGAATCAGCTCCCCAGACCACCGGTGCGGAATCAGCCCTGGCTCGATGACGCGCATCGTCCCCAGAACGTTACACCGAACCTCACCGTCGAAGCCGAAGCCCGAAGCCCGAAGCTCGAAGCTCGAAGCTCGAAGCTCGAAGCTCGAAGCTCGAAGCTCGAAGTCGAAGCTCGAAGCTCGAAGCTCGAAGCTCGAAGTCGAACCTCGAAGCTCGCAGTCGAACCTCGAAGCTCGCAGTCGAACCTCGACGTCGACCCTCGACGTCGACCCTCGACTTCGACATCGAACCTCGACATCCCCTGCCCGCCTCTGCTAATTCCCTCCACCCTTGGACCTCGTCCGCCTGGAACGCGCGGTCATCGGCTATCGCACTCCTCTCCTCCCTCCTCTCGCTCTCTCCGTCCGCTCCGGCAGCACCCTGGGCGTCCTGGGCCCCAACGGCGCCGGAAAGACCGCGCTGCTCAAGTCGATGCTCGGCCTCTTGCCGCTCCTCGGCGGCCGCCTCGTCTTCCCCACGGGCCGGCCGCCGCGCGTCGGCTACGTCCCGCAGCGCGACCGGCTCGACCAGAGCTGGCCGCTGTCGGTCCTGGACGTCGTCCTGATGGGCCGCACCAGCCTCCTCGGACCGCTGCGGCGATTCGGCCCCGAGGACCGGAAGCGGGCGCGCGAGGCGCTGGAGGAGATCGGGGTCGGCGAGCTCGCCGAACGGCCCCTCTACGCGCTCTCGGGCGGCCAGCACCAGCGCGTGCTCATCGCCCGCGCCATCGCCGCCGAGCCGGAGCTCCTGGTGCTCGACGAGCCGACCAGCGCGATGGATCCGGCCGCCGAGCGCGTCCTTCTCGAGCTGGTCGAGCGGCTCAAGCGCGCGCACAACCTGTCGGTGGTGCTGGTGACGCACCAGCTGACCGCGGTGGCCGGGTTCGCGACCGAGGTCGCCCTGGTCGACCGCGCGCGCGGTCTCTTCGAGGTCGGCCCCGCGCGCGAGATGATGACGCCCGAGCGGCTCGGCCGCCTCTACGGCCGGGAGGTGCGCGTCGCCGAGCTGGACGGCCAGATCGCGATCGTGATCGCGCGCGCAGCCGAGCACGACGCCGGCGACGGCCGGTCACGCGAGGACGCCGGATGACCGGCTTCGCGGAATTCTGGGCGGGCCGCGAGCTGTGGCGCGAGCCCCTGCTGGCCGGCGTGCTCGCCGGCGCGTTGCTCTCGTACCTGGGCGTCTTCGTCGTGCTGCGGCGGATGGTGTTCGTCTCCGCCGCGCTGTCGGAGATCAGCGGGGTGGGCGTCGCCACCGCCTTCTACGTCGGCGCGGTCGCGGGGATCGATCCGCACACCCACCGGGCCATCCCGCTCCTGCTCGAGCCGGTCTGGTTCTCGCTGGTGTTCGCCTGCGCCGCCGCGGCGCTGTTCTCGCTGCGCCCCGGCCACCGCAAGCTTGCGCCCGAGACCATCGTGGGCCTGGGGTACATCGTCGCCAGCGCGCTCGTCCTCGCCATCCTGAACAGCCCGCGCATCGCGCAGGAAGCGCACGCGGTGGGCGACATCCTCTTCGGCAACGCGGTGACCGTGCCGCGCACGCAGATCTACGCGCTGGCCGGCGCGGGCTCCGCGGCGGTGCTGGCGCACGTGCTCTTCTTCAAGGAGCTGCTCTTCGTCAGCTACGACCCGGAGACCGCCATGGTGCAGGGGGTGGGCGTTTTCCGATACGAGACGCTGCTCAACGTGATCGTCGCGGTGGTCATCTCGGTGGCGACCCGAGCGGTGGGTGCGCTGCCCGTCTTCGCCTTCACCGTCCTCCCCGCCGCCGCGGCGCTGATGATCACGGAGAACATGCGCGCCACCATCCCGCTCTCGATCGGGTTCGGGATCGTGTCGGCCGCGGTCGGCTACTACGTGAGCTGGATCGAGCAACTGCCGACCGGCGCGACCATGGTCGTGGTCGCGTCTGTTTTCCTGCTCCCTGGATTCGCGCGGCTGGCGAAGCGCAGCACGATCTAAATATAGGCAGGCAGGCGACCGTCCGAGCGCTCTAGACCGGGAGGGACCCGATGGTGCTCTTGCTTTTCGCGCTGCTCGCCGCGCCGGTGCGGGCGGGCCAGTCGGACGGCGGCGTCGCTGCGCCGGTGGATGGCGGGATGGCGGGCTCGCAAGCCGGGGCAGCGGACGGCGGGCAGGATGACGAGGCGCTCCGGCGCGAGCTGGAAAAGGCGCTCGGAAAGGACGCGGCTGCGGCCGCTGCCGCGGGCCAGGCACCGCCACCGACGCCGGCCCCGGACCCGGCGATCGCCGGCGCGGCGCCTTTGCCCCTGCCTCGCGGAGCGCAGTCGCTCAACCCGGACATCAGCGCCATCCTGGACACCGAAGGTGGGTACCAGCGGAGGCCGTTCCTGTTTCCCAGCGGAGACGATCCGGCCCTGCGCAGCGAGGAGGGCAAGAAATCGCTGGGCTTCGCCGTGCAGGAGGTCGAGCTCGCGTTCCAGGCCATCGTCGACCCCTATTTCCGGGCCGACGTGTTCCTCACCATCCCGAACCTCACCGGTCTCGAGGTCGAGGAGGCGTTCGCGACCACCACGACCCTCCCCTGGAACCTGCAGGTGAAGGCCGGCAGCTTCCGCAGCGCCTTCGGCCGGCAGAACGGCCAGCACCTGCACATGCAGGACTTCACGCGCAGGCCGCTCCTCAATGCCGCCTTCCTCGGCGCCGACGGGCTGCGTGGGCCTGGTGCCCAGGTGTCTTGGCTCGCGCCGCTCCCCTTCTACCTCACCCTCTACGCTGAGGCATTCTCCCTCGGCGGGCCCGAGGAACCCGGACCCGGGACGACGATCGCGCCGCCAGTGGCGAGCTTCGGCGGCGGCGAGCCGCACGATCTCACGTACGCCGCCGAGGCGAAGGCGTTCTTTCCGCTCGGAGAAGAATGGTCGATCTATGCCGGCCTGAGCGGCGCAACGGGCGTCTCGCCAGGTCTCTTCCAGCCGACGGACACAGGCGTGAACGTGCTCGGCGCCAATCGGCGCAGCTACCTCGCCGGCGCCGACCTCTACGTCAAGTGGAAGCCGCCCAACGTCGCGCGCGGGTACAACTCGGTCGCCTGGCAGACGGAAGCGATCTGGCGCCACTTCGACGACGTGGAAGGCCTGCCGGGCGGGTGGGACGGCGGCCTCTACTCCCAGGTCGTGGTGCAGGTCGCGCGGCGGTGGTTCCTGGGCGTCCGGGGGGACGTGCTCGGACTCCCGACCTCCAGCTCGCTGGGCCGGACCTTGCGCGGCGCCGGCAGCCTCACCTTCCAGATGAGCGAGTTCGCGCGCCTGCGCGCCTATCTCGAGGCCGAGCACGCCGAATCCGGCCCGTCCGCTCCGGGCGTCGTGTTCACGGCCGTGCAGCCGGGCGACTCGCTAGCCGCCTTCCTGCAGCTGGAGATCTCCATCGGCGCGCACGGCGCGCACCCGTTCTGAAGCTTTCACGCAGAGGAGAGTCGAACGATGGCCATGAGACGTTTCGCGCTGCTCGCCGCCCTCGCGCTGTCGCTGCCGAAGCCCGCTGCGGCCGCGGTGCGCGTCGTCTCGTCGATTCCGACGCTGGGCTCGCTCGCCAAGGAAGTGGGGGGAGATCGCGTCGAGGTCCAGTTCCTCGCCAAGGGCTACCAGGATCCGCACTTCGTCGAGCCGAAGCCCAGCCTGATGCTGCTCCTGAACCGCGCCGACCTGCTGCTGTACGTCGGGCTCGAGCTGGAGATCGGCTGGCTCCCGCCGCTGGTGCTCGGCTCGCGCAACCCCAAGATCCAGACGGGCGAGTCGGGCAGCCTGGACTGCTCGCGAGCAATCCCGGTGCTGGACATCCCCACCACCAAGGTCGACCGCTCGATGGGCGACATCCACCCGCAAGGCAACCCGCACTACTGGCTGCCCCCTGCCAACGCGAAGATCATCGCGCGCGAGATCGCGCAGCGGCTCTCGCAGATCGACCCCGGCGGCTCGGCGATCTACCAGCAGAACCTGGCGGCCTTCAATGACCGGGTCGACGCGGCGGTCAAGAAATGGCAGCCGATGACTGCCAAGGTGCGCGGCACCAAGATCGTCACGTACCACAAGAGCTGGACGTACCTGTCGCAATGGCTCGGGCTCCAGGAGATCGGCTACCTGGAACCCAAGCCCGGCATCCCGCCCGACCCCGACCATCTGTTCCGCCTGATCCAGGCCATGCGCGCGGAGCACGTGCAGCTGGTGCTGGCCGAGGACTTCTACAACCTGAACACCGCGCGCCTCGTCGCCGAGAAGGGCGGCGCGAAGCTGCTCGACCTGCCCACCGACGTCGGCGCCAAGCCGGCCATCAAGGACTGGTTCACGCTGGTCGAAACCATCCTCAAGCAACTCTCCTCCTCGGTCTAGGCTACGAGCGTTTCAGGGGAGCGCGGGAGGAACGGGAGCGCGGGAGCTTGTTTTTCCCAAGGAGTCCTCCCGCACTTCCGAATCTCCCGCGCTCCCCTGAAACGTAGTTCACGGCTGGTGTGGCGATTCCAGGGGCGGGTAGACTTGCGGGGTGCTGCTCAAGCTGGCCATCTGGCAGGACGTGGAGGAGTACCTCGCCCGGCGCGACGACGTGGTGGTGCCGGTCGGCTCCACCGAGCAGCACGGTCCCTCGGGCCCTCTGGGCAGCGACCTGATCGTGGCCGAGGAGCTGGCGCAGGAGCTGGGCGAGGATCGGCGCGCCATGGTGGCCCCGGCGATCCCGTTCGGCGTCTCCGCGGTCCACTCCGCGTTCCCGGGGACCATCGCGGTGCAGCCGTCCACGCTCCTCGCGCTGGTGGGCGACGCGCTGCAGGCCCTGCACGCGCAGGGGTTCCGCCGCTTCCTCCTGGTCAACGCGCACCCCGGCTCGGCCGGAGCGCTGCAAGCCGCCTGCGCGCAGGCCCACGCGGAACTGCCCGATTCGCGCTGCCTCCTGGTCTCCTGGTGGGAGCTGCCGGAAGTGCAGTCGCTCGTCCTCGAGCTGTTCGGCGCGCGCGAGGGGCACCACGCGACCCCCGCCGAGCTCTCCATCGTCCGGCGCTTCTATCCGCGGGCGGTGCTCGAGCTCCCGCCGATGGAACGATTCGAGGCCGTGCAGCAGATGATGGCCTGGGGCGCGCAGGACTTCCGCCGCCGGTATCCCGACGGGCGCGTGGGCTCGGACCCGTCGCTCGCGTCGGCGTCCGCGGGCGATCGCATCTTCGCGGCGGCCTCCCGGGCGCTGGCCGAAGCGCACCTCCGGCTGGTCGAGGACCAGTGACCCGCGTGACGCCGGATTTTGCCCGCCGGAGCTTGCGAGCAGTTTTGCGGCGTCTTCAATTGCATTGACATTTTACAAATCGTTGGCCGGCCGGCGCGGGCGACTCCCGCTGGAGAACGGGCGAATCCGAAGGAGGGCGGAGCCCGCCCCACCCGCCACTCCATGGTGCGCGGATGTGAGCTAATACGCTGAAACTTTTGGATTTTTTAGGAGGCGCGCTACTCTGGTCGCCCAGGGGAGAAGCCGCCGTGGCCTTGACCGGAGACCTGAGCGAAACGCCGTTCACGGACCTGGTGCAGTTCTATTGCCAGCGCCGGGAGACCGTCGCGCTCGTGGTGCGCACCTCGCGCGGCGAGGGCACGTTCTTCATCCAGAACGGGGACGTGGTCGACGCGCGCCTGGGCAACTACCGCGGCCTCGACGCGATTCGCACGGCCATGAGGCTGCGCGACGGGACCTTCCGCGTGGACAAGAACGCAGTCTGCCCCACGCGCGCCATCCACGAGCCCTGGACCAAGGTGCTGCTCGAGGAAGCCTGGCGCGAGGACGAGGCCAACCGCGACGTGGAAGACGCCCTCGCCGGCCTGGACGACAAGGAGGCAGTCGTGACTTCGGACCGCAAGCCCACTCCCGCTCGCCCGACTCCGGGAGCGATGCGCCCTCCTACGGGACGCGTGCAGATGCCACCCCCGCCGCCGATGGTGGCGCCCGCCAAGAACCACCGCGGCGCGCTGCTCCTCGGCGTGGTCGCCGCGCTGGCGCTGGGAGGTCCCGGCGTGCTCCTCCTGCGCTCGCACTGGTCGAGCGAAGGGCCCGCGGGGATCGGCGGCCTGAAGGTCGCGTCGGTGGTGCAGCCGTCCGCGCAGCCCGCGCCGGTCGGGCAGGGCGAGCTGCTCTTCGGCATGGCTTCGGCGCTGACCGGTGCCTCCAAGGAGCTGGGGCGCGGGATGAGGACCGGCGTGGAGATCGCCTTCGCGGCGGCCAACGAGGCCGGCGGCGTGCACGGGCGCAGGCTGCAGCTGATCGCGCTCGACGACGGCTACGAGCCGACCCGCACGGTCGGCGTGATGAAGGAGCTGGCGGAGCAGCGGCGCGTGTTCGGCTTCATCGGCAACGTCGGTACGCCGCCCGCCGCGGTCGCGGTGCCGTACGCGGTCGAGCGTAAGATGCTTTTCTTTGGGGCGTTCACTGGCGCGCCGCTGTTGCGCAAGGATCCGCCCGACCGCTACGTCTTCAACTACCGCGCCAGCTACGCCGAGGAGACGGCCGCGATCGTCAAGCACCTCGTCGACGTGAAGCGCATCAAGCCAGTGGACATCGCGGTGTTCGCGCAGCAGGACAGCTACGGTGATGCCGGCTTCGAAGGAGTCTCGCGCGCGATGCGAAGGTACGGCCGGGACGGGTCGAAGATCCTCCGCGTCGGCTATCAGCGCAACACGGCTGACGTGGGCGAGGCGGTCGCGGAGCTCTCGAAGCACCAGAACCTGCGCGCACTGGTCTGCGTGGCGGCCTACAAGGCGGCGGCGAAGCTCATCGAGAAGCTGCGCGAGAAGGGCTCCGACCTCATCGTCACCAACGTCTCGTTCGTCGGCTCGACCGCGCTGGCGGACGAGCTGACCGCGCTCGGTCCGAAATTCGCGCAGGGCGCGGTGGTGACCCAGGTGGTCCCGATGCCCCAGTCGAGCGCCACCGCGGTGTTGAAGTACCAGGAGGCGCTGCGCAAGTACGCGCCGGGCGAGAAGCCGGACTTCGTCTCGCTGGAGGGCTACCTCGCCGGCACCCTGCTGGTGGAGGGCCTCAAGCGCGCCCAGGCGCTCGAGACCGAGAAGGTCATCGACGCGCTGGAGAACATCCGCGGCCTCGACCTCGGCACCGGCGCTTCGCTCAGCTTCGGCATGAGCGAGCACCAGGCCTCGCACAAGGTCTGGGGCACGATACTGGACGAGAAGGGCGTGTTCCAGACCTTCCAGCTGGACTGAACGCTGCACCACGGAGCACACTCCGTGGTGCAATTGTCTTGGCAAATCAGCGCAGGACGCGCATCAGCACGCCGAGCAGGACGCCGAGGGCCACGAGCGCCAGGAAGATGGCGCCCCAGCCGAGCAGGTAGTGCTTGAAGCTCGGCTCGGGCGGCTCCAGCTCGGGCGGCGGGAACTGCTGCACCTGCTTCTCATCGCTCATGCTCCCGCGGCCTCCGGCCTCGGCTCCTCCTCGTCCTTGCCCTGTTCGTGCTCGAGCAGCCAGCCGGGCAGGTGGTGCTGTGCGAGCAGGGAGAACAGCCCGGAGGAGGGCGGCACCATCTCGTAGACGCCGAGGCCGCCGGTCTTCTCGAAGCCCTTGAAGAGGGCGCGCCCGACGTGGACGTACAGCTCGTGCAGGCTCTGCCCGTCGGGCGCCACCGCCGCGACCAGTTGCAGGGTCTGCATGGGGAAGACGAACCGCTCGGTGATCGAGGCGTGCAGCGAAGCCACGGGCAGGCGGCGGCGGAGGAACGTCAGCTCGCCTCCGCGCGCCCGGACATACGCGCGCAGCGCCTCCTCGGAGAGCGCCGCGCCGCCGTTGTAGATGTCGCCTCCGCCCGCGATCCCGGTGTCCTGCGAGAGACGGGCGACGAACTGGCGGACGGATTCCTGCAGCATCAGCTCCGCCCCGCCCAGATCGCCGTCCTCCAGGCACCCGCGCACCGCGATCTCGGCCTCCGGAGGCACGGGGATGACCAGCGGCTGCGAGACGAACACGGCGAATGGACAGGACAGGTCGGCGCGGCCGTGCGAAGAGCGCGCCTGCCTGACCAGGCTGTCGATGCGCGCGCGCACGCCGCCGTTGCGCGCCGTGCCGCGGGCGCTCTCGTTGATCTTCTCCGCGATCGCCACCTTGATGGAGCCGAACACGTGGTCCTCGAAGGTGGCCACTTCCGGCGCCGCCCCGTAGGAGATGAAGATGCCCGCCTCCAGCTTCTCGCCCGCGGCGAGCGCGGTCTCCGACTGGCGCTCCTCCTCCAGGCGGGACAGCTCCAGGTGGAGCCGCGAGAGGCGCACGCGGGGCTCCTCGCGGCTCTTGTCCGCGAGGCCCTGGCGCAGCTCCGCATCGGCCTCGGCCATCTGCTGCTCGAGCTCCGCCCGCCGCGCGGCCGTGCGCTGCTCGATGGAGGCGATGCTCCTCGCCACCGCCTCGGAGCTGCTCTCGCTGTCGAGCCGCTTGGAGTAGCTGTTCAGCGCCCGGCGGATGTCGTGCGCCAGCGCCACCAGCGCGGCCACGTCGCCCGAGAAGGTGACGGCGTCGCCGAGCAGGTTGTTGAGGTAGATGCCGCCCTTGTCGTGGAGGTGATCCGCTCCGTGGTGATGGCGCGCCGCCGCGGTGAGGATCGGCGTGTAGAACTCGCGCGAGAGGAAGTCGGCGACCACCGCTTCCTTGAGGAAGGCCGTCCGGCGGGTGAAGTCCTTCACGTCGCAGAAGAGATGCCCCATCTGCAGCGCCTGCGCCCTGGCCCGCAGGATCGGCCGCTCCTCGGCGCGGATCAGGTAGAGCCGGCCCCGCTCGTGCTCGGCCTCGATGCCGTCGGCGCTCTCCTGCCCGGAGCGGTGCAGGAGCGACAGCTCGGCCTGGTCGAGCAGCTTCTCCAGCGCGGCGTCCACCGCCAGCGCGACCACCGCCCGCCCGTTGCCTTCCCGCACGTCGGCCGCGGCGAAGACGGACGGCCCCTCCTCGCGCCATTCCTTGCTGACGCGGGACAGCGATTGGAACGCGACGCGCGCCTCGTCCTGGCTCGCCGCCTTGGCCGCCGCCTTGGCCCGCGCGTGCATCTCCTTGCGGCGCTCCGGTGAGGCGAGCACGCGCTCCAGCACGCCGGGCGCTCCGAAGAGCTGCGCCGGCGCCACGCCGTCCAACCCGAGGGGCGGCGTGCGCGTCGTCTCGGACAGCCGCAGCAGGTGCAGCAGGTCGGAGCGGATGGTCGCCAGCGCGAAGGCGCGCTCGGCGCTGTGGAAGGCATCCTCCGCGCCCGCCAGCTCGGCGTTCACGTCCTTCGCGAGCTGCTCGGGAGAGGCGCCCTGCATCACCTTGTGGGCGTACAGGTCCATGCGCCCGGCCGGCTCGGCGAAGGCGACGCCGTACGCGTGGCTCGAGCCTCCGGTCAGGTGGCGCAGCCCGCCCATCCAGCTCAGCGCATGCGTGGCCGCTTCCGACAGGACGCCCCCCGGCGCCTCGAAGGCGCCGGCCTCGCGGGCGGCAAGGCGCGCGGCGACGAGCAGCCCGGTCGCAACCGCCCCGTGGATGACACGGTGCACTCCCTGCGCCAGCGGGACAACGCGCAGGATGGCCTGCGCTTCGTCGGCCAGGACGCGCAGCGAGAGCAAGAGCAGGTAAGGGGTGGGCTCGTGACGATCGCTCGCCGCCGCTTCCGCCATGGCCCGGCGCAGGACGGCATTGAGCACGCCGACCCAGACGCGGCCGGGGCGCCCGGAAGCGATCCACGAGGCCAGCACGCCGGCGTCGAGCGCGGGATGCAGCTCGGGGGCCTCGGCGAAGGCCCGGCGCACGTTCTCTCCCGTGACCGTCGGCGGCGGAGAGAAGGACACCGGCCGCAGGGCCTTGGAATCGAACCCGTCCTGCAGGAGGAGCTGGTCGAATTCGCTCTCCTTGAGCGACGGCCTGTGGCGCAGGCAGAGCAGGAAGTACAGGTGGCGGACCGCCGCCGTGAACGCGCGGCGCAGGTCGGCGCCGAGCGCGACCGGGACGCGGAGGTCGGCGAGCGAGGTGCCGAGGTGGAAGCGCAGCGCGCGCCCGTCGAGGCGGAGTGCGTCCTGCAGCGCGCGGCCCTCCGCGTGCTTCCGCAGGCGCGCGAGCAGCGCCGGGCGCTCGTCGGCGTAACCCACCCGGTCACTGTAGCAGCACGAAGCGGCGCCTGAACCTTTGAACCTCAGCGGTCCGGCCGGCGCGGCTACACCGGAGACGGATGTGGACGTGGGTGAGGAGGACCCCTACCCCGCGGCCGCCGCGGAGAGCACCCGCGCGCGAACCTCAAGGGGGAGGTCGAAGGAGCGCAGGTCCGCCTCGACCAGCAAGGGGGCGTCGGGAGCGCGCGGCGAGCGCAGCGCCAGCACGTGCAGGGCGCCCTCGCGGGCGAAGACGAACGGCGCGTCCCCCTGGTACTTGCGCACCCGCGCGTCGTCCGGCAGGCGGTAGCGCAGGTAGTGGACGCCCTTGTGGCTCCAGGCTTTCATCACCTCGCCCACCACCTCCTCGCCGTCCTCGGCGCACATCCGGAGCAGCTCCAGACGCCGGCGCTCGACCCTGGCCAGGGTCCGGGCGCACAGGAGCATCAGCGCGCCGAGCAGGCCGCAGACGATGGCGAGGCCGGCGCGGGACAACCCGCCCTGCGCCGCCCAGGAGAGGACGAATCGCTCCGGGGCGGCGGGGTCGTAGCGGAGCCGGGGGGGCTCGCGCTTGCCGACGCCCCGGAAGGTGCGCCCGAAGCTCGTCTTGCCGGAATGCTGCCGGCCCTGCGCGTCCATCCACTTCACGTCCAGGTCGTAGTCGTAGAAGAGGGTCAGGCCGAGCTTCTGCGTCTCCTCCACCTTGCCGGCGAGGTGCACGAGCTTCCCCTGCGTGCCGCGCGCCCAGAGCACGCGCTCCTCGACCACCTGCCGGGCGGAGACGACCGAGCCGGCGCAGAACGCCGCGCCCATGGCGATGAGGACCGCAGTGACCCCGAAGTTGCGGAGGCGGCGCTGGGCGAGCGAGCGCGCGTCGAGCTGCAGCGGTCGGGCGGGGAGGAGGGCCATACCTGGAACTCTGCACGGTACGGCCCGGTGTGCGGCAAGTTCGCCTGCGTGCGCCCGGGTGCGGAGGCGTGGCCGCGCCTCCGCGCCGGTGCGGCACCGCCCTACTTCGAGGCCCTGGATCCGAGCTGCGCCTGCACGTTCTTCGCGTGCTTCACCTCCTCGTTCTTCGTCTTGGAGAGCGCGAGCTTGCCGCGCGCGATGTCGATCTGGTGCGCGGTGAGCGCCACGTCGGCGATCTGGGGATCGTTGAGCTGCGCGAAAGCGGGCGAAGCGGCCAGGGCGACGGCCAGGACGAGCGAGCCTCTCACGGGAAACCTCCGGGTCGGTTTGGGGTCGTGGCGGATCAGAGTCGGAAGCCCGCGGAAGGTCACGGGCCGGCGGGTCCCTTCCCTGGCAGTCGTCCGTTGCGGGCAGGGCGAGGGGCAAGTACAGTGCCCGCGTCCCGGAGCCAAACGCGCATGAAGAAGATCGAAGCCATCATCAAGCCCTTCAAGCTCGACGAGGTGAAGGAGGCGCTGGC
>WNEY01000247.1_pt1 | contig 30821 bp, 30 predicted proteins | sample 5400531 | NCBI WGS metagenome assembly WNEY01 (sample SAMN13153338, study PRJNA577476) | soil metagenome | isolation source: 200 cm saprolite under Douglas fir tree site 1 | place: USA:California | collected 2015-04-18
ATCACCTTCTCGCGCTCCTCGAACAACTGCACCAGGTCGGTCGCCGAATCGACGTGCGCCGCCTTCATGGCGTTCTTCAAGAGCGCCTGCTCCTCGTTGTAGAGGCGGTGCACGGCCTGCTCGCGTTCCTTCAGGTCCTTGAGGTAGGTGGCGGCTTCCTTGTCCGCCTCGTCGACCTGGATCCAGCGCAGCAGCGCGACCAGCGCGGCGAAGAACGGGACCAGGCCGGCGAACGCGATCTGCGGATTGCGCAGCCAGACCGCCAGCGCGTCTATGCCGATGCCGAGCAGCAGGCCGACGACGAACCAGGGGTTTCCCCACAGCGATTCCGCCGGAGGGGGCGTGGTCTGGATGGCCCGCTGGCGCTTGTACGCGAGCTCGCTGAGCGCGTCGTCGCGTCTCTTCGAGTCTTCCTTGGCGCGGCGGGCGCGCGCGGTGAGCTCCTTCATCTGCTCGGGCGTCCACGGGGACCGTGCCAGCTCCGCCTGGATCGCGTTCAGCTGGTCCTGCGCCTCGCGGAACCGGCGGTTGAGCTCCGTCAGCTCGTGCAGCCGCTGCTGCACCTTGAACAGCCGGTCCTGGATGCCCTCATAGCGGCGGGTCTGCTCCAGCTCCTGCTTGAGCGCCTGCGCCTTGGCGCTGTCCACCACCGCCTCGGGGCCACCGTCGCCGCGCGCCTTCAGCGAGGGCAGCTCGTTCGACTCCAGGATGAAGAAGCTGAAGTAGTGGTCGGCCGGGGGCAGGCCGCACTCGACGCGCAGGAAGGACTCGATCTCCAGGTTGTCCTCGGAGAGCGTGGAGAACTTCTTGCCCGCGGCGTCGAATCGCTGCAGCTGCCGCGCGCCGCCGAGCTCGCGCAGCAGCCGGTACGGAGTGCCGTCTCCCGAGACGAGCCCCAGCCCCACCCGCGTGGGGCCCTCGCCGTCGACGAGGCGCCGCAGGTCGTCCGGGCCGGGGAACAGGGCGGCCATGAGCGCGCCGCGCAGCGAGGCGGCACGGGAGACCACGGCCACGTATCCGGGCCGCAGGGCGATCTGCCCCTGCGCGCCGAGATCCTTCACCCGCTGGTAGAGCAGCTCGGTGAGCTGCACGTAGCCTTCGCCCCCCGCGTTACTGCGCGGCGCTTTCCTCGGCGCTCTTCAGCCGCGCCGCCTTGCCCTGCAGCTGGCGCAGGTAGAACAGGCGCGCGCGCCTCACCTGTCCGCTCGCCACCACCTCGATCTTCTCGATCCGCGGGGAGTAGACGGGGAAGATGCGCTCCACTCCGACCCCGTACGAGACCTTCCGCACGGTGAAGGTGGAGCTCAGGTGGCCGCGCTTGCTGCGGATGACCACGCCCTCGAAGATCTGGATGCGCTCCTTGTCGCCTTCGCTGATCTTCGTGTGCACCCGCACCGTGTCGCCGACGCGAAACGCCGGGACCTGGCCGCGGGCCTCGGGCTTCACGTTCCTCTGTTCCACCAGCTCGATCGCCTTCGCGCGCATCTTCGCACCGCTCCTTCGGACCAGCCTTTGTAGAGTGTCCTAGTGCTCTCTGAAAACCAAGGAATCGTCAAGCTTCTTCTCGCTCGAGCAGCCGGAGGTCCTCGGGCGAGAGCCGCAGCTTCTCGAACAGGTCCGGACGGCGGTCCCGCGTGCGCAGGAGCGCCTGCCGCCTGCGCCAGCGCGCGATGCGGGCGTGGTCCCCGCTGAGCAGCGCCTTGGGGACCTCCGCGCCGCGGAACTCCGGCGGCCGGGTGTACTGCGGCCCCTCCAGCACCATCTCGCCGGCGAACGACTCGCGCGCGGCGCTTTCCTCGTTGCCGAGGACCCCCGGGACCAGCCTCGCCGCGGCCTCGATCACCGCCAGCGCCGCGGCCTCACCTCCCTGCAGGACGAAGTCGCCCAGGGACAGCTCCTCGTCCACGTAGGCGAGGACCCTCTCGTCGACGCCCTCGTAGCGCCCGCAGACCAGCACCAGCCGCTCGCGGGCGGCCAGCTCCTCCGCCTTGCGCTGGTCGAAGCGCGCGCCCTGCGGCGAGAGGAGCACCACGTGGGCGCCGGGCAGCCCCGCCCGCGCCGCCTCGATCGCTCCGACCAGCGGCTCCGGCTTCATCACCATTCCGGCGCCGCCGCCGTAGGGCACGTCGTCGGTGACCCGGTGCTTGCCGGCGGCGAACTCGCGGATGTCCATGACCCGCGCGCGCAGGAGCCCCTTCTCCTGGGCCTTGCCGAGGAGGCTCTCCGCGAGGGGCCCCGCGACCATGCGGGGAAAGAGGGTCAAGACGACGACTTCCACCTACTCCTCCAGCTCGAACAACCCGTCCGGGGCCTCGACCACCATGCGCCGGCCGGCCTCGTCGATCTCCTTGACCAGCGCGAATGGAACCAGCGACTCGCGGCCGGCATTGCTCACCCGCAACAGCTCCTGCAGCCCGGCCGTCTCGACGCCCACGACCACGCCCCGCGGCGCGCCCGACTGGTCGGCGACCGCGTAGCCGAGCAAGTCGACCGCGTAGACCTCTCCTTCGGCCGGCGCCGGCAAGGAGGCCCTCTCCACCAAGGCCTCGCTCCCGCGCAACGCATCGGCGGCGTCGCGATCGTCGAGCCCGCGCAGCGCGATGAGATAACCCTGCGCGGCGCGCTCAGCTCGCGCGACTTCGTAGCGGCGCGGCTCGCCCTCGCCGCTGCGCAGCCACAGGGCCGGGACGCGCGTCAGCGCGTCGGATTCGGCGTTGTACGGAACGAGCACAATCCTCCCGCGGACGCCATGGGCGCGCGCCACGCGCCCGACCGCCAGGAGCTCCTGCCCGGGCGTCTGCGTCATGACGACCCTCGCGGCGCCCCCGGACGGCTACCGCTTCGGCTGCTCCGCCGACTTGCGGGCGCGCTTGATCAGCTGCGCCACCGTGCTGGACGGCTGGGCGCCGAGCTTCAGCCAGTGCTCGATGCGGTCGGTCTTGAGGTTCACCCGGGCGGGCTTGGTGTTGGGGTCGTAGGTGCCCACTTCCTCGGTGAACTTCCCGTCGCGCGGGTTGCGCGAGTCGGTCGCGACCACGTGGTAGAACGGCGCCTTCTTCGCACCCCGGCGCGCGAGGCGCAGCTTGACGGACATCGGTTGGCTCCCTTGGAAAAGCGGCGCTGTGTACCCGAACGGGCCGCCTGAGTCAAGCCAGCAGCCGCCAGACGACCCAGGCCGCCAGCGAAGCGGCGAGCAGCGCGGGCAACAGGCGAGGGATCGCCCGCTGGCTCACGCGCGCCTCCGCGCCAGCTCCCGCCGGTTGAAGAGGAGGACCGCGACGAGCCAGGCGAAGAACACCCAGGAGAGGTCGTAGAGCGCGGCCCCGAGCCCCTCGCGCGGCCGGAAGGCGAGCTGCAGCGGGTCCTGGGGACCGAGGTAGTTGCTCAGCTCCGCGAGCCAGGCCGTCCACTCCGGATGCCCGAGCGCCGCCGGCAGGGTGCCGCGCAGGGTCGGCCAGGCGATGCCGGCCAGCACCAGCGCAGCCGCGTTGGTCCAGCCGGGAAGGACGGCGCCGATCGCGGCGAGCACCGACAGCCAGGCGAATCCCCAGAGGACGGCGAGGGGAACGACCGCGATCGCGGAAAGCGAAAGCGCCTCGCCGCCGCGCAGGGCGGCGCCCCCCGCGGCCAAAAGCCACGCCGCCGCGACGATGGCGGCGAGAGCGATGCCTGCTCCCGCGAGGCGTCCGCCCACCCAGGCAGCCCGCGTGATCGGCCGGAGCAGGACCAGCTGCGCGTGGCCGGATTCGAGCTCGCCGGCGAGGAGGCCGGCGCCCAGGGCCAGCGTCAGCACCACCAGGAAGGGGATGCCGAACCCGCCGAACGCCTCTCGCGGAGCGCCGGCGCGCCCGCCCAGGGCCGCGGCCGCGGCGAAGCAAAGCCCGATGGCCAGGATGGCGGGCGAGCGCAGCTTCTCGCGCGCCGCCGCGCGGGCGACCGGCCAGGAGATCACGCCCGCCCCTCGACGATCTGGAGATAGAGCTGCTCCAGCTCCGCGCCGGCCAGGCGGACTTCCAGGATCGCGGCGCCCGCCGCCACCAGCTGCCGCACGAGCGCGGGCACCGCGTCCTCGGAGGCGACGGGCACGCGGAAGCGGTCGCCTTCCAAGGTCCCCCCGGGGATGGCCTGCGCGAGCGGCCCGGCGATCTGGGCCGGGTTGACGAGGCGCACCTCCACCCTGCGCCCGCCGGCGCGCACCTCGTGCGTGCGGAGCAGGCGCCCCTCCTTGAGGAAGAGGACCCGGTCGCAGACCCGCTCCACCTCGCTGAGCAGGTGTGAGTTGAGCAGCACGGCCGCGCCGCGCGCGCGCAGGGAGACGAGCAGCTCGCGCATGGCCGCGACGCCGGCCGGATCGAGCCCGGCGGTGGGCTCGTCGAGCAACACGAGATCCGGATCGCCGAGCAGCGCCAGCGCCAGCCCGAGCCGCTGCGCCTCGCCGCGGGAATAGGTCCCCGCGGGACGCCGCGCCGGATCGGCGAACCCCACCTGCTCGGCGAATCTCTCCGCGCGCTGCCGGGCGTCGGGGCGCGGGAACCCGAGCAGCTCGGCGTGGAGGGCGAGCAGCTGCAAGCCGGTCAGCTTGCGCGGGAAGAGCGGCGCATCCGGCGCGTAGCCCACGCGGCGGCGGACCTGGAGCAGCTCCGGGTGCTGGCCGAAGAGGCGCGCCTCGCCGGCGTCCGCGTCGAGGAGCGACAGGGCGAGCTGCATGGCGGTGGTCTTGCCGGCGCCGTTCGGGCCGAGCAGCCCGACCACCTCGCCGGGGCGGACCTGGAAGGTGAGGCCGTCCACGGCGACGACCTGGCCGCCCTTCCGCGAAGGGTACACTTTCCGGAGGCCGGTGACCTCGAGGGCCGGGGTCGCGGTCGTGTTCGAGGTCGACTGGCCGCCGGTCACTTTCGGAGCACCTGCTGCAGCGTCTTCCCGAGCAAGTGGGGCCCGGGCGCGACGTGGACTCCCGCCGCCTGGAGCGCCGCGATCTTGTCCTTCGCCGTGCCCTTCCCTCCCGAGATGATCGCGCCCGCGTGGCCCATCCGCTTGCCCGGAGGCGCGGTCGCTCCGGCGATGAAGCCGACCACCGGCTTGCGGTAGTTGGCCGCGATCCAGGCGGCGGCGTCCTCCTCCTCGCCTCCGCCGATCTCGCCGATGAGGATGACGGCGTCCGTCTCTGGATCTCCGGCGAACAGCTTCATGCAGTCGACGAAGCTCAGGCCGTGCACCGGGTCGCCTCCGATGCCGATGGCGGTCGACTGGCCCATCCCCAGCTGGGTGACCTGGTGGACCGCCTCGTAGGTGAGCGTGCCCGAGCGGGAGACGATGCCCACCCGTCCCCTCCTGTGGATGTGGCCGGGCATGATCCCGATCTTGCACTCGCCCGGCGTGATGATCCCGGGGCAGTTGGGCCCGATGAGCCGCGCCGGCGAACCCTGCAGGGCCCGCTTCACCTTGACCATGTCGTCCACCGGGATGCCCTCGGTGATGCACACGACGAGCGGGATCCCGGCGGCGGCGGCTTCCAGGATGGCGTCGGCGGCGAAGGGCGGCGGGACGAAGATGACGCTCGCGTTGGCGCCCGTCTCCTTCACCGCCTGCGCGACGGTGTCGAACACCGGCACCTTCTCCTCGAAGCGGGTCCCGCCCTTGCCCGGCGTGACGCCCGCCACCAGCTGCGTCCCGTAGGCGAGCATCTGCCTGGAGTGGAACGACCCCGCGCTCCCGGTGATGCCCTGGCAGAGCAGGCGGGTGCTCTTGTCGACGAGCACGCTCATTGAAGGACCTCGGGATGTGGGGGCCAGACGCGCTCGCCGCCGTCGGTGAAGCTCCCCAGCGTGTCCGCGTCGGCCGGGAAGCCGAGGTCGCGCTGGCACTTCCGCGCGATGCTCTCCTCGGTGCCGCCGTCGGCCCGTCGGTACACCCAGCCGAGCGGGAAGAGGTGCTTCGTGCCCTTCTCCGACCTCACCCGGATCGCCGGACCGAGCGCGTGGCCGGGCACCCACTCGCCCGCGAAGTTCCGCGCGAGCAGCTCGCCCAGGTAGCACCCCACCGCGTCCCGGTACTCGTTGTGCCCCTTGAGCCGCTCCACCAGGGAGTCGACGAAGAGCAGCTCGTCCCGGCCCCAGGTGAGCCCGACTCCATGCTCGCGCATCACGCGCACGAAGTGCTCGGCCGAGTCGCGGAAATCCGCCGCGCCGGGCTTGCCGAGGACGTTGCGGAAGAGGGAGGAAACGAGTCCCATGTAACTCCTGAGGGGACACCATCTCGATGGTGTCCCCCAAAGGCAATCAGGCGGCTTTCTTGGCGGCGGCGACCGCCTTGTAGGCGGCGTCGCCGAGGTCGTCGGCGGGGATGATGGGCAGCCCGGAGGTGCGCAAGAGCTCCTTGCCCTGCTCGACGTTGGTGCCCTCGAGCCGCACCACCAGCGGTACCCGGAGCTGCACCTGCTTGGCGGCGGCGATGATGCCGGCGGCGATCACGTCGCAGCGCATGATGCCGCCGAAGATGTTCACCAGGACGGCTTCTACATGTGGATCGGCGAGCAGGATCTTGAACGCGGCGGTGACCTTCTCCTCGTCCGCGCCGCCGCCCACGTCGAGGAAGTTCGCGGGCATGCCACCCGCGGTCTTGATCATGTCCATGGTCGCCATCGCCAGGCCGGCGCCGTTCACCATGCAGCCGATGTTGCCGTCGAGCGCGATGTAGCTGAGATCGTGCTCCTTCGCCTGGAGCTCGCGCGGGTCCTCCTCGTCGGGATCGCGCAGCGCGGCCACGTCGGGGTGGCGGAACAGCGCGTTGTCGTCGAAGTTCACCTTCGCGTCGAGCGCGACCACCTCGCCCTGCTTGGTCAGCACCAGGGGGTTGATCTCGACGATCGAGGCGCCGGTCTCCTGGTAGGCGCGGTACATGGCGCCGGCGAACTTCGCGAAGGAATTGACCGCGCCGCCGGCGAGGCCGAGCCCGAAAGCGAGGTCGCGCGCCTGGTAGCCTGCGAGCCCGACCACCGGATCGACGGCCTCGCGCAGGATCTTCTCCGGGTGCTTTGCCGCCACCTCCTCGATCTCCACGCCCCCCTCGCTGGAGGCCATCAGCACGTTGCGGGAGATGGCGCGGTCGAGCGTGAGCCCCAGGTACAGCTCCCGCGCGATGTCCATGCCCTCCTCGACGTAGACCTTGCGGACCTTCTGGCCCTGCGGGCCCGTCTGGTGGGTGACGAGCTGCATCCCGAGCATCACGCGCGCCAGCTCCGCGGCCTGCTCGGGACTCTTCGCCAGCTTGACCCCGCCGCCCTTGCCGCGGCCGCCGGCGTGGATCTGGGCCTTCACCACGCACACCGGCTTGCCGGCCAGCAGCTCGCGGGCGGCGGAAGCCGCCTCCTCGGGCGCGGCGGCGAGTCTGCCCCGCGGCACGGCGACGCCGAACCTGCGCAGGATCTCCTTGGCCTGGTATTCGTGGATCTTCATCGAGGCACCTCGGAGGCGCCGCAGATACACCCCACCCGCGCGCGGTGCAAGCCGATGTACCGCGCCTGCGGATCTGCGACAATCCGTCCGTCTTGCTGCGGACTCCCCAGGATGCGCTGGAGCTGCTGCGCCGCGACCGGGTGCTGACGCTGACGCCCGCCGGGCGGCTGCGCTCGCTGGTGGGCGAGATCGCGGGAGAGGTGCGCGGCAGCTGGTGGGGGCACCCCCAGGGCGGGCTCATCTACTCGATCGCGACGGCGCTGGAGGACTCGCCGGAGGTCCTCGGCGCCAAGCTGGTGCGGGGGAAGGTGACCTTCGTCCACCGGGCATTGTGGCCGCAGCTCGTGCGGGTGGTGCTCGATCCGGAGTGGCGCCGGGGCGCCGAAAGCAGGCTGCCGGCGCCCGCGCGGCAGCTCCTCGCCGAGGTGGAGCGCGAAGGAACGCTGCGGCTCGAAGGACGCGCGCCGGCCAGGCTCGATCTGGAGAAGCGCGGCCTGGTGCTCGCCGCCTCCGAGCACACCGACAGCGGCCGCCACGCCGTGGTGCTGCGCTCCTGGGACGACTGGGCGCCCGCCGCGCTGCGGAAGAACGCGCGACTTCTCGACTTCGCGCAGGCGCTCGCCGAGCTGCGCTCCGCCGGCCTGACGCTCTGATCCGAGGCCAAGGCGGTGTTCGATCAGGTGCCACGGCTGTAGTCGGTGCGCTCCGGGATCCGCGTGCGGCGCAGCTTCTTCTGCTTGCGCGTCGACGCGCGCGCCTTCTGCGGCTCCACCTTCACCGAGGGAGGGAGGTGCCGCTGCACCTTCATCTGCGCGAACCCGAGCCCCGCCAGCAGCGCCCCGGCAGCGGCGAGCGAGATCCAGCCCAGCGGCGGCCGCCAGCCCCTCTGCATCACGCGCTCCAGCTCCGGCGCGAAGGTGGGCTCGTTGGCCGCGGGCAGCTCGTGCAGGCCCAGCGCCTCGACGCCCGCCCACAGGCCGCGCACGTCCCGCTCCACCGCCTCCCTTACGTCGGGGAGGGGCGGAAGCCGGGTGAGCGAGACGTCCTGGAGGCGCGGCAGCGACATGGCATTCCTCGGATGCCGCGAGGTGTAGCAGGGTGCGTGCCGGAATGCCGCAAGCGTGATTTCCCGGATTTGCGGCGATACGGACGTGCGAGAACGTACAGAAACCCGACGCGGATGCCGCGGATCAGCCAGGGCCGGACCCGGCCTTGCGTTCATCCCGGTACAAGAAGTCCCGCAGCGCCTGCAGCGTCGTCTCGCGCGCCATCTCCGCGATGCTGGAGGTGAGCGGGATTCCCTTGGGGCACGCCTTCACGCAGTTCGCGGCCTTCCCGCAGTCGTTGACGCCGCCGGGGAGCATCAGCGCGTGGAGCCGCTCGGAGGCGTTCATCTTCCCGGTGGGATGGTTGTTGTAGAGCCGCGCCTGCGAGATCGCCGCCGCCCCGATGAACCCGGTCGTCTCGCTCACCTGGGGACACACTTCCAGGCAGCAGCCGCAGGTCATGCAGGTGGAGAGGACGTAGTTGATCTCCTGGTCCTCCGGAGCGACGCGCGGACCCGGTCCCAGGTCGTAGGTCCCGTCGATGGGGATCCACGCGCGCACGCGCTTCAAGGCGTCGAACATCTTCTGCCGGTCCACCGACAGGTCGCGCACCAGCGGGAACTTCTTCATCGGCTGCAGCGTGACGGGCTGCTCGAGCCGGTCGATCAGCGCCGAGCAAGCCTGCCGCACCTTGCCGTTCACGTTCATGGTGCAAGAGCCGCACACCTCCTCGAGGCAGGCCTGGTCCCACGCCGGCGGAGGGACGCGCTTGCCGGCGGTGGTGACCGGGTTGCGCTGGACCTCCATCAGCACGGAGATGACGTTCGCGTTCTTGGTGTACGGGACTACGAACTCGTCCCAGTGCTTGGGGGCGTCGGGACCGTCGCGGCGTTCGATGCGGACCAGGATGGGCGGGGGCATTCGCTTTTTCAGTCTCCTTCAGGCGTACCAGCGGGGCTCGGGCTTCAGGATGGGGCTCGACAAACTCTTGATCGGCTCGAAGGTGACCTGCGGGCCCTCGGGCGACCAGCGCGCCACGGTGAACTTGAGCCATTTCTCGTTCCGCTTGCGCCAGGCCTCCATCCACTCCGGGTCCTGCCGCGGGTCCCTGGTCTTCGGCTGCGGCAGGTCGAACTCCGACTTGTAGTGGCTCCCCCGGCACTCGTCGCGCCTGCGCCCCCCGACCAGGATCAGCTCGGCGATCTCCAGCATGTTCCCGAGCTGGTTCACGTAGGCCGCGCTCTGGTTGAGCGTGCGGCCGGTGTCGAGGACGTTGGCGTTCTTCCAGCGCTCCTTCATGCCGCGGATGGCCTGGATGCCCTCGTCCAGCTCCCGGTTGTGCTTCACCACCGTGGACACGCGCTGCATCAGCTCGCCCATGTCGCGGCCGATCACGTACGGGTTCTCGTTGCCGGCCATCTTGTAGATGGACTCGAAGCGCTCGACCCACTGCTTCTGCGCGCCCTGCAAGAGACCCTGCGGCACGTCGCCCTTCTTCGGCGCCGCGTTCTTCGCATGGCTGATCATCGCCGGGCCCGCGATCATGCCGGCGTAGATGCAGCTGAGCAGCGAGTTCGCGCCCAGGCGGTTCGCGCCGTGGTAGGCGTAGTCGCATTCGCCGGCCGCGTAGAGCCCCGGCACGTTGGTGGCCTGCTGGCGGGGCGAGTCCTTCACCATGTCGTTGTTGGCGTCGGCCTCGTAATCGACCCACAGCCCGCCCATCGAGTAGTGCACGGCGGGGAAGATCTTCATCGGCATGTGGCGCGGGTCGACGCCGACGAACTTCTCGTAGATCTCCATGATGCCGCCGAGCTTGCGATCGAGGACGTCGGCGGGGATGTGCGAGACGTCGAGGTAGACCGCCTCCTCGCCCGTAACGCCCATCCCCAGGTCGCGGACCACGTGGACGATCTCGCGGCTGGCCACGTCGCGCGGGACCAGGTTCTTGTACTTGGGGTATTTCTCCTCGAGGAAATACCAGCGCTCCGGCTCCGGGATTGAGCGCGGGTCGCGCGTGTCGCCCTTCTTGCGCGGCACCCAGATCCGCCCGCCCTCCCCGCGCGCGGACTCGCTCATCAGGCGGTGCTTGTCCTGCCCCGGGATCGCGGTGGGGTGCACCTGGATGAACTCGGCGTTCGCATAGACGGCGCCGTCCATGTACGTGCGCCCGTTCGCCGAGCCGGTGTTGATGGTCGAATTGGTGGAGCGCCCGTAGACGATGCCGGGGCCGCCGGTGGCCAGGCAGACCGCGTCGGCGGGAAACGCCTGGATCTCCATGTTGCGCAGGTCGACGGCGACGATGCCCCGGCAGGCGCCCTGCTCGTCCTTCACGAACGACAGGTACTCCCAGTACTCGAACTTGCGCACCAGCCCCTCGGCCTCGAATCTCCTGACCTGCTCGTCCAAGGCGTAGAGGAGCTGCTGCCCGGTGGAAGCGCCGGAGAACGCGGTGCGGTGGTGGAGGGTCCCGCCGAAGCGGCGGAAGTCGAGCAGTCCCTCGGAAGTGCGGTTGAAGGGCACCCCCATCCGGTCGAAGAGGTAGATGATGGCGGGCGCCGTGTAGCACATGCCCTTGACGGGTGGCTGCTCGACGAGGAAGTCGGCGCCGCGGATCGTGTCGTACAGGTGGATGTCGGGGTGATCGCCTTCGCCCTTGGTGTTCACCGCCCCGTTGATGCCGCCCTGCGCGCAGACGGAGTGGCTGCGCTTCACCGGCACGATCGAGAAGACGTCGACCTGCTTGCCGGCCTCCGCCAGCTTGATGACCGTCATCAGCCCGGCCAGGCCGCCGCCGACGACGATGTAACGCTCCGCCATTGCAACCCTCCGGAGCCGCGCGTCATAGCGCACCGGGCCCCGAGCCGCAATGACGTGATCCCGCTACCGCTTCTCGTTCTGCGCCAGGGCCGGCTTCGCCGGCGCCTTCTTGGCCGCCTTCTTCGCGGCGACCTTCTTCTGCGGCTTCTGCTCCTGCTGCTGGGCGGTCTGGTGCTCTTCCTCGCAGGCCCCGGCCGCGCGCGCTCCGAGCAAGGCCGCCACCGCCGCGCCGATCCAGATCAGCTTCTTCATCGCGAACCTCACCCGGCCGGCACGGCCGGTTCCGTGAACCCTAACGCGTCGGCGCGACGTTTGCTACGGGTCGCGGCCTGGCCGACTACTCTACAGCTTGATCTCGTCGACCGTCTTCTTCACCGACTGGAAGGACTTCTCGAACATCGCCTTCTCCTCGGCGGTCAGCTCGATCTTGAGCACCCTCTCCACGCCGCCCGAGCCGATCACCACCGGCACGCCCATGTAGTAGCCGTTGATCCCGTACTCGCCCTCCAGCAGGGCGGCACAGGGCAGCACCCGCTTCTTGTCGCGCAGGTAGCTCTCCGCCATGGCGATGGCGCTGGTGGCGGGCGCGTAGAACGCCGAGCCGGTCTTGAGCAGCGCGACGATCTCTCCGCCGCCCTTGCGGGTGCGCTCCACGATCGCGGCCAGGCGCTCCTTGGAGAGGAGCCTCTCCAGCGGGACCCCGCCTACCGAGCACATGCGGGTGACGGGCACCATGTCGTCGCCGTGCCCGCCCAACACCAGCGCCTGCACGTCCTGGATGGACACGTTCAGCTCCTCGGCGACGAAGAGCCGGAAACGCGAGGTATCGAGCACGCCGGCCATTCCCACCACCCGCTCCTTGGGGAAGCCGGTGATCTGCTTCATCGCGTAGACCATGGCGTCGAGCGGATTGGAGATGACGATCACGAACGCGTTTGGACACTTTTGCTTAAGACTGCCCGCCACGTCGCGCATGATCTTGATGTTCACGCCGAGCAGGTCCTCGCGGCTCATCCCCGGCTTCCGCGGCACGCCCGCGGTGACGATCACCACGTCGGCGCCCGCCACCTCGTCGTACTTGTTGGTGCCGGTGATGCGCACGTCGTGGCCGTCCATCGCGCGCGCCTGCATCAGGTCGAGCGCCTTGCCCTGCGGGACGCCTTCCACCACGTCATAGAGCACCACGTCGCCCAGCTCTTTCTGGGCGGCGAGGAGCGCGAGGTTGCCGCCGATTTGTCCGGCGCCGATGAGGGCGATCTTCTTGCGGGCCATGGGTTTCTCTCCGGGTGGAAGCGGCGCGCCTATAGCGCACAACGGCGGGGCCCGCAATGTGCCCGGCGGAGGGCCCGGCGCTTGACACCCCGTCGCCGATCCGGGTCTAGGTCATCGTCCGGAGACCAGCTATACCTTCCAGCTCCGGACCAAGTCGCTCGGGTCCGGCAGCTCGAAGCACACGTACTTCGATTCGGCGAAGGCGGTGCGGCGATGAAGCGGACCTCGACCATCCACGGGTTTTTCGAGACGGCCGCGAGGGATCCCGATCGCGTGGCGGTGAACCAGCGGTTCGCGCGGGAGATCGAGGAGCTGTTCGGATGATCGCGGGCGCCGGATGTGCGCTGGGCTCGCTGGGCGCGGCCTCCTGCGCGTTCGCGCTCGCCCTGCCCGCGGCGGCCGCCCCCGACCCTCTGGGCGTCGGCGCCATCTATCCCGAGCTGGATGCGCTGTACGTCGACTTGCACCAGACGCCGGAGCTGTCGTTCCACGAGGAAAAGACGGCGGCGAAGATGGCCGAGCGGCTGCGCAGGCTCGGCTTCGAGGTCACCACCGGCGTCGGCCGCACGGGAGTCGTCGGCGTCCTGCGCAACGGGGCCGGCCCGACCGTCCTGCTGCGCACCGATCTCGACGCCCTGCCCGTCGAGGAAAAGACGGGGCTGCCCTACGCGAGCAAGGTGAAGGCCCGCAACGACGCCGGCGAGCTGGTGCCCGTGATGCACGCCTGCGGCCACGACGTGCACATGGCCTCCTGGATCGGAGCGGCCACCCTGCTCTCGCGCGGCCGGGACCGGTGGCGCGGGACGGTGGTGATGGTGGGCCAGCCCGCCGAGGAGATCGTCGCGGGCGCGGCGGCGATGCTCGCGGACGGGCTCTACACCCGTTTTCCCAAGCCCGATTACGCGCTCGCCGTGCACGACCACGCCCTGCTGCCCGCCGGGCAGGTCGGCTTCGTCCCGGGCTTCGCCCTCTCGAACATGGACACGGTCGAGGTCACCCTCTACGGCCGGGGCGGCCACGGGGCCAATCCGCACAAGACCGTCGATCCGGTGCTGCTCGCGGCCAAGACGGTGGTGGCCCTGCACACCATCGTCTCGCGCGAGATCAACGCCCAGGACCCGGCGGTGGTCAGCGTCGGCTCGATCCACGGCGGCACCAAGAGCAACATCATCCCCGAGGAGGTGAAGCTGCAGATCACCGTCCGCTCGTACAAGGAGGAGGTGCAGAAGCAACTGCTCGCGGCCATCGCCCGGGTCGCCAAGGGCGAGGCGGCGGCGGCCGGGTCCCCGCGCGAGCCCACCATCGCGGTGGACCCGCGGGGGACGACCCGCGCCACCTTCAACGACGAGGCCCTGACCGCGAGGCTCACGGCGGTCCTGCGGCGGACCCTGGGAGACGAGAACGTGGTCCCCTTCCAGCGGGAGATGGGCTCGGAGGACTTCAGCGAGTACGGGCATGCCGGCACGCCGGCCGTGCTCTTCTGGATCGGCGCGACGGAGCCGCAGAAGTTCGCCGAGGCCAAGGCGAAGGGCGTCTCGCCGCCCTTCCAGCACTCGCCGAACTTCGCGCCCGACCGCGAGCGGACCATCCGCACGGCAACCACCACCCTGACGATTTCGGCGCTGGAGCTGCTCGGCAGACCCTGACGGATTCCGCGAGGTCCGCGCTGTGAAAAGCGTAGCGCCGCCGAATACGGCTTGAAGCTGGTCCCGAGGTCGCGCGGCGGCGGACGCGGCGGCTGATTCGTCTCTTTCTACCTGGCCGGCCGTGTGCAGACCGATGGCCGGCCTGGCGAGCGTGCTTCCGCCAGGCGAGCGAGCAGCGGCCGCGATGCTTGCATTCGTGCCCGGTCCGTGGCATCTGCACGCCCCCATGGAGGAGGGGTCCCGGCCATCCGTGCTGCTGGTCGAGGACGACGCCGAGGTGCGCTCCTCGGTTGCGGAGATCCTCGAGCTCGAGGGGTTCGCGGTCGACACCGCGATCCATGGCCAGCAGGCCCTGGACAAGCTGCGCTCCGGCGCGTCCCCGAACGTGATGCTCCTTGATCTCATGATGCCGGTGATGAACGGCCTGGAGCTCCTCCAGCACCTGCGCACCGAGGCCGAGCTGAGGCCCCCTCCCGTCATCGTCCTGAGCGCCAACCGTGGCTACGAGGCGGACGACCTCGGGGTCGCGGCGGTCGTGCGCAAGCCGTTCGACGTGGACGCGCTGGTCGGCAACATCGCGACCGTGCTGCGAAAGGCGGGCCACGCTCCGCCCGAGCCCTCCCGCGCGGGCACCTAGAGCCCTTGCGCCCGGGGAGTGCGCTCCGGGTCGAGCCTGCGCTGGTCGCGCGCCGGCGCCACCGTGATCACCACGGACTTGGACGCGGCGCTCAGGAGAAGTGCCGGACGACGGCCTCGCCGAATTCCGAGCACTTCAGCTCCTTCACCCCCTGCTGGCCCTCCTGCACCATGAGGCGGGCGAAGTCGTAGGTCACCGTCTTTGCCGCGATGGCGCCCTCCATGCCGCGGACGATCAGGTCGGCGGCTTCGTTCCAGCCCATGTGCCGCAGCATCATCTCGCCGGAGAGGATGACCGACCCGGGGTTCACCTTGTCCTGGTTCGCGTACTTGGGGGCCGTCCCATGCGTGGCCTCGAACACGGCGTGGCCGGAGAGGTAGTTGATGTTGCCACCCGGCGCGATCCCGATGCCGCCCACCTGGGCCGCGAGCGCGTCCGACAGGAAGTCGCCGTTCAGGTTGGGCGTGGCGATCACGTCGAACTCCTCGGGGCGGGTCAAGACCTGCTGGAGCGTGATGTCGGCGATGGCGTCCTTGATGAGCGTGCCGGCGCCCGGCTTTCCCTGCGGGATCTTGCACCAGGGCCCGCCGTCCACCTCGACGGCGCCGAACGAGCTCTTGGCGACCTGGTAGCCCCAGTCGCGGAAGGCGCCCTCGGTGAACTTCATGATGTTCCCCTTGTGCACCAGCGTGACGCTCTTCCGCTTGTTCTGGATGGCGTAGGAGATCGCACTGTGGATGAGCCGCTCGCTGCCCAGGTAGCTGATCGGCTTGAGCCCGACCCCGACCTGCACTCCCACCACGCGCCGGGGCGCGCCGATGGCCTCGAGCTGCTTCTGCCACTCCTGCGCGGCCTGCGTGGTGCCGAACCGGACCTTCTTGAACTCCTTCGGGAACTCCTTGGCGAAGAAGTCGAGCACCTTCTGCGAATCGGGCGTGCCCGCGGCGTACTCGATGCCCGCGTAGATGTCTTCCGTGTTCTCGCGGAAGATGACCATGTCGACCTTCTCCGGGTGCTTGACCGGGCTCGGCACTCCCTTGAACCAGCGCACCGGCCTCAGGCAGACGAACAGGTCGAGCATCTGCCGCATTGCCACGTTGAGGGAACGGATGCCACCGCCGACGGGCGTCGTCAGCGGTCCCTTGATGCCCACCAGGTACTTGCGGAACGCCTCCACCGTCTCGTCCGGAAGCCAGGTGTCGAACAGGTTCTTCGCCTTCTCGCCCGCGTAGACCTCCATCCAGGCGATCCGCCGCTTGCCGCCGTACGCCTTCTGCACCGCGGCGTCGAACACGCGCTGCGAGGCGCGCCAGATGTCCGGGCCGATGCCGTCGCCTTCGATGAAGGGGAGGATGGGCTTCTCCGGCACCTGGAACCGCCCGTTGCGCAACGTGATCGGCTCACCGCCGGAGGGGATCTTCGGAGCAGCGCTCGCCATCGGTCGTCCTTTCGCGGGATCCGTCGGAAGGCGTGGACGATAGCAGATCCCCTTGGGCCGGGCGGCCACTTGTCGCGCGCGGCGGGGATGAGTACCTGCCCGCGCGAAGTGCGCGCCCAGGCCCGGTCCAGCAGGAGCGCTCCCGCCGGGCGGCGGCGAGCACTCGTCCCGGGTGCAGGCGATGGGCCCTGCGCATCGCGTCAATCGACATCCGTCGGCCCAAGGCTCTTCCCTTGCCGCGGGCTGTGACTATGCTCACGCCGGCTCCTCCGCACGGGAGGTGAACGCATGCAGCCCGAGTTCCAGTGCCAGAAGTGCGAGGAGTCGTTCGGGGTGGACATCTCCGATCTGAGCAACGATCCCACGCTGCGCTGCCCCAACTGCGGCGCGCACGCGCCGGGCGAGCAGGTCGAGGCACTGGTCGGCGCGCTCGAGGACCTCTTCGCGGTGATCACGCCGCTGCGGCGCAAGTTCACCCTGGCGGTCGAGATCAACAGCGAGGAGCTGCCTCCTCCGTACGACGAGGCGCCCGCGGTGGCCCGCAAGGCCCCGCTCCTCGACGAGGAGGAGAGCGAGGACGAGGACGAAGCCGAGGACGAGGAGTCGACGGAGCGGGACCTGGATTTTTAGTCGCCGCCGACAGTCGCCGCCGCTAGGGCGGCGCTGCGCTCTTTGGAAGGCCGGTCAGGCGGCGCTACGCTTTTCATGGCGCGGACGGAATGGATGCGCTGTAGGCGCCCGGCGCAGCGAAGGCTCCCTGCCTCGATCCACGGAATGCAACCTTGCGGCCCTCGAACTCTGCCTCTAGGCTGCCCCATCCATGCGCAAGGCGAAGATCATCTGCACGATGGGACCGGCCTCCCGCGACGAGCCGACGCTCGGGAAGCTGGTCGCGGCGGGCATGGATTGCGCGCGGCTGAACTTCAGCCACGGCACCCACGAGGACCACGCCCGCGCCATCGTCAACGTGCGCCGCGCGTCCGAGATCGCCGGCCGGCCGATCGCCATCCTGCTCGACCTGCAGGGGCCGAAGATCCGGGTGGGGAAGATCAAAGGCGGCAAGGTGAAGCTCGCCGAGGACGCCGAGGTCACCATCGTCACCGACGACGTGCTCGGAACCGAGGAGCGCTTCTCCTGCTCCTACGCGGGGCTCCCGGAAGACGTGACCCCGGGCGACTCCATCCTGGTCAACGACGGCGCGATCCGCCTCGAGGTGATCAAGGCCGGCAAGAAAGAGGTGCGCTGCCGCGTGATGGTCGGCGGCGTCCTCTCCGACAACAAGGGGATCAACCTGCCGGGCACTCCGGTCAGCATCCCGGCCCTCACCGACAAGGACCTCGTCGACCTGCAGTTCGGCCTCCAGCAGGGAGTCGACTACGTGGCGATGAGCTTCGTGCGCTCCGCCGACGACATCCGGCTGATCAAGCGGTACGCGCCCACCATGCCGATCATCGCCAAGCTGGAGAAGCCCCAGGCGGTGGACCGGATCGACGAGATCTCCCAGATCGCGGACGGGGTGATGATCGCGCGCGGCGACCTCGGCGTGGAGATGCCGCTCGAGCGCGTGCCGCTCATCCAGAAGACCGGGATCGAGCGCACCAACTACCACGGCAAGATCGCCATCGTCGCCACCCAGATGCTGGAGAGCATGATCGTCTCGCCGCAGCCCACCCGCGCCGAGGTCAGCGACGTGGCGAACGCGATCCTCGACGGAGCCGATTCGGTGATGCTCAGCGCCGAGACCGCCACCGGCGCGAATCCGGTGGAGGCCGTGCGCACCATGGCCGCGATCATCGAGGAGGTGGAGCGGAGCGCGCGCTACCAGTCGCTCCCCGAGGCGATCCTCGATCGCGCAGAGAGCACCTTCGCCACCGCCGTGGCCAAGGCCTGCGCCGCGGCGGCCGGCCAGCTGGGCATCGGCACCGTGTGCGTCTACACGCGGACCGGGGAGACGGCGCGTCAGATCGGCGAGTACCGGCCCACCGCGCGCATCCTCGCCTTCACCGCTTCGCAGCAGGCCTACCAGCGCATGGCGCTGTACTGGGGCGTGACGGCGCGCCGGGTCCCGAAGCCGTTCGAGTCGACCGACGAGATGATCGCGAACATCGCGCAGACGCTGGTCGGCGCGGGCGACGCGATGCGGGGCGAGGCGGTGATCATCGCCAGCGCGGTGCCGCCGAACCGGCCGACGTTCGGCGCCTCGATGATGCAGATACACCGACTGTGACCGCGCTTTACTGCGGCCCGGCGCCGGGGGCCCGGGGGGGGCGTCCGCTGCGCCAGCGTCGCCCCTGGGGTCCGAGAAGCGCCGACCGCCGAGACCGGGGCTCCTAATGTCGCTGCGGACGCACCCCCCGGCTCCCCCGTCGCCTATGGGCAGTTTGGCATTCCCAGTCGCCTGATCTGGCTAGAGTACGGGCGAGAGAACCGACCCAAGGCACTCAGTTTGCGGCGCGTCAGGGCGGATCGATGACGTCAAGACGGAATTGGGTCGTTTGACCAAGCCGCAGTACGCCACTCTGGTGCGCCTGTGGGTCGCTCGGAGCAGGCTGACACTGAGGGGCGAATACGTTCGGTGAACAGTTCGCGTCCGTCTGCGAGGATTCAGCACGCTTCCTCCCAAGGCGATTGCACACGCACGATATGCAACTACTCCCGACAGAACGGCGCATCCCGCGGCCACCCCGTCCGCGAGACGCATCGGCGGTGGGGAGCCGGGGGTGGGGCCGCAGCGACATTAGGAGCCCCAGTCTCGGGGGTTGGCGCTTCTCCGACCCCAGGGGCGACGCTGGCGCTGCGGACCCACCCCCGGGCCCCGCCGCCGGTCAGGATCGCGTCCAGCAGGCCGAGCGCCGCAGATCGCGAGCCGTCACTTCGACTGGTGCGCGACCACCTGGTCGCGGATCTTCTGGTAGGTCGACTTGGGGATGATCTTCTTCTCCCACAGCTCGTCCTTGGCCTTGTACGGCCGTCCCGCGACGATCTTCTTGGCGTAGGCGTCGCCGATCCCGGGCAGTTCCTTCAGCTGGTCCTCGCTCGCCGTGTTGATGTCGAGCTTCTCGGCCTTCTTGCTCGCGGCGGGGGCCGCCTTCGCCCAAGAGACGGCGGGAGCGGTGAAGAGCAGCGCCACGGCGACGGCGATGGCCCTGAGCAGGTTTCGCAATGTGCACCTCCAGGCGTTGATCTACACGAGCGCTTGCAGGCCGCGAGACATCCGGTCCACCCCGGCGCGGATCTGAGCGTCCGAGGTCGCGAACGAGAGCCGCAGGTAGCCGGCCTGTCCGAACGCCGAGCCCGGGACCACCGCCACGCCATGCTCCTCCAGCAGGAGCTGGGAGAGCTTCACGTCGTCGGGCACCCGCCCCAGGTAGGCCGAGACGTCGCAGAAGACGTAGTACGCCCCCTCGGGCCGGGCGCAGCGGACGCGCGGGATTGCCCGCACCAGCTCCACCATCAGGTCTCGCCGCCGCTCGAACTGGGCGCGCATGGCCTCCACCCCGTCCTGCGGCCCGCGCAGCGCCGCCACCGCGCCGTACTGCGTGAGCGAGTTGGGATTCGAGGTGCTCGAGTCCTGCACCTTGTTCATCGCCGAGACGATCTCCTGCGGCCCGCACGCCCAGCCCAGCCGCAGCCCGGTCATCGCGTAGGCCTTGGAGCAGCCGTTGATCAGCACGGTCCGCTCGCGCAGCTGCGGCGCCGCCTGCAGGATGTTGCAGGCGCGCACTCCGCCGTAGACGAGCCGGTGGTAGATGTCGTCCGACAGGATGGTGATCCGCGGGTGCTTCTCCAGCACGCGCGCCATGCCTTGCATGGCCTCCTTGGACCAGACGGCGCCGGTCGGGTTGCTGGGGCTTCCCAGCATCACCACCTTGGTGCGCGGCGTGATCGCCCGCGCCAGCGCCTCCGGGTCCGGGTGCCAGCTGTCCTCGGGTCGGGTCACCAGATCCACAGGCGTGGCGCCCGCGAGCCGCACGATGTCCGGGTAGCTGACCCAGTACGGGTTCGGGATGACGGCCTCGTCGCCCTCGTCGAGCAGCGCCTGGCAGGCGTTGTAGAGCGCCTGCTTGGCGCCCGCGGTGCAGATGATCTGCGCGAGGCCGTAGCGCTGCCCGACCTCGGCGTGCATCCAGTCGCCGATCGCTTCCCGCAGCTCCGCGATGCCGGAGGAGGCGGTGTACTTGGTATGGCCTTTCCGCAGCGCTTCCTCGACCGCCTGGGCGACGTGAGGGAAGACGGGGAAGTCGGGCTCGCCCACGCTGAGCGAGACGACGTCGCGCCCTTCTCGCTTGAGCTGGATGGCGCGCGCGGCGGCCGCGAGCGAGGCGGACGGCTTGGCGGCCAGCACCCGGCGCGAGAAGCCGGTCACTTCTGCGCCCCCTGCGGCGGTCCGAACTTGCGGCGCAGCGCCTCGAGCACGTTCGGGGGCACCATCCCTGCCACGTCTCCTCCTAGCCGGGCCACGTCGCGGACGAAGCGGCTCGAGATGTAGAAGTAGTCCTCGCCGGTCATCATGAACAGCGTCTCGATCCCGCGGTCGAGCTTGCGGTTCATGTTCGCCATCTGGAACTCGTACTCGAAATCGCTCACCGCGCGGAGCCCGCGCAGGATGGTGTTGACGCCTTCCTGCTCGGCGAACTTCACCAGCAAGCCGCTGAAGGTCTTGACCTGCACGCGCTTGTCGCCGCCCAGGGCGCCCTTGAGCAGCTCCACGCGCTCGCCGACGGTGAAGACGGCGTCCTTGGCGAGGTTCTTCAGCACCGCCACCGTCAGCCCGTCGAAGATCCTGAGCCCGCGCTGGATGATGCTCAGGTGCCCGTGCGTGGGCGGATCGAAGGACCCGGGGTAGAGGGCGATGCGCACCGGCGCATCCTCGTTTGCGGACACGGTCTCCGTCAACGGCGTCGAGCGATCAGCACGGCCGTGTCGCCGTACCGCCTCTCGCCGGCCCGCTCGAACCCTTCCGGGGCAGCGGGGCCGGGCTCCCGGCGGTCCCGCTCCAGGACCACCCTCCCCTGCGGCGCGACGAGGCCCAGCCGGGCCAGCGCGTCCAGGGTCTCCTGCGCCGCCTGGAGCGCATACGGCGGATCGGAAAAGACCAGGTCGAAGGGCCTGCCGATTTGCGGCAGGGCGCGCGCCACTCCCTCGCGCACCAGCGTGCAGCGATCGGCGCAGCCAAGCTCCTCCGCGTTGCGCTGGATGACCTGCGCCGCCTTCGCGTCCTGCTCGACGAGGGTGGCGTGGGCCGCTCCCCGGGAGAGCGCCTCCAGCGACAGCGCCCCCGTGCCGGCGTAGAGGTCCAGCACGCGGAGTCCGTCGCAGCGCTGGCCGAGCAGGTCGAAGAGGCTCTGCCGCACCCGATCGGCGGTGGGCCGCGTGGACCGGCCGGGCACCGCCCGCAACGTCCGCCCCCGCCAGTCGCCGCCGACGACCCTCATTCCTTCTGCGCCAGGGTGGCCACCCGCTGCACGAGGCGCGCCGCGGTCTTCGCTGCGGAAGCCCGCGCATACAGCTCCAGGGCCTCGAAGCAACAGAGCGCCTCCAGCTTCTCCTGCTGCGCCGGCGGCAGCTCTCGCAGCAGCCGCTGGTGGCGCGCGGCAGCCTGCTCCAGGGTCGCGCCCCGCTCGTCCGCCCAGCCCTGCAGCGTGTCGAGCAGCTCGCGCGGCGCCGCCCGCTCCAGGGCGCGCAGGAACGGGCCCGCCGCGACCAGCTGCCGCACGCCGCGGCCGGCGAGCTGCTCGATGGCCACTTCCGCGGTGGTGCTGATCGCCACCGGCGACAGCTCCGCCGCCACGCCCGGCTCCGGGTCGGCGAGCCGCACCGCGCTGGGCGGCGCGCCGCGCGACTTGAGCTGCCGCACCAACTCGGCGGCCACCTCGCCCGATCCCCCGAGCGGCACGATCTCCAGGCCCAACTCGAGCCGGCAGACGTGGGAGGCGACCAGGGCCGCGTCGCGCGCGGCGGGCGCGCTCTCCGGAGTGGTCGCCATCGCCACGCCGGTGAACCCCGCGTCGATCTCGCGCTGGATGCGCTCGCCTTCGGGCACCGCGCTGCCCGCCCGGGGCGGCTCCTTGAGCAGCGCGAGCGGGCCGTGGAAGCGCAGCTCGTCGGCCGACTTCAGCGCCGCCGCGACGAACGCCGCGTCGTCGCGGGCCTCCTCCGGCCCCACCTCGTCCGCGGCGCCGCTGGGCCGGGACAGGAGCAGCGGCGCGCCGGCGTCGCGCGCGGCCCGGGCGAATCCCGCGCTCGCCGCCGGAGCGGGCGCGATCAGGGCGACCAGGAGCAATCCCTCCTCCTCCGCGGCGGCCAGCAGATCGCGCGCGCTGAGCAGCAGCAGGGGCCGGCCGGACAGGCGCGAGACGGCGGTGGCGGGCCTGCGGGTCCAGGCGCCCTCCATCAGTGCACCACGTCGTCGTGCTGGTAGCTCTCGCTCTCGAACTGGATGGTGGTGTGCTCGATGCGGAACTTCTCGCGCAGCACCTGCCGGGCGTCGGTGAGGATCTCGTCGTGGCTGCGGCAGTCGGGACCCTCGCAGCTCACCACGATGTGGCAGGAGAGCGCGATCAGGCCGCTGGTGATGGTCCACACGTGCAGGTCGTGCACCGCGGCCACGCCGGGGACCACGCCCAGCGCCTGGTTCACCTCCGAGAAGTCGAGGTGGGCGGGCACCCCTTCGAGGAGCACGTCCACCGCCTCGCGGCACAGCCGGACCGCGCTCCACACGATGGTGGCGGCGATGAGGAAGGAGATGATCGGGTCGGCCTCCAGCCTCCCCGTCCAGGCGATGATCGCGGCGGAGGCGAGCACCCCCACCGAGTTGAGCAGGTCTCCCGCGAGGTGCAGGAAGGTCGAGCGCAGGTTCATGCTCGAGTCGCGGGCGTGGGTGAGCCACATACCGGCCGCGTTGAGCGCGATACCGACCAGCGCCAGGAGCGCCACCACCCGCACGTTCACCGGCTGCGGGTGGAGCAGCCGCTGCCAGGCCTCGAAGACGATCCCCACCGCGATGGCGATCAGCACCGCCCCGTTCAGCAGCGCGGCGAGGATCTCCAGCCGGTAGTACCCGTAGGTGCGCCGCGCGTCCGCGGGCCGGCTGCCGATGCGCAGCGCGATCAGCGACAGCGCGATCGCGCCGGCGTCGGCCAGCATGTGTCCGGCGTCCGAGAGCAGTGCGAGCGAGTGCGCGGCCCAACCACCCGCGGCTTCGATCGCGGTGGCGAGGAGCGCGAGGAACAGGGTGACCGCGAGCCTCTTCGCTTCCCCCTCGCGCAGCGGCCCCTTCGTTCTCGTCCCATGCTGGTGGTGCGCCACGGCGGGATGATCCGGATTCGAGCACGGTCCCGCAAGTCAGACCTCGATCGGCCGGTTCTGCGCTACCTTAGGAGCATGTCCGAAGAGCTCGCGCCCGAGGCCGACGAGGGCTACGCCCAGGGGAAGGACGGGACGCGCATCTACTGGTCCAAGACCGGCCAGGGCGCCCCGGCGCTCGTCTGCTGCGACGGGATCGGCTGCGACGGGTTCGCCTGGAAGTACCTGGTGCGCGATTTTTCCCCCCGGCACCGCGTCGTCCGCTGGCACTATCGCGGGCACGGCCGCAGCGGGCTCCCCGCCGACCGCACGCGGGTCAAGTTCGACGATCTGTGCGACGACCTCTCCGCGGCGCTCGACGCGACCGGGACGCGCGACGCGGTGCTCCTCGGCCACTCGATGGGCGTGCAGGTCGCGCTCGAGTACCATCGCCGGCACCCCGAGCGCGTGCTGGGCATGGTGCTGATCTGCGGCAGCCACGGCCTGCCCCTCGACACCTTCCACGACTCCAAGATGCTGAAGACGGTCTTCCCCGCGCTCCTGGGCGCGGCCGAGAACTGGCCCGAGGCCACCGACTTCCTCTGGCGCCTGGTGGTCGGCGGCGAGTGGGCATACCAGCTCGCCACCCATCTCGAGGTGAACGGCAAGGTGGTGCGGCGCGAGGACTTCGCGCCCTACTTCACCCATCTCTCCCGCATGGACCCGCGGCTGTTCCTCGGCATGCTGAAGCACGCCAGCGAGCACAGCGCCTTGGATCACCTCGCCGAGGTGGACGTCCCGGCGCTCATCGTCGCCGGCACCCACGACACGTTCACGCCCTACTGGCTCTCCGAGGAGATGCACGACCGCATCCCGGGCGCGGAGATGCTCACCGTCCCGGGCGGGACGCACATCGCGCCGCTCGAGCAGCCGGAGCTGCTCACGCTGCGCCTGGAGAAGTGGCTCGCCGGCATCCAGCCGTCGCGCCTGCGCGCCGCAGCCTCCTGATGCACAAAGCCTGGCTCTGCGCGCTCCTCTGGGCGCCTGCCGCGCTCGCCTTCGACCCGCGCTACCAGTGGCTCACGCTCGACACGCCCCACTTCGAGATCCATTTCCACCAGGGCGAGTACCGCTTCGCCGCCAAGGTAGCGCGGATCGCGGAAGAGGCGCACGCCCGGCTGTCGCCGCTCTTCGATCACCAGCCCTCGGAGCGCACGCAGATCGTCCTGACCGACGACACCGACTCGGCCAACGGGAGCGCCACTCCGCTCTTCTACGATCTGGTGCACGGCTTCGCCGCCACGCCCGACCCGCGCTCGAGCATCAGCGACTTCGACGATTGGGTCGCGGAGCTGATCAACCACGAGTACACGCACATCCTCCACCTCGACACCGTGCTCGGCGTCCCGGCCGCCGCCAACACGGTGTTCGGGAAGATCTGGATCCCCAACGGCGGCCAGCCGCCCTGGGTGATCGAGGGGATGGCGGTCATGGCCGAGAGCGAGATCAGCGCGGCGGGCCGCGTGCGCGCGTCGACGGAGGAGATGATCGCGCGCGCCGAGGCGTTGTCGGGCCGGTTCCCGCGCATCGACCAGCTCTCCAGCCTCACTCTCGACTGGCCCCGCGCCAGCAACTGGTACACGCTGGGCGGCCGCTTCCTCACCTGGATCGGCGACGAGTACGGCCTGGGAGCGCTGCGCGATCTGTCGCACGACTTCGGCGGCCGCCCGATCCCGCTCGGGCTCAACATCTCGTCCCAGCACGTGCTGGGAAAGAGCTACCTGGACCTGTACGAGGAGTTCCGGGCCAGCGAGGAGAGGAAAGCTGCCGCGGTGCGGGACTCGGTGCGCGCCTCGGGAGAGACGCAGGTCGAGCCGCTCACGGCGCTCGGCGAGCTGACGCACTCGCCCCGGTTCAGCGCCGACTCCGCCACGCTCTACTACTTCAACGCGGGCCCGCACCGCCTGCCGGAGCTGCGCGCGCTGCGCCCGGGCCCTTGCTGCCGCACGGGCGCGGACCTCCCGACCCCGACGCGCCCGGGAGATCGGCACCTGGGAGACAGCTACGGCGAAGGCACGCTCGCGCTCGATCCGCGCGGCCGGATCGTCTACGCGCGCACGCAGATCTACCAGCAGTTCGCGGAGGTGCAGGACCTCTACGCGCTCGACCCCGCGACCGGCGCAACGGAACGCCTCACGCGCGGCCTCCGCGCCAGCGAGCCGGACGTGGCGCGCGACGGCGCGCTGGTGTTCTCCTGGCGGCGCCCGGGCGGCGGCACCGCCATCGGGCTCCTCGAGCCGGGCTCGCTTTCGCCGCGCGTTCTGTTCGAGGACCCGCAGGGAGGGCCGGTCGCGTCGCCGCGCTTCAGCCCTTCGGGCAGGCAGGTCGCCTTCCTCCACCACCGGGGCGGCGCCTGGGACGTGCGCGTCGTGGCCCGCCAGGGCGGCGCGCCCGCCGACGTGACGCGGGACCGCGCGTTCGACCGCGACCCCGCCTGGTCGCCGGACGGAAGATATCTCCTGTTCTCGAGCGATCGCACCGGCGTCTTCGACGTCTACGCGTTCCGCCTGGAGGACCGCACGCTGTGGCGGGTGACCAACGTGGTGCTCGGCGCCTTCGAGCCGGAAGTGTCTCCCGACGGCGCCCAACTCGCGCTGGTCACCTACGGACCCGGCGGATACGACCTGTCGCGCATGCCGTTCGACCCCGCCACCTTCGTCGGCGTGGACGGCGCGCTGGCCGAGGCGACGCCTCGCCCGCCGCCTTCGCCGCTCCCGCCGGAGGAGATCTACCCGGTGCGCCCGTACGATCCGTTGCCCACGCTGCGGCCGCACTGGTGGTTCCCGTACGCCGCCACCGACGCCCTCGGTACGACCGTCGGGGTGATCACTACCGGCTATGATGCCGCCGGGCGGCACGACTACCAGGCCACCGCGTGGTGGGCGATCGACTCCAGTCAGCCCGGATGGGACGTGGTCTACACCAACCACACGCTCTACCCCGACGTATCCGTCTCCGCGCTCCGCGACGTGGGGACCGCCTCGGGGGCGGGACCAGGCTATACGGAGAGGGTCGTGCAGGGGACGATCTCCGCCTCCTTCCCCTTCTCGCAAGTCGAGCGCAGCCACTCGATCGAGGTCCGCTACGAGCTGACGCACCTGTCCATGAACACGCCCGCCGTCAACGGCAACAACCCTCCCGACGGACTCCTCGCCGCGACGTCGCTCTCCTACGTCTACTCGGACGCGCGAAGGTTCGTGCGCAGCATCTCGGCCGAACAGGGACAGCGGTTCGCGCTCACCACCCGCGTCGCGGCGAAGCCGCTCGGATCGGACTTCACCTTCGGCCAACTGTCCGCCTCGTACGCCCGGTACTTCCTGCTGCCCTGGCGCAAGGACGACGGGCCGCTGCACCATGTCGTCGCCGTCCGGCTGGCGGGCGGCGTCGCCCGCGGCGATCTTTCCGAGCGCCACCTGTTCGAGCTGGGCGGGTTCGACGCGGGCGATCCGGTGCGCAGCATCCTGAACCCGGTCAGCGCTCCGGTGCGGATCCTGCGCGGCTTCGTGGGCGGCGCGTTCTCCGGCGAGGCCTACGTCCTCGGCACCTTCGAGTACCGGCTCCCGCTCCTGGAGGTCGAGACCGGCGCCTGGACGCTGCCGATCTACCTCCGCCGGCTGCACGCCTCGGTCTTCAGCGACGTGGGCGATGCCTGGATGCCGTTCGACGACGGCCGCTTCCGCGCCGCCAGCTACCCGTTCCAGCTGCACGCCGGCGCCGGCGCCGAGCTGCGCGCCGAGGTCGTGCTGGGATACGTCCTTCCCACCGACGTGCGCGTCGGGTGCGCGCACGGCCTGGAGAGCAGCAGCGTCTCGATCCTCGACTGCTACGCCGCCCTCGGAGGGGTTTTCTAGGAGGTTTGCGGGTCGCGCCTCGGGGCACATGTCGCGACCTTTGCGTACTTCGCCGCAGCACCGCGGAAGCGGACTCCACCCTGCCGCCTTGCTACTCTCGGCGGCGGCCATGCCAGGCAGGTTGGAACGAGCACTGGAGGCCGGATTGCGCATCCGGCCCGGCGAGGAGCGCCGCACCGCGATCATGGCCGCGTACGCGGCGAGCGCGATCGGCGCGGTAGTGGTCGGGCGCTCGGTGCGCGACGCGCTGTACCTCGCGCACGGCACCGCGCGCGGACTGTCCTGGCTGTACGTCCTCTCCTCCGCCGCCATCGTGGCCGTCTCCTACGGCTACGCTCGCGTCGCCGACAGGGTGCCGCGCGGCGCGCTCAACGCCGTGTCGGCGGCGAGCTGCGCGGCGATCTGCGCTTCCTTCTGGGCGCTCATCCACGCGGACGTCGGCGGCTGGGTCTACCCGGCGCTCTACGTCTTCGTCGAGGCGATGGCCTCGCTGGTCGTGATCCAGTTCTGGACCATGGCCAGCGACGTCTTCCACGCGCGCGAGGCGAAACGGCTCTTCGGCCTGATCGGCGCCGGGGGCACGCTGGCGAACGTCGTCTTCGGCCTGCTCGTCTCGAGCTACGCCCGGCGCATCGGCGCGCCGAACCTCCTCTGGCTCATGGTCGTGCAGCTCGCTTCCTGCGCGCTCCTGGCCCGCGCCGGGGCGCGGCTCATCTCCACCGCTCCGCTCATCGCCGGGCGGCGCGCGCGGCGCACCGTCCCCGTGCTGTCGCGCGCGGGGCTCGCCTTCCTGGGGAACCGCCACCTGATGCTGGTCGCCGGGGTGGCCGCGGTGAGCGCCGCCGCGGTGACGGTGGTGGACTTCCAGTTCAAGCTGGCGGCCGCCTCCGTGCTCCGGCAGAACGATCTGGCCGGCTACTTCGGCCGCTTCTACGGCATCTGCGGGGGCATCGCGCTGGCGGTGCAGATCTGGATCACCGGGCGCCTGCTCGAACGCTACGGGATCCTCGCCTCGCTCCTCCCGCTCCCCGCCGGGCTCGCCCTGGGGTCCGGGTTCTCGGCCGCCATGCCGAACCCCGGTCTGTTCGTCGCCAGCCTCGCCAAGGGCTCCGACACCATCTTCCGCTACACCATCAACGACGCCTCGATGCAGCTGCTCTACGTGCCCGTGCAGCCGTCCGTGCGCGGCCGGGCGAAGGCGTTCATCGACGGCATCCTGAAGCCCACCGCGATCGCCCTCACCGGCGTGGTGCTGCTCTTCTACAAGCAGTCGTTCGGCAAGGGCCGGCCGCTCACGCTGGCGGTGCTCGTCCTGGTCGCTCTCTGGATCCTGCTGCTGCTGCGCGCGCGCCAGGAGTACGTGCGCAGCCTGGTCGAATCCCTCGAGCGCCGGCACCTCGACCTGCACGCGGCCCCGCTCGCCGCCTCCAGCGAGGCCACCGTGCGCACGCTGCGGGCGGCGCTCAGGGCAGACGCGCCCACCGCCCTGCACGCCATCGCGCTGCTGCAGCACGTGCCCGGGGTGGACTTCTCCGCCGAGCTGCGGGACCTCCTGGCCCACGGCGACCCGCGCATCCGCGCCGGCGCGCTGGAGCGGCTGGCGGAAGCCCGGGCCGACGAGGCGCAAGAGCAGATGCGCGCGCTCCTGTCCGACCCCGCGCCGCAGGTCCGAGCCGCCGCGGTCGGCGCCGTGTGCGCCATCGAGCAGGAGCAGGCCGTTCCGACGGTGCTCCCCTTCCTCCAGGCGGCCGAGGTCGCGGTCGTGCGCGCGGCGGCGGCCGTCGCCCTGATCCGGCACGCGGGCCTCGACGGCGTGCTCGCCGCCGCCGAGCCGCTCAACGCGCTGCTTTGCGCCGCGGACCCCAAAGACCGCGCCGCCGCCGCGCACGCGCTGGGGAAGATCGGAGTGCGCGGCTTCTACCGCCCGCTGATCGCCTTCCTGCGCGACCGCGACCCGAGCGTCCGCCGGCGCGCCATCGCCGCCGCCGGGAAGCTGCGGAACCTGGAGCTGGTCCCTCCGCTGATCGAGCAGCTGAAGGATCGGCGCACCGTGCTCGAGGCCGCTTCGGCCCTGACCGCGTTCGGCCCGGACGTCGTCCCCGCCATGCGCGAGGTGCTCACCGACGAGTCCGCGGACCCGGCCTGCCGGCGCGGCGTGGCCCTGGTCCTCCAGCGGCTCGGCACCGCGGAGGGGGTGCAGGCGCTGGTCCTGGCGCTCGCGGCCGGATCGGCCCCCGTGCGCAAGGCGGCGGCGCGCAGCCTCTCCCGCATCACCCGCCGCCGGCAGGGGGTGCCCATGGACGTCCACCGGGTCGAAGCGGCGATCCACGCGGAGCTCGCCGGCGCCCGCCTCGCGCTCGCGGGGCTCAAGCGGCTCGACCTTCCTTCGCTGCTCCCCGGCCAGGTGCCCCGCACGGTCGCGGATCTGCTCGCGCTGGCGCTGCTCGAGGAGCGCGACCACCGCGTGCTCCAGGCGCTCCTGCTGCTCGAGGTGCTCCTGCCGCGCGTGCGCCTCGATCTGGTCGGCGAGCACCTGCGCAGCGAGTCCGGTGCGTCGCGGGGCAACGCCATCGAGGTGCTCGACAATGCCCTGCCCGATCCGTGGAAACGGCTGGTGCTCGCCACGCTCGACGAGGTGAAACGGCGCGCGGACGCGGTGCAGCCCGACGCCCGCGCCAAGCAGCAACTCCTGGCGGCGCTCGCGACCGGCGAGTCGGGCGGCTGGGTGGCGGCATGCGCGGTGCGGTGGTCGCAGGAGGCCCGCAGCGTCGATCGTCGCGCGCTTGCCCCGGCGCTGCGCACGGCCGTCCGGGCCGCCCCGCCGGCGCTGCGCGAGGCCGCCGCCTGCGCGCTGTTCGGGGCGCTGCCCCGCGACGAGGCGCGCGGCGTGCTCGCGGGCCTCTTGCAGGACCCGGCGGCCTCCGTCCGCCGGACCGCCGCCGGGCTGCTCAAGGGACGGAAAGCCTCCGCATGATCACCACGGTCGAGAAGGTGCTGTTCCTCAAGTCGATCGACCTGTTCCGCGGCCTGGCCGGCGAGGAGCTGGCGACCATCGCGGAGATCGCCGAGGAGCAGCCCTTCGCCGCCGGCGAGCCGGTGCTCGCCGAAGGCGAGCCCGGAGATGCGCTGTATCTCGTGGTGGAGGGTGCGCTGAGGGTGCACAGGGGCGGAAAGCAACTGGCGCAGCTCGGCGTCCGCGACGTGTTCGGCGAGATGGCGATGCTCGACCCCCAGCCGCGCAGCGCCTCGGTCACGGTGGTGAAGGACGCCGTGCTGCTCAAGATCGGCCGGGACGATTTCCGCGACGTCCTGCAGG
>WNEY01000423.1_pt1 | contig 30810 bp, 34 predicted proteins | sample 5400531 | NCBI WGS metagenome assembly WNEY01 (sample SAMN13153338, study PRJNA577476) | soil metagenome | isolation source: 200 cm saprolite under Douglas fir tree site 1 | place: USA:California | collected 2015-04-18
TTGACGCCGAGGTCAGTGCCGCCCGGCACAAGGACGCGCACTGCAACCGTGACGTTCACGATGGAGTCCCCGTGATCCCGCGCCCGCACGTCGACTGGCTGACGCTCTCGCCGGAGCTCTCGATGCTCGGCGCCGCGGCCGTCTGCCTCATGCTCGCCGTCCTCGTCCCGCGGGCGGCGCGCCGACCGCTCTCCGCGTACACCGCGTTCGTCGGCTTCGTCACCGGCGGCGTCTTCGCCGGCGTCGTCTACGGCCGCAGCGCACACGCGGTGCTCGAGATCGGCAACGCGATCGCACGGGACCGGCTCGGGGCGCTCGCCGCAATCCTCGTCGCCGGCACGGGCGCGCTCGCAGTGCTCGTCTCGTACTCCGAGCGGATGAGCGACGACCACATCGGCGAGTACTACGCGCTGCTCGCGACCGCCGGCGCCGGGATGGTGTTCCTGCTCCAGGCGCACAACCTGATGACGCTCTTCCTCGGACTCGAGTGGTTCTCGATCTCCCTCTATGTCCTCTGCGCGATCGACATGGAGCTCGTCGGCTCGCTCGAGGCGGGACTCAAGTACCTGATCATCGGCGGTTTCGGCTCGGCCGCGCTGCTGTTCGGCTCCGCGCTCGTCTACGGCGCGACCGGGCAGCTCGAGTTCTCGAAGATCGCCGCGAACGCGCACTCGAACGACGTGCTACTGCTCGCCGGGCTCGCGATGATGCTCGTCGGTCTCGGCTACAAGGCGTCCGCGGCGCCGTTCCACCAATGGACACCCGACGTCTACCAGGGCGCGCCGACCCCCGTGACGGCGTTCATGGCCGCTGCGACGAAGGCGACGGCGCTCGTGCTGATGCTGCGCGTGCTGCGCGTCGCGTTCCCGCAGGAGGCGCACCTCTGGACGATGGCGGTCGCGGTGATCGCGATCGCATCGCTCACGATCGGCAACCTCGCCGCGCTCGTGCAGACGAACGTGAAGCGGATGCTCGCGTACTCGTCGATCTCGCACGCGGGCTTCATGCTGATCCCAATCGCGGCGAACAACGCGCTCGGCGGGCGCGCGCTCCTCTACTACCTCGTCCCGTACTGCGCAATGTCTGTCGGCGCCTTCGGCGTCGTCGCGGCGCGCGAGCGCGAGATGCAGGCACCCGTCACGCTCGACAACCTCGCCGGGATGGGCTGGGAGCGCCCGTTCCTGGGCGTCGCGATGTGGACGTTCATGCTCGGCTTCGCAGGCTTCCCGCTCACCGGCGGCTTCCTCGGCAAGTTCTACGCGTTCAGTGCCGCGTACGACCGCGGCTGGATCTGGCTGGTGATCGTCGGCGCCGCCGCAACGCTCGTGTCGCTCTACTACTACCTCGGCGTCGTGCGCGCGCTCTACTTCCGCTCGCCCGCGGAGCTGCAGCTCGCACCTACCGGCGGCTCGCCGCCAAGTGACACTTTGTTACAAGGCGGGGTCGCGCTGGCGCTCGTCGTCACCGTCGGCTCGTTCTTCGCGGTGCAGCCGCTGATCGACCTCGCGCGGCACGCGGCGCAGTCGATTCCGTTCTAGGCGACGTCCGGCGCCGGCCGGCGCTCGGCGAGCAGGGCCTTCGCGGCGCGGCGCGGGAACCACCAGTTCCAGCGTCCGAGGAGGATCATCAGCGACGGCACGAGCAGCACGCGGATCACCGTTGCGTCAAAGAGAATTCCCGCCGACAGCCCGATCCCGAACTGCTTCACGTCGGTGCCGGGGCTCGTCGACAGCACGAAGAACGCGAGGCACAACACAAGCGCCGCGCTCGTCACCAGCTTGCCGGTGCGCGCGAGCCCGTGCCCGATCGCGGGGGACGTCTTGCCCGTTACGTCGTACTCCTCGCGGATGCGCGTCAGCATGAACACCTCGTAGTCCATCGACAGGCCGTACAGGAACGCGAAGATCATCAGCGGGATCCACGGGACGATCGACTGCGTCGCGTGCACGCCCCAGATCGCATGCGCGCCGTGACCGATCTGGAAGATGAAGACGACGATCCCAAATGCGGCGCCGAGTGAGACGAGGTTGAGCAACACGGCCTTCAGCGGCAGGATCAGCGATCGGAACGCGCGCGCGAGCAGGAGGTACGTCAGCAGCACAACGAAGAGGAGGACGTACGGGAAGTTGCCGTACACGGCATGAACGAAGTCGCGGTCCTCGGCCGCCACACCGCCGAGAGTCACGCGCGCGCCGGCCTGCGCGGGCTCCGACGACGGAAGCACGTTCTGCTGCAGATTCGAGATCACCGACCGCGCCGACTTCGCGGCGCCGTCCATCGACGGGATCGCTTCGACAATCGCGCTGGTCCCGTCCCGCCAGGGCGCGGCGGCGCCGTCGATCCCCGGTGTCGCGTTGAGCGTCTCGACGAGACTCTGTAGCTCCTTTGTCTGAGCGTAGCCCCGTAGCGCCCCGGCCCGCGGCTTGCTCTCGACGAGGATCTCGAACGGCTTCATGGCCCCGGCCGAGATCCCCGCCACGGCAAGCGCGGCTCGCCCGTCGATCGCGTCGCCGGCGCCGGGGAAGTCCTTCGCCTGCGCCTCGCTCGGATTCAGCTGCACGCCGTAGTAGACGAGCGCTGCGGCGATCGCTGTCCCCGCGAGCGCGACCGCAAGGGGACGGCGCGTCACAAGCCGCGACCACGCATTCCAGAAGCCGGCCTCACGGTCGCTGCCCTCGACGATCCGCCGCGGCATCACGCGCACACGGTTGATCCGCGGGCCGAGCGTCGCGAGCATCGCCGGCAGCAGCGTGATCGCCGCGAGCACGGACACCGCCGGGATCAGCATTCCGCCGACACCGATCGAGCGAATGAACGGCAGCGGCAGGAGGACCATGCTCAGCAGCCCGACGGCAACGGTCGAGCCGGACACGATCACGGAGCGCCCGGCGCGCCGCATCGTCGTCACGAGCGCGTGCTCGACGTCGTTCCCGTGCCGCAGCTCCTCGCGGAACCGGAAGATCATCAGCAGCGCGTAGTCGATCGCGACGCCGAGCCCGACCAGCGCGATCAGGAACTGCACGATGATCGAGACGTCCGTGACGTAGGTCAGCGCCCAAACGAGGGTGAACGTGTTGAGGATCGACGCGATCGCGATCATCAGCGGCATCGCGACCGCCGGCAGTGTCCCGAAGACGAAGAGCAGGATGATCAGCGCGCCCACCCCACCGATCAGCGTCTCGCCCAGGATGCTTGGTCCCGTGTTGCTGTTGCTCTCCGCGGCATAGAGCGCGTCGCGGCCCGTGAGGTAGACCTGCGTGCCGGCGGGCGCGGCGGCCTTAAGTGCCTTCCGCGTCTGCGTGATCGTGTTGACGGCGTTGAAGCCCTGCTGGCCGGGCGGGAAGATCTCGGCGAACGACGTGTGCCGGTCCTTCGAGACGTACACGTCGCTGCGAGTCGTGAAGTAGTCGCTGAGGCGCGCGCCCGGAGTCTTGGACGCTGCCGCGACGATCGCCTTCTCCACGCCGGGGATCTGCGTAACGTCCCGGCCCGGCGCGACGATCACGGGCACGAGCGGCGCGTTCTCGCCGCTGCCGAACGTCTTAACGGTCCGCTGGTTCGCCTCGTACGCCGAGTAGCCCGGAATCGAGAACTGCTCGAGCCACCGCTTCGACACCTGGGACGCCGAGAAGGCGCCGAAGATCGTCAGCGCCAGCCAAAGCGCGATGATCGTCTTGCGCCGGCGCAGGACGAGGTGGGCCAGCCGCTCCATCCAGAAGTAAGTACCTGAACTAGGCGCGGCTGCGCAAGCTGGCAACGATCCGCTTGCGCGAAAGGTGAAGAACGGTCCAGAGCGCGAGCTGCAGCAAGAGCAGCACGAGCGCCCCGACGACGGCCGTCACGCCGAGCGCAGTGCCGCCTTTCGTGCGAGCGGTGGCAGAGACCACGCACAGGAGCAGGGCGAGCGCGGACAGGCCGACATTGAGCGCGCCGGTCTCGGCGTCGGCGCTGCCGTCCACCAGCTCGCCGTAATAGCCGAGCGCGGCGGTCGCAGCGGCGGGAATCGCGGCGAGCACGAGGTAGTAGGCGACGATCCGGGCGTCCGCGACGAGGGCCGCAACGAGAAGCGCGGACGTCAGCGCGGAGCGCATGCGCCGGGGTTCGACCCGCATCCCCGCGTTCCTTCGTTAGTCTCGGCGGCGTCGTCGAAAGAAGGAGGAGGGATGGCCGGGATATTGACCTGGCTCGGACACGCGGCGTTCCGCATCGACACGCCCGGCGGCAAGCGCGTCTACGTCGACCCGTTCCTGAACGGGAACCCAAAGTGTCCGGAGAGCGAGAAGCAGCCCGAGCGCGTGGACCTCATCGCGCTCACGCACGGCCACGACGATCACGTCGGCGACACCGTCGAGCTCGCCGGCAAGTTCGGTTGTCCCGTCATCGCGCTCGTGGAGCTTCGCGGCTGGCTGTCGACGCAAGGGCTGTCGGAGGACATGTCGGAGGCGCCGAACAAGGGAGGGACGGTCGAGAAAGCCGGAATCAAGATCACGCTGACGAACGCGCATCACTCGAGCAGCACCTTCAAGGACGGCGAGTTTCTCTATCTCGGGGAGCCCGCGGGACTGGTCGTCGAGCTCGAAGACGGCACCAAGATCTACTTCGCCGGCGACACGTGCGTGTTCGGCGACATGCAGCTGATCGGACGCATCTATTCGCCCGACGTCGCAGTGCTGCCCATCGGCGGCTACTACACGATGGATCCGAAGGAGGCGGCACGTTCCCGGTGCTCACCGGAACGCCGCAGGAGCTGAAGCAGCTGGCGCCGAACGTTGACGTCGCGGAGATTGAGCCCGGCGACTCGGTGGAGCTGTGAGAGAACGTTGGTTCGGCAACACCGGGCGCAAGGTCCCGGAGATCGCACTCGCAGGCGAGCTCGACGTCGAGGGCGCGCTCGTGCTCGACGCGTGGAAGAAAGAAGCGCAAGCTGCGTTCGACAACGGTCAGCCGGTCGTGATCCGCGCGCGCACGGCGGAGGAAGTGAAGGGCGCGCTGAGCCATCCCGAGGTCGCCTCGGTCCTCGTCGACGACCCTGCGTTGCTCGACCTCGACCTCGTGAAGATGACGTATGGCGGGTAAACCGGTCGCGACGTTCTCGATCGTTGCGTGCGACCTCGACGTGGGGCAGTGGGGCGTCGCCGTGCAGTCGAAATTCCTCGCCGTCGGCTCGGTCGTCCAGTGGGCGGAGCCGCAGGCCGGCGCGGTTGCGACACAGGCGTACGCGAACCCGCGCTACGGCCCGGACGGGCTCGCGCTGCTGCGGCAGGGGCTCTCGGCGGAGGAGGTCGCCACGCGGCTGACCGAGGCCGACGAGGGGCGCGAGACGAGGCAACTCGGCGTCGTCGACGCACGCGGCGGCGCGGCGACGTACACCGGCGGCGAGTGCCACGAGTGGGCAGGCGGCCGCACCGGCGACGGCTACGCAGCCCAGGGAAACATCCTCGTGTCGCAGAAGACGGTCGACGCGCTGGCCGAGACGTTCGCAGCGACGGCGGGACGGGCGCTCGCGGAGCGCCTGCTCGACTGCCTCGCGGCGGCGCAGGCTGCGGGCGGCGACCGCCGCGGGCAGCAATCGGCGGCGCTCCTCGTCGTCGAGAAGGACGCGGGCTACGCGAAGCTCTCCGATTCGGTCGTCGACCTGCGCGTCGACGACCACGAGCATCCGATCGACGAGCTGCTGCGCATCTACCGCCTGCACGACGCGATGTTCGGCCGCACGCCGAAAGAACAGTGGCTCGACGTCGACCACGTGTTGCGCGCGGAGCTGACGGAACGGCTCGCAACGCTGGGCTACGCAGGAGACCTCGAGCAAGCGTTCACGTCATGGGCCGGGACGGAGAACTACGAGATGCGCGTCGACGGCGTCGAGAAGATCGATCCCGACGTCCTCGAGGCGCTGAGGAGGCAGACATGAGCTACGAGATCGCACACATCGACGACCTCGAGTTCTTGCGAGTGAACAACGGCGAGTTCGTCTGGCGCCCCGTGCGTCGCCGCTTCGGCATCTCGGCGTTCGGCACGAACGCGTACACCGCCGAGAAGTCCGGCCAGCGCGTGATCGAAGAGCACCACGAGCGCGATGGCCACGAGGAGATGTACGTCGTCCTCCGCGGCCGTGCGACGTTCACGCTCGGCGACGACGAGTTGGACGCACCGGCCGGCACGCTCGTCTTCGTCCGTCCCGGGACGAAGCGCGGCGCGATCGCGGCGGAGGACGGCACGGCCGTGCTCGCCGTCGGCGCTAAGCCCGGCGTCGCCTTCGAGCCGTCGCCTTGGGAAGCCGTCTTTGCCGGATACTCGTATGCAGAGGGCGGGGATCTCGAGCGCGGACGCGAGGTCGTCGGAGAAGCGATCAATCAGCACCCCGGCGCATGGCAGGGCTATTACAACTTTGCGTGCATGGAAGCGCGCTTCGGCGACCGCGAAGTGGCGGTCGAGCAGCTCGCCCGCGCCTTCGAACTCGACGCCGACGCGGCGCGCAAAGCGGCCGAGAACGACTCCGACCTCGACTCGATCAGGGACGACCCGCGCTTCCCGGCGTGAGTAGGGAGCGTTACCTCGACTGATCCCTCGGCGGAGGGACGCCTGTGCGTGCCGCCCCGCCGATGTATGCGCGGTGCCCGTCGTCCGCAATCCAGTCTCGACCGCGCTCTGCATCGCAGCGATCGGTGCGATCGCCGCGCTCTTCGTCTTCGCGCGGCCGCAGTACCACGATCCGTATCCGGGGCGCACGATCGACCTGAGCGCGTACGCGCCGCCCGCCCACCGCTGGACGTGGCACGACGGACAGCCGGGCTATCGCTTCGGCGAGCGCGAAGAGGACTGGAATATCGCACGGCTGAAGCCGGCGGAGCTCGCACCCCTGCGGGCCGCCGCTGCAAGGCTCGGCATGCGCAACGTCCTGCCGCTGACGGTCGAGCGGTACGCCCGACACAGCCTCGGAATGATCGTCGCGGCCACCTCCCGGAGCGGCCGCACGTGTGTGGGCTTCGCGCTCCCCGAACGCGGCAGCTCGTTCGCCTGCCCGCGCGACGCCGCCGCCTTCGTCGCCGTCGTTCCGAACGACAGCGGCGCGTTCCTCTTCGGAATCGCGCGCGCGGACGTCAAGCGCGTGACGGTCCATCAGCCGGGCCACCCGACGATGCAGGTGTACGGCGGCGGAGGTGCTTGGGGCACGTTCACCGTGACCCTTGCGGGCGAACGCGCAAAGCTCGACCTCGGCGGCCGGCGCCTCAACGTGTCCCTCAGGCGCGAGCGCCTGCTACGCGTCGCCGGGTAAACGCACGCCCTCGGCGAGCGCCCGAAACGCCGGCACCGGATCGGCCTCCGGCCGCGCGACGACGAGGACGGCGCCGAACCCCTCGCCGACCAGCGAGTCGACGAGCAATTGCAGGCCCACCGCGAGCGCGAACGCCTTGTGCGCGTGTTCGCCCCCAAACGGCACGAGCTCCGCCTCGTCGGCGAGCCCGGCGATCACGTCGCCGTAGGTCACCCTGCCCATCGAGACGTCGCAGACGACCGGGCGGCCGTCGGAGCTCGGGATGCCGATCGCGAGCGGGTTCGTCCCTGTCAGCTTCGGGCCGCCGTCGGGATGGCCCAGGCGCCGCGGCGAGGTAGCCGTGAGCGCCGCGACGAGGCCTCCGTCCGCGAGCTTGCGCACCCAGTAGCCGAGCATCCCCGTCGGGAACGTTCGCCGCGCGGCGATCACACGCGCGTACTCCGGCCTGTTCATCAGCGTCGTCTCGACGATCGAGGCGAGCACGAGGTAGCCGAGCGCGCCGTTGGCGTCCCAGCGCTCGAACTCGGATTCGTGGATCTCGCGCCGCGGCCGCGCGCTCGGATCGAGCTCGAGCGTCTCGAGCCACTCGACGCGCGAGAAACCGTGCCCGGCCTTGCCGCGTTCCTCGGCGGCGATGAAATGATCCGCCAGCGTTTGCGCGTCCCGCTCGGAGAAGCCGAGCGCGCGCACCCGCGGCTCGACGTCCTCGGGCTTCAAGAAACGACGGTCAGCGGCTTGACGATCGTCCCCGCACGCAGCGCGTCGACGCGTTCCGCGAGTGCGACGAGCTCCGGCGTGAGAAGAGTCTTACCCGCGTCTCCGGCTTCCCGCAACCTGGGATCGAGCGGGATCGTCGCGAGCAGCGGCACGCCCAATTCATCGGCGAGCCGCTGACCGCCGCCGCTCCCGAAGACGTCGCCGCTCATGTTCTCGACAACGCCGATCAGCCGCATCGAGGTCTTCTGCGCCATCACGGCAGCGCGCGCTGCGACTTCCTGCGCGGCCGGCTGCGGCGTCGTCACGACGAGCACCTCCGCGCGAGGCAGGAGCTGGCCGAGCGAGATCGCAACGTCGCCGGTACCCGGCGGCATGTCGACGACGAGAACGTCGAGCTCGCCCCAGTGCACGTCGGACAGAAACTGCTCGAGCGCGCGGTGCAGCATCGGGCCGCGCCACATCACCGGCTGGTTGTCGTCGAGGAAGAAGCCGATCGACATCAGCTTCAGGTCGTCCTTGACCGGTGGGACGATCATCTTGTCGACGAGCACCGGCTTCTGGTGGATGCCGAGGATGTGCGGGATCGAGTGCCCGTAGATGTCCGCGTCGAGGATCCCCGTGCTGCGCCCGAGCCGCGAGAACGCCGCGGCGAGGTTCGCAGAGAGCGTCGACTTGCCGACGCCGCCCTTGCCCGAGCAGACCGCGACCACTCGCGTCGAGGCGTCGAGCGAGATCCCCTTCGACCGTTCGGTGACACCGCCGCGCAGCTTCTGCGTCAGGACAGCGCGCTCATCCGGCGTCATCACGTCGAACGCGAGCTCCACCGCCTCGACGCCGTCGAGCGCGCCGACCTCGCGTTCGACCTGATCCTCGAAGCTCGCGCGCAGCGGGCAGCCGGCGATTGTCAGCGCGATCGTGACCGCGACGCGGCCGCCGTCGATCTCGATCCCGCGCACCATGTCGAGCTCGGTGATCGGACGGCGCAGCTCGGGGTCGATGACATGCGAAAGCGCTCCGAGAACGGCGTCGTGGCTGGGCATGGCGTCAGCCTAGCTTCGTCAGCGCCTTGGCGGCGGGAGCGAGCGGGCGCGGATCCTCGAGTACGGGCGCGAAGAGGTCGCCGTGCTCCTCGATCCGCCGGAGCGCGACGTCCATCGTGAAGTCGCTCGGCCGTACGTCCGGCGTCAGCTCGTCCCAGCGCAACGGCGTCGAGACCGGAGCGCCGGGCTTCGGCCGAACCGAGTAGACGGAGGCGATCGTCTTCCCCCACCCGTTCTGCCGGTGATCGACGAGCACCCCGCGACGCTTCTTCTTCAGCCACTCCGTCGTCACGAGGCCGTCGTGCCGGCTCTCGAGCAGGCGTGACGCGCGCTCGGCGAAGTCATACGTCTGCTCGAACGTCGAACGGCGCGTGATCGGTGCGACGACGTGAATGCCGTCGGCACCGCTCGTCTTCACGTAGCCGGGAAGCTCGAGCTCGTCTAGCAGCTCGCGGATCAGGTGCGCGACCTCGATCGCGTGCGCGAATCCGTCCGGCTCGTCGGGCGGATCGAGGTCGAAGAGGACGAAGTCCGGCCGGTGCGGCTTGTCGACGCGCGAGTACCACGCGTTCATGTCGATGCAGTGCATCTGCACCATCCAGAGCAGCGCGTCCGCGTCGTTGACGAGCGGAAAGTCGACGAGCCGCGAGCCGCCCTCGCGCGGGTGGGTGCGGAACTCCCGCGTCTTGATCCAGCTCGGCATCCCCTTCGGCGCCTGCTTCTGGAAGAACGCCTGGCCAGCGATCCCCTCGCGCCAGCGCTTCATCGTGAACGGGCGATCGCGCAGGTGCGGGACGATCACGTCCGCGACGGCGCGGTAGTACTCAAAAAGGTCGCCCTTCGTAATCCCGTCGTCGGGAAAGAGGACGCGCTCCGGCGAGCTCAACTTGACGCGAGTCGTCGTTTCAGCCATTGCGCATTCCTGACGGCGAACGCTTGCCAGTCGTTGTTGAAGTACGCGAAGATCTCGACCTCTCGGCTCCAGTTCTCGAAGCGCCGTGCCCAGTCCTCCAGCTCACGCTCGGAATAGTTTCCCTGCCGGCCGCGGCTCCCGTAGTGGAAGCGCACGTACGTCCAGTCCGCGGTGAAGACGTGCGCCTGGAACTCCTTCACCTCGGGCCGGTCTCCGATCACCAGCGCGACGCCGTGCTCGCGCAGCAGCGCGTACACGTCGTCGGCGAACCAGCTCTCGTGGCGGAACTCGACGCAGTGGCGTCCCTCTGGAAAGCGCGCGAGCGCGCCGGCGAGCCGCTCGTCGTCGCGCTTGAAGTTCGGCGGCAGCTGCCACAGGACGGGCCCGAGCTTCGGCGAACGGACGAGCGGCTCGATCGCCGCGTAGTAGCGCTCGAGCCCGGCCCCGAGGTCGCGCAGGCGCTTGACGTGCGTCAGGTAGCGGCTCGCCTTCACGGCGAAGAGGAAGTCGGGCGGCGTCTGCTCCACCCAGCGCGCGACCGCGTCGGGTCGCGGCAGCCGGTAGAAGGTGTTGTTCACCTCGACGGTGTCGAAATGCTGGGCATAGAGCTCGAGCCAGAGACGCGCCGCGCGGCCGCCGTAGAACTCGTCCTTCCACGCAGCGTAGTTCCAGCCCGAGCAGCCTACGCGGATCTGGTGCCACTGGCCGGCGGGGGCTCCCGCCGGGCGAAGCCCGGCTCCGCCCCCGCCTGACGCCGCTGGCGGCACGTTGCCTTGCGGGCCCGTGTTACGCACACTGTGCCCTCCGGCCCCGCACCGCCAGCGGCGCCCCAGAGGCACCAGACGCTATGGGCGCAGGCCGTTGACCACGAGTCGGCACAGCTCATCGGTTCCCGCCGCCGCTATGCGTGAACGCGCGACGAGGTCGAGCGGCGCGGCGTCGAACGGCTCATCCAGATCGGCCTGGGCGAGCGCGAGCCCGCGCTCGCGGACGAGCAGCTGGCCGGCGGCGACGTCGACGGAGCGGAACGGCTTCAGCGAGCAGACCGCGTCGACGCGCCCGGCGGCGAGGTGGCAGAGGGAGAGCGCGAGCGAGCCCATGATGCGCAGCCGGTATGCGACACCGGTGAACGCGGCGGCGCGTTCCGCGACCTCGGACGTCAGGGTCGCCTCGAAGGAGAGGATCTCGATCCGGTCCTTCGGCCGGTCGAGCCCGAGCGGCTCGCCGTTCAGCCGCGCGCCCTCGCCGCGCGTCGCCGTCCACTCCTCGCCCGAGCCGAAGTCGTAGACGTAGCCGAAGACCACGTCGCCCATGGTGTCGCCGTCGGCGACCGCGACCGAGAGCGAGAAGAACGGGATGCCGCGCTTCGCGTTCAACGAACCGTCGATCGGGTCGACGACGATCCGCCAGCGTCCGTCGCCGCTCGAGCCGACTTCTTCCGAGACGATCCTCGTATCGAGCCCGTCGAAGCGCGCGAGGATCACACGCTCGGCAGCGGCGTCGATCGCGGTCGTGTCGTCGCCGCCCTCGCCCGCGGCGACGACCGGCTCGCGCTCGCTGCGATTCGGAAGCTCACGGAGCACGCGCCGCACGTCACCCGCCGCGTCGCGGCAAATCGCGAGCCAGTCAGTCAAGTTTCCTCGAGCTCCTGACGCCCCGCTGGCGGCGCGGGGCCGGAGGGCACAGTGTTATCAACACGGGCCCGGAAAGCACCGTGCCGTCAGCGGGGCGAGCCGGCGCCGGAGCCCGGCTCCGCCGGGCGGGAGGCGTCGGCGGTCAGGGGCTCGAGGGGGTGGAAGAGCAACCCTGAGGTGAGCTTGGGGAAGAAGTACGTCGACTTCTGCGGCATGACGTCGCCGCGGCGTGCGACGTCGAAGACGTCCTCGATCCGCGGCGGGCGAAGCAGAAAGGCAGCCGCCGCATCACCGCGGTCGACCGCCGCGACGGCGTCGCGCATGTGCGGCGTGTACGTCACGCCCCGCGGCTGGAACCCGTCCACGCGGTCGACGTCGAGGCGGCCGTTCCCCTCGACGAGGAGGTACTCGCCGTCCCGATAGAGCACGAGCCCCGGCAGGTCGTCGCCCGGCGGCTCGATCGGGGTTCCCTGAACGCCGTTCAGGTGCTGCACGACGCGGTGCGTCGGAAAGATCGTCAGCCCCTCTTCCTGTGTCGAGACGAGCACCACCATCAGCCACGCGCTCGCCTCGGTGCCGTCCTCCTCGTGGAACGCAAGCGCGGTCTCGTAACGATGGTGCCCGTCGGCGATCAAGAGCTGCAGCTCGGAGACGTCGGGGACGCCGTCGACGCGCCACAGCCGGTCGCCGCCCGTCGCGAGGTCGGGCGCTCGGTCGGGCACCTGCGCGCGCGGTCCGTCGTGGAGCAGGAAGATCGGCTCGAGCTGCGTCCGCGTCGCGCGCAGCAGCCGCAGCCGCCCCTCCTTGGGGCCCGCATGCGTGCGCTCGTGCGGGAGGATGACGCCGGTGTCGTACGACTCCAGCCGGAGTGACACGACGACCCCGTTGCGCGTTCGCTCGACGCCGTCGGGGCCGACGTAGCTCTGGGAGAGCGCCCACACCGACGGCTCCTCCGAGACGAGCACGCCGGACTCGCGCCAATAGGCGAGATCGCGCGCCGCCTGGTCCTCCGAGTCCGGCAGCGTCAGGTGCACGACGTTGTATGGGCTGCGCGCGAGGTACTCGGCCCGCTCGTGCTTCGAGATCACGTCGTACGGCGGCGCGACCAGCTCCTCGAGCGGGCCCGCGACCTCCGTGTCATACCGCAGGGCGCGGAATGGGCGGACCTCGGCCACGGCTCCACCGTACCCTAGGATCATGGGGGAACCCATGGTTCCCCCATGTGCCCCCTCCTTCAGTCCTCGCACGGTCGAACACCGTCCCGACTCCGCCGCCCGACAATGAGCGCGACGCAACACCAAAACGCGATTGTCGAACTCGCGGAGAACCGCGTCGTCGACTATCACGGGGGAACCCATGGTTCCCCCGTGCGCCCCCTCCTTTACAGAACGCGCGCCCGTTGCAACAGTGAGCCTCCCGCCGGGCCAAGCCCGGCTCCGGCACCGGACATGAGCGCTCGTACGAGCATCGCCCACGCGTGAACGCGATCGCCGAACTCGCGGAGAACCGCGTCGTCGACTATCACGGGGGAACCGATGGTTCCCCCGTGCGCCCCCTCCTTTACAGAACGCGCGCCCGTTGCAACAGTGAGCCTCTCGCCGGGCCAAGCCCGGCTCCGGCGCCGGACATGAGCGCTCGTACGAGCATCGCCCACGCGTGAACGCGATCGCCGAACTCGCGGAGAACCGCGTCGTCGACGGCGTCTACGCCGTGGTCAGGAAGGAGAAGCTGCGGACGCGCGGCGGCGCTCCCTACCTCGCGCTCGAGCTCGCCGATTCCACCGGGCGGATTGCGGGGCGTATCTGGAACGACGTCGAGCTGCTCGATACGCGGTTCGCCGAGGGCGACGCAGTGCATGTGCTCGGACGGGTGGAGAAGTTCCGCGACCGACTGCAGCTCGAGGTGCGTACGCTCGAGCCGACGGACGTCGATGCGACGACGCTGGCTCCGGCGCTGCGCCGAGACGCGGACGAGCTCGAGGGGTTTCTGGAGTTCCTCGCCGGCGAGATCCACGACGACGCGCTACGGGCGACCGTGCAGCGCGCTCTCGCCGCTGCGCCGCTGCGCACGTACCCCGCGACGCCGGACGGTCACCACTCGTACGCCGGCGGCCTGCTGGAGCACACCGTCGGTGTCGCGACGATCTGTCGCGAGCTGACGCAGCTGCATCCGCGGCTTCGCGCGGATCTCCTGCTCGCCGCCGCGCTCGTGCACGACGTGGGACGCACGCGCGAGCTCGGCCCACCGCCCGTCTTTCGCCCCACCGAGGAGGGAACACTCCTCGGCCACGTGCATCTCGGCCTGCGGATGCTCGAATCGCTGAACGGGCCCGCGGAGCTTCTCCACGCCGTCGCGTGCCACCACGACGCGCGCGCCGCACGAACCGCCGAGGCGGCCGTGCTGTACCACGCGAACCAGCTCGACGCGGTCGCTGCTACGCGTCCGATTCCCGACTAGCGCGAATGGGCGCTGTCCTCGCGCTCGGCGCGAGCCTCTCTTGGGGGCTTGCGGACTTCTTCGGCCCGCTCAAGGGCCGCGCGCTCGGCGCGCTGCGCGTCCTGCTCGTCGCGCAGGCCTTTGGCCTGGTCGCGATCGCGGTTGCGGTTCTGATCAGGTTCGAGCCGCCCGCCGGCTGGGCCGTGCTGCTCGCCGTTCCCGCGGCCGTATCGGGGACGCTCGGCCTCTACTCCTACTACCGCGGGATGGTGGTCGGCGCGATGAGCGTCGTCGCGCCCGTCGCGGGCGTCTCCGCGGTCGTGCCGGTAATTGTCGGCTTCGCGAGCGGCGACCGGCCGTCCTCTTGGCAGGACGCGGGCATGGGGCTCGCACTAATCGGCGTGCTGCTTGCGGCGCGCGAGCGCCAGGACGGCGGCGGCCGCCGCGTCGCCTCGGGCGTCGGGCTCGCCCTATTCGCGGCGGTGGGCTTCGGCGGCTACTTCCCGTTCATGCACGCGGCGGGCCACGCCGATTTCTGGTGGTCGTCGCTCGTCTTTCGCACCGTCACGACGGCGATCGTCGCGGCCGCGGTGCTCGCGACGCGGGCGCCGGTCGGCGTCCCGCGCGCGCATCTCCTCCTGATCGCGCTCGTCGGCTTCGGCGACACGCTGGGCAACGTGCTCTTCGCCGCCGCGTCCGGACGCGGGCTCGTCGGCGTGACGTCGGTGCTCGCGTCCCTCTACCCGATTGTCGCCGTCGCGCTCGCGCGCATCGTGCTGCACGAACGGATCGACCGGCTGCAGGAGCTGGGGGTCGTGGCGACACTTGGCGGCGTGGCGCTGATCTCCGCCGGCTAGAGCGCGCCGCGGAGCGCATCCAGTGCCTCGGACACGAGGCGGTAGTACGCCCAAGTGCCGCGGCGGGACGACTCGACTAGCCCCGCGCCCTTCAGCACCTTGAGGTGGTGGGAGATCGTCGGCTGCGAGAGCTCGAACGCGGCGTTGAGATCGCAAACGCAGCACTCGCCCGCGGCCAGGCGGCTGACGATCGCCACCCGCGTCGGGTCGGCGAGCGCCTTGAAGTACCCAGCAAGCGCCGCGGCCGCGTCGGCCGCGAGCGGTTCGACGTCGGGGCCGCAGCAGAGTGGCTGGAGGACGGGCAGGGCTTTCATCGATGTTCATGGGGATTATATACTTGACTCCGTCCGATGGGGTCGTTAGGATTCATCTATGTTCTTCTTTTGCTTGTGTTCATCAGGGTTTGCAACCCGTTTGAGGTGCTTCACGACTCGCTTGGAGAACAGCTTTTCCATCGCCTCATCGCTCGTCAGCTCGTGCGCTTTCTTCCGCTTTCCACTAGGCATCTGAAAGGCCCCCATGGACGACATGAACCTCATAGAGCTCGTCGAGCAGTTCTCGGACGAGGAGGCTTGCCGCAAGCACCTGACGGAGCTTCGCTGGCCGGATGGCATCAAATGCCTGCGCTGTGAGTCCACGAAGGTCAACGGCCCATCGAAGCGGCACCTTTACGAGTGTGCGGAGTGCGGCTATCAGTTCTCGGTCAAGGTCGGGACGGTATTCAACGACTCCAAGCTCCCGCTGTGGAAATGGTTTGTCGCCACCTACCTCATGTGCGAGTCGAAGAAGGGGATGAGCGCGAACCAGTTGAAGCGCACACTCGGCGTGTCGTATAAGACCGCCTGGTATCTCTGCCACCGCATCCGCTCCGCGATGCACGACGACACCGGCGTCCTTCTCGGCGGCATCGTGGAGGCCGACGAAACGTATGTCGGCGGCAAACTCTCCGGGTTCCGGTCTCGCAAAGAATCGGCGGATCATCGCCTTGACAACAAGACCGTCGTCCTCGGTGCCGTCGAGCGCGGCGGGCGGGTTCGGCTCCGCGTTGCGCCTGATGCGTCGAGCGAGTCCGTGAAGGGGTTTCTGCACGACGTCGTCTCCGATGATGCCGAGGCGATCTACACGGACTCGCACCGCTCCTACCGTGGTATCGGCGACGAGAACACAGTCCACGGCTGGGTCGACCACTCGCGTGAGGAATGGGTGAACGGGCAGATTCACACGAACACGGTGGAGTCCGTCTGGAGCCTGTTCGATCGCTCGGTGATCGGTAGCTACCACAAGCTCTCCCGAAAGCACCTGCCGGCGTATCTCGACGAGGCCGCGTTTCGCTGGAACAACCGCTCGAACAAGTACCTGTTCCGCGATACGCTCCTGCGACTCGTTGAGGCCGACACGCTCACGTATCACGACCTCATTCAACCTTCGTAATCTCCGGAAACGGAAACGGATCGGGAGGGGGTGTGCCCTGGTAGGCGGCGAGCGTCAGGCTCGGCCAGGCGTTCTCTAGTCTGTACCGCTCGACGAGATGCCTCTTACCAGTAATGAGAACCTCGACCGTTAGCTCCACGGGTGACAAATCGTGAAGAAGCGAAGGAATCGTCCAGAACTGTCTGGTTCGGAAAGCGCCGTCACCCCTTCCGACAACGAGTTCTTGAACAATGGCGAGTCCGTGACCGTTGGGCTGAATGTCAAACGTTGGTTGGTCGGGAGCATTTATCCATTGGAGAGTCTGCGGCAGGTGATGTGCCTTCGTCCCTTGCGGCTCAACCCGGGTGATTCTCACAAGCACTTCTCTCGCCAGCCGCCCGGCCGTTTCGTGAATCTTGAGCACCTTGACATAGGCGTACTCAATCGGTTCGCCTTCCCCGACCTTCAGGACCTCCGGAGTAATCGCGAGGCGACGGTCAAAACCGGGTGAGTTTCCGTAGCCGATCAGTAACTTCGGCTGATGCGTCTTCTTCCAAATCCAACTAGCGATGCCTGCGAGAAACAGAGTCGCAGCGATTACCCCGGCGACGATTGCCCAGATCGAACCCCATTTGTCTAGCCCACTCTGCTGGGCGGCAACCGTCATCAATCCGAACACAAATGCACCCCGAAAGAGAGAAGGCTGAGGCACCTATCGTACCTCACTACCGGACTCACGTATACAATCCCCATGTTCATCAATGTATAGCATCGACGTCTGTCGATGAAAGGAGGAGGCATGAGCTCCGACTGCTGCGTCGACGGCGGCGGTTGCTGCGGCGGCGGCTGCTGCTGAGTGGGGCCGGTGCGCACCTGTGCGCACAGGCCCAACATGCCCGGAGGGTGGCGCCGCCCTCCCGGGCTTGTCCCTCACTTCGCGTCCTCACGCTCGGGGCGCACCTTCGGCGCGCGATCGACTGGCGGTCGAGGGGAACTCTGCTTCGACGGATGCTCGTGGGTGGCACGGCAAGGCCGCGCCACCTGCGATTGGTTGATTAAACGTTGAAGCGGACGTTCAGGACGTCGCCGTCCTGGACGACGTAGGTCTTGCCCTCGACGCGTTGCTTGCCCTGGCGCGCGGCTTCGGTGTGCGAGCCGGCGGCGACGAGATCGTCCCACCGGATCACCTCGCAGCGAATGAACCCGCGAGCGATGTCGCTGTGGATCGCGGCCGCCGCGTCGATCGCAGTGCCGCCGCGGCGCAGCGTCCACGCGCGCGTCTCCTTCTCGCTGGCAGTGAAGAACGTGATCAGGTCGAGCTCTTGCGCGAGCTCGCGCACGATCCTGTCGAGCGCAGACTCTCCCTCCCGGAACGACGCCGCCTCATCCTCTGGAAGCTCGGCGAGCTCGGCCTCGAGCTTCAGGTCGATCCCGGCCGGCCCGTTGACGATTTTCATCACAGGCTTGATCGTCAGCAGGTCGAGCTCCTCCGGGATGTCGACGTCGGAGGTGATCTCCGCGATCGTCTCGAGGTTGTCGAGATGCGCGGCGAGCTTCTCGAGGCTGACGACCTCGGCCTTCAGCTTTGCGTCACCGGATTTCGCCTGCTTTGCAACGCGCTCGCCGCGCCGCTGGATGTGCTCGCGGTCAGCCGCCAGCAACTCGAGCACGACCGTGTCGTAATCCTGCTTCGGATCGCGCGTTCCCGACCACCCGTCCAGCACGGCGAGCAACAGGTCGACCTGCCGAAGGTTTCCGAGCAGTTGCGCTCCCGTGCCCGGGACGTCGACAACCCGGATCGCCGCCGGCGTCACCTTCTTGGCATGCACGACATCGGCGAGCTGCTGCAGGCGCGGGTCGGGAATCGGCGCGATGCCGACGTTCTCCTTCCCGGACACGTGCGCGCCGGCGCGCGTCAGCGCGTTGAACAAAGTCGTCGAGCCCGCGTTCGGCAAGCCGACGATTCCGACCTCGAGGGACATGTGTAAAGCCTAGGCCGCCAACCGCCGACGGCGCGGCCTCGCCGCGCCGTTCGTCACCGCCGGCCGAAGCGGACTCCTACCGGACGCCGACCAATCGCGCGCCGCAGACGCGCCCCGAGCGTGAGCGAACGCGAAGCGAGGGAAAAGCTGTCGAGCCAGCGTTCGGCAGGCCGACGATTCCGACCTCGAGGGACATGTGTAAAGCCTAGGCCGCCAACCGCCGACGGCGCGGCCTCGCCGCGCCGTTAGTCACCGCCGTACGAAGCGGACTCCCACCGGACGCCGACCAATCGCGCGCCGAAGGCGGGCCCCGAGCGTGAGCGAACGCGAAGCGAGGGAAAAGCTACTTCTTCGCGCGCTCGAGCTGTTTCTGCAGCGACGCGAGCGCGCGATGCTGGAGCGACTTCACCGCGCCTTCGGTCTTGCCGAGGATCGTCGCCGTCTCGCCGTTGCCGAAGTTGAACACGAACTTCAGCGTCAGCACCTGCTGCTGCTCGGGCGAGAGCCCCTCGATCAGCTCCAGCATGCTCCTGCGCCCGATCGCCTGCAGCGCTTCCTCCTCCGCGGACGCCTCTTCCGAGCCCTGCGGCTCCGGCACGTCCTCCTCGGGCTGCCAGCGCCGCGCGGCGCGGAAGTGGTCCATGGCGAGGTTGTGCGCGATCCGGAAGAGCCAGGCGGAAAACGGCGCCGCCTGGAAGCGGAACTTTCCGATCGACTCGAGCATCTTGAGAAACGTTTGCGTCGTCAGGTCTTCCGCGTCGTGGCGGTTGCCCACGCTCATGTGCAGGTAACTGTAGATGCGATCGAAGTAGATGAGGTACAGCTCTTCGAGCGCATCGCGGTCGCCGTGCTGCGCACGCTCGACGAGCCCCCGGATGCGTTCGGGCGCGTCCGCACGTTCCGCGCCGCCGACTACCTCCTTAGCCGCCATCAGGAGGTGCTTCCCCAGCTCAACCGGTGCCGAACCCCACGCGCGCCTCCCGCAACGCCCGGCGCAAATAGACGACCCGGCGCAGGGCGACGGTGTAGCGCCCGTCCTCCGCATCGAGCGTGACGGCGCCGTCGCCGCCGATCGAGCGCTCGAGCTCGTCAGCGGCCGCAGCCTCGACCAGCATGCTGAGGGACTGGCCGCCGTCGAAGCCGACTTCGATCCGAACGCGCTCAGTCACGTGACACCACCTCCGTGAGGACGCCGTGGACGGAATCTGGATGGACGAACGCAACCTCGAGCCCGAAGAGCCCGGGGCGCGGCTCCGGATCGATGAGCTCGGCGCCCTCCGCGGTGAGCGAATCGAGCGCGGCGCGGAGGTCTGTCACCTCGTACGCGACGTGGTGCATCCCCGGCCCTCGCTTCGCGAGGAACTTGCCCACGGGCGTCTCCTCTCCAAGCGAGGCAAGCAGCTCGACGCGCCCGTCGCCGACCAGCACCGACGCGGCTTCGACACCCTGCTCGGGCACGGTCGCGCGGTGCTCGATCTCGGCGCCGAACAGACGCTCGTATGTGGAGATCGCGTCGTCGAGATTCTCCACGACGACGCCAAGGTGATGAATCCCACGCGCGTCCACGCGGGCGATGCTACCGGGCGGGCTCTTCCCCGGAGATCGGGATGACCTGCGACACGCCCACAAGCTCGCTCGAGCGGGACTCGACTCCGACGTCCGCCAAGAGGGCCTCGACCTCTTCGCGGACGAGCGTCTCCTTCTCGAGCAGCGCTGAGGCGACTCTGTCGAGCGCCCCACGATGCTTCGTCAAGAGCCGGACGGCCTCGCCGAAGGCGTGGTCCGTGAGCCGCGCCTGCTCCTGGTCCCGCATCCGTTTCGTCTCTTCGGACAGCGAGTAGTTGTCGGCGCGCAGCGTGCGCGAGGTTACGACCTCGCTCATCCCGTATTCGAACACCATCGCACGTGCAATCTCCGTCACCTTCTCGAGATCGTTTGCCGCACCCGTGGTCACGCGTCCGAAAATGATCTGCTCCGCGGCACGGCCGCCGAGCGCAACTTTCATCCGGTCGACGAGCTCCTCTTTCGTCTGCATGTACCGATCCTCGGTCGGGACGTACCAGGCATAGCCCAGCGCATCGCCGCGCGCGATGATCGTGACCTTCTGCAGCGGGGTGACGTCGCCCATCAGATGCGCCATCACCGCGTGGCCACCCTCGTGGTACGCGAGGATGCGCTTCTCCTTCTCCGAGACGACGCGGCGCTGCTGAAGACCGGCCACGACGCGCTCCAACGCATCGTCGAATTCCTGCTGCCGGATGTATTGCAGATCCTTGCGCCCGGCGAAGATCGCGGCTTCATTGCAGATGTTCGCGAGGTCGGCTCCGGTGAGTCCGGCGGTCTGTTTCGCAATCGTCGTCAAATCGACGTCGGCGGCGAGCGGCTTGCCGCGCGTGTGGACGCGCAAGATCTCCTCGCGGCCGGCGAGATCCGGCGGAGAGACGAGCACCTGCCGGTCGAAGCGGCCGGGACGAAGCAACGCCGGATCGAGATCCTGCAGCCGGTTCGACGCGCCCATCACGACGACCTGCGCGGCGGGGTCGAAGCCGTCGAGCTCGACGAGCAGCTGGTTGAGCGTCTGGTCCTGCTCGCGGTTGAAGCCGTGCCCGGTGCGCGCTGCGCCGACGGCGTCGAGCTCGTCGATGAACACGATCGACGGCGCATGCTTGCGCGCCTCGTTGAACAGCTTGCGGATGCGCGAGGCGCCGAGGCCGGCGAACATCTCGACAAACGCGCTGGCGCTCTGCGAATAGAACTGCGCTCCGGACTCGGACGCGATCGCCTTCGCGAGCAGGGTCTTGCCCGTCCCCGGAGGCCCGTAGAGGAGAATCCCCTTCGGCACCCGCGCGCCGAGCTTCTCGAAGCGCTTCGGGGTCTGGAGGAACTCGACGACCTCATTGAGTTCCTCCTTGACCTCTTCGAGGCCGGCGACGTCGGCGAAGGAAATCGACGACTTCGAGTGAGGTTGGATCGCCTGCGGGCGCACACGCGGCATCAGCGAGAGCGTCCGCCAGAGGAAGTAGACGATCAGCCCGAAGAAGATGATCGGCAACCATTGATACGCGGTGCCGGTCAGGTGGTGGAATAGTTGACCGAAATTCGGCATCTACGGGCTCATCGGCAGTGGTTCCGCATTCCTTGACCAGCGGCGAATCGCCTCGGCCGCCGTCACGAACTGTACTCCGCCCTCGCGCCAGACAGCCGTGCAGCGCTCCACACGAGCCTCGTCCAGACCGCGCGAGGCATCCTCGACGAACAGCACCCGCCGCCCGCGCGCGAGCAGACCCCGGATCGCTGCGTCGTCACAGACGTCCGTTGCGACACCGAACACGATCACCTCGTCGGGGTCGAGCAGCTCGACCAGCCGCTCCGTGTTCGGATTCGTAAAGACGTCGAAGTGTTTCTTCAAGAGCAAGAACTCCCGTCCCCGCAGGAACCTCTCGGGCAGCGGCTCGAGGCCGATCGGCACCGGATCCTCCTGGTCGGTCTCGTCGATCTTGCGCGCGCCGCGTGTGCCGCGCAGGCAGTGGGGCGGATACGTCGTCTCGAAGTTCGGCTCCTCGGAGATCTCCGCGTCCGTCAGCTCGTGGTCGTCCGCGGAGGCGACATGCGGGATCCCGGCCGCGCGCGCGGCGGCGACGAGCCGCCGCATCGCCGGGACGACCTCCTCGGCGCCGGGCACGGCGAGCTTGCCGTCCACGTGAACGAAGTCGATCTGGGTGTCGACGTCCCAGAGGATCGGGCCGGGCATTAAGTCTCCTCAAGCTCGATGCAGGCGCGGAGCGCCGCCTCGGCGACCTCGACCTGGTCGGCCGTCGGCTCGGCGGTGGCGATCCGGTGCTGCAGCTCGTGACCCGGCTTCGCAAGCGCGCGCGCGAGCTTGCGGTCCGGGTTGCGCACCATCCAGCCGAAGAGCTCGGTCGACGCGGCGATCGCGCCGATCGACGCGGCGATGCGAGCGCCGCCGCGATAGCGCGCGGGCGCGCGCGACGCGATCGTATTCGCGACGGCCGTCGTCGCGATCATGGGGCCAATCAGGTGCGAGCCGCACCGCTCGTGCTCCTTCGCACGCGGCTCGTCGTGCTCGTACGTCCCGATCGAGATGTGCTCGGCGCCGTGATACGCGGCGAGGTCCCTGCTGCGCAGCGCGAGGAGCGCCGGCGTGAGCGCGAGCAGACCGGCCGCCAGCTCCTGCGCCGCCGGTGTGATGCGTGAACCGCGCACGACACGCACGGCGGCGGCGCTCGCGAGCATCGACGCAAGGATCCCCGGCTGCTCGAACGGGAGCTTGGCCTCCGGGAGCCTCCGCTTCGCCGTCGGCACCACTGCAAGCGCCTCGAGCAGGCGCGCGGGCCCGCGCAGGAGCGGGTTCGTGATCCCCGCGCTGCGCAGCCGCTTGCGCTCCGCGGTGACCTTCACCGAGCCGTCGGGCAAGCGCACCGCGCAGGCCCACGCCGTCGGGCCGTGGACGAGGACGCCGTTGCGAAGCGCCATCCCGCCGAGCCGGATCTTTTCCGCCACTCCCTCAGCGTAGCGCCGCGCCGCGGAGGGCCGCCTGCAGCTTGTCAGCGGCCGGCCCACTGCCGATTCGCAGGCCGTCGATCTCTACGACCGGCAGCACCTCGCGCACGGACGACGACGTGAAGGCCTCGTCCGCGCCCAGCAGGTCATCGAGTGGGAACGCACCCTCGCGAACCTCGTAGCCGAGGCGCGGCGCCTCCTCCATGAGAACGGCGCGCGTGACGCCGGCGAGGATGCCGAGGTCGAGCGCGGGCGTGTACAGCGCCTGGCCGCATCGCCACCAGACGTTCGTCACCGGGCCTTCGAGCACGGTCCCGTCCGTGCTGACGAAGACGGCATCGTCGGCGCCGCGGCGCCGCGCCTCCGCCTCGGCCGCCATGTTCACCGCGTAGCTCGTCGACTTCACGCCGCCGAGGAGCCACGGCGCCTCGGCGCGGACGCCGAGCAGCGAGACGAGCCGGATCCCTCGTGCGCGCAGCTCTTCGAGTCCCGGCGGTAGCCTGCTGACGAGGACGAGCAGCGTTGCGGCGAGTTTCCCCTCGCGCCCCGCCATCCAGTAGATGCGGAGTACGGCGTCGGGCTCGCCCGCGTGCTCGAGTGCCGCGCGTACCAGTGCACGCGCGTTGTCGGGCTCCGGAAGGCCGATGCGTTCAGCGGACCGCGCGAGCCGTTGGAGGTGCTCCTCGAGGCGGAACGGCGTGCCGCGGTAGACGCGGATCGTCTCGAACGCCGCGCGGCCGCGGAGCAGCGCCTCATCGTCGGCGAACACCGCCGGCTTATCCAGGTCGACGACGCCGAGGCCGGAAACTGCGACGGCGAGCAGCGTCCTCGGGGTACGAGGTCTAGACGACAGCGCCATGGGAGAGGAGATCCAAGAGCGGCCGCGCCTTGACCCACGACTCGTCGATCTCGGCTTCGGGATCCGAGTCCCAGACGATGCCGCCGCCGACCCAGAGGTGAATCCGTTCCTCCGAGATCGCGAACGTGCGGATCGTCAGCGCGAGCTCGAGGTCGCCGTTCGGCCTGAGCGTTCCGAGTGCGCCCATCGACCCGCCGCGGCCGACCGGCTCGAGCGTCGCGATGTGGTCCACTGCGGAGATCTTCGGCGCGCCCGTCACCGAGCCGCCTGGAAACGTCGCCTCGAGCAGCTCTGCGAGGCCCACGTCCTCGCGCAGCGTCCCCTCGATCGTCGACACGAGATGGACGACGCCGGCAAGCTCGCGCTCGGCCATCAGCTCGGGCCAGCGCACGCTGCCCGGCTCGCAGACGCGCGAGAGGTCGTTGCGCTCGAGGTCGACGATCATCACGTTCTCCGCCGCATCCTTCTCCGACTCGGACAGTCCCCCGACGCCGAGCGGCCGCGTACCCTTGATCGGCGACGTCCAGACGCGGCGGCCGCGCTTCGCGAGGAAGAGCTCCGGCGATGCGGACACGACCGCCCACTCGTGCGTGACGAACGGTCTCGGCACAAGCGGGCGCAGCTGGGCCAGAGCGTCTGCGAGCCCGGCGGGATCGCCGTCGAAGGGGGCGCTCAGGTGCTGGACGAGATTCACCTGGTAGACGTCCCCGCGCGCGATCGCGGCCCGCACTGCCTCCACCGCTCCGCCGTACGCGGCATCCGTCCAGGTGCGTTCCCACTCCCCCACGACGAAAGCGGCCGTGTCCCCTGTCCAGGACTCGGGACCTGTCCTGATCCGGCACGCGAGCGCGGGCAATCGGCACGGTTCGGGAGGCGACGGAGTCTCGGTCCTGCGAATGGACTCGGACAGCCGGTACGCGAGGAGCAGATCCGCGACAACGTCGTCGCGTTCGTAAAAGCCCTCGTCGACGAGGAAGTCCTCGAGCGCGCGGAATGCTCCTGCGGGATCGCCGAGCTCGAGCACGTCAGCCAAGCATCGCGTGCGCAGCGTGGCGCAGGAAGCGCACGCCGAGCTCGAGGTCGTCGACGGGTACGCGCTCGTTGGCCGAGTGGATCAGCAGCGCGGCCTCCTCATGCGGCATTGCGCGCGAGGGAAAGAACCCGTACGCGACAGCGCCGAAGGCGTCGCGCACCCAGTGGCTGTCCGTGAAGCCGGACACGCAGACGGGCGCGACGACTGCACCGGGATCCTCGTCGGCCACGAACGACGCAACCGCGTCCCACAGCGGTGACTCCATCGGTGAACGCGTCCCGCCCTGCGACTCGATCGACTCCAGCTCGTAGTCGCCCTCGCCGAGGACCTTCCGCGCGAGCTCGAGCTGCTCGTCCACCGTTTGCCCGGGGAGGAGCCGGGAGTCGACCGTCACCTCACAGAGCGCCGGGATCACGTTCCGCTTGCGCGACGCCTCGATCATCGTCGGCGCGAACGTGAGCGAGAGCAGCGGCTCGATCAGGTCGCCGAGCTGGCGGTGCACCCCGTGCGCGAAGGGCAGCAGCTCGACGGGATCCTCCGGCGCAGAACCGGCGACGGCCTGCAGCAGCGCGGCGACTTCCGGCTCGAGCCGCGGCTCGGGACAGTACGCGCCGAGCTTCTGGATGAGCGAAGCGGCCTTCAGCAGCGCGTTGTCTGCGATCCCAGGCATCGACGCGTGCCCGCTGCGACCGTGAACGCGCAGGCGGAACGGCGCGCTCATCTTCTCGGCCGTGGCGCAGATCCACACAACCCTGCCGCCGAGGTCGAGCCGCTCTCCGCCGCCCTCGTTCAGCGAGTACTCGGCGCGCACCGCGCCGGGATGCGCCTTACAAAGCCACGAGAGCCCGAAGCCGTCACCGACCTCCTCGTCGGCGGCCGCAATGAAGATCAGGTCACCGGTCGGACGGAAACCCTCGTGCGCGAGCGAGGCGACGGCGACTGCGGTGGCCGCCACCTGACCCTTCATGTCGAGCGCACCGCGGCCCCACACCTCGCCGTCGACCAGTTCTCCGCCGAATGGGTCGCGCTTCCACTCCACCGCGTCGGCGATCACTACGTCGGTGTGCGAGAGCAGCGCCAGCGAAGGCCCGCCTGCACCGGGAATGCGTGCGACGAGGTTGGCGCGCTCGGGAACTTTTGCGTACAGCTCGCACTGAACGCCGTTCGCCTCGAGGTAATCGCGCAGCAGCTCTGCAGCGGCAGTCTCGTTCCCAGGCGGGTTCGTCGTGTCGAGGCGAATCAGCCTCTGGAGGAGCTCGACGACGTCGCTCATCGCCGTCGCCCCAGCACGAGCAGGTACGGACGCGGCTCACGCACACCGCCGCCGTCGCGGAAGCCCTCCCAGTACTCCACGAGCGCCGCCCGTACCTGTACGCGCGTGTCGTCGTCGAGCGATTCGAGGTACGCCTTCGTCGGCGGCGCCGTGCGCGACCAGAACTCGAAGACGTCCTTGCCGCTCGCTCCTTCGAGATGCCAGACACGCTCGCTCAGATCGAGCTCGAAGGCGCCGCCCAAGAGCCGTTCCAGCTCATCCGCGTCCGCCCATGCGCTGCTGTCGACGCTCGGCGTGCGGCCGAAGCGCTGGTAGATCTCGTCCAGCGCCGGCTTCGCGAACCACGCCGTCAGGCCGAGGCGTCCATCCGAACGGCAGACACGTGCGAGCTCACGCGCGACGACATCACGGTCGGGAACGAAGATGACGCCGAAGTTCGACGCAACGACGTCGAAGACCGCGTCCTCGTATGGAAGCGCCCGCACGTCGCCGAGATCGAAGCGGATCGACTCGGCGCGGGGCTTCGCGCGCGCGAGCTCGAGCATTGCCGGCGCGATGTCGAGCGCGGTGACGTCGGCACCGGCGCGCGCTGCGCGGAGCGCAACCTCGCCCGTCCCCGTTGCTACGTCGAGGAAGCGCTCGCCCGGCTGTGGCGCGAGGCGCGCGATCAGATCGTCGTAGATCGGCGCGTAGTACGGGGCGATCGCGTCGTAATTCGCCCCACCCCAGAGCTTCGCCGCTTCGCTCAGCCTTCTTCCTCGTTCGCACGCGCGGTCAGCTCGTTCCGCGCCTGCCACAGCTCGGGGTAGAGCTTGTGCTTGATCAACCCGCCGAGCAGCTCGACCGGCGTGCCCTGCGTGCCGACGACCTCGTCGCCGATCACGCGCGCGACGACCTTGTAGTGGCGGAAGCGCCAGATCGTCACGCGCTCGTCCCACTCGATCAACGACTCGGCGAGCTGGTACAGCTCCTCGAATTCGCGTCCGCGCACGTAGAGGTCGACGAGCGACAGATCCTGCTCGCGGCGGAGCGCGCTGAACGCGTCGCCGAGCGACGGCGACACGCGGCGGATGTTGCGGAACCCCGGCGAGTCGAAGCCGCTGCCGTGCCCAAGGATCTTGCGGATCGTCTGGTACTCCCACGGGGACATGTGCTCGAGCATGTCGAGGAGCTGCGTCGCGATCTTCAGCGAGTCGTTCGCTCTCCGCAGCAGCCGCAGCGCGGGTGCGATCTCCTTGTCGCGCAGGTGCTGCGTCGCAGTCTCCACCTCGAAGCAGGCGAGCTTCAGCCAGAGCTCAGATGACTGGTGCACCGTCTGGAAGAGGAGCTCGTCACGGTGGACCATCTCCTCGGGCGTCTTCTGCAGCGCGAGCAGCTCGTCCGTTCGGAGATAGCGCTCGTAGTCGGAGGCGCCCTTGCCGGGGAGAACCGGCTGCGAATAGTCCTCTTCGACTCCGCTTGCCACGGTGCGGAGCATACTTCGGAACGTCATGAGCGACCTTTTCTCGGACGCCGCTCGCCAGCGCGCACCGTCGGTCGCGCCGCTCGCGCTCCGCGTGCGGCCTGCCGGTCTCGACGAATTCGTCGGCCAGCAGCAGGTGCTGGGCGAAGGCTCCGCGCTCCGGCTCGCGATCGAGGAGGACCGCGCCGGCTCGATGATCCTGTACGGCCCACCCGGAAGCGGCAAAACGACGCTCGCGCGCATCGTTGCAGGCGCCACCGGTGCGGCGTTCGAGGAGATGTCGGCAGTGTCGGCGACCGTCGCCCAGGTGCGCGAAGTGCTGGCGCGAGCACGCGAGCGGCTCGGTGCGCACGGACAGCGAACGATTCTGTTCCTCGACGAGATCCACCGCTTCAACAAGGCGCAGCAGGACGCGCTGCTCCCCGCGGTCGAGGAAGGGCTCGTGACACTGATCGGCGCGACGACGGAGAACCCGTACTTCGAGGTGAACTCGGCGCTGCTCTCGCGGACGCAGATCTACACGCTCGAACCGCTTTCGGACGAGGAGCTGCTCGTCGTTGTCCGGCGCGGTGAGACGGAACTCGGCGCGGACGTCCCGGACCATGTCGCGCAGCGGATCGCCCACCTCGCCGGCGGCGACGCGCGCAACGCGCTCAACATCCTCGAGCTCGCTTGGCTGACGGCGCAGGCGGAGGGCGTCGCACTCGAAGAGCGGCACGCCGAAGAAGCGTCGACGAAGCGCCCGCTCCTCTACGACAAGGGCGGCGACCAGCACTATGACTTCGTGAGCGCGTTCATCAAGTCGATGCGCGGCTCGGATCCCGACGCAGCCGTCTATTACCTCGCGGCGATGCTCGAAGGGGGAGAGGACGCACGTTACATCGCGCGGCGGATGATCGTGCTCGCGTCCGAGGACATCGGCAACGCTGATCCGCGCGCGCTGCTCGTCGCCGTCGCGGCGGCACACGCGGTCGAGCACGTCGGCCTGCCGGAGGCGCGGCTGAACCTCGCGCAGGCGGCGATCTACCTCGCGCGCGCGCCGAAGTCGAACGCGTCGTACGTCGCGCTGAAGGAGGCGACCGCAGACGTGCGCGAACACGGCAACGCGCGTCCGCCGAAATCGCTGCGCGACCAGAGCTATCGCGGCGCGCGGAAGCTCGGGCACGGCGAGGGCTACATCTATCCGCACGACGATCCGCGCGGGTTCGAAATCGACTACCTGCCGGACGAGCTCAAGGGCCGCACGTACTACCGCCCGAGCGGCGAGGGCGAAGAGAGCTAGTCGCTCCCGCGAGGCTCGGTCGCAGACGCGTCGTCGTCGAGTTCCTCGAACACTTCGATGACTTCGGCTGAGCGACGCGATTGACGGTCTCTGAGGAATGCGGCCGCTTCGGCTTCGCTTACAACGATCTCCCGGTCGGGTGGTATCTGCGCTCCGCCGTAAGCTTTCCAGCCGTCCCCGAGCAGTCTTAGGCGCACCTTGCGCGTCATCAGCGGACCTTAGTCGCTGCCGCGCTCGATGCGCTGCGCCGCGAACGTGCCGAAATCGCCGCCGAGCCGGCGCCATCCCGCCGCCGCGCGCTCGATGTCGTATTCCGTACGGCGGAACTCGAACGCGCCGTCGTCCCGGCGCACCGCCCACGCGGCGCGAACATCGCCGTCGAGCGGCATCCCGGCGCTGCCGGGATTGAGCAGGTGGTTGCCGTTCGGGCCGTCGCGGCGGAACTGCAGGTGGCTGTGGCCGAACACGATCGTCCTGTCGTGCACGCCGCCGCAGCGCGCCTCGTCTTCCGGCTGCGGCTCCCGCGCGAAGCTGTCGTCGTCGCGGCCGACGCAGCCGTGCACGTAGAGCACTCCGTCCAGCTCGGCGTGCGGCGGCAGCTCGTACAGCCAGCGCAGCTCTTCTTCCGTGAGCGGGCCGGGCATGTACTCGCGGTAGGCCTCGCCGACCTCGGGCCGATCGGCGGGCGGCTCGAAGACCCAACGCTCGCCGTTGCCGCGGATCCACGTCGCCGGCTCGAGCGTGCGCAGTAGCTCGAGCGTCTCGCGCGGCCACGGGCTCGGTGTGCCGTAGTCACCGCCGAGCAGGTACGCGTGCGCACCTTCCGCGTCTGCGAGCACCGCCTCGAGCGCCGGCAGGTTTCCGTGGATGTCGTAGAGGACGGCGAGCATGCTCCGGTAGTTTCCCGCTCGTGAAGATCGTCTGCCTCGTGAAGCAGGTCCCGGAACCGGGCGCGATCGAGTTCGACGAGGAGACGAAGACGCTGAAGCGCGAGGGCGTCCCGCTCGAGCTCAACCCGTTCGACCGTTACGCCGTGCAGCACGCCGTCGCGTTGCGCGAACAGGCAGGCGGAGAGGTCGTCACGCTGGCGATGGGCCCGCCGCAGGCGGAGGAGGCGCTCCACGAAACGCTCGCGCTCGGCGCCGACCGCGCGATCCTCCTCTCCGACCGCGTGTTCGCGGTCGCGGACACACTCGGCACGTCGCGGACGCTTTCATTGGCGTTGCGGAAGGAAGGCTTCGACCTCGTCCTCTGCGGCAAGAAGACCATCGACTCGGAGACGTGGCAGGTGCCGCCGGAGGTCGCCGCGTTTCTCGACGTGCCGCACGTCACCAATGCGATCGCACTCGAGCCCGGCCTGCGAGTGACGCGGATGACCGACGAGGCCGACGAAGTCTGGGACGTGCCTACACCGGCCGTGGTCTCCGTAGCCACTCCCCCGAGGGACGTGCCGGACTTAGTGGCTCAGAGCCACAAGCTCGAGACCTGGTCTGCCCTGGACCTGGTCGACGAGGTGTTCGAGTACGACAAGCGTTTCGGCCAGACCGGCTCGCCGACACGCGTGCTCGCCGTGCGCGACGTGACGCCCGAGCGCGCACAGTTCCGAGCGGACTCCGTGGACACGGCGGCCGCGAAGGTGCAAGAGCTGCTGGCGGAGCGGCCTGCGCCGGTGCAGCCGTGGGACAAGCCGAAGCACATCGCCGAGCAACCGGGTGCGCGCTACGACTGCTGGGCGTTGATCGAGACGCGCGACGGCGAGCCGACGCGCACGTCGCTCGAGCTGCTCGGCCGCGCACGCCAGCTCGCCGGGAAGCTCGGCGGAAGCGCGGTCGCGCTCGTGCTCGGAGACGGCGCCGACGAGCTCGGCCGCTACGGCGCGGAGATCGTCCATCGCGCTCGATTCGACGGGGATCCTGCGGACGCGCTGCGCAGTGTCCTCGCAAGACATCGCCCGCATGTCCTGCTCATCCCGGCGACGGCGTGGGGCCGGACAGTCGGCCCACGTGTCGCCGGCGAGCTCGAGCTCGGCATGACCGGCGACTGCGTCGGCGTCGACATCGCGAAGGCCGGCCGCCTGCTGCAGCAGAAGCCCGCGTACGGCGGCAACATCGTCTC
>WNEY01000248.1_pt1 | contig 30800 bp, 29 predicted proteins | sample 5400531 | NCBI WGS metagenome assembly WNEY01 (sample SAMN13153338, study PRJNA577476) | soil metagenome | isolation source: 200 cm saprolite under Douglas fir tree site 1 | place: USA:California | collected 2015-04-18
GTCGGCGAGAACGGCCGGCTGGTCGCCGAGGAAGAGGACACCGCGGCGCGGCTCGCCGGCTCGTCGGGCCGGCAGTACGACCTGCTGGCGATCGGCGCGCACGGGCTGGGCCGCCAGCCCTATTCGCAGCTCGGCGGCGTAGTGTCGCGCGTGCTGCGAGGCATCGAGAAGGACATCCTGCTGATCCGGGACGGTCGGCCGTTCGCCGGCGGGCGGCTCATGGTGTGCGTGGACGGGTCGTCCTACAGCTATCGGGCGATGCGCCTGGCGCTCGAGCTGGCGCAGGCGTTCGGGGGCTCGCTGTACGTGTGCAGCGCGTTCGACGTGGAGTATCACCACGTCGTGTTTCACAACATCAAGGATGTGCTCTCCTACCAAGCGTCCAAAGTCTTCAAGTTCGAGGAGCAGGAGGAGCTGCACAACAACATCATCGACAAGGGTCTGCTCAAGTTGTGTCAGGCGAATCTGAAGCGCGCCGAAGTCATGGCCCAGGAGTTCCCGGACGTACCGCTCAAGACACAGATCCTGGTCGGCAAGCCGTTCCAGGTGGTCATGCAGTGGGCCGAGGAGATCAAGCCCTCGCTGCTGGTGCTGGCGCGGCACGGCGCCCATCGCATCGAACGCACCGAGCTCGGCAGCCAAGCCGACAATCTCGTGCGACTTGCGCCTTGCAACGTGCTCCTCGCGGGGACGGGAGGGGTCAGGCCGGAAGACATTCCCTGGATCGAGGAAGACGGCGTCGTGGGGCTCCCGTGGGCGCCGGATGCCGAGGTGCGGATTCTCCGCGTGCCGCCGTTCGCGCAGGGGATCGCGCGGCGCGCGGTCGAGGAGTACGTGCTCGAGCACACGCAGGGCGCGTCCGCGACGGTCACCAACAAGTGGCTGGATGAGGCGATCCGGAAACTCTTGCCGACGCACATGCAGCTCATCATGGGCATCGGAACGGCGGAGGAGATCGCGCTCGCGGAAGTGAAGGCGCAAGAACAAATGAAGGCCACTAAGGTGCAGGGGCGCGACGCCGACCCCGAGCCCGCCGTGGCCGAGGTGGAGGTGAAGTGCCCCGTCACGGGCGCCGTGAGCCGCCGTCCTCGCACCGCGGCCGACCCGATCGTGTGGACCGACGAAGCCTGGCAGCGGCTGCAGCTTGTGCCCCTGATTGCCCGCCCGCTGGCACGCAACACCGTGGAGCGGTTCGCGCGGGGGCACGACATCTGGCGTGTGACCACGCGCGTGATGGACGAGAACAAGCATGCGATGATCGCAGCCGACGAGTTCGACGTCGACACCATGATGGTCATGTTTCAGGAGCTGCGGGCCAAGCAGATCCGCGCCGAAGCGGAAGGACGCGACGGGCTGTCGCCGGAAATGCGGGCGTTCATCGAGGACGCGAAGGCCCAGGGAATCACGCGCTGCCCCATTCGGGACATCGAAGCGCAGATGGGGAAGTGCCCGGTGGACTTGAAGACCGTGAAGCCCGAGGAGGCCAAGGCGGCCATGGAGCGGCTGCTGGCGGAGCGGGCCGGGGCCGGGGACTGACGTGGACTATGTCCCGCACGTAGTCGCCTGGAATCTTACCAAGCGCTGCAACCTCGAGTGCGCGCACTGTTACATCGCGGCGGGTCCGCGCGAGAGCGCCGCCACCGAGCTCGACACGGCCGCGTGTCTCGAGATCGTCGATCAGCTGCTGGCGGTGAACCCCGCGCCGCTGATCATACTCTCCGGGGGCGAGCCCTTACTGCGACAGGACCTGGCCGAGATCGCCCACTACGCCACGGTCAACGGGGCCACCGTCGTGGTGGGGACGAACGGGACGCTCCTCACCGAGGAGCGCATCGTGCGGCTCAAACAGGCCGGCGTGCGTGGAGTGGCGGTGAGTGTCGATTCGCTGCGCCCGTCCTATCACGACAACTTCCGCCACGGTCGCGGGGCGCTCGCCGACGTGCAAGCCGCCCTGGGGCGCCTCGCCGCCGTGCGGCTCGACTTCATCGTGCAGACGACGGTGACCAAGGGGAACCGCGCGGAGCTGGAGCGTCTGGTAGCCTGGTCGGCCGAGCAGGGGGCCGTGGCTTTCAACTGCTACTTCCTCGTCGCGACCGGGCGGGGGGCGTCGCTCACCGATCTGGCACCGGTGGAATACGAGGCCGTGCTCGCCGATCTGGCCCGGTGGGAGCGTGCGTACCGCGGCCGCATGCTGGTGCGCGCCAAGTGCGCCCCGCATTTCATGCGGCACGTGCATCGGAGCGATCCCGATTCCCCCGTCCTGAACTACCAGACGCGCTGCCCCTGCGGCACGCAGTACTGCCGTATCACGCCCGACGGCAAGCTGACCCCGTGCCCGTACCTGCCGGAGGCGGCGGGGGACCTGCGCGCGCAAAGCTTCGCCGACATCTGGCGGTCGTCGCCCCTGTTCCGGCAGCTGCGCGAGGGGGCGCTGGGCGGCAAGTGCGGGGCGTGCGAGTACCGCGCGCTGTGCGGCGGTTGCCGGGCGCGCGCCTTCGCGCTCACGGGCGACGTGCTTGCGGCCGATCCGTCGTGCGCGTACGAGCCGACGGCCGGCGTGGCCGTGATCGAGCCCGCGCGGGCCATCGCGTACGGCGAGGACTTCACGCCGGCGCTGGTCTGGGCCGATGCCGCGCGCGAGCGGATGGAGCGGATTCCATCGTTCGTGCGGGGAGTGGTGATGCAGCGGGTGGAAGAATGGGCGCGCCGCCAGGGACGGCGGGAAGTCACGCCCGAGCTGCTCGCGGAGGTACGTAGCGCCATGCCGATCGACTTTTCGAAGAAGCGACCGTTCTTCGTGGCCGACAGCTGATGACCGATAGCGCCCTACTGCTGCTGCAAGCCGCAGCCGACTCGACCCGCGCCTACGGCGAGTTCCCCGTGATCGGCGCGCGGGCGTACGTGTGGATCACGGCCGAGGTGCACCTGATGTTTGCGGCGTTCGTGCTGGGCGTGCCGATGTTCGCCGTGGTCACCGAGGCGATCGGCATTTTCGGCGGCGACGAGCGCTACGACCGGCTGAGCAAGGAGTTCACCCGGCTGCTGCTCGTGGCGTACAGCGCGACGGCGATCTGGGGCGCGATGCTCGTGTTCGGGCTGTCGACCCTGTATCCCCGCTTCTGGGCCTATCTCACCGCAATCTTCGCCCCCTCGATGTGGCTGTATGCGGCCTTGTTCCTCATCGAGTCGTTCACGCTCTACCTCTATTACTACGGCTGGGACCGCTGGAAGAAGGGTCGGGCCAAGCTCGGCCACTGGACGTTGGGCATCCTGCTCAACGTGTGGGGCACGATCGTGATGTTCATCGCGAACTCGTGGCTCACCTACATGATGTCGCCGCCGCGCGACATCACGCCCACCACCGATCCGACCACCATCAAGCTGTGGCATGCCATCGCCAACGCGACCTGGATGCCGATCAACGTGCACCGGGTGATCGCGAACGTGGTGTTCGGCGGCGCGATCGTGGGTGCATACGCGAGCTACCGCTTCCTGGCCGCACGCACCGACGAGGAGCGGGCGCACTACGACTGGATGGGTTACGTCGGGAACTTCATCGCGATGTCGGCGCTCATCGTGCTGCCGTTCGCCGGCTACTGGCTGGGACGCGAGATCTACCAGTACGACCAGTCCATGGGGATCACCATGATGGGCGGCTTCATGAGCTGGCTGTGGGTGATCCAGGCGTTCCTGATCGCCGTGCTGTTCCTGACGGGGAACTACTATCTGTGGATCGGCATGGGCCGCATTCCCGGCGCGGAGCGGTTCCAGCCCTACACCAAGTACCTGCTGATCGTGCTGGTGCTCGGCGCCATCGTGTGGGGCACGCCCCACACCATGATCGCGGATTCGAAGGAGCTCGCCGCGATGGGCGGATCCCACCACCCGTTCCTGGGCGCCCTGGGCGTGATGAGCGCCAAGAACACCGCGGTCAATTTGATGATCCTCACCACGTTCCTGTCGTTCCTGCTGTATCGCCGGGCCAATACGCGTCCGGTGGTGCCATGGGCGCGCACGGGGACCATCATCCAGGGAGCGATGTTCGCCGTCGCGGCCGCGGTGGTGCTGTTCTACGGCATCCGCGGCTACTTCGTCGAAGCGATCGTGCGCATCGGGTTCAGCGTGTATCAGGTCCTGGCGGTGCTCTCCTGCATCGTCTTCGTCACGGTGATCGACATCCTCATGGCGCGCGGCGCCCAATCGCTGGGCGCGATCCGCTGGGGGAAAATGCCGCCCCGGTCGCAGTACGCGTTGTTCATCCTGGCCGTCACGTTCACCTGGCTGATGGGCCTGATGGGGTTCGCGCGCTCAGGGATCCGGCAGTACTGGCACGTGTGGCAGGTGATGCAGGATACGAGCAAATACGCGGCGACGCCCGCGCTCGGCTACGCCTCGAAGATGATCAGCCTGTGCGTGCTGATCTTCCTGTCGCTGGTGTCCTTCGTGTTCTGGCTGGGCGGGCTCGCGGAAAAGTCGACGTTCGTCGCGTCGGGCGAAACCGAGAAAGGGGCCCGCCATGTGGGCCACTAACGCGAAGATTGTCGGCATCGTCCTGGGGACGCTGGCGCTGTATACGCTCATCGCGAACAAGATCCCGCAGGTGCAGTCCGAGGTGCCACAGGCGCTCACCCTCGGCGCGAACGTCACGCCCGAGCAGCTCGTGGCGGCGGGGGAGAAAGTGTTCAACGGGATCGGCGGCTGCCCCACGTGCCACGGCCTGGGCACGCGCGCGCCCAATCTGCTCACCGACGAGAAGGGCCAGGGAGCGATCGGCGCCCGCTGCGGCAAGCGGGAGTCCGGAAAGAGCTGCAAGCAATACCTCTACGAATCGCTCGACCAACCCGGCGCTTACGTCGTGGAAGGCTATCAGCCGATCATGCCGGTGATGACGAAGCAGCTCTCCCCCGAGCAGGTCTGGGCGGTGATCGCGTTCCTTGAATCCCAGGGTGGCACGGTCGATGTGACCGCTTCGGACATCCCCGCAACCTCCAGCACTTCCACAACCTCCCCAACGGGGGTTGGGGGTGGTGGAGGAGGTGCTGGGGGTTTCGCGGGGGGGTCCAGCGATCCCAAGGCGATCATCCAAGCCGCCGGGTGCCTCGCCTGCCACAAGCTCGACGGGCAGGGCCAGGTGATCGCGCCCGATCTCACGCACGTCGGCTCGCGGCGCAACGCGGAGTCGATCCACAAGAAGATCCTCGACCCGGCATCATCAGTCACGAAGGGCTACGAGAAGCTCGCGGGGATCATGCCCAAGAGCTTCGGCACCATGATGAACGCCGCGCAGCTGGAGGCGCTGGTGCAGTATCTGGCGGCGCACAAATGAGCCTCCCCCCCCAGGTTCGGCGCTACACGGAGCACCCGTTCTGGCAGGCGGTGGGCATTCTCGTCCTCGCCTACGTCGTGGTCGTGTGGGTGGTGCCGCTCCTGCCGGGGAGCGCCATCGTCCCGAAGAGCGTGGTGCTGCAGTACATGGTCACGGTGCTCGTGGGCGTGCTCATCTACGTCAGCGACAACGAGGAGCGCTGGCGCCGCTTCAAGGAGCCGATCCAGGCGGTGTTGATCGAGCCGCGGCTCAGGCTGGCGCGCGCCGCGGTGGTCGCGGGGGTGACCGCCCTGGTGGGACTCGTCGCCTACGGCCAGGTGAAGACGACGGTGGCGGCGCCGCCGAACCTGCGCTCGATCCATCCCGCGCCGCCGGCCGAGATCACCTTCCGGGGCAGGACGATCACGCTGACGGGACTCGAGAACCCGCTGCGGCAGCACGCCGACTCGCTCCCCGCGTACCTGGCGGAGGGGAAGCGCGTCTACTACCAGAACTGTCTGCCGTGCCACGGCGACCACCTCGACGGTCAGGGACACTTCGCGGTCGGGTTCAACCCGCTGCCCGCGAACTTCCAGGACAACGGCACGATCGCCCAGCTCACCGAGAGCTTCGTGTTCTGGCGCGTCGCGAAGGGCGGGCCGGGGCTGCCGCGCGAGGGCACGCCGTGGAACTCGGCGATGCCGGTATGGGAGGACTTCCTTACCGAGCGGGAGATCTGGTCCGTTATCCTGTTCCTGTACGAGCAGACGGGGTGGAAGCCGAGGACGTGGGAGAAAACCGAGAGCGGAGGCGCGAAGTGATCGGCGGACCGATGCTCGCGCTCGCGGTGCTTCTCTCCGCCCAAGACACGACGGCCGGCAAATCGGTCTACGTGAAATGGTGCGCCGGCTGTCACGGCGATGGCGGTGCCGGCGACGGCGCGGCGGCGGCGCACATGCTGCCGCGCCCGCGCAACTTCACCAGCGGCCTGTATAAGATCCGCACGACGGCGAGCGGCCAGCTTCCAACCGACGCCGATCTGCTGCGGGCGATCGACGAGGGACTTCCCGGGAGCGCGATGCCCGGATGGAAGACGCGGCTCTCGGACGCCGAACGGCGCCACGTGATGGCGTACATCAAGACGTTTTCGGCGTTCTTCGCGGACACGAGCCAGCACGTCGTACCACTGAAATTCTCGAGCTCACCCAGCGGCGGGACGGGCGAAGCGGCGCTGAAGAAGGGATCCCAGATGTACGATTCCATCGGGTGTCGCAAATGCCACGGCGACCAAGGGCGGGGCGATGGCCCGTCGGCGCCGACCCTGAAGGACGACGCCGACTTCCCGATTTTCGCCGCCGATCTGCACCAGAATTGGCGGTTCCGCGGCGGCGGCTCGGTGGAGGATATCTACCGGCGGCTGCGCACGGGGCTGGACGGCACGCCGATGCCGTCGTTCGCCGACCTGATCGATCAAAAGTTCCTGACCGACGAGGAGCTGTGGCGCCTGGCGCAGTACGTACGCTCGCTCTCGCCGGAGGCCCCGCCCGAAGTACGCGACGTGGTCCATGCCCCGCAGATCACCGGCACGGTGCCGGTCTCACCGGACGATTCGGCGTGGGCGCGCGTAGCCCGCTACTGGTTCCCGCTGGTGGGCCAGGTGATCCACAAGGCTCGCTGGTTCGCGCCGGCCGTGTCGGGCGTGTGGGTGCAGACGCTGCACGACGGCAAGACGCTCGCCCTGCGGGTGAGCTGGGATGACCGCACCGAGAGCCCCGATACGGCGTGGCTCAAGTTCGAGCAGCGGATTCTCGAGACCGTCGCCGGCGACGACTCCGCAGGCTCCTCCAAAGCGGAGCCCTGGCCCGACCAGCTGGCGGTGCAGTTCCCCCGCCACCTACCCCAAGGGATGGAGCGGCCCTACTTCCTCATGGGGACCGCGACCGACCCCGTCTATCAGTGGCGCTGGACCAGCCGGCCGCGCCGCGCGGTCGCCGGTCTGGGCCGCGGCATCGAGCGATTCGACACCCTCCCCGGCGCTCCGGCCGGGGAGGCGGTCTACGCGCATGGCGAGTGGCGCCTGGTGCTGACGCGCGCCCTTGCGACGTCCGATACCGCCAACGAAGTTCAGCTTGAGGCCGGCCGGGCGATTCCGATGGCGTTGTTCGCCTGGGACGGTTCCAGCGGGGAACACGGCTCGCGCATGGCGGTGAGCACCTGGTACTTCCTGGCGCTCGACCGGCCCACGCCGCCGAGCGTGTTCATTTCTCCGGTGCTGGCGATGCTCGTGACGCTGGGGCTCGGGCTCGTGGTCGTGCGGCGGGCCCAGCGGCGCGGCGCCGTCCCATCTCATAGAAACGTGTGATGGTGCCGCGCGTTCGGGGGTATAGCGTGCAGGACTCTCATCGAGGAGGCAGGATGCGGAAGCTTGGAGCAGTGGCAGCGACGGGCGCCGTGCTGGCGCTGGCCCTCGCGGCGTGGACCCGCCAACCCCCCCTTCCCGCCCAGGGCGGTGCGAAGGTCACAGGGAAAATCAAATTCGTCGGGACGAAGCCCGCCATGCCGAAGATCGACATGACCGAGGAGCCCAAGTGCAAGGCGAAGTATCAGGGCGTGCCCACGGACGAGACCGTGGTCGTGAACGCGAACGGCACCCTCGCCAACGTGTTCGTCTACGTGAAGTCCGGTCTCCCCGCGAGCTACCAGGCGCCGGCGCCTGCGGGGCCGGTGACCCTCGATCAGGACGGCTGCCGCTACCATCCGCACGTGCTCGGCATCCAGGTCGGCCAGCCGCTCGCGATCAAGAACTCCGACGGCATTCTGCACAACATCAAGGCGAAGGCGAAAGCCAACCGCCCCTTCAACATCAGCCAACCCTCCGTCATGACCTCGAGCAAGACGTTCGACAAACCCGAGGTCATGGTGGCGCTCGAGTGCAACGTGCACGGCTGGATGCACGCGTGGCTGGGTGTGCTGCCCCATCCGTTCTTTTCGGTGAGCGGCGCGGACGGGAGCTTCACGCTCGCGGGCCTGCCGCCCGGGACCTACACCATCGAGGCGTGGCACGAGAAGTACGGCACGCAGACGGCCACCGTAACGGTGGCGGGCAGCGAGGCCAAGACGGCGGACTTCAGCTTCGCGGCAAAGTGAACTAAACAGAGGAGAGGCCAATGCATTGGTGGCTGCCGGCCAAGGCTTCGACATTTACCGGGCCGATCGACGGTCTGTTCCTGGCGATCCTGATCATCACCGGCATCGCGTTCGTGCTGGTCGAAGTGGGATTGATCTGGTTCGCCGTGCAGTATCGGCAGCGTCCCGGTCGGAAGGCGTTTTACACGCACGGGAACACGCGTGCGGAGGTGATCTGGACCGCGATCCCCGCCGTCACCATGGTGGCGCTGGGGCTCATCAGCAACCACTACTGGGTCGAGATCAAGGGACGCAACAGCGTTCCGGCAAACGCCTACCCGATCGGGATTCACGCGAAGCAGTTCGAATGGCAGATGACCTATCCGGGGGCGGACGGCAAGCTGGGCACCGCGGACGACTTCACGATCCGCAACCAGCTACACGTGCCGGTAGGGAGGCCGATCGTGGTGCAGCTCTCCTCTGAAGACGTGATCCATTCGTTTTACGTACCGCAGTTCCGCGTGCGGCAGGACGTCGTTCCGGGCATGGACATCAAAGCCTGGTTCCAGCCGACCGTCGCGGGCACGTACGAGATCGGCTGCTCCCAACTCTGCGGGCTGGGTCACTACCGCATGCGGGCGCAGGTGTTCGTGCATACCCAAGAGGACTACGATGCCTGGATGAAGCAGGCTGCCCAGGAGGCCTCGCAATGACGAGCGTTGCCGCGACGGCGCACGGCGCACACGCGCATCACGACGATCGAAGCTTCGTCCAGAAGTACATCTTCTCGACCGACCACAAGATCATCGGGATCCAGTTCTTGTTCGTCAGCCTCTTCTTCCTGTTGGTCGGGGGATTGCTGGCGATGCAGATGCGGTGGCAGCTCGGCTTCCCGGGCAAGCCCATGCCGGGCGGCGGAGTGCTTCCCGAGACGATGGCCCCGGGGGGCGTGATCCTCCCTGAGTACTACATCCAGCTCGTCACGATGCACGGCACGTTCATGGTGTTCTTCGCCATCATGCCGCTGCTCGTAGGCGTGTTCGCCAACTTTTTGATCCCGCTCAAGATCGGGACGCACGACATGGCGTTCCCGCGCATCAACATGTGGTCGTTCTGGACGTTCTTGATCGGCGGACTCGTCATGCTCTCGAGCCTGTTCGTCCCGGACGGCGCGGCGCGCGCGGGATGGACGATGTACGCGCCGCTCTCAGCGCGGCACGACTATTCGGGGGCGTCGCTCGGCCAGGAGCTCTGGTCCGTCTCGATTATCTTCGTGGGGCTCTCGTCGATTCTCGGGTCGCTCAACTACATCACCACGATCATCAACAACCGCGCCCCCGGCATGACGTGGTTCCGCATGCCGCTCTCGATCTGGTCCCTGTTCATTACCGCGATCCTCGGCCTCCTCGCGCTGCCGGTGCTGTCGGGCGCGGCGATCATGCTGCTGTTCGACCAGATCATCGGCACGCACTTCTTCGATCCGGCGGTTGGCGGCCAGGCGCTCTTGTGGCAGCACCTGTTCTGGTTCTTCGGGCATCCAGAGGTCTACATCCTGATCTTGCCCGCCATGGGCATGGTCTCGGACATCATCTCGAACGGCAGCCGCAAGCCGATCTTCGGCTACCACTCGATGGTGTTCGCGATCGTCGCGATTGCGTTCCTCGGCTGGATCGTGTGGGGCCACCACATGTTCGTGAGCGGGATGAACCCGACGCTCGGGTCGTCCTTCATGGTCTCCACGCTCGTGATCGCCGTCCCCTCGGCCGTGAAGACGTTCAACTGGATGGGCACGATGTGGCGCGGCAACCTCCGCTTCCACGTGCCGATGCTGCACGCGGTGGCCTTCGTCGCGATGTTCGTGATCGGCGGGCTGTCTGGGATCTTCATGGCCGCCACGCCGGTGGACATGTTTATCCACGACACGTACTTCATCGTCGCCCACCTGCACTATGTGCTGTTCGGCGGCAGCCTGTTCGCGCTGTTCGGCGCGATCACCTACTGGTATCCGAAGATGTTCGGCCGGATGATGAGCGAGCCGTGGGGCAAAGTGCATTTCTGGCTCACGTTCATCTTCTATAATTGCACCTTCTTCCCGATGCACATCACGGGGATGGCGGGGGAGATGCGACGGCTCTACGACCCGAACCAATACACCTTCTTGCAGCCCTTACAACCGATTCGGGTGTTCATCTCGATCAGCGCGTTTCTGCTGTTCGCGACCCAGCTGATCTTCTTCGTGAACTTCTGGTGGAGCCTCAAGAAGGGGAAACCGGCGCCGCAGAACCCGTGGGAGGACAACGGTCTCGAATGGTCGCTGCCGTCTCCCGCGCCGCACGGCAACTGGGAGAAGGTGCCGACGGTGTACCGGGGCCCCTACGAGTTCAGCTCGCCCCAGTCGACCGAGGACTACCTCCCGCAGTACACCAAGCTGCCCACCGACCGTGAGCCGGCCCGCGCGCCGGTCGCGGGCCACTGACCGAGGGGACGACCGATGACGCACGCAGCCGCCACCGTCGATCAGATGCTGCCCCCTTACCCGGCCGAGCGGGGGCTCGACGTCTACAACAAGAAGCTGGGGATGTGGGTGTTTCTTGCTTCGGAGGTCATGTTCTTCGCGGCCCTGATCGGGACGTATGTCATCCTCCGGTTCGGGGCCCCGGGCGAGTGGGCCAAGCCGGGCGTCGTGCTCAACATCAAGATCACCGCCTTCAACACGTTCCTGCTGATTTGCTCGAGCGTGTCGATGGTCAAGGCATACGCGGCCATCCAGGACGGCGACCCGAAGAAGATGCGCTTCTGGCTGCTGATGACCATTCTGGGCGGCGCCTCGTTCGTGGGTATTCAGGTCTACGAATACATCCACCTGGTGGAGCACGGATTCGTACCGAGCGGAGTGCGCGAAGGCAGCGAGCTGGCGGCGCTCGTGGCGAACGGCACGCTGCCTGCATCTACGATGGGTCTGTACGGCTCCACGTTCTTCACGATGACGGGGTTCCATGGCTTTCACGTCACCTGCGGCGTGATCTCGATGGCATACCTGTATTTCACGAAGGCGCTGCCGGGTAAGTACTCCAAGCGGGACTATGCGGGTATCGAGACGGTCGGCCTGTACTGGCACTTCGTCGATCTGGTGTGGATCATCCTGTTCACCATCGTCTACCTGATCTGAGGGGCAATGGAGACCGCACACAAGCGTCCCAACTACATCCTGATCTGGGTGTACCTGGCGGTTCTCACGGCCGCAGAGCTGGCGCTCGCGTTCGAGCTGCCCATCTCCCGCAACTTGAAGCTCCTGCTGCTCCTGTTCCTGGCGGTGTGGAAGGCCGCCCTCGTCGGCCTGTTCTTCATGCATCTAAAGTTCGAGCGTTGGAACCTGCGCATCATGGCGATCATTCCGCTGCCGCTCGCCGTGATCTTCATCCTGGCGGGGATGTCGGAGCACATCTGGTAGCGTTCCTCGAGCTCACGAAGCCGCGCATCACGCAGCTGGTGCTGCTCACCGCCGCGGCCGGATTCTATCTCGGCTCGCAGGGCGGGGTGGACGTCTGGCTGCTGGTGCGCACGCTCATCGGCGTCGCCCTGGTGGCGGCGGGGACCAATGCCTTCAACCAGGTGCGCGAGCGGGACGTGGACGCGCGCATGCGGCGCACCGAGCGGCGGCCCCTGCCCTCGGGGCGGCTCACCCCGCGCGCCGCAGCGTTGTTCGCCGGCGTCATCTCGGTCGCGGGCGTCTGCTATCTTGCGCTCACGGTGAACCTGCTCACCGCCGGGCTCGCCGCGCTCACGCTCGCGAGCTACGTGCTGCTCTACACCCCGCTCAAGCGGAAGACCACCCTGAACACGCTGATCGGGGCCGTGCCGGGGGCGCTGCCGATCGTGGGCGGGTGGACGGCGGCCGGGGGTGCGATCGGTCCGGCCGTAGCGGCCCTGTTCTGGATTCTGTTCTTGTGGCAGCTGCCCCACTTCCTGGCGCTCGCCTGGATTTATCGCGAGGACTACCAGCGCGGTGGGCTCGCGATGCTGTCGGTCGCAGACCCCGACGGCCGTCACACCGGCCGTATGGTGCTGCTCTACGCCATGGCGCTGCTGCCGGTGAGCCTGTTACCGACCCTGTTGGGCGTGACGGGCGCGCTGTATTTCTTCGGGGCGCTCGCGCTCGGCCTCGCCTATACGGGTGTGTCCGTCGCGATGACCAGCGCCGTCACCACCGCGCGCGCCTGGCGCGTGTTCCTGGTCTCGATCGTCTACCTGCCGGCGCTGCTCACGCTCATGGTGGTGGACAAGGTCGTATGATCCCGTTTCACCGCCTGCTCATCTCCACCGCGATCGCGTTCTGCGCGGGCTTCGCAGTGTGGGCGGGATGGAACTACCGGCAGTCGGGTGAGGCGCTAACGCTGGTGATGGGGCTCGCATTCGCGGTCGCCACGGTGGCGCTCATCTATTACCTGCGACACCTGAACCGCTTCCTCGGCCGATGATGCTTCCCGTCTTCCTGGTCATGCTCCACGGCGACGATCCCCGGATGGATCTGCTGTATTTCTGGGCGGCTGTGCTGCTCGCGCTCACACCCATGCTCATATTTGGCGGGATTGGCGTGTGGGTAGTGCGGAAGATGTGGAGGGAGCGGCACCTTCCGCGTTAGATTGGTTCCATGAGCTCGAAGCCTGCCGAGAAGCGTCAAGTCGTCCGCTTCGCCTTCTATAGTCTCGACACCGCATGGCGGCGGCTTTCCGCCGAGCGCCAGGCGAGCTCGAAGATCGAGTTCGGCCAGGTCATCGAGAGCTTCGCCGGCCGGCTGCTGCTGCGTCCCTACGGCCTGGTGGGGATCCGTGGTGACTGCGACTTCCTGCTGTGGCAGGTGGCCGAAAACCTCGACGCGCTCGTGGCCCTGCAAACCGCGCTCAATCGCACCGACCTGGGCGCCTATCTGACCAGCCCGTACAGCTACCTCGCGATGACCCGGCGCTCGATCTATGAGTTCCCGGAGGACCCGGGCCAGCCGTCGCGCCTCGTCATCCAGCCGAGTGAAGCGCGCTACCTGTTCGTGTACCCGTTCATCAAGACGCGCGCCTGGTACATGCTCCCGAAGGCGGAGCGCCAGACCATGATGGACGAGCACGTGCGCGTCGGCAGGAAGTATCCATCCATCCGGCTGAACACCACGTATTCCTATGGGCTCGACGACCAGGAATTCATCGTGGCGTTCGAGGGGGACAATCCGGCTGATTTCCTCGACCTGGTGATGGAGCTGCGCGAGAGCCAGGCGTCGTCCTACACGCTCCGGGACACGCCGACCTTCACGTGCGTGCAGATGTCTCTCTGGGACATGCTCGACACGTTGGGGGGCGCGGGCTCCGCCCAGGCCACCGCGCGACGCCCGACCCGGGCCGATGGATACACGCCGGTGGCGACGCTCGCGGATCTCCCGGCCGGGGCGAGTCGCCGGGTGTACGTGGGCGGCGACGCGGTCGCGCTCTTCAACGTGCAAGGCACCGTGCACGCGATCGCGAATCGTTGCACCCACGCACGCGCCAGCTTGTCGGAAGGGACCGTCGATCCCACGCGCTGCACGGTCACGTGTCCGTGGCATGAGGGTGTGTTTTCGCTCGAGACGGGCCAGGTCCTGGGCGGTCCACCCTCGCTCCCCGTCGCCGCCTATCGGGTCAAGCTCGAAGGGGATACGGTCCTGATCGCCCCAGCCGAGGCGCGCGAGCCGACGGTTGCCCCACACTCCTGACGACAGCCGTTTCCTGAAGGCCTGCCGGTCGCAGCCCACCGACGTCACGCCGGTGTGGTTCATGCGCCAGGCCGGGCGTTACCTCCCGGAGTACCGCGCGCTGCGGCAGCGGCACTCGCTGCTCGAGCTGTGCCACAAGCCCGAGCTGGCGGCACAGGTCACGCTGCAGCCGGTCGAGCGGCTGGGCGTGGATGCCGCCATCCTGTTCGCCGACATCCTGCTGCCGTTCGAGCCCTTGGGACTGGGGCTCTCGTTCTCGGCGGGAGAAGGGCCGCAGATCACTCGGCCGATCCGCGAGGCGAACCAGGTGCTCGAGCTGCCGCCGGTGGATCCCGCGACCGACCTGGCCTACGTGATGGAGGCCGCGCGCGCCGCTGCCCGGGCGCTGCCCCCGCACGTCCCGCTCATCGGGTTCGCGGGCGCGCCGTTCACGCTCGCGAGCTATGCGATCGAAGGCGGCGCGACACGCACCTTCACCCTGACCAAACGCTTCATGTACGCCGAGCCGCGGGCCTGGCACGACCTGATGCAGCGGTTCGCGGAGCTGGTGGGTGGCTATCTCGCAGCCCAGGCCAGCGCCGGCGCCCGGGCTCTGCAGCTGTTCGACAGCTGGGTGGGGTGTCTGTCGCCCGCGGACTACGCGACCTACGTGTTTCCGCACAGCCAGCGCGCCCTCGAGCTCGCGGGCGCGAGCGGCGTGCCGGTGATCCACTTCGGGACCGATACGGCCACCCTGCTGGTGGATTTCGCGCGCGCCGGGGGCGATGTGATCGGCGTGGACTGGCGCATCCCGCTCGACCTCGCGTGGGAGCGCATCGGGTCGTCTGCTCCCCGAGCCGTTCAGGGCAACCTCGATCCGGTGGCGCTCCTGGCGCCGCGGCCGGAGCTCGAGCGGCAGGTGCGGGACGTGCTCACCCGCGCCGGCGGGCGACCAGGGCACATTTTCAACCTCGGGCACGGCGTGCTCCCCGAGACGCCAGTGGAGGCCCTGCAGGCGGTCGTCGAGTGGGTGCATGGCGGCTGAGCGCATCGCCGTGCTGCTGATGGCGTACGGAGGGCCGGGAAGCCTCGACGAGGTCGAGCCGTATCTGCAGGACGTGCGTGGGGGGCGGCCCACGGCGCCGGAGTTTGTGCAGGAGATCAGGCAACGCTACGCACGGATCGGCGGGCGGTCGCCGATCCGGGAGCTCACCGAGGCGCAGGCGGGGGGCGTGGGGCGGGCGTTGGGGGAGCGGTTCGCAGTGTACGTGGGAATGCGGCACTGGCATCCCTACATCGGCGACGTGGTCGAGCAGATCGTGGCGGACGGACACCGGCGGGTGGTGGGAATCGTGCTCGCGCCGCACTACTCGGCGATGTCCGTGGGCGCGTACGAGAAGAAGCTGCTCGAGGCCGCCGGCGGGCGGCTCGATGCGGCGCTGGTGCGTAGCTGGGGAGACCACCCCAAGTTCCTCGACGCCGTGGCGGGACGGGTCGTCCAAACGCTCCAGCGGTTCCCCGCGCCGGGGGCGGTGCACGTCCTGTTCACCGCGCACAGCTTGCCCGAGCGCATCCTGGCGACCGGCGATCCGTACCCCGACGAGCTGCGGGCGAGCGCCGCAGCCGTCGCCCAGCGCGCCGGTCTCTTGAGATGGAGCTTCGCCTACCAGAGCGCGGGAGCCACGGCCGAGTCGTGGCTCGGCCCCGAAGCGGGTGCGGTCATGACGGAGCTCGCCGGGAAGGGTCAGCGCGCGTTCCTCATCGTTCCCATCGGATTCGTGAGCGACCACGTCGAAGTGTTGTACGACGTGGACGTGACGTACCGCGAGCTGGCCGGACGGCTCGGGGTGCGGCTGGAGCGCACGACTTCTCTGAACGACGATCCGCTGTTGGTGGGCGCACTCGCGGAGATCGTGCGCGATACCGCGGCGGCGCGCGGCTGGAAATGACGGTCGCGGTCGTCGGCGCGGGCTTGGCGGGCCTCTCTGCCGCCTGGGAGCTCCAACAGGCGGGGGTGGACGCCGTCGTGCTCGACGCGGGACGGCGCCCCGGCGGGATGATCGTCACCGAACGACGCGACGGGTTCGTCGTGGAAGGCGGCCCCGACGGCTTCCTCGCCGCCGAGCCGGACATTCAGGACCTGGCGCGCGCGGTCGGGATCGAGGAGCGCTTGGTGGACCAGGTCGCACGAGGAGCAGCGCTGTGGACGGGACGACGTCTGGAGCCGCTCGCGGAAGGGAAGGCCGCTGAGCTGCTGGGGATTCAGGTAAACGCGAACGCCGGGACGCAGTTCAGGACCTTCGCCGCGGGGATGGCCGAGTTGGTGGAGGCGCTCGTTGCCTGTCTCGTACCCAGGCTACGCACGACGCAAGGCGTCACGGCCATCGCGCCGGCGGCGCGCGGCTGGCGCCTCTCTTTCACCGGCGCCTCGTCACTCGACGCCGAGGCGGTCATCCTCGCGGTCCCGGCCTGGGTGGCGGCGCGCCTGCTCGCCGGCCTCGGCGTGTCGGCGGCTCGCGAGCTCGATACCGTGCTCTACGCTCCGAGTATCACCGTGTCGCTCGCGTATCGGGCGAACCAGGTGCCGGGGACGCTCGAGGGGACCGGCTTCGTGGCGGCGCCGGATGCTGGCGGCGCCGTGCGCGCCTGCACGTACGCGTGGCGGAAGTACCCGAACCGTGCGCCGGATGGCTTCGCCTTGCTGCGCGCGTTCGTCGGACCGGTGGACGGCGATCCAGCCTCGATCGCGCACGCCGAGCTCGCGGCCATTTTGAGTATCGAGGGGGATCCGCTCTGGACCCGCGTCTTCCACTGGCCGCGGGGGCTGCCGCGTTATCCGCGCGGGCACGCCGAGCGGGTGGCAGCGGTCCGGGAGCGGCTCGCCCGGCTCGCGCCGCTCGCGATCGCTGGGGCGGGGTTCGATGGTGCGGGCGTCTCGGCGTGCGTGAAGTCGGGAAGGGAGGCGGCGGGGGTGATTCTGGAGCGGCTCGGTCGATAACGCGGAACTCGCAACGCGGAAGTCGGAACATTGGTTCCGCGTTCCGCGTTCGCACTTCCGCGTTTAGCGGTGCAACAGTTCTTTCGCTCTCCTAACCACGTTCTCCACCGTCAACCCGAATTCCTGGTAGATCCGCTGGTATGGCGCAGAGGCGCCGAACCGTTCGATGCCCATCACGATCCCGTGGTCTCCGATCCAGCGGTACCAGGGCTGCGGCGCAGCGGCTTCGACAGCGAGCCGCGCGGGCACGGCGGGCGGCAGGACCGCGTCGCGGTACTCCTGCGGCTGCCGCGCGAACAGCTCCATCGACGGCAGGCTCACGACGCGCGCGGCGATCCCCTCGGCGGCGAGCCGCTCGTAGGCGCCCAGCGCGACGTCGACTTCGGATCCGCTCGCCAGAAGCACGATCGCCGGCTTCCCAGCGCGGGCGTCCGCGAGCACGTAGCCGCCCAACCGCAGCCCGTTCGCGGGGGCGTACTTCGCGCGGTCGATCACCGGGACTTTTTGCCGCGTCAGCACGAGCGCAACCGGGCTGCTCCGGGACAGGATCGCCATGCGCCACGCCTCGACCGTCTCGGTCGCGTCGGCCGGGCGGATGACGACGAGGTTCGGGACCGCGCGCAGCCCGGCGAGCTGCTCGATCGGCTGATGCGTGGGACCGTCCTCCCCGAGGCCGATGGAGTCGTGGGTGAAGACGTAGATCACCGGCAGATCGCACAGCGCGGCGAGGCGGATCGGCGGCCGCATGTAGTCCGAGAAAATGAGGAACGTCGATCCGACGGGCCGCACGCCGCGGTGCAAGGCGAGGCCGTTCAGGATCGCGCCCATTGCGTGCTCGCGTACGCCGAAATGGATGTTGCGGGCGCCCCAGCTCCCCGCGGACACGTCGCCCCCGTTTTTGAAGACGACGTTCGTCGACCCCGCGAGGTCCGCCGAGCCGCCGACGAGCTCGGTGAGCTTCGCCGCGACGGCGTTCAGGACCTTCCCTGACGCGACGCGCGTGGCCTGGGCGTCGGCGGGCCCGAACGTCGGGAGTCCCTCGTCCCAGCCCTCGGCCAGGCGGCCGGTGAGCCGGCGCTCGAGCTCTGCCGCGAGCTCCGGATATGCCTGTCGGTACGCGTCGTACTTCTTGGACCATTCGGCTTCGAGCCGGGCGCCGCGCTCGCGGGCGAGCCGCCAGTGCGCGAGCGCTTCTTCTGGCACGTGAAACGGCTCGAGGCTGGGCCAGCCCAGGCGTTGCTTGGTGAGCTTGACCTCGTCTTCGCCGAGCGGAGCGCCGTGGGCCTCGGGGGTGTCCTGCTTGTGCGGGCTGCCGAACGCGATGTGGGTGCGCACGATGACCAGAGACGGCCGGTCCACGACGCGCCGTGCGGCAGCGAGCGCCGCGTCGAGCGCGCCGAGGTCGTTGCCGTCCGCGACGCGCTCCACGTGCCAACCGTAGCTCTCGAACCGCTTCGCCGTATCGTCCGAGAACGTGAGATCGGTCTTACCGTCGATGGTGATGCGATTGTCGTCGTAGATCCCGATCAGACGGCCGAGCTTCAGATGGCCGGCCAGCGAGCAGGCCTCGTGCGACACGCCCTCCATCAGGTCGCCATCGGACGCGAGGAAATACGTGCAATGGTCCACGACGGTGTGGCCCGGCCGGTTGAACAGCTGCGCGAGGTGCGCCTCCGCGAGCGCCATCCCGACGGCGTTCCCCACACCCTGGCCGAGCGGGCCGGTCGTGGCCTCGACGCCCGGCGTGAGCCCGTGCTCGGAGTGGCCCGGCGTACGGCTCCCCCACTGGCGGAACTGCTGGATGTCGTCGAGCGAGAGGTCGTACCCGGTGAGGTACAGCACCGCGTAGAGCAACATGCAGGCGTGCCCGGCCGACAACACGAAGCGGTCGCGCCCGAACCAGTCGGGGGTCGCGGGATTGAATCGCAGATGCCGTTGCCACAGCACGTACGCGACGGGCGCGAGCGCCATCGCGGTGCCAGGGTGGCCGGAATCGGCCCGTTGCACCGCGTCCATCGCGAGGGCGCGGACGGTGTTGATGCACAGCTGATCGAGTGATGCGGCGCGGGCGGGGGGCGGAGCGGCGCCGCTCACGGGCTTCGTCACAGCAGACCGGACTTGGCGGCCTGCCACAAGTTGACGAGCCGGTCGAAGCCGGTCACCAGCACGTCCACCTGCTGCGGGCTCGGGGTCGCCTTGGCGGCGGTCTTGAGCTCCTCGCAGATGCGCGGCATTTCTTTGCGCCCCTGCTTCCCGGCTTCGGCGGCGATCTGGTCCAGGATGGCGACGATCTTGTGGCGCGCCGGCTCGTCCTTCGGCACCTGCCACAGGTAATCGGCGAGCTGCTTCCCTTCGGTGCAGAGCTTGCCGAGGCCGTCCATGAGCGGCGGCTGCGAGCGGCGCGGCGGGTTGGGCTCGTTCATTGCGAGTTCCAATTATACCAAGAAACGGGCTCCGAGGAACGGTTGCCGGGAGTCCGGGGTGCCCCTAGCTTGCGGTCTCCATGGAACGACCCTCGATCCTCGAGCGCCTGCGCGCTTTCAACCGATGGACCAAGGGCTGGGCCGGGTCGATCGCCGTGGCGGTGGGCATTTGGATCGTGTTGCGCTCCTACCTGATCGAGGCGTTCCGCATCCCGTCGGCGAGCATGGAGAACACGCTGCTCGTCGGCGACTTCCTGTTCGTCAACAAAGCGATCTACGGCGGCGAGCTCGAGATCCCGATCACGGGGTTCCGCTGCTGCCGCGTGCCGGGCTACGCGGAGCCGCAGCGCGACGGCATCGTGGTATTCCGCTCGGTCGAAGACTCGACGCCCAATCTGAACATCGTGAAGCGAGTGATCGGCGGGCCCACCGATACGCTCCAAATGACCCATGACACGGTGTACCGCAACGGCAAACGGCTCGACGAGCCGTACGCCCTGCACCTGGGGTCTCACCCCGACGATCCGTTTCAGCTCCGGAAGATCCGGGCGCTGCACCTGCCCTATTACGTCGGGCGCGACACGGCCCGCTACCACCCCACGACCCACGACTGGGGCCCGATCGCGATTCCGATCGGACACTACTGGGTGATGGGCGACAACCGCGACGAGTCCTACGACAGCCGCTTCTGGGGATTCCTGCCGCGGTCCCACATCGTGGGCCAGCCGCTCATCATTTACTTGAGTGTCGCCACCGACCCGCTGCGAATCCGCTGGAACCGGATCCTGCGGCGGCCTTGACGCGCCCCGGCGGAGTGGTTAAAACCCCTCTCCTGTTCTGAAAGCCATGGATTCGATGGGATGGCGCAGCTCGTGACGCGCGGGCGAGTGGCGGCACTCACCGCGCTCTGTACCCTCTGGTCGCTCCGTGCGGCGGCCCAGCAGCGGGACACTACCGCTCCTCCGCGCCCGGCGGACAGCCTGAAGGTCTACACCCTGCCTCCTGCGGTAGTCTCGGTCACCCGGGCCAACCCGCCCATCAACCGCATCCCCCAAGCCGTCCAGCTCCTCGAGAAGACCGAGATCAGCCGGGCCCGGCCCACGTGGGGCCTGGACGAAGCGCTCGCGACCGTTCCTGGTGTGTACGCGGCGAACCGATACAACTTCTCGCTGGACCAGCGGATCTCGATCCGCGGGTTTGGGGCCCGCTCGGCGTTCGCGGTGCGCGGGATCAAGGTGCTGGTGGACGGGATTCCGCAGACGCTCCCCGACGGCCAGGGTCAGCTCACCAACCTGGAGCTCGGCGCCGCCGATCGGATCGAGATCCTGCGCGGGTCGGCGTCGGCGCTGTTCGGCAACGCGTCGGGGGGCGTGATCAGCATCTGGACCGACCCGACCGCTCCGCGCAACGTCCGCCAGGATGTTCGCGTCCTGTTCGGCACATTTGACCGCGATCTGAATCGCAACTGGAGCAAGTGGCAGTCGAGCACGGCATTCCGCGTGGGCGCGGGCAGCGGGCTCGTCACCGTCTCGCGGCTCGACTACACGGGACAGCGGCAGCACTCGGACGCCGATTTCCGCAACCTGAATTCGCGCTGGCATTTCCCGCTCGCCAACGGTTGGTCCCTCGCGGCCACGGCGGACTTCGGGTGGGATCCGCGCGCCGACAACCCCGGTGCGCTCACCGCCGCCGAGATGGCCCGGAACCCCGACTCTGCGGCGGCGATCAATATCACTCGCGTCGCCGGCAAGGACGTCACCCAGGGGCAGGGTGGCGTTACGGTGCGGCACGAGTTCGCGGGGGGCGGCGAGGCCTCGCTCACCGTGTTCGGCATCGCCCGCAACCTCAAGAACCCGACCACGTTCGCGTACATCGATCTGGACCGCCTGGCGTACGGCGCGCGCGCCACCGTCAGTCGTCCGCTGCCGCTCGCGGGCCTGGACCATCGGCTGACGGCCGGCATCGACTTCCAGCGACAGCGCGACGACCGCCACAACTTCGGCAACAACGCCGGCCAGCCCGACACCGTGCGCGCACTCGACCAGCTCGAGCGCGTGACCGAGGTCGGACCGTTCGTCCAGAGCGCCCTGCAGGTCAGCCCGCACGTCTCGGTCACCGGCGGGCTCCGTTACGACTGGGTGAACTTCCGGGCGGACGATCGGCTGATCACGCCGACCAACCCCGACGACTCGGGGCGGCGGTTGATGGGCGCGCTGTCGGGTTCGGTCGGCGTCGCCGTCGCGCCATCCGACGCCCTCACCGTGTATGGCAACCTCGGGACCTCGTTCGAGACGCCGACCACGACGGAGCTCACGAACCAGCCCAACTCGGCGGGCGGCTTCAACCCGACGCTGCAACCGCAGAAGGCCACGAACTACGAGATCGGCGTGCGCGGCGACCTGGTGGGCCGGCTGAACTACTCGGTCGCCCTGTACGACGCCAACGTGCGGGACGAGCTGATCGGATACGCCTATCCGCCGCCGACCGCCCCCGGCCGGGTGTTCTTCCGAAACGCCGGGACGTCCCGCCACCGCGGCGTGGAGCTGGGCACGGAGCTCGAGGTTACGTCCGGATTGAATCTGACCACCACCTGGACCTACTCCGACTTCCGCTACACCGACTACACGATTGGGACACGTGTCCTCGACGGTCGCCCCCTCCCCGGCATCCCGCAGCACTGGCTTCATTTCCTGCTGCAGGCACGGCCGACCTTCGCGCGCGGGGCCTGGTTGGAGGTCGAGCAGACCCACTCGTCGGGCTACGTGGTGAACGACACGCTCAACACCTCCACGAGCCCTTGGTGGACGACCAACGTGCGCCTCGGCTGGGATGGAACGGTGGGGAGCCTGCGGCTGCGTCCGTTCGTGGGCCTCAACAACGTGTGGAACCGCTTCTACGTCTCGTCGGTGGTTATCAACGCGGCGAATGGGCGCTATTATGAGCCGGCTCCGGGCCGGAACATGTATGTAGGGTTCTCGTTGGGTGCAGGGGAATAGTCGTCGACCTTTAACGGAGGTGGGTATGATGCATTGGGCTCGATGGTCCGCGACCGCGGCGGTCGCGGCGCTCGTCGCGGCACCGCTGTGCGGGCAGGGGTCGGGAGGGGCCGCGGACCCCGCCGCTCCACCGCACGCCGTCGTGACGAACGACATGCTGCTCAACGCCGCGGCGAGCGGCGACTGGCTGATGTACGGGCACAACTACTGGAATAACCGGTTCTCCCCCCTGAAAACGATCAACACCTCGAACGTCAAGAATCTCGTCCCGCGGGCCGTCTATACCCACGGGTCCGAGCGGCTCGGCAGCTTCGAGACCACGCCGATCGTCGTGAACGGCGTCATGTACATCACGTCGCCCGCGACGCCGAACAACATCGTGCGCGCGTTCGACCTGCGGACGCAGAAAATGTTGTGGGAGTACACGCACAAGAACGGTCCGGTCTCGACCGCGTGCTGCGGCCCCAACAACCGCGGCGTTGCGGTCTCGGGCGGCTCGGTGTTCGTGGGCACGCTCGATGATTACCTGGTGGCGCTCGACGCGACGAACGGGAAGGTGAAGTGGGAGGTGAAGGTGGGCGACGGCCCCGAGGCCGGCTACACCGAGACGATGGCACCGCTGGTCGTCGGCGACTGGGTGATCATCGGGACGTCGGGCGCCGAGTACGGCATCCGCGGATATGTGAAGTCGTTCAACGCGGCCACCGGCGCGGCGGGATGGACCTGGTACACGCTACCCTCGCCCGAAGAGGGCGGCTGGTGGGGCCCGTTCTCCAAGACCACGCCCGACGGCGACGACCTGAAGCGCGACATCGCCAAGGAGCGAGCCGACTCCGCCAAGTATGCCGACGCCTGGAAGACGGGCGGCGGCTCGATGTGGATGACGCCGGCCTACGATGACGCCAGCAAGACGCTGTTCGTCACGATCGGCAACCCGTCCCCCGACTTGGACGGCTCGATCCGCCCGGGCGACAACCGCTGGACCGAATCGATCGTGGCGATCGACGCGACCAACGGGAAGTTCAAGTGGGGCTACCAGGAGGTCCCGCACGACGTGTGGGACTTGGACGCCGTGAGCCCTCCGGTGATCGCGATGGTGGGCGGCAAGAAGGCCGTGGTCGAGGCGGGCAAGACGGGCTTCGTCTACGTGCTGGACGCGGCGACCGGCAAACTGATCCGCCGCTCGCAGGCGTTCGTGCCGCAGCAGGCCATGTACACGCAACCCACCGCCGACGGGGTGTTCATGCTGCCGGGCGCGAACGGCGGCGAGGAATGGTCGCCCATCGCCGTGCATCCCGACCTCGCGTATGCGTACACGGTGGGGCTGCATCAACCCATGCATTACAAAGTGCATTACGCCCCGTGGGAGAAGGGTCGGCTCTGGCTCGGCAGCGCGTTCATCCGGGTACCGGATGACAAGGGCGGATATTCGGGCGAGTACGGCACCGTCAGCGCGATCGATCTGAATACCGGCAAAGTCGCCTGGCAGCAGAAGACCGATCTCCCGATGATGGGTGGCGCGACCGCCACGGCGGGCGGCTTGATGTTCACCGGCGAAGGCAACGGCTGGTTCAAGGCGTACGACGCCAAGACCGGCACGGTCCTGTGGAAGTTCTACTGCGGTGCAGGAGTGAATGCCGCACCCGCGGTGTTCGAGCTCGACGGCGAGCAGTTCATCGCCGTCGCGGCGGGTGGTAACTTCCAGATCAGCTATCCGTTGGGGAACTCCGTCTTCGTCTTTGGCCTTCCGAAATGACGCAATGACTCGAGCCGGCGCGCGGTGACAGTCATCGTGCGCCGGCTCTTACGCTTCACCGGTTCTGTGTCGAAGGCCCTCCGAGAGCGCGGAGCAGCTCGCTGACCTCCTGCCAGGAGGCGGCCGGCAGCACGTCATCGTCGGACTCAACCACGTAGGCGAAGTCGTAGCTGCAGTACGCCGACGTCATACCGCGCCGCTGCGCGCACTCCAGGAGACGGAACACCGCCCCCTGGCGGAGGAGCCAGACCGCCGAGTCGCCCACAGCGGGGTGCGGCAGGTCGCCGACCTTGAAATAGAAGACCGGCCACGTCTGAGTGCCCCGGCGCAAGGTTGCCTGGTACGCCTTCGGGATGTCGGCACAGCCGTACATGAGGTGGCGCAAGACGCCGCAGGGCTCTTCGTAGCGCCAATCGCGCTCCGTCTTGGCGAGCGTAGCAGTCACTACGAGATCTGCGCCGGCGAGGCGCCGGGCGAGCGGGCGCTCCCCGGCTGGAACGAGCGGGACGCGCTCGAGCGCCGCCTTGTGGGAGTGAAGGCACCCTGCGCCTGCCAGGAGCAACACGAGCATCGCGCCGCGCACCAACCGGTACAGCCCCAGAGCCAGCAACCACTCAACCAGGTGGCCGAAACCCGTGATGCTGGACTTGAAGTACATGCAAGGCCATCCTCGTACGCTGCGCCTACCCTCCCAGACTGGAGCGCCGTCTCGCAGCTGGCTCTCCACCGGCGGCCCAAATGGGCTGCAGTTTCCGTTATCGCAAGGAGGATGCCAGACACATCAGGGGCCCTCCGAGAATGGCACGGCAAACCTGAGGCGCCTACGTGCCATGGCTGTCGCTCATGCGCCACAATGCAGCGGCGTCGTCACGTTCAAGCTCTTCCGCCTCGCGGGAAGGCGTGGTAGGTTCGCCACGACGTCAGGGAGTCTGGCGATTCTTCTCCTTGCGACGAGTGATTCGGTGGTGAGGTCGTGGTCGGTGACATGTATCGTGGCCGTGGCGCTGGGCGCGGCGCCGCCGGTCGTGGTTCGCGCACAGGGTGGAACGGCCGCGCCCGCTCCGGCCGTCGATCCGTCGTGGTTGCAGGTCGATACCGTAACCAAGACGGTCACCTTCCAGCTGGTGGCGGGCCTCACGGGTCTCAACGGCGCCCTTAACTTCAACGGGTTCCGAGACGGCGGGCTGACGCTGACGGTGCCCGTAGGGTGGACGGTGGTGATGCACTTCCGGAATCACGACGGCATGCTCCCCCACTCCGCCGAGATCATCGCGGACACCCATCCCCTTCCCACAGGGCCAGTTGCGCCCGCTTTCGCCCGCGCATTCACGCTCCGGCTGGAGCAGGGGCTCATCTCGGAACAGACCGATGACCTGCGCTTTATTGCGGACAAGGGGGGGTCCTACCTAATATTTTGCGGGGTTCCGGGCCATGGGGCGGCCGGTATGTGGGTTCGTCTCGCGGTTTCGGGCTCAGTTGCCAGGCCGTCATTAGCGGCCACTCCTGCCGGGAAACCCTAGCCTCGCAGGGGACTCGCTCGCAAGGAGGTGGGCTCCGGTTTGCCCTGTTTGTCCCACACAACTGTAGGTGAGAAGCCAGACGAGTACTGGTGGGAGAACCTTCCCACTCGGCTGTACCTGGCGCAGGCAGTTGCTGAGGCGCCTCGAGGGCACGAGCGGTAGGATTGCAGCACGTAAACTCCCAAGGAGGGAATCTCGTATGAAGCGTCTCACGCTGTTGTTGTTGGGCTTGGCCCTGGGCGTCTCCGCGACGGCCAGCGCGCAAGGCCTGACGATGCAGATGTCCAACGGATGGTCGTTCCAGTTTTCCGGGAACGTGAACGCCTTCTGGGTGTTCTCGAAGGTGAATAACAGTGGCCCGGCGAACAGCAGCGTCCGCACCGGACTGCTCCCCGCATTCGCGACGTTCGAGGCGCGCGGCAAGGAAGCCGGCCTGAATCTCGCCGTGCACTTCGGGTTCGCGCCGCAAATTCAGAACGGCGCCACTCATGACCAATTCGGCGGCGGGACCGGCATTCAGGCCGGCGCGCAGATCGACATGCGCCAAGTGTACATGACGATCGGCTTCAAGGACGGTGGGCAGATCCTGGCCGGCCGGGAGCTGGGCCTGTTCGGCCGCCAGAACATCCTGCAAGACATGACGCTGTTCGGCGTCGGTGCCGTCGGCATCGGTGGTGGACAGGCCAAGGGCACGACCCTGGGTCGCATCGCCTACGGGTACATCTACCCCAACTTCGTCGCGCAGCTGACCTACAGCACGAAGCCCGGTCAGGCGCAGCTCAGCATTGGGGCGTTCCAGCCGAGCGTCGCGCTCGGAGACAGGACCGCCGCAGGCGCGTGCGCAGTGGCTGTCACGTGCGCGTATGTTTTCACAAAGATCCCCCGGGTCGAAGCCGAGTTTACCTACAACCAGAAGTCCGGTAAGAACAACTACACGTTCTGGGTCGGCGGCCTGTGGCAGAGCACGTCAAACGCGGCGTCGGGTGGCAACACCGCCAGCTCGTTCGGCGGCACCGCCGGCATCAAGGCCGGCATGTCCGACCTGTCGGTCGTAGTGACCGGCTACGTCGGAAAAGGCCTCGGCACAGGCCTGCTCCTCTCGGGCGGCGAAATCGCGGCCAACGGCACCGATCTGCGGAAATCCGATGGCGGGTACGCCCAGCTCACGTACAAGATCGGCCCGAAGACCACCCTTGGTGGGAGCTGGGGCTTCAGCCGGCTCGTCAATAACCAGACCGGCGACGGCAACACCGCCGTGCGGTCCAACCTCTATTCGTACACTGCCGGCATCTACCACCAGTGGACTAAGTCCCTGAAGCTTGTGTTCGAGGGGACCGAGGAGGGTAGTACCGGGCCCGGCAGGCCGAAACAGATCGACATTTCTGGCGGGTTCATGTTGTTCTACTAGACGACAGCATCACGTAACAACGTCAAGAGGCCGGGAGCGATCCCGGCCTCTTACGTTTCTGCCTGACGTTGTTGTGCTACGCGTCTGTGCTACGTCCTCGCGCGCCGCTTTCTTATTTGTATCTGTAGGTAATCCGCCCTCTCGTGAGGTCGTACGGAGAGAGGTCGACGGCGACTCTATCTCCCTGCAGGATCCGGATATAATTCTTGCGCATCTTCCCGCTGACGTACGCCAGCACCTCGTGCCCGTTCTCGAGCTTCACGCGGAAGGTCGTGTTGGGAAGCACTTCGCTGACCGTACCCATCATTTGTATCGCGTCGCCAGCCACGCTCGGTGCCGCTCTCCTTCTCCCGTGGTGGAACGGGGATGTCACAACCGGACGATATGCGGATCCATGGTTTCGTCCCGCGGCGCGGTGGGCCCGCGCTCGATGTAGGACGCGTGACGGCCGCAGCTCTGGCACGTCAGCGTCACGCGCTCCGGCGCGAGCGGCGCGGCGCGGCCGCCCCGGCGTCGGGGCGCGCGCACGATCGACCGCGTACTGCAGGAGGGGCAGACCAGAGGCACGTGCTCACGGTCCGCCGCAATCAGCGCCAGCGCTTCGGGTGCCCGGTATTCCTTGATCCCGCGTCGTCCCACGACTGGTCACACCTCCAGGCACGAAATGTAGCCACCCCTGGAAGGTGGGCCTCCTTGACACCTCTGCGACGAGGCGTATCTCTCACGCAGCCCGGAGGTTGCCCGCGGAGGTGACCATGGACCACCCCCCATACGAGCCGCTCGCGAAGATCGAGGTCGACGCCGCCCGACCGGAGCCCCAGGGCTTCACGCTCACGGGTCAGGGCCCCGATCACGCGGAGTATCAGCTCGACCTGCACTTCGGAATGCCGCTCGACTCAAGGACCCGCACCGTGCTGGGCGAGCTGCTGTCCCACTCCGACCTGACCATCTCGCGCCGCGCGCCGGGGGGCCTTGTCCAGGCGCTGCGCCAGCGTCGTAACCGCGCTCCCCAGCGATAGTTCCGCGAAAAATCGGTCAAAAATCCTTGACGGTGTGGTAGGGCCGATGTAGCTTGGCGCGACCTTTAGCGCCGGAGCAGCGTGTTCGATGCCCCCCCCAGCTGAGCTCGGCGGGTCGCAGATCTCTTCGCTGCTCGAAGCCCTCCCCGGAATCGCGAGCGTGCTGCGCAGCCCTGTGGCCGACGCTCTGGTCAAGGCGATCCGCGCCGCCGCCGGGGTGGGCGAGTTCGCCTTCGACGATGCCGAAGAGCTGGTTCGCTACGCGGTGCGCCGCGGCTTGATCGGCCCGGAAGAGGGCGATCGAGTGCTCGCGGACGTCGAGGGCCCCCTCAAGTCCAAGCCGGTCCGCGCCGTTAAGCCGAAGGCGCTGGTCAAGAAGAAGGCCGCGAAGAAGAAGTCGCGGCGGTGAAGCCGCAGTTCCTGCCTCTTCTGCTGGGCGCGGCCGTCGCCTGCGCTCGCGCGCCACAGCCCGGTCCACTCACGCCGTTTCGGCTCGGGGCAGCGCTCGCCGCGGCCGGGCGGTGTGACAGTGCGACTGTGGTGGCGCGCAGGGCGCTCGCGCTCGAGCCGGACAATGTGCTCGGGCCGCTCGTGATCGGCGCGTGTCAGGAGCAGGCGGATCGCTACGACGAGGCGGTCGCCACCTACAGCGACTTTGCGGTGCAGCACCCCAACGCCCGAGGCGTGGCCGCCCTGCGCGCCAAGGCGCAGCTCGCGCTCCGCGCCGCGGCGGAACGCACGGCGCGGCAAGCGCTGGCGCGCGAAGCAGAGCTCGCCCTCCAACCGCCCCAGCCCGCCACGGTGGCCGTGCTGCCGTTGGTGATCGCGGGGGACTCGAGTGTGCAGCCCCTGTCGCGCGGCCTGGCGGAGCTCATCACCACCGACCTGGCCTATATCCGGACGCTGCGCCTGCTCGAACGTCTACAGATCGGCATGCTGCTGGACGAGCTCAAGCTGGGCCAGAGCGAGCGGGTGGATCCGGCCACGGCGGCGCGGGTGGGGCGGCTGCTGCGGGCGGAACGCCTGGTGCAGGGGACGGCGACGATTCCACCCCGAGGGTCGGTGCAGCTTTCGGCAACGGTGGTCACACGTACTGGCGTGGTTCGCCCGGTGGGCCAGGTGACCGGGCCGTTCCCCAAGCTGCTCGATCTCGAAAAGCAGGTCGTGTTCGATCTCGCCGCGCAGCTCGGGTTAGAGCTCACGCAAGCGGAGCGCGCGCAGATCCTCCGTCAGGGGCCGAAGAGCCTCGCCGCATTCCTCGCCTACAGCCGGGGGCTCGAGGCCATGGATCGGGGGGACTACGGCGCAGCGGCGCGGCACTTCCGTAGCGCGGCGCAGGCCGACCCGAGCTTCCAGGCCGCTCGCGACGGGCAGCAGGCGGCGACGGCGGCTCCGGCCGCCGAGCTGGCCACGGGGGGGGAGCTTGTCACGGTCGTGGACGCGGTCGAGCGGGTGACGGGTCCCGCCGAGCCGACGGGCCTCGGTGGTGCGGGCGGTCTGCTCTCCGCCGGAGCGCGCGACGTCGTGCCCGCCATGGGTGACGCGATCGCCGACGTGAGGCTGCCGACTGGCAGCTCCACCATCGACCGTCAGCTGACTCCGGAATCGCTCGGACTGCCGTCCATCGTGTCCGTCGCGAACGGGATCACGATCATTTTCAAGCGGCCGCCGTGAGGCTGGTCCTGTTGTGTTTGTGCGCGGCGGCGCCGCTTGCCGCGCAGGGGCCAACGGACGGGGTCGGCACCGCGGCGCGCACCGGGCTCGTGTTCGACGGCTACTACTTCGGGTCGCGCTACGCGTTCGATCACGTCGTCGAGTGGACTGTTCCGGTCAGCCTGTCGCACCGGCTCGGGTCGCGCCTCACAGTGGATCTGTCGAGCGGGTACGCGCACGCGTCCGCGATGACGACGAGCGGCACCCTCGAGCTCTCGGGCCCGACGGACACCGATGTCCGCCTGAGCTGGTCTGCCGTGTCGGGCCAACTGATCGTCTCAGTGGCCGGCACGCTCCCGACCGGGAAGACAGCGGTGGACACCTCGTCCGTGCCGCTGCTCAGCGCCCTCGCGACCGAAGTACTCAATTTCACGACGCCGAGCTTCGGGACGGGGGGCGGTGTGACGGGTGGGTTCGCGACCGCGTTCAAATTGGGGGAGCGCTGGGCGGCCGGCGTGGGTGGCAGCTACCGCCGAAACGGCCGCTACACACCCGTGGCGGGCGGTGGCGATCTCGAGCCGGGCGGCGAGGGTCGCGTGCGTCTCGGCGCGGAAGGACCAGTGGGTGGTCGAGGGTATTTCCGCGGCGCCGCGGTGTACGCGACCAGCGGCGCCGATACGTTGGGGGCGGGCTCGCGCAGCGCCAGCGGCCCGCGCTTCCTGCTCTATTCAGGGTTGAGTCTCCCCGCGGGCCGCGGCAGCCTGTCCCTCTACGCGTACGACAGGTACCGGCTCCGACCCCACGGCTACGACTCGACCGTCGTCCAGGTGCCGCGCGGCAATGTGCTCGCGCTGGGTGCCCGGCTCGAGCGGCCGTTGTC